>Ga0224506_10000433_pt1 | contig 36115 bp, 33 predicted proteins | sample SF_Jan12_sed_USG_2_FD_169108 | JGI IMG/M metagenome (GOLD analysis project Ga0224506, IMG submission 169108) | Sediment microbial communities from San Francisco Bay, California, United States - SF_Jan12_sed_USGS_8_1 | ecosystem: Environmental > Aquatic > Marine > Sediment | place: USA... | reverse complement strand
TCCACTAATTTTGGTTAAGAATTAACATGAACTTGTATTAAAAAAACACAAAATCAGGTGTTTTTTGGTACATTCCAAAACGATATGTTTGTGATATATTAAATCAAAATATTAAACAAAACCATATCGTTATGAAAATCTCAAAAATTATTGCAGTTGTTTTATTTGCCATCTCATTGTTTGCATTTAATGCTTGTGAAGAAGAAGAAATTATTAAGAATACAGATGGAGAAAGTCAAAATGAAGTTCCAGTGACGGATTAAATAATACATGTATAAGGTATATTATATTTCATTTATAATTATGTAGCATATTGTTAACTTTACCTGTGCGATATGCTTTAACACTTTTTGTTACTATTGTATGTTATTCTAGCTTATGGAGTCAGGATAATATTATTGATAGTATAATTGCAGTTAACCCCAATGCCGAAAAACTTCAATTAGCTGAAGTTTTTCGGCAGTCTGGTATTCATAAAAAAAATCAAGGACAATACCTAGAAGCAGAACGGCTATATCAAAAAGCACAAAGTGTATTTATTGAGAATGGTGATAGCGTAGGTTATGCTAAAGTTTTGAATAATTTAGGCTATGTTTATTTAAAGCTGAACAACAAAAAAAAGGCTTTGAATTCCTATTTTAATGGCATCAAGTTAACCCAAGAAATAAAATATCCCTTAGGATTGGCCAAAATTTACATCAATTTAGCGGCCTTTTTTTATCTTCAAAATGATTTAGTAGAAGCATTAAAATATTATTCACTTAGTGCTGATGCACTCGAAAATTTAGACCAACCAAAACTTTTAGCCGATGTTCAAATGGGTATGGGAAATATTCTAATGAACGAAACTTTTGAAAATCGTGATTTTTTAAAAGCACGGCAAGCATACCTAAATGCACTAACTGGATACAAAAAGCTTGGAGATAAGTTAAATATTTCCAGAGCATTAATTAATACAGGGAAGGCTTTTGAAGTAGAAAGAGAATTAGATAAAGCTTTTGATAACTATAAAGAAAGCTTAGCAATAAAAGAACAATTAGATGACAAGGCTGGAATGTTGATTTCTTTCCTAAACATAGGTAATATACTTAGGCAGCAAAATAAATTTAAAGAGAGTCTAGAGTATTATGAAAAAGGTGAATCACTTGCGATTTTACTAAAGGACGGATCAAATCATTTACACATTATCACTAATATGATAGATGTAAAGATGGCTTTGGGTGAAGTTGATGTTGCTTCTGAAATTTTTGAAACATATCGTAAGCTAAAGGATTCATTATATAATGAGGAAAAATCCAGACAGATTAATGAGTTGAGAATGCTTTATGATTCGGAAAAAAAAGAGTTTGACTTGGCGAAAGAACAGGAAGAAAACCGAATTAAAACGATACGAAATCAATGGTTGATAGGGTTGACAGTAGGGTTAATGATTCTAATTGTGGCCATTTTTATTTTGTTTTACAACAGACTAAGTATAGTTAAAAAATTGCGAGCACAGGAGCATATACAGGCAATTAAAGAAAAAGAAATAGGTGAACTCAATTCGTTAATGCTCGGTGGAGAAATGGAACGTATTCGTATTGCCAAGGATCTCCATGATCGAATTGGTAGTCAGCTTTCTGCAATAAAATTAATACATGGTCAATATGCGAAAAAAGGGAATGATATAGGTCGAAATGTAGAGGAAATGTTGGATACTGCTATAGTGGAAACGAGAGAAATATCTCATAATTTAGCTTCATCTTCATTATCACGTTATGGACTGGTTTCGGCATTGGATCAATTTTTAGAAAAAATAAAAGACTCCAACCAAATTGATGCAGAATTTATTTCAACTAATATTAAGAAAAGATTACCTGAGGAATTAGAAAGAGCATTGTATTATATAGTACAGGAAATGGTATCAAATACATTAAATCATGCTAAGGCAAAAAACATATGTTTGCAACTAATAAAAAACAACAATAATGTTTTAAACCTTATTTATGAAGATGATGGTATTGGGTTTGACGTAAATAAAATTGTTTTTGGAATGGGTTTAAAAAATATTCAAGCTAGGTTAACGCCATTTAAAACTGAAGTAAAAATAGATTCATCACCTAATTTGGGAACGACATTCATGATAGAAGTGTCGAAAGATTTTCTAGCCTAATTACTTTGTTTTCAAATACCAAGGGTAAAATGTTTTAGCCAAGTTTAGGAACAATATATATATTGCAGCATGTTCCGTAAACTCATAGCTATACTATTCGTTATACTACCCGCATTGGTTTGGGGTCAACTAAATAATGAGGCACTTACTTATGCACATACATTAGACAAAGCCGACTCTAATTCTTTATGGTTTGGAGCTAGGGCATTAGCTTTCAATAAGAATAACGAATACTTTAATAAAATAACCGATGGACTAACACTTTTTGGTTATCAATTTAACCCCTATTTAGAATATCATGCAGGAACTCATTTTGTAATTGAGGCAGGAATATATCTTCAACAAGATTTTGGAAATAAAAATGTCAGTACAATTGAGCCTACTTTTTCTATAAAATATTTGGAAGGAAATCATAGCATAATTATTGGCTCACTTGAGGATAGTTATAATCATAATTTAATTGAGCCACTTTATAATTACGAAAAAGGACTTATTGATCGTCAAGAGTTTGGTTTGCAAGCTATTTTTGATGAAGATAAACTTTGGGCTGATGTTTGGGTGAGTTGGGAGACGATGATTTATAGAGGTGACCCAAAGCAAGAAGAAGTAATTGGTGGTATATCCTCTCATTATATTCTGAAAAGAACAGAAAAGAGTATGATAACACTACCTGTTCAGTTTGTAGTGTATCATCGAGGAGGACAAATAGATACTAACCCTAATCGTTTAATTACGATAACTAATGTAGCAGTAGGGTTGAAATACCAACGTAGTTTGTCAGGATGGTTTAGGGAGTGGAGTACCGAAGCGTATTATGCGGGACATAAGAATTTTTCTCCAGGAGTGGGTTCTTTTTATTCGGGTAGCGATGCAGTGTATTTAAATGCAGGATTTAAAGCTAAAAAAGGATTTGAGGTACTTGGGAGTTATTGGTATGGGAAAGGGTACTATCCCATAATAGGGGGAGAATTGTATTCCTCAGAATCCTTTTCGTTTAAAAAATCAGGGTATATCGAAAAACAAAGGGGAGTGTTTATATTACGATTTTTCTTAAATCAAACTATTAAACCTGGTTTGCGAATTTCAACTAGGTTTGAGCCTTATTATGATTTTGGTAATCGCCAATTTGAATTTTCGCATGGGATGGTAGTGAGTGCTAATCCGGAGTTTTTTCTAACTCGGGTGAAAAAGATAAAATTTTAGAGTTGAATGAAGCGTAAAATAGTAGTTGGGATTATTTTGTTGTTTGTCGCTTTAGGTATTTGGCAGTACCAATTAATCTATTATGGCTATGTGCAGGCTAAAGGGCAACTTACTATAATTAGAGATGCAAAGCCATTAGAAGAATATCTTGAAAACAAAAACTATCCCGATTCTTTGAAAAAGAAAATCGAATTTATTCAAGAAGTTAAAAAATTTGCATTTGATGAGTTAGGTATTAACCAAACTGAAAACTATAGCAGTATGTACGATCAAGGAGGGAAACCGCTTATGTGGGTAGTAACTGCTTGTGCTCCTTTTGCTATGGAAGCTAAAACATGGAGTTTTCCTGTTATTGGTTCATTTCCTTACAAAGGTTTTTTTGATCCAGAAATGGCAAAAGCTGAAATGGATAAAACAAAACAAGAAGGATTAGATGTAGGGATCAGAAATCCAGGAGGCTGGTCAACGCTAGGATGGTTTAACGATCCCATACTTAGCGAGATGCTTAATAGGAATTATGGACAATTGGCAGAACTAATTATTCATGAGCTTACTCACTCTACTATATTCATGAAAGATAGTATAACCTTTAATGAAAATTTAGCCTCATTTATAGGGCATAAAGGAGCTGTTCTTTTTCTAAAAAAAAAGTATGGAGAATCTTCAGTGCATTTAAAAGAATACCTAAATGAAGAGAAGGACTATGAAGCATTTGTTCAACATTTTATTAGTGGTGCCAGTTTGTTGGATACATTGTACAAATCAATACCCCAGTCATTGGAGGTGGAAAAAAAAAGAAAGTTAAAGGATAGTCTTATTCATGAAATCATCAATAATATAGATACATTAGGTTTAAGTAATAAAAACTTAATTGATGAAATGTTTATTGAGCTACCCAACAATACTTACTTCATGTCGTTTTTGAGGTATCGATCCAAACAATCTGATTTTGAAAGAGAGTTTGAGAAGGATTTTAATGAAGATTTGAAAGCGTATATTTTTTATTATAAATCAAAATACCCGTTTTTGTAGTTCTAAGGTTTTAATTAATATATTTCTATAATGCGCATAGTATTTCTAACCCTTCTCACGTTTTTCATTGGTACTCAGTCTGATGAAAACAAAGTAAAGACGAATTTTTCTTTAGGGGAGCAAATAAAATACAAAGTGCATTATGGTTTTGTTTATGCTGGAGAAGCTATCATGACCATTGATGATAATTTTTCAACAGTAAATGGGAAGTCTTGTTATCAAATATTAGTGGAAGGAAATTCCATTGGCATGTTTGATTTCTTTTTACGTATTCGTGATACATGGGGAACACAAATTGATACTGCATCAATTATTCCACATCAGTTTTTCATGAAAATTGCAGAAGGAAAATATCGAAAACATGAAATAATAGATTTTGTGCAAGAGGAACAGATGGTGAAAGTTAAAAAGTACCACACTAAACAAGAATTTTGGAAACCTATAGAAACACACGAAGTGCCAGAAAAAATTCAGGATATAGTAAGTAGTTACTATTACTTGAGAACACTCGATTTCCACAAAATGAATTTTGGAGATGTTATATCGATTAACGTGTTTTTTGAAGATGAAGTGTTCGATTTTAAAATCAGATATATAGGAATTGAAAAAGTAAAAACTAAAATAGGTACGTATGAGGCTTTAGTGCTTTCTCCTATTATGCCTGAAAATTCACTGTTTGATGGAGAAAATTCTATACAAGTCTGGCTGTCAAATGATCAAAATAAAATACCGTTAAAAGTAAAAGCGAATATGTTTGTTGGTGCAGTTGAGGTTGATATTCATGAATATCGATCTGGGGTTAACTAATCATTAACTAATTGTTAAGTTAAGTAATAGTCTTTTTATTGAAAGTGATTTATATCTATTTTTATCAAGCTAAAGTATTTGGTTAGTGATGGAAAACAAAAAGCATAGAATATTAGTAGTAGATGATGAGCAATCAATTTTGGAATTGCTCACTTACAATCTTGAGAAGGAGGGGTATGAAGTAAAGTCTGCTTCTGATGGAATAAAAGCTGTAGAAGTAGCTAAGGCATTTAACCCAGAAGTGATTCTTTTGGATATCATGATGCCGAATCAGGATGGAGTGGAAACATGTAGACAGATTAAAGAAAATAAGGATTTGAATAACACTTTTGTAATATTTCTTACTGCGAGGTCAGAAGAATATTCAGAAGTTGCTGCCTTTGATGTTGGTGCTGATGACTATATTACAAAGCCTATTAAACCTAGAGCTCTTATGAGTCGGATAAATGCTTATTTTCGTAGAGAGTTAAAAGGGAAGAAAGATCAAATTTTGTCAGGCGATTTACTTATTGATAGGTCAAGTTATACGGTAAGGCTTAATGGAGATGAAATAATACTTCCAAAGAAAGAATTTGAACTACTTCATTTTTTAGTGAAAAACCCTAATGAAGTATTTAATCGAGATGAATTATTGAAAAATATTTGGGGTACTGATGTGTATGTTCTGGCTCGTACCGTAGACGTTCACATTCGTAAAATCAGAGAAAAAATTGGTGATAGTTATATTACCACAGTTAAAGGGGTTGGGTATAAGTTCAGTATAGAATAGTTGTTGAATTTTTGGAAGGTTCAAAATCAATATCATTTATTTTATCTTTTGTAATTACAGCAATTGCATCATTGTTGTTATATGCGTTTGAATTTGTTGAAAAGGGAAACATAGTGCATGTAGCACTGTTACTATTAGTGGTACTGTATTTATCTTTATATATATTTCTTGACAAATTGATATATAAACACATTAGTGAAATAGATAGAGTAGTCTCTGAGTCAAGAAAAAAAAGGGTCGAAGATATTGAATTATATCGAAACAGGATACAAATCAATAGCTTTAAAAAACTGACAACCAAATTAGTAAAAAAATTATATCGGCATCAAAATGAAATTGATCACCTTTCTCGACTTGCTGCATTTCGTAAAGAATTTATAGCAGACGTATCTCACGAATTAAAAACTCCCATTTTTGCTGCTCAAGGATTTATCCATACTTTATTGGATGGGGCAGTAGATGACAAGGAGGTTCGTACCCGTTTTTTGAAAAAAGCAGCTACAAGTGTTGATAGTCTTGATATGCTTGTTCATGATTTATTAACCCTTTCCAATATAGAAATAGGAAAAACAAAAATGCAACTAGAATATTTTGCATTGAACGATTTGATAAGTGAGGTCGTGGAGCAACTGTCTATAAGAGCAGAAAAAAAAGGTATCTTAATCAAAATAATAAATGGCAAAAATATCCCTGCAATAGTGTTTGCCGATTGGTTAAGGATTAGGCAAGTATTAACAAACCTAATTTCTAATGCTATTAAATATACTGATGAGGGAGGAGAGGTTGAAATCAGTTTAGAAAATAAAGTGGAGAATGTAAAAGTCAAAATAAAGGATAATGGAGTTGGTATCCCTAAAGAAGATTTAAAACGTGTTTTTGAAAGATTCTATCGCGTTGATAAAAGTCGCTCCAGAGAAAAAGGAGGAACAGGTTTAGGATTGGCAATTGTGAAGCACATTTTAGAAGGTCATAATAGTATAATCGAAGTAATGAGTGAAGAAGGGAAAGGGTCAACATTTGAATTTAGTTTACAAAAAGGAAAAGGTTAACAACCTATTTCTGATTTGTAGCACCAACTCTACCTTTTTGGAATTATCTTTTTTACAGAAAGCTTTTATTTTACCTTTGCTCAATGAAAAAACTGAAGTTTTCTGACATTATTATTTTTGAAGATGATAATTACATAGTAGTAAATAAGCCTCCATTAATGGCTACTCTTGATGATAGGGCAGAGAGTATAAACCTTTTGCTTCTAGCTAGAGAATATTGTTCTGATGCACAGGTATGTCATCGATTAGATAAGGAAACCTCAGGAGCTCTTTTAATTGCTAAAAATCCAGATGCTTATCGAAGTGCTTCAATGCAATTCGAAAAAAGAGAAGTAACGAAAATTTATCATGCGGTAGCAGAAGGTATACATAGCTTTACTGATGAAGTTGTAAATCAATCATTACAAGTGACAGGGAAAGGACATGTGAGGGCGAGTTTTAGAAATGCACAGCTTGGCGGACAGGGGAAAGAAGCAATTACTACTTTTAATACTATAAGAGCTTATAAATCACACACACTGATAGAGTGTAAACCATTAACAGGCAGGATGCATCAAATTAGAGTCCATTTAGCTTCTTTAAATGCATCCATTGTTAATGATGACATGTATGGAGGGAAACCCCTTTTGTTATCGTCACTTAAGAAGAATTATAATTTAAAAAAACGGACTGAAGAACTTTCTCTTATTAATAGGTTTGCTTTACATGCTTTTGAATTAAAATTTAGAGGGCTAAATGATGAATTGATTCATGTAAAGGCAGAATATCCGAAAGATTTTAGGGTATTAGTGGAGCAATTGAAGAAGAATTGTTGAAAATAATTTCAGGAGTGTTGTATTTGAAAAAATAAGAATCTATCTTTGTGTCCCTTTTTGAGGGCAGAGTATATTTATTGCTAGTAATTAAACAATTTTTAGAGTGGATACTTTAAGTTATAAAACCAAATCAGCAAATAAGAGCACAGCTGAAAAAAGCTGGGTAATCGTTGATGCTGATTCAAAGGTATTAGGAAGATTGGCGAGTGAAGTTGCCAAAGTGATAAGAGGTAAGTATAAACCAAACTACACACCACATGTTGACTGTGGAGATAACGTTATCGTATTAAATGCAGATAAAGTTAAGCTAACAGGAAAAAAGTGGACGGATAAGGTTTATGTTTCTCACACTGGTTACCCAGGTGGTCAAAGAAAAACTACACCAAATCAATTAAAGCAAAAATCTTCTACATTACTTGTTGAAAGAGCTGTTAGAGGAATGCTTCCTAAAAACATATTAGGGAGAGATTTGTTTAGAAATTTATATGTATATGAAGGCACTGAGCATCCACACGAAGCACAGCAACCAAAAGAAATAAAACTATAAAAATAGATGGAAGTAATCAACTCATTAGGAAGGAGAAAGACATCTGTAGCAAGAATATACTTGAAATCAGGTAAAGGGGTAATTAAAATCAACGAAAGAGATTTTGAAGACTATTTTCCAACGGAAGTATTAAGAACGATAGTTAAGCAACCACTTAATACTGTTAATGTTGACGGAAATTTTGATATTAAAATTAATGTTGATGGAGGTGGTTCTACAGGACAAGCAGAAGCAATACGCTTGGCTATATCTAGAGCTCTTTGCGAAGTAGATGCAGAAAACAGAGGCCCCTTGAAAAAGGAAGGATTTTTAACTCGTGATCCAAGAATGGTGGAACGTAAGAAGCCAGGTAGAAGAAAAGCGAGAAGAAAATTCCAGTTCAGTAAACGTTAATATTATGTGTGTCATAAGGCACACTTTTTATATTTATAACTAAATAAGTTAATGGCTAACAAATTAGAGTACAAAGACTTACTAGACGCTGGTGTTCATTTTGGACACTTAACGAGAAAGTGGGATCCCCGTATGGCACCATATATTTTTATGGAAAAAAACGGAATCCATATTATTGATTTAAATAAAACTTTGGGATGCCTCGAGGAAGCGTCTAAAGCACTCAAAGGAATTGTAAGATCAGGAAGAAAAGTGATGTTTGTTGCTACTAAAAAGCAGGCGAGAGACATCGTTGCAGAGGAGTCAAAAAGACTAAATATGCCTTTTGCTACTGAAAGATGGTTAGGTGGTATGCTAACTAATTTCGCAACAATGCGTAAATCATTGAAGAAAATGTCTTCAATTGATAAGTTGATGAAAGACGAATCTTATCTTAATCTTGCAAAGCGTGAAAGATTGATGATTACGCGTGAAAAAGAGAAATTAGAGAGAGTATTGGGAGGTATTTCTGATCTTACTCGTCTACCAGCAGCTCTTTTTATAATCGATGTAAAGAAAGAACATATTGCAGTTAAGGAAGCTCAAAAATTAAATATCCCAGTATTTGGAATGGTAGATACTAATTCTAATCCTGACGGAGTTGACTTCCCAATCCCTTCAAATGATGATGCTTTTAAATCAATTTCATTAATAACCAAGTATGTTGGTGGTGTAATTGAAGAGGCATTGCAAGAGAGAAAGAAAGATAAAGAAGAGGCTAACCTGAAAAAAGAAGAAGCTGCAAAAAAAGAGGTTGATAAAAAGGAAGAGTCTGCAAAAAAAGAAGCAGAAGCAAAAGCAGAATAAAACTATTTATATAGTGAGATAATAAAAAAGTTGAACATTGTTCCTGCGATATTGGGATGGTGTTCAATTTTTTGTTAATAAAAGGAATAGATAATATTTAAACACAAATAATTATGGCGATTACGGCACAAGATGTTAACAAACTTAGACAAATGACTGGAGCAGGTATGATGGACTGCAAAAAGGCGTTAACAGAGGCTAATGGTGATTTTGAAGCTGCTGTTGATTTATTAAGAAAAAAGGGACAAAAAGTTTCAGCTTCAAGAGCAGATAGAGAAACTACAGAAGGTTCTGTTTTTATTAAAACCAATGATAATAATACTGAGGCTGTATTGATTTCTTTCACTTGTGAAACTGACTTTGTTGCCAAAAATGAAGAATTTATTGGGTTAGGAAATACTATTGTTAATAGTGCATTTGAAACTAAAGCGGAAAATGTGGAGGCTTTGATGAATAATCAAATTGAAAACCTTACTATTGCTGAGAAAATAACCGAATTAGTAGGTAAGATTGGTGAAAAACTTGAAGTATCTAATTTAGTAAGAATATCTGGTGAGGCTGTAGTTCCATACATTCATGCTGGTAATAAGTTAGGAGTACTAGTAGAGCTTAAAGGTGTAAATGGTGAAGATGTTACTGTGGCAGGTAAAGATATTGGAATGCAAATAGCTGCTATGAACCCTGTTTCTGTAAGTGAAGATGATGTTGATGAAGCAATAAAGCAGAAAGAATATGAGATTGGTAAAGAACAGGCTATAGCAGAAGGAAAGCCTGAAAATATTATTGATAAAATTGCTCAGGGAAAACTTCAAAAATTCTTTAAAGAGAATACTTTGTTGAATCAACAATTTGTTAAAGATAGCTCTCTTACTGTTGCCAAATACCTTAATACTGTAACTAATGGATTAACAGTAGCATCATTTAAACGTGTTGTTATTGGGGCGTAAGAGTAATTATTAAAAAAAATACCCGTGGATAACTACCTTTCTATGGGTATTTTTTATGTAATACATTTGAGTTGATGCTATAATTTAATACATTTGTTAACGTTCTATAGTTTATTAAAAAATAATTACATGAAAACGAGACTTATTATATTCGCTTTATTCACTTTTGCACTATCAGCTTGTACTCAATATACCTGCCCAACATACGCAAAAAAGGACACAAAGACGAGTGAGGTAGTTGACAAAATGGAAAAGAGTAAAATATAATATAAGCTATTATACTATTCTATTTCAGTGTATTTGGTTATGTCTTCTTCCATAACTTCGTCACCGCACATAATCACAAGTCGTTCAATAACATTCCTTAGCTCACGAATGTTTCCAGTCCATTCGGACTTCTGAAGCATTTTGATAGCCTTAGAATTTATTGACTTTTTCTTAGCACCATATTCGTTAGCGATATCTTCCAAAAAACGATCTACAAGTATTGGGATATCATCTTTTCTGTCTTTTAAGTCAGGCACCTTTATCAGTATTACGCCTAAGCGGTGATATAAATCTTCTCTAAATTTATTTTCTGAAATAGATTTTTTCAAATCTTTATTTGTAGCTGCCACTACCCTTACATTAACTTTAATTTCTTTTTCACCTCCAACTCGAGTAATTTTATTTTCTTGCAAGGCACGTAAAACTTTAGCCTGTGCCGAAAGACTCATGTCGCCTATTTCATCTAAAAATAATGTGCCTCCATTGGCTTGTTCAAATTTTCCTACTCGTTGTTTTACAGCTGATGTAAAAGATCCTTTTTCGTGTCCAAATAATTCACTCTCTATTAATTCAGAAGGTATTGCAGCGCAATTCACCTCAATCATTGGGAAATTTGCCCTATTACTCTTTTCATGAAGCCACCTTGCTACTAATTCCTTCCCTGTTCCATTAGAACCTGTAATTAAAACTCTAGCATCTGTAGGAGCAACTTTTTCAATCATAGATTTAACATCTTTTATCCTTTCTGATTCTCCAACAATATCGTATGCTCTAATTATTTTCTTCTTTAGTACTTTAGTTTCTGTTACTAAATTTGACTTATCCATCGCATTGCGGATTGTGATAAGCATGCGATTTAAATCTGGCGGTTTAGATATAAAATCAAACGCGCCTTTTTTTGTGGCAGTTACAGCAGTCTCAATATTACCATGTGCTGATATCATGATGAATTGACCTTCAATGCCATGCTCTTGTGCTTTCTCTAGCACTTCTATCCCATCCATTTTAGGCATTTTTACATCACATAGAATTACATCATAATTATTTTTTTTGATAAGCTGGAGACCTTCTTCGCCATTTTTGGCTTCATCAACATTGTATTTTTCATACTCCAATATTTCACGCAATGTGTTTCTTATGCTTTGCTCGTCATCAATAATTAATAAATGCGCCATGTTTTTGAATTAAAATGCTAGGTTAAGGCTGATAGGGTTTGTTAACTATTAAAAAATCCCTGTTAGCCTTCAAAAAAATAAAAAATGCAAGCCTATAAGCCGGGTTCTGTCCCCGACTAGTCGGGGTCTTATCATTTATCTAGTCCCGACATCGCTATCGGGATCAAGCGACCTACCCGTAGCTCAAGTGGAACGAGAAGCCCCTCACTACATATTTGGTCTTTCAACCCGCAAGGTTTACCATGCCCCCGCAGTTACCATTGGGGCGGTGAGCTCTTACCTCACCTTTTCACCTTTTCCCCTCCCGATACATCGGGAGGGGTAGTTTGTTTTCTGTGGCACTATCTGTCTCCGATTCCGACCCCGATCCCGATAACTATCGGGATCGGGATCAGGATCGAAGCCTTCCTGTTAGGAAGTGCGGTACTCTATGTTGCCCGGACTTTCCTCCCCGATTGTTATCGGGGCGATAAGACGGCTTGCACAACAAAGGTAGTACATTACTTTGAGAGTGCTAAGCATACAGATAGTTATGTAATATTTCAGCTGATTATGAGTACATTATAGTTTTCTTATCTTATTTCAACAGTTTATGCAGTCATTTAGTTATGGAAATAATTATATCGTTTCTTTATATGTAGTGCGTACCTTATCAAGATATTTAGTTCTTTTTGAAATATTATTTTTGTTTAGGTTTAGGTTTTTGACATTGTATTTATGCTAATAAATATTTGAATAGATTAATCTATTGACATGAAATAACACTTCATTATTCTTATTACAATGGCGTTGTTCTTTTCTTAATACGTTGTGTTATTTTTTATATCGATGAAAGAAGTTTGCATAAACTCTAAGCTATTGATACCGATTATTAACAAACAACTATTGACTATAAAACAATGAACTACAGAATAAAAAAAACATTAACCGTCAACTTCCCGTTACTGCTGATCATAGTGAGTACATTTCTACAATGTGGAGGCTGTGAAGATTCAACATCCTTTATTCCATTATCTGAAGACTTTAAAACCTATACCGATTTCCCAGAAGGCAGTTGGTGGGTGTATGAGAATGTAAGCGATCCAAATCAAAAGGACAGTATTTATGTGATGAACAGAACGATGACAATAAATCAGAATTATCGAGAGAAAACAGAATCTGAATTTTATAAGTTTGATTATGTGAAGTCAAATGGAAATATTAAGGATACACTTAAATACTTAATGTATCTTTCCCCAGTTGTTGATGTCAGTAACCCATTTTTTTTTTATGAGCTCATCATTGAAAAGAAAGGAATTTTTGGTTTAGATGTATTGTTTCACCCAAATGAAATAGGAGGAATTGTAGGGGTGAATGAATGTGGCGTACATATAGCCGACAAGCAAGATACTACATTTATGAGGAAGCAATTGTATTTCGATACAATAACTACCAAATTTCCTGACCAAGGAGGCTGTGAGTCACCCAATTATTATATAAGTTCTGAAACCTATGCACGAGATGTAGGAGTTATCTGTAGAACTTATTTTGATGGAAGTATTTACGAATTGGTAGATTACCATATTAATTGGTAAGTAATACCATATATCCCCAACTATGAAAAAAGGTTTGCTTACAAAAGCAATTGAATATCATAATTAAAGAAGCCAATTGGCTTCTTTATATTTTAATAAAGGATTAGTGTACATCTGCACCTGTAAGCTTAAATTCATATTCATCAGCCAAATTAGCGATTTCTTGAATAGCCTGTTTGAATGTAGATTCTTTTACGTTATCCTTAAAAAAAGTAACTTTAACTTGAATGTAACCATTTAGGATGGAGAATTTGCCATAGCAAAAATTATGGTTTTCTTCCATTAAAGATTTCAAATCTATACCTTCTTCGTATTCGCATACTTTAGAACTAAATTCTATAACCTCTTTATCGTAACGATCGTACTTTGTTACTTCCCCAAATACAGTTTGGAAACGATCTTCAAATAGAGGAACAATTATAATGCTAACTGTATCGTTATACTCAGAATATTGACCGTCAATTTCCTGAGCGTAATTTTTCATAAAAGTGTTGAGGTTCATAATGTTATAATTTTACGTTCAACAATTTAGAAAATTAAAATTAAAATAGAAACAGTTTTAGCTAAGGACTATTAATTAAAAGTAAAAAGAGTAAAACTTTACAGCTCCTTTTTTGGTAAATTCTAGTGTTGGAGTGGGTAGATGTACCATATTTAATACGAAAAGCAGACCTTTAATAAATTTTGATTTTGTGGGAATGTGAGTTAAATCTATATCCAATCCAAAATAATATTGCCTGTATGGTGAGTACCCATTATTTTCATTACTGCTATCGTTAGCATAAATCATGTTATGTGCGCCATATCCTATGGCAATATTGAGCCATTTGGGATAATTAGTTTTACTATCTAAAAATTTATAAATATCTATTGATAGCCAGTAGTTTTGCCCATTATAGTCTTTTAGTATCTCTTCAACTAAATTGCTTCCAAGTACATTTGGTCGTAATGAAGCATATTGACTCCTCTGAAATGAAAATTTAGGGTAAATTCTCTGCTCGTTCCAGATATAACCTTGTGTAGCGAAAAGAAGAGAGCCACTTAAATTAAAAAGTAAATCGGAAGTGGATGCCCCATATTCTGAAGAATAACCATCCATGATCTCTATAGGAGTCATAAATAATAAACCTACAGCACTACCCCATAAGTATGATTTTTTATTAGATAACCCTGTTTTTGTCAGGGCTTTATAGGCGGTGTTACTAATATGGTAGGCAGAATAGGCGTGTCCTACTTTATCCATCTGTTTCCACTCTTTACTATCATTAAAAAAATGAAATTTTTCACGAGGATAATTCTTATACCATAGTTCATTGAGACCTATTAGACTAACAGCATAGGCAGCAGTAGAGCTAATGATGAACTTGTTTAGTTTAGTTTTATCAAGAACACTAGAATCTTGTTGTGAAAGACAGTAAGGAGAATAAATCAATAACAATGAAACGATAATATAATGCTTATATCTCCTCATCGCTTTTAATTATAGCTTGTGAATTTTTTATCTCATTCTCCTCTTTTTCTTTTTTCTTTTTTTGTTCTCTTCTCCATAAGTCTTTTATCTGATCGAAGTTTTGGGTATGAAGAATACTAACACCTGTTGTTGTAGAGGTATTAGTGCCTAGGGAGTTGTTTAAAGCATTATAATTAGTCCTGTTGTACATCTTTGCCCTAAGTTTCCCATCTTCTGTCAGAATGTACTCTACAGTCCAATCCCCTACAATTCCCGCTATGTCATTTTGCTGAGACTCTTCGTTACTACTTCCACTCCCAAACCCTCCTTCACGGCTAATTCGTAAGCGCCCGTCAAGCAGAGTATAGGATAGCCTTAATTGAAAGGTATTAAAAGCTTCTTCATCTAAATTCCCTAAGTCGACATCTATTTCAAGATTCTCATCTACTTGTGACACCCAATAACTTAACTGATTGGAAACAAATTCGCTCACACTACTTCCAATAGTTCCTGCTGTATTGAATGACTCAGGCGGAGAGAACCTTTTTAGTACGAGTAAGCTAAATACTTGCCTATTAAGTTCATGCTCATCCGTATTTATTCTATTACTAAAGTCGGATACTACATCTTCTAAGTAAAGCGTGTTGCCATTATTATTTTGTACAGCTAGTGAAGGGTACTCTACAACATCTATATCAAAATTTATATCTGGTGATAATAATGGTCCATCAATAAATAAGCCTAACTCTACAGGGTAACTTCTCTTTATAGAAGCAATTTCATGAAAAGAGGTATCTGTAACAAGAGGTGTAAGTGTGGTAAGTTGCTTATACGTTGCTTCAATGTCTAAAATACCTTGGTATGGATCTCCATACCATGATATTTTACTATCTGGCTTAATATCAAATTCTTTATTGATGATATTGTAAAGTGTGAAATTATACCCTCCTTGTTTGAAGATGTAATCTCCGAACATATTAAATTCTCCTTGTGTATTAATTTGCATATTAACCCTTCCTTCCCCTCTGCCTCTAATAATATCACCAGATTTAATATCAAAAATAATTTCACAATAAGCATCTTGAGTAATGTCAAGGTCAAAGTTGAGATTAACATCACTAACACTTACTTCTTTTTCTGTATTGAGTTTTACTAAAGTAGTATCATTAAAGTCAATGAATGAAATAAAATCTTCTTGTTTTATATTTTCACTATCTCCTATAGGTATAAAAAAGCGAGTTCCTTTGTCGGTAGTTGCTAATGCATTTATACTTAAGTTTAGTAGAGGACCTACAAAATTGATTGTTCCTGTAGCATAACCTGTTCCGTAGAAAAGGTCATTGTCTTTTGACGAGGTATTGAGTACTTGAAAATTATTAATATCTCCTTTAAGGTCAAATACCATATTTTTAAAATTCATATGACTTATTTTGCCTGTTAATACACCAGTATTATTAGCCACATCTAGTATGTCAAGTTTATTGAATATAATATTGTTTTCATCAAACCCAATATTGCCTGAAAAACGATAGTCGGTATTAAGATAATCAACAGTAATTGTTCCATTATCCACATAGCCATTCCCCTCAATTATAGGTGATAGTGGTTTTCCTCTAATAGTAAAAACGCCTGTTGCATTACCTTCAATATTAGAAAAATGCTTGCTCAAAAATGATTCAAGAATATTAACATTGGCTTTGTCAAAATTTGCTCTTAAATCTAGAGGATTGACAGAAGTATTAGGGTAATAATAGCCATTAACATTGATAGATTGAAAGCCTTCTCTATTAACAAAAGCTTTTACTTTCAAGCTTTGATCATTGTTGCGCCAAGTTGTTTTTCCAAAGATATCTCCAACTAGAAGATTATCTATTTTAAATTCATCGATACTAAGTTCGTTTTCAACGATTGGGTTACCAAATACATCTCGAAATCTCACAAAGCCATTAAGTTGCCCTGACAACTCTTTTTTTATAGCAGGGTTGATAAACTCCATATCGAAATCATTAATTTCGAGCATTGCTTCTTTGCTCTTGTTTTTTGATAATGATCCTGAAATAGATATAAATCGATTTTCACTATTAATATTGAGCTTATTGAATTCTATTTCTTCACCAGTAATCACAATAGAATTTCCTTGATCAAAATCCCATTTGTTTTCTAATAAAATCATATTGGATGAATCGAAATGAATGATAGTAGTATCCTGTAGAAAATCAATGTTTCCTAAAAGGCTAAGTTTGTTATTTTGCTGCTCAATATTTGTCTCGAAAGCAACATGATTTTTATCCCAATAGGTTTCTAAAAATAAATTTTTTGTTTTTATAGCATTTGAAAATATTTGTTCTTCAGAGGATAAATAAATTGCGGCTAGTACATTTACTGAGTCAACTATTTTAGAAGAAGAAATATCAATAGTGTTATTTATATATTGATTTCCTTCAAAAATAATGGTATCAATTTCAGCAGAAAAAGCTGTTATTGTGGTTTGTCCACTTTGATAGATACCTTGAAGGTTAATGTTTTTCGATATATGATTATTACCAGGGAATAGGTGGATTAATGGGCTGATGTCTTTTAGTTGTAGTTTATAAAGTATATTGGATTCATTGTCAATAGAGGTAGGCTTATTGGCGTAGTACTCTATTAATTCATTATGATCATTTTTAATATTTAATTTATATTCTTTATAAAGGTTTTTTAACTCTTTGGCAAGAACTGAATAACTAAACCGTCCTTCAAACTCCCAATCAATCAGATCTGAGGTTAGCTTAAAACGTCTTTCATCATCAATATTTTCAGCTACAATATTTAAGCTATCAAAAAACAATGGTGTATTGTTGTAATCTATAAATGCATTTTTAATTTGTACTTTTCCTTTTATTTCGTCTACATTCAAACCACTTGCATTAATATTTATGTCTGCCACAACAAATACATCTTGTTTAAGAAATTTCAGTGAATCAAGTTGTGCATGTTCCAGATTTAAGTCAATATTATAGGCTTCAACACCTTTTCTTAAATCAATATTACCATCTACTTCCATTTTTAAGTTTGGGTCATCTATTTTAAGTATACCTTCAAAATATTGGTGTGCAAATCGTGCATTGGTATTGATATTGCTATAGTTATAATTATTTATTCCTATGTTTTGGATTTCCCCGTTAAGTACGAAGTCAGCAGTAGAAAAGGCGAGACCACTACCTTCTATTTCACTGTTTAAACTCACAGTATTAAATATGGTTTTTCCAGAGAATTTCCCCAGGTCAAAATCGATCATTTCTAAATTTCCTGTATATTTTGTAGAGGTGTCGTCAAAAAACTTCAGATTTATATCTGACTTTATATGCCCTAAATTGGTATTAAAGTTTCCTGCTGCAACAAAGTCATTAGTGAATCCTAAAAATTTCCCGGTAAAGGAAGCATGTTCAAATTGATTTAATAATTTCTGAGTTTTAGGGAGAAATAGTTCTTTAATGTCTTCTATTACCACATAAGATTTGTTTAATCTTAAATCCACAAAAGTTTCATCAAGTTGAGGCAACCCATACATGTTAAGTCTACCTTGAATGGTATTTGAATTATTGAAAGAAATATTAAAATTAGTAAAACTGAAGCTGCTTACTTTCCCTTTTAATACACCACTTACAGTTAATTTTTTGTAGATTTTATTTTTAAAAGGAAACAGTTTGGATATATCCTTAGTATGAAGAACACTGTTTTTTAAGTTAGCTTTAAGGATGATATTTTCATTGAAATTAGAAAAATCTTTTATCTCTTTATAATTAAAAGAAAGGTAATTTTTGATTTGAGTATTGCCAATTTGTGCATTAAGCTGTGCCAATTCAACTTGATTTTTATTAAATAAAAAGTCAGTCCTTATATCATTAATTTTAAGTTGAGTTTTTTGCTCAATACCATTTAAATTGTGAAGAGAAAATTGAACAGTGTCATGAATTATTTTGAAGTTAGATAATTGACCATTCATATCATTAATGGTGAAATGATAATAATCCAGCCCTTTGCGAATACTATCTTTTTCATTGTTAATATATGAAAATGAGGAGTTTAGTAAATCGATATTCTCAATAATTACTGCTTTTTTATTTTCATTACTATTAAGAAGTTCTTTTATTTTTTGAGAAAATAAAGTGATATTCACAGATGATGATGAGTCAGGTAAGGAAATCTTAGTAAGTAACATATCAACTTGGTTGATATATACATGATCGATAACTATTTCATTGTTACTAATTAATGAGGAAATATTGTAATCAATAGTAGTTTTTTGAATTGCTCCCATAGTGTTATTTTCGGGATCAATTATTTTCAGATTATTTACTGTTACCTGATCGAACCAGTCAATTGAAACCCGATCAATCTTAATGTTAAACCCTGTTTTAGCTGATAAAATATTTGATAAATATTGTACCACTTTGGTTTGCACATAGGGAGTTTGTAGAGCCGAAGCTACTGAAATAAAAAGAATAAGAATGCTCGCAATTAGCCAAAGCGTTATTTTAACAAAGCGATTTTTGATAAATTGCATCCAAAATTAAAAAATGGTAAAAAAACCAATCATACTTGCCATAGAGTCATCATGCGATGAAACATCAGCAGCTATTATTGTTAATGGCAAAATAGCTAATAATATAGTTGCGACACAATCAGTACACGAAAATTATGGTGGTGTAGTTCCTGAATTAGCTTCTAGAGCTCATGAAAAGCATATAGTACCTATTGTGGATGAAGCTATTAAAAATGCGGGAATTACACTTCAGGATTTAGATGCAATTGCTTTTACGCAAGGACCAGGTTTGCTAGGTGCATTATTAGTAGGAGCATCATTTGCAAAATCGTTGTCATTTGCATTGGGTATTCCTCTTATTGGAATAAACCACATGCAGGCTCATATCTTAGCTCATTTTTTAGAAGAACCACATCCTAAATTTCCGTTTTTATGTTTAACGGTTAGTGGTGGACATACACAAATTGTAAAAGTAGATAGTCCTTTAGACATGGAAGTAATTGGACAAACCTTGGATGATGCTGTAGGAGAGGCGTTTGATAAATCAGCAAAATTAATGGGATTTCCTTACCCAGGGGGTCCATTAATTGATAGTTATGCTGAAAAAGGAGATGTTAATAAATTTATATTTTCAGATGCTTCAATTGAAGGGCTAAATTTCTCCTTTAGTGGAATAAAAACAGCATTTATGTATTTTTTAAGAGATAAAATTGCAGAAAATGCCAACTTTATTGAGGAAAATAAAGCTGACATATGTGCAAGTTTACAACATTCACTTGTACGTATGTTATTGCAGAAATTGAAAAAAGCAAGTGATCAAACTAAAATTAGGGAAATTGCTATAGCAGGTGGAGTTTCAGCAAATAATGGGTTAAGGAAAGGATTAAGTGTAGTAGCAGAAAAGAAGAAATGGAACATATATATTCCGAAATTAGAATACTGTACTGATAATGCAGCTATGATAGCAATGAATGCACACTTCAAATTTTTAGAAAATAAATTTTGTGATCTGAAAACAACCCCTCAACCTAGAATGGTAATTTAATTATGAAGGGATCACTTAATATAGGGGATAGTAAAATTTTTGAAAAGATAGTTTCTAAATCAGATCTTGCTGTATTTAATGAGAAACAGGTACACCCAGTGTGTTCTACATTTGCATTAGCGAGGGATATTGAGTGGTCATCTCGCTTGTTTGTATTGGATGTAATAGAAGAGGATGAGGAGGGTATTGGCACATTGCTTACCATTTCTCATCAATCACCTGCATTTGTAAATGATTTAGTTATTATTGAAAGTGTAATCCGAAGTTTTGAAAAAAATGAGTTGATTTGCAGTTATGTTGCTAAAGTTGAAGGTAGAGTAATTGCTAAGGGACAAACAGGGCAGAAGGTTTTAAAAAAGAAAAAAATTGAACAATTATTTTCGAAATTTAAAAATGGGTAAAGAGAAAGGAAAATTTGCGAGTATTATAAATATTAAAAATAAAAAAGCTTGGTTTGACTATGAGCTGGTGGATAAGTATGTTGCAGGATTAGTATTGAAGGGCACTGAAATAAAATCTATTAGAATGGGGAAAGTAACTTTGACGGATGGTTATTGTTATTTTGATAATAGTGAGGAACTTTACGCTAAAGGAATACATATATCTCCATACGAACTAGGGTCATTTTATAATCATGAATCAACTCGTGAAAGAAAGTTGCTGCTTAATAAAAAGGAATTGAAAAAACTTCTTGCTAAGAAAAATGAAAAAGGACTAACAATAGTTCCTATTCGACTTTTTGTAACTGATCGTGGATTTGCGAAGCTTGAAATAGCACTTGCAAAAGGAAAGAAAACACATGATAAGAGAGATAGCATTAAGGAGAAAGACATAAAAAGGGAGATGGAAAGAATTAAGTATTAATGAGCTATGATTTTAGGTGAAAAGGGTATTTGTAGGTTGAGCTTGATTCCGGTAAGGGGTAAAGCAGGTGATAGTTATGAAATGGTTACACAGTTACTATTTGGAGATCACTATGAGGTAATAGAGGTTTCTAACGATATTAAATGGTTAAGAGTAAAAATATTGTTTGATGGGTATGTGGGATGGATTGATGCAAAACAACATACGACAATCACTGAAGAATATTTTGAACAAATAAACCATTCCAATTATAAGATATCGCTAGATATTTCTTCTAGTATACTGCATAAAAAAAATCACATTAATGTGCTTATGGGTAGTGTGTTACCTATTTCTACTAATGAAATGTTTAAAATGGAAGAGCAGTTGGCATTTAATGGTGAATCAAAAAGTTTAGGTGAAAAGAGAGATTTTGAATATTTAAAGCAGATTGCATTAAAATATATTAATGCACCATACTCTTGGGGAGGGAAATCTCCTTTCGGAATTGATTGCTCAGGATTTACTCAGCAAGTTTTTAGAATCTGTGGATATTCACTTAAGAGAGATGCATATCAACAGTTTGAACAGGGAGCTAGTGTTGATAAAGATGTATTGCCTGGTGATTTAGTATTTTTTAAGAATGATGCTTCAAAAATTACCCACGTTGGTATAGCTTTTGGGGAAGGTAGTATAATTCATGCATCTGGAAAAGTTCGTATAGACAAGTTGGACAATGAAGGTATTTATAATGAGGAATTGAGAAAGTATACTCATCAATTAGCAGGAATTAGGAGGATTTTGAAGGCTTAATCCGCATTAAGCAATAGAGAATCCCTGCCTTGCCGGCCAGGCAGGTATTACACCCATAAATCACTGTGAAATAGACGCTTCACTTTGGTTTTGCGCATCACCATAGAGGGAGGTGCTATGCTTCTTTGCATAACCACCTATTTCTTTGTGCTTTATGGCTTCATTACGAATTCTATTGCATAATCTGGGTTTAATTTTTATACATGTAGTACAGGATTTGTTGTAAAAATCACTTCTGTACATTTCTTTTTTGGAATCTTTCATATAATATTTTTATATTCAATACATGAACAACAGAGTTCTTATGTTGAATGCCGATTTTACCCCAATGATGATATGCTCAATTGAGCGTGCTATTGTATTGATTTTTCTTGGTAAATCAGAACTTGTACACGAGGAAAAGGGCAAGTACTTGAGAACTGTTGATAAGACCTTTCCTATGCCATTGGTCATCCGACTCATTAAATACATTCATATCCCCTACAAAACGGTATCATTAACACGGTTAAATGTTTTTAAGAGAGATAGCTTTACTTGTCAATATTGTGATAGAAAAGATCATCTCACACTTGATCATGTAGTCCCAAAATCAAAAGGTGGTCGTTCTACATGGGATAATTTAGTTACGGCTTGCTCAAGATGTAATTCACAAAAGGGAGACCGTACTCCCACAGAAGCAAAAATGAGGCTTAATAATATGCCTTTTCGTCCATCTTATGCTTCTTTTCTACTCAATTTTTCTGGATTTGTTTGTGAAGAGTGGCTTCCTTACTTGAAAATTAAAAAAAGAGCATAAAAATGATGTCCATTATCGTTCGGTAATAGCTTTTGGTGTCCGCTATTTACCTCTGCTTATACTATATTTAGTATGTTATTCCCCTTTTATATGTGGCATATTCTTTGAACCCACATTATATGTAATAGATTTCCTATTGTATAATGAGGGTAGACTATGACAAGTATAAGTTATTATGATTAGAGCCAAAAACATTGAACAAAATGTACATTTAGGTAAGAGAGAATCTATTTTAAAACATCTCAATTTTCATATAGAAAAGGGCGAATTTGTTGCATTCATTTCTAAAAACGTTGAAAATAAATCAGCACTATTAAAAATAATAGGATTGTTAACGCCTATTGATAAAGGACAATTGACTTTAAATAGTATTAACGTGACAAATTTGTCACCTACCAAAAAAATGGCTTTAAGAATCCGGAATATAGGATTTGTATTTTCAGAGCCACTATTAATAGATGAGTTATCAGTATTTGAAAATGTAGAATTGCCATTAATCTATTTAAAGTTAAATAGAAAAACACGAAAAAAGTATGTGGAAAATGTTTTGAAACAACTCAATCTACTACATAGAAAGAATTATTACCCTCGACAACTATCTAAGGAATGGCAGCAACAAGTGGCTATTGCTCGTGCTTTTGTGATTAAACCTAAAATAATTTTGGCCGATGAGCCTATTGCAAAATTATCAATGTTTGGTGGAGAAGAAGTGATGAAAAGATTAGCTCAAATAAATGAACAGCAAGTTACAATAGTTATTACTTCAAATTCAATCGAAAAGGCTTCTTATGCTCAAAAACTATTTTTTATAGAAAGAGGAGAGGTGATCATTGATAAAAACTATTGATACTATATGTAGTTTTTGGTAGGATGTACTTGATGATTAATTTTGACACTTTTATCCCTTTTTCTTCCTACTTTCTTTCTTGATAAAGAAAGTAGGTAAAGAAATCAAGACTGTGAGAAAATAGGTTAAAATTTGTTTTAAATCCCTAAAATTCAAAAACTCAACGTCTTGCAGACGTCTCAAACAGTTTGAATTTTTACGTGGTTTCTCACAAATTTCTTAACACAATTTTCTCAAGGCCGAAGAAGATAAACCCCAATTTTGTTGAAAATCATGGTAATGTAGTCAAAAATGGTTGGTGGATTTTTGATATTTATGTCAAAGTTGAGGTGTATATATTATTGATCAACTTTCCATTTTCATGATTTTTAATGCTTTGTCTAAATCTTCTGGTGTGTCTATTCCTATGGTTTCAAATTCAGTAGTAGCGATTTTAATTTTATAGCCATTTTCTACCCAACGTAATTGTTCTAACGATTCTGCATTTTCAAGTGAAGAAGTTGGGAGTTTTGTAATCTGTTTTAAAATATCAGTACGATAGGCATAGATACCTATATGTTTGTGATAGGTATGATTATTATGCCATTCATCTTGCGAGAAATTTCTACCAAAAGGAATAGGGTTTCTACTGAAATAAATAGCTTCATTACTTTGGTTAAAAATTACCTTTACAACATTAGGATTAAAAATGTCTTCTTTATGATCTATGGTTTTCACTAAAGTGGCAAGTTGTGTTTTACCATCTAGTAAATGCGCTAATTGTGTGATTTGTTCTGGATTAATAAATGGCTCATCTCCTTGAATATTAATCACATAATCATATTTGTTTGCTTGTACATGCAGAGCTTCATAGCATCTATCTGTACCACTCTGATGGGTGCTTTTAGTCATACAAGCCTGACCGTCAAATCTATTTACACAATCAAAAATTTCTTGGTGATCGGTTGCTACAATTACGTCATTTAGCAATTCGCACTGCTTGGCTTGTTCATAAGTACGCTGAATCATAGATTTTCCAGCGATATCAGCTAGAGCTTTGGCAGGAAAACGAGTTGAACTATAACGAGAAGGAATAATTCCAAGAATTTTCATTAGTTATATTTTTTTTACTTTTAATGAAGTTCCTTCTTCACTTACTACTATAATTTTTTCACCTTTTTCAACAAATTCACCACGAGTATATGCATCATAAATATCTCCGTCAATGGTAACTTTGCCACTAGGGCGTAGTATAGTGAATGCTATCCCCTCTTTGTTTGTCATATTTTTATTACCAAAACCTGTAGTGTACCCCTCTTCCCGATCTTGGGTGTTAGCTAAAGCTAATCGTTGAAAAGTTTTTGATTTTGTAAACCTAACACCTCCAAAAAACATAATGACAAAACTTCCAACGAAGCTTAGAGATGTGGTAAGCAGAGCGATCATAATTTCCTTTTCATCGACAAATGAAAAATCGAAAAGGTCATTATTTATCATAACGAGCATAAGTGAGCTGAGGGTAAGTATGATTCCAGCAACACCTGCTATTCCAAAACCAGGAATAACAAATATTTCCAAAGCAATGAGTAGTATCCCAATAAAAAAAGCAATTATTTCCCAATTTTCAGCCAGTCCATTTAGGTAATGAGGGATAAAATAAAGAGTGATGGCGATTAATGCTGCCAATATTGGAAACCCTACACCTGGAGTTTGTAATTCAAAATAAATGCCACCGATAATCACCATTATCAAAATACCACTTACAAATGGGTTGAGAACTAAGGAAATAATTTTTTCCGATGTTGATACTTTATGTTTAATGATTTCATAATTTTCAATGTTGTTCAATGCTAAAACATCTTCAATGTTTTTAACTTCAGCTTCACAAAAACCATGTTTTATAGCCTCAGAAGTGGAAAATGTAATTACCTGTCCTAAATCAGATATGCTATCTAGTTGAATATTCTGATCCACCATAGCTTCAGCTATTTTAGGATCACGACCTTTGGCTTCGGCAGTAGCACGCATTTTTGATCTCATATATGATTGGTATTTATCTGGGGCAGCGGTACCATCTCCAATTACTACCGTTGCAGCACCAATACTCGAGCCTTTTGCCATATATATACTATCACAGGCTATTGATATTAGAGCTCCTGCTGAAGCCGCATTTTTATCAATAAACACAAAGACAGGTTTTTCGTAGTCGAGAATGGTTTCAACGATATCGTTTGCATCAGTAACTGCACCGCCATACGTGTCCATTTCAATTATAACATAATCTACTTCTAGATTAGTAGCTTCTTCGAATGCCAATTTGATATAGCGGTTCATCCTAGGATCTATTTCATCTTTTATCTCCAATAAATACACTTTGGATTTGTCAGTAGTTTGTGCATTCCCCGAATAAAAAACGAAAAAAGAAAGCAAAATAATTAGCGCAACTTTAGTATTCATATGCTTATTTTTGATTGAGATAAATTTAGAGAAAAAATACTAATTCTATTAATGGATTGTATGGTTAATAATAAATATTGTCATCCAATTAAAAAAAAACGTACAATATGTGTTTCAGTGATAACACTCCCCTATAATCCCCTCAAGGGGATATTTCCGATTCTCCCCTTGAGGGGAGACACAGAGGGGGTGTTTTTCATTGCAAATCAAAAAGCATGAAATATGATGATAGTCGAACATTTTTTTCTTTTCTAAATTTAATTGGATGACAATAGGTTTTAAATAAAAAATGTGAAAAATATTTCTGAACTAATTTCGGGAACAATATGGAATATTGAATTGAGTACTTCGGGTGCAATAATGGCCATCGAAATACGTGATGAAGAAAATAAGAAGGTGCTATTTTCAATTTATGATCTAGAAAAAGAAGAATGGCTCTGGAAAAATATTGAGTTTGAGGAAGCTTGGTGGATTAATTTACTCGCTATTGATGAAGAACGATTATACCTTAATTATTTCACAGATGAAGAGAATCCTCAATCAAAAAAAATAATTGTTGTAGATATTGAAACTAAGGAAGTAGTTAACGAACTAAATGAATTTAAAGAATTTGAGAAAAATAAGTTGCTAAAATTGCCGTTTCATTATGTGGAAGGGTCGGTAAATTTTGATAAAGTTGCACACTTTGTAGAACAACATTGTGCTGATAAAACCGTAAAAGCTATCGATTACTTACAAACTCATTCAGCTATTGCTATTTCTTATTATATTTATAACGAAGAAGAGTTAGTCAATTTTTTACTGATACTGAATTTGGAAGGTGAAGAAGTTGAACGAGAAAAATTAGGCGAAGGGTTGAGTAAAGTTGGGATGCAAACATTTTTTCAAGTCAATAACTGTTTGATAGCGATAAAGAACAAAATCGAATTAAAAATTTATAAACTGTGAAGAATCTGAAAGGTGTAATAACACTATTATTTATTTTTTGGTGTATTGGGGGGCTATTTGCACAAAGTGATGATACTTATATTATTCACGAAGTAAAGAAAAAAGAAACGTTATACAGCCTGTCAAGGAGTTATAATGTGCCAATTAAAAGCATCATTGCGGTAAATAAAGGTGTTGAAGAAGGTTTAAGTATCGGTCAAAAAGTAAGGATTCCTAAGCTGCTTACTAATGAAAATACAAAAGACAGGATTCACATAGTAAAAGAAAAAGAAACATTTTATAGTATTTCTAAAATGTATAATGTCACTGTTGAGGACATTAAAAAATGGAATAAAAGGTCAAGCAATTCACTTGATGTAGGGGAAAAACTTAAAATTAGAAATTCTGGAAAAAAAGAGGGTTCATCTATTGATTCATCTGCGTTAATTGGTAAGAAAGTTCACATAGTAAAAAAGAAAGAAACCTTATACGCTATTTCAAGGCAATATGGAGTAAGTACTGAAGATTTAATGAAATGGAATAAGATGTCTAGTAATGTCTTGAGTGTAGGGCAAAAATTAATAGTTGGTGAAGATGTTAAAAAGGGGAATAGAAAGAATAATGTGTCAACTAATAATAAAACTGTTGTAAACACAACTTCTGATATAACTACAGAGAAAGTAAATAATAAGACTGAAAAAACAGAAGAGAAAGAGAAGAAAAAAACAGAATCGATTGAAGTATTTGAGGACGATAAACCTCGAAGAGTAAAAAATATAAGTGGCTTTATTGAGATTGTACAAACGGGTTTGGCAGAGTTAATTGATGAAACTACTGAAACTAGAAAATTTCTTGCATTGCATTCTTCAGCTAAGGTAGGTACAATTATGAAGGTGCGTAATGAAATGAACAACCAGATGGTGATAGTTCGAGTTATCGGACGTATTCCTGATACGGGTGATAACAATAAAATACTTATTAAAGTATCGAAAGCTGCATACGACCGCTTGGGGGCACTTGACAAGCGATTCCGTGTTGAGGTGAGCTATATGCCTTGATACTTTCAATAGCTATGAATAGAAAGTTATTCGAACTTCTGGAAGAAAAATTTGATCAATTTAATCGTCCTAATTTTATTGAGAACGATCCAATTCAAATCCCACATCGGTTTTTGAAAAAACAGGATATAGAAATTGCAGGTTTTTTTGCGGCTGTACTAGCGTGGGGTCAGCGAAAAACTATTATTAATAAATGTACTGAGCTCTTGCAATTGATGGATAATGATCCTCATCAATTTATCCTGCATCACTCAGAAAAAGATTTAATAGCATTTGAAAACTTTAAGCACCGTACGTTCAATGGTACCGATGTATTGTATTTTATTCATTTCTTAAACTGGTTTTATTCAAAACATGAGTCATTAGAAACTGGTTTTACAGAGGGCATGACCGACAATGATGATTCTGTTGAAAAAGGGTTAGTTCATTTTCATGACCTATTTTTTAGCTTGGAATTTGCTCCTGACCGTACTCGAAAGCATATTGCTACTCCAGTTAGAAAATCAGCCTGCAAACGATTGAACATGTATTTGCGATGGATGGTAAGAAAAGATGATAGTGGTGTGGATTTTGGATTATGGAATGCAATAAAGCCTCATCAATTAGTTTGCCCTTTGGATGTGCATGTGGAGCGAGTAGCAAAACAATTAGGTTTGCTAAAGCGAAAACCTACCGATTGGAGGGCAGCTACAGAATTAACCAATACATTAAAGCATTTCGACCCACATGATCCTGTAAAGTACGATTTTGCACTTTTCGGGATGGGGGTTACATCATAATGTTTCTTATTTAGATGTATTAGTTTTTTATTTAAATATTCTTAAAAACCTACTGACTAAACTATCTTTTAAATCCATTTTGTTTCTTAAAAAAGAGTACACATGCAATAGTTTGTTATCCAAAAAGATGAGAATTCCATTTTTACCATCTCCTTTTCTAGTTCTGTAGTTGGTGTATCCTGATACAGGATTTTTTAACTCATTAGTATAGTAATATAAAGCAATAGATTTACGACTTACATTTTCAGGACAATTTAAAGGTATTGGACTACCATGAAAAGATTTTTCATCTGTTTTGAATATCACACAACGATTAAATTGAGGAGCAATTTTTACGTGACATTTTTCTAAACTTTCGTCCCATAGTTCTAACTCTCCATAGTATTCAGGCAACCAGTCTTTATTGAAATATAGGAGTAGGTTGATTTGTCGTTTAAGATTATGATTACGAGGGTGTACACTGAAATCTGAGTGAATATTTAAAAAGCCTCCACGAAAAGTTTGATGGAGCCCCCCTCCTTCGAGTAAAGGGTCGGCTACTAACCCTTTAATGCCAATTATATCACTTAACTTATTGCAAAATTCCTTTGAACTTAGTTCATTGATCAACTCAAGTATATTTTCAGGTATAAATTGCGGATCACTTAATCCAAATTTCTTCTCATTATAATGGATGTAACTAATCCATTTATTATCTACAGAAGGAAAGAAGTTGTTTATTTTGTTAACAATTTCAACATCTAAAAAATCATCAATTACAACATGTGGAAAAGGGTTTTGCTGAATTTTTAGGTTATTACTTGATGACCAATCCCCAAAAATATTTTGGGTCATAATATTTGATGAAATTGGATGGTTCATATTTTGGATATAATATGATTTTAATACTTTTGGTAGATGCTTGAAACTACACAAAATAATGAGAGCAACAAAAAGGTTCTTAAATGGAAGAAATTTGTAAACTATATGAATCAAAGTCATTACCTCTTTTTTTTATAAATAGTAAGAAGTGATAAATTCATTTAATGACTAAAGAAGAATATTAGTATATAGAGAGCTATAATATTATGACCAAAAAGAAAAGATGACACTTAAAACCGTAAAACTTTCAAAAATTGATTATTGGTTCCTTTTAACCATTCTTGCTATTGTGGCTCTTGTTCTTTTCAGAGTTTGTAATAATGATTTTACAAATTGGGATGATGATTTATATGTGCTTAACAATGAAAGTATAAAAAATATTAGTATTGAAAATATAAAAATATTTTTCACTTCATTTCAGGTTGGACTCTATACACCACTAACGTTGCTATCATATGCAGTAGATTATAAGGTATATCAATTAAATCCTTTTGGCTATCACCTTACTAATCTGGTAATCCATCTATTGAATAGTGCATTAGTGTTTGTTCTGATTTTGAAGATAGTTGGCAATAGATGGTCAGCGACTATTGTAACTTTATTATTTGCCATTCATCCTTTGAATGTGGAAACGGTAGCATGGATTAGTAGTAGAAAGGATTTACTATTTTCTTTTTTTTATTTATCAGGGTTGATCTGGTACATAAATTATCTAACTAGCAAAAATGTTAAACTATTATATTTAACATTTTTAATGTTTGTTTTTAGTAGTCTATCTAAACCAACTGCATTAACATTTCCAGCAGTGTTAATTGTATTAGACTACTATTATTATAATAAGATCACACTAAATTTTTTCTTGAATAAGATACATTATTTTTTAATATCAGGGGCATTATTTGCTAGTGGATTGATATCAGCATTGAGGGTAAATCCTTTTGATGTTGAACCTTTTGGATATACAATTCTTGAAAAAATAGTCTTAGCCTTATATTCTTTAGGCTACTATCTGTTTCATGCTATTTTCCCTCATAACCTTACAAATTTTCATGCCTATCCTTATAAAGGGAATAATATAATTAACATGGAATATTGGATAGGAGCAATAATAGTGATTGCTATTATTTCGTTAGTTATAAAATATAGAAAAAAAGCATTCTATTATTTTTTAGGAATTATGTTGTTTTTCATGGTGATTGGACCAGTAATTAGAGTTATTCCTTCTGGATATCCGATTGTTGCTGAACGATATTTTTATTTGGCATCAACAGGACTTTTCATGTTCATAGTTGTTATCATTACTGCTTTCAAAAAACATGATACTATAAAATATGTATCAATATTTGTTTTTTTGTTTGTCATTTTGGCTTTTGCTAAGATCAATAATGATAGAATATCCGATTGGAAAAACAGTATCACACTATGGAAAAGCACTATCAAAGTAAATCCAAATTTGTATTTTGCTTACATGAAACTCGGAGATGCTTATGCTGATGCTGGACGAATAGAAAACGCTGTTATTGAGTATCATAACTCTCTTAAAATTTATGAAGAGAACGATTATGTTTACAACGCATTAGGTAATATATACTTTGAAGCAGGAAATGAAAAAACTGCAAAAAACCATTTTACAAAATCGATTGAGTATAACCCAAAAAGCCATATTAGTTATTTTAACAGGGGAAATGTTTACAAACAGCAAGGAGCATATCAAGAAGCGTTACAAGATTACAACATAGTTCTATCACTAGATTCTAGTTTGGCGCCAGCTTTTAACAATAGGGGGTTAGTAAAAATTTTCTTAGGCGATAGTATTGAGGCATATAAAGATCTTGAAAAGGCAAAAATACTACAACCCCAAAATAAAATGTTTAACGACAATTTTAGTCGACTGAAAAATTTGTTGAACAAATAGATGATGGTGGTTAAGTACTTTAATGCATTTAGAGTAAAGGAAATTGTACCCAAACTTGGATTTGTATTTATTGGATGTGTATTTGCATTACAAGAAATAGTTTTGGGGGCTATTTTTGTTGAATTAGTTGTACTTGCGGTAATTTGTTTATTAGGAGGTGTGTCTATTTATGCTTTCAACGCCTATTTTGGATGGAATCAAGATAGTGATAATACACGATTGGTTAGTTTACGCATGATTCGAAATAAATCATTGTACCTATATTTGGGAATAACTCTACTAGTTTTGAGTATTTCCTGTGCATGGTATTTGAACCAAAATATTTTTTATCCCGCTGTAATAATTTTTTTTCTCTGGATAATATATGTTAATCCATTAATTGCAATTAAGGGAATTCCATCATTTGGAATATTATTAGCCATAGTGGCACAAGTATTCCATTTCCATTTAGGGTATTTGGCGTTTTCAAACTTCAACACTTCATCATTTTTGATTTCATTATTTTATGCTTTTCTATTTGGTGCTGGACACTTATGGCATGAAATTATCGATCATGACTCAGATCGTATGGCAGGATTAAATACTACTGCTGTTTACCTTAATGTGAGGAATGCGAAACGTGTTTTCTTCTTTATTTTTATTGGTGCACACCTATATTTAGGAGGACTTTTTGCAGTGGAAGTTATTTCTGCAATAATGTTTGTTCCCTACCTCATTTCAGTTCTATTAGTGGTGATTTATTGGAAATTGGATGCCAGTATTGATCTTTTCTCTTTTAGACGATTTTATATGATAGTCTACTTCTTGGCTACTTCAATATTTATCGTTGTGAGGTATTGGATGTAAACATAATCTATCATAATGAAGCATTAATCCTTCTTTTTGGCTTCAATGCTTAATAATTCTTTTATCAGATTTACTTCAGATCTTAGCTCATCATAGTTTGCTTTGGCTTCTTTATTCTCAGCTTTGAACTGGTTAATTTCACTTTGTTGACTTTCTATTCTAGAGACCAATTCTTGATAGATAATTAGTAGTTTTTTTACATTATCATCGTTCAGCTCTACCTTTGGGTTAAGTTCTTGTATGGCCTTGACTATGACTGGAGTAAGTTTTTCATAATCCATCGACCATAAATCAATTTGCTCATTTTCTGGTTTACTCACTATTTCAGGTATGACTTCATATACCTCTTGAGCTACAAACCCTATCTCCTCACTATAATCATTTTTGTTCACTATTATTTCATTACCTTCAACATTAGAGCTATGATGATGATAAAACTTTGGTTTTAATAGTAGTAGTTCTTTCAGCCCATAATGTATTTCAGTTTGATTGTATTTTACCCTTGTGTCCGAATAGGTTACCCAAGCATTAGCTCGAGCTCTTCCTATTCCAGCTGTTGTGTTATTAGGCAATTCAAGTTTATAAGTTGTTGTAGCAGTAGGTATAAAACCTAAAGCCACTTTGGAAGAAGTACTTTCTGCCAAATAGGTAGTGAGATTTGAACCATTCATAATAAACCCATAATTGCCTAATGCATCTCCAATGCCAAGTGATCCTGACGGTAAATCAGGATGAGCAGAACCTGCTGTAATTACTCTCCATGTGGATCCTGAAGATGAATTATATAGGTTAAGTGCTGTCCCCCATGTATTTGAGCCACTAACTTCCAATGCAGTTTGATCTGCAGTAGTAATTTCCAACTGAGATGTTGGGTCAGGTGTATTTATACCTATATGACCTGTTGTTTCAATAACCAATCTATCGTTTGTACCCAAAGTTGTATTATCTGAAATTTTGAATTTATCTAAATCAGAATTGTCAACACCCATGGTAATGGTTTGTGCCTGACCAGTAAAACGCATACCCACATCGCCAGTTCCTGAATTTTGAATCGAAAACTGAGGTGTTGTTGTTGTTGTTGTCTGTCTAAGGAATGTTTGACCTGCTGGATAAATTTGTCCATCACCAGCACCATTCGTGTAGACTCTTAACCAACCATTTGTTCCAGAATTCTCAATACTAACCAATGTAGTGCCAGTGGTGTTTATATCTCTAAAATACGTGTCACCACCTACATTTAGTGCATTGGTAGAGTTAGTGAAAGATAAACCTGTTTCATCTCCAATTAAATTTGTGCCATCAGAAAAAATCACAGCATTAGCTCCAAAGCTAGAAGTGCCCGTACCACCTCTAGCAACCGGCAAGATTCCTGTTGTTATTTTAGCTGCATCTAAATTAGGAATATCGGCAGAAGTTAATGCCCCTGAACTTAACAAACCTGTTGCATCAGCGGTAACAATTCCTACTCCCAAGTTGGGAATAGTTACTGCATTAGCACTCGATATTCTTAACGCTTCTCCACTTGTTTCATTCTTAATAGTGAAATCTGCAACAGCATCTACGCCAAAAATCCACTCCCGTGCTGGTTGGTTAGGATGACCTACTTTTAATTGAGAACCAGAATTTGAAAGCACATGTAGATTAGATTCGGGTGTTGATATTCCTACTCCTACTCTACCAGTTGCCTCATCCAAATAAAGCAATGAAGATGCATCGTTTTTGGTGATGGAAATATTATCAGCAGCAGCTAATTGAATAGCATTTCCACCATTATAGGCACTTTGTAGTGAAGTCGATCCCGATATTGCTGCTCTTACAGCTGCTTCTGTAACTAAATTAGCGTCTGTTCCAGGGTCAGCGATGCCAGTTGCTGCATCAACAACAGGTCTAAAAACTAAATCACCTGCACCATTACTTCCCAATACCTGATTATCTCCTGTAGGAGCTACCCAATTTACAATTCCAGCAGTAGTTGTAGCTAAAAGAGAACGCGTTGTTCCATTAGGTGCAATTTTACCAGTAGTAATGGTGTTGGCTGTTATATCATCTGCAGTAATTGAAAGATCTGTAATTTTTCCCCCAACTCCACCAGATATTGCTCCATCAGTGATAGTAACTACCCCTGTGTTAGAGATAGTAGCATCACCACTCATTGTAGCCCCTGTTGGAGTTGTACCACTAGAAACAATGATCTGTGAATCAGTAGTTGCAGGGAGTCCTACCGCACCATCAATATCGGTTTGAAGTTCAACTAAAGCACTTTGCACATCTGTTGAAGCTAAATTACCAGTAGGTGTAACTGTTGCTTTCGAAGCAGTTACATCACTAATGTCAGCATCGACAATGGTTGCATCGGTAATTTCAGTAGATGTAATCGCATTGGCAGCTATGGTAACTACGCCTGTATTGGAGATGGTTGCATCGCCACTCATTGTAGTCCCTGTTGGAGTTGTGCCATTAGATACTATTATTTGTGCATCGGTAGTTGCAGGGAGTCCTACAGCACCATCAATATCAGTTTGAAGTTCAACTAAAGCACTTTGCACGTCTGTTGAAGCTAAATTACCAGTAGGTGTAACTGTTGCTTTCGAAGCAGCTACGTCAGAAATGTCTACATTAACAATAGTACCATCAGCAATTTCAGCAGAAGTAACGGCATTAGCATTAATAGTAAGCCCACTATTGAAATCCCCTGAAATATCCCCTGCTGCATTGGGGACAGTAGTAAGTGCCAAATCATCAGTAGCATCGGTGTCACCCGTGTTGGTAATTACAGTTCCAGTAACATTTATTCCTGTACCTGCTGTGTATGCTGTTCCACCACTATTGGGGACTATTGTCCAAGCTGTACCATTAAATTGAAGAATATCACCATTAGCCGCCCCCACAGTAGTCAAATCAGCTAGTGCAACAGTGCCATCCAATATTTCGGTAGTTGTTACTGCACCATTCGCTATTTGAACATTGTTCAAATTCCCAGTAAGATCACCATTAATGCTCAATGTAACCGTACTACCACTTCCGCTTATCGTTAATTCCCCTGTGGCACTATTATAAGTCAATGTCTGATCAGTACCTCCTCCAGATCCTCCGCCAATTTCCGTCCATGCTGTTCCGTTCCAATAATACACTTTGTTGTCACTTGAATCATAAATTACCATACCCTTCTCAGAAGGCACAAATCCAGAACGAGTAGTAACAGGCAAAATCAACCCTTGCTGTCCATTGGGTACTAGCCATAGTACAGCATCAGCTTTAGTGGTAGTACTCCCAATAGCTACAGAGTTATCCTGAGCAAATGTGAGGGATGAAAAGAAAAGAAAAGCACTAAATAGGAATAGGGTTTTGATACGTGTGGTTGGGAAGTGCTGCATCATGTAGGTTTAGTTGTAGTG
>Ga0224506_10000432_pt1 | contig 36139 bp, 36 predicted proteins | sample SF_Jan12_sed_USG_2_FD_169108 | JGI IMG/M metagenome (GOLD analysis project Ga0224506, IMG submission 169108) | Sediment microbial communities from San Francisco Bay, California, United States - SF_Jan12_sed_USGS_8_1 | ecosystem: Environmental > Aquatic > Marine > Sediment | place: USA... | reverse complement strand
ATCACTGTGAAATAGACACTTCATTTTGATTATGCGCATCACCATAGCGGTGCTATGCTTCTTTGCATAACCACCTATTTCTTTGTGCTTTATGGCTTCATTACGAATTTTATTGCATAATCCGGGTTTATTTTAATTTCACTTTTTCACTCAATAGCACCCTAAACGTTTGCACGAAAAATATTTAGTTCAGCAGATAATATTTTCTCTATGAAGTTGTTATTATCTTTTGGTTATAAAAGATGATTTTTAACGTTCGGGTTAAGAAATTGTAAATATGCTCCTAATAAGCATCAAAAATGAATTGTCATTCATAACGCAGTGATAAATTCCTAAATATCAACACAACAAAAATAAAAGACTCATCTCATCGCTCTTAATAATATCTATTTTTGGTTTTTGATGTGTTTTTCATCTAAACCAGATGCCTTAACCTGAACTCACGTTAGTTCTAGGTGCATCTACTTTCATATTTCCAAATTTGAAACTTAAATTCTTATAATGAGAGATACGTGATTGGAAAAATGATATAACTGCAATGATTTAAAGGTTTCAAAAGTTGGCACAATTTTGTCTCATGTTATAAAAAAATATATATACTGTTATGAATGCTTTAAATCCAAATGCCACAATCGCCCAGCTTTATTATTTATTAATACATGCCGATGACCGAGTTGATAAAAAAGAAAAGGAAATGGGAAAAAATCTAGTAGAGATTGAGGAACTAAACCCAGAACTTTTTTATAATGAAATTGCACGTCTTGAAAATATTGATTACAAAAAGTTATTACCTGAATGTTCCGATGTACTTAAAAAGTTTGAAAAAAAAGTGCAAATAAGGTACATAGCTTGGATGTGTATAATAGCTAATTCAGATGGCTTTATGGATAAAGAAGAATGGAAACTTATCTATCAACTATATCATAACCAACTAAAATTGCCCTTAGATGCAATTATGGATGAACAAAAAGTAATTAAACAATTAATTAAAATCAAATACAGGGGGGTAGCTTAATACATTTAAGCAGTCTTTTCGTTTTGAGTAATAATGTAATCAGCAATATGATTTACATCAACAAGCACTTTACGACCTTCCTTAGGATCTTTTATTTTAATTTTATATTCTCGCTCAAGCATTACAATTAATTCTATAGAATCTATAGAGTCAAGTCCCAATGTTTCTCCAAATAGTATTTCATCATCTTTAATGTCCTCAGGTGTTAAGTCTAGTAGATTAAGATATTTTATAATATGAACTTTTAACTCGGCTTTTAATTCTTCTCTATTCATTATAATTTATATTAGTTTTTCATGTTTTAGTTTGCCAAATGTAATAAGCTGACAGGCAATAATAAAAAGGATAATTGATATAAATGCACGAATTAGATCAATAAATCCACCATCGCTTAAAAATAATATATAAAAACCATCCAAACACCAACGCATAGGGGAGAGATTACTAATGAATATCATGTAATCTGGTAATGCGAAAAGAGGGACCCAAATGCCTCCTAGTGCTGCAAATATCATAATGGATATTGACCCAATACCATTGTTTTGTTCTGGAGTATTGGCAATACTACCAATCATTACTGCATAACTTACCGCTGCCATACTACTCAATAAAATGATAACAATAAAGGCACCAATATTAGATGGTAGATTAAGATCAGGTAAACCAATTAATGGAAAAATGAGTTTTCCTATCGAAAAAATAACTACAACTTGAAGTAGAGCAGCAATTATATAAACTAACATTTTGCTGATTAGAATTAAGCTATAATGAGTAGGTGTAGTTTTTAGACGTGTAAAGCTTCCACTATTTTTTTCTTGAGTGATGTTGCTTCCTAAAGACAATACCATAAAAAACATAGCAAATATTGTCCAAGCAGGAATATTGTGTTGTGTTGAATTAGGGTTGGGAACGTTATGAGTAGTTGTAGCAACAATTTTTTTAATTTCTATTTTATTTTTTAAGATAGTTTTTTCAAGACTTTTGGGATTATCTATTCCCATTTGGTTATATACTTTTTCAACCATTAACGTTTGCTCAACACTACCTAAAAATGTGTATATCAAACTCATAATAGAATTGGCATAATTATCCTGTAATACAGGATCGTGAAAAAAAATAATTCCAACATTTACTTGCTTGTTGTTGGTAGTTGCGTTATTGGATAACCCTAAATCTTGGAGCATTTTTTTCGAGACAAGTTCCGCTTTATTTTCCATAGATTTTGAAAAATTTTCTGGAATATAAAGTGCGATAAGCTTATCTCTTTTAAGTAATTCAGAATTTGTATTTTCTTTATTTAAGCTATTATCAGTTTCTATATCAAAAGCTTTTGAGTCTTCAATGAGTTTAATAAGTTTCTCTCCTAAAGTTCCCTTGTCTTGATTGGAAATAAGTATTTCAACACTATTTTCATTAATTATTTTGTAGGCACTATCCTGAATAATGGTCATCAAAAAAACGAGAGCTATTGGTAGTCCAAACATTAATGACAACCCTACTTTATCATTCAGTAGAATTAAAAACTCTTTCTTTATGGAGATAATGAATTTATACATCACGATACTCGGTTCCTGTAAGTTGAATGAATAATGATTGAAGATCTTTAGATTGATGCTTTATTAGTAGGTTCTCTATAGAATCACTAGCAATCATTTTGCCATGATCTATTAAAATAATAGAGTTACAAAATTCTTCAGCTTCGGCTAAATGATGTGAAGTGTAAATGATAGTTGTACCATTTTGGTTGAGTTCATCCAGTAACTTCATTATTGCATGTTTACTTTGAACATCAACACCTACAGTTGGCTCATCGAGTAGTAAAATAGTAGGTTGATGAATAATTCCTATTCCTAAATTTACTCGTCTTTTCATACCACCTGAAAAAGTATTTATTTTTTGACTTGATACTTTTTCTAATCCAAGTACAGATAGTAAATTGTTTGTTCTTGCTTTTATAGTTTTTTTATCCAGATTGTAAAGAGCTCCAAAATATTCAAAATTTTGAATAGGTGTTAGTTGAGGGTAAAAAGCATAATCTTGAGGTACAAAACCTATTTGTTGCTTTATATTGCCTTTATGTCCAAAATGTATACTTCCTGATGTTGAGGGTAATATTTTACAAATTATGGAAATGAGTGTAGTTTTACCGGCTCCGTTAGGTCCTAGAACTCCGAATTTATCTCCAGTATTAATGGATAAATTAATATTATCTAAGCTATTATAATTAGCATTTTTATACCTTTTTGAAAGATTCTTAATGTCAATACAGATTTGAGGAGGCATTATGACAATTTAATTTTTGATAGCTGACGAAAAGCTTGATGTTCAACTTCATATATTTCGTCTAAAATAGAAGCAGAGTGCTCAAAGTCACTTTGTTCAGTTAATCTTCCTTTATAAATTCCAGCCATTTGAACAGCACTCTCACGCCATAAATCCCCTGCTTTGGTTATTTGTTCTGATACACCCAAAAGTTTTTCATTTCCATTAAAGTAGCTGGCTGCCTCTTCCAAAAATGCTGCGTAGAGAAAACGAAAGCCACCCCCTCCAGTACCAATTTCTTCTTGCATACGAACTATTTGTCCTAGATACAAACCTGCCTTTCTTTGCCCAAGCTTATCACGCCATTTTCTCACCTGTCGAGCCGTAAATTTTATTCCTTTAGCACCCGCAAAAAAACCAGGAATATATAACATGTCTCGAACACTATGTTTAATGGCTTTAATGATCCCCTTTTTCAATAATTCATCAGATACAGGTTGTACATTAACAGGAAAATATAGGTGTCCCTTTGGAGCAAGAGGTCCCTGTGCAAACCTTACTTTTTCTAGTTCACTAGGGGAGAGAGTATTGGTACTTTCCATAACAGGGTCACTTACCAGATAATTACCCTCATCATCTTTGCCGTAAATAATAATATTATGTGAATTGAAATGAAATCGATACTCTGGCGGAAAATAAGGTAAGTGGAATACTCCTACCTGACTTCCAACTAATATGCCCTTTTCAATTTTATCATCAAGGTAATGCTGCGCAGTGGCCTTATCTTTAAATTTTTTTCGTTGAACTTTAACCTCTAATAACCTGCAAGTGCGTTTAAATATCGCTCCAGGAAATGTTCTAAATGATATAAAAGGTCCGTTCAATACTGTGATGAAAGGAAGGTGTAAGTAAAAAAGCCCAGAACCTAATCCGAATGCTAATGGTTCACTCATAAACTTAATTCCATGATGTTGAAGTAGACTTGTAGTTACTCCATTTTCGCAATGAGCAGTTTGTATATGGTTAATACTAATAGGAGGGTTGGTGTTATTATCCATTAAAATTTTTTAGTTCTTCCAACGAAATATCAAATGCATCTGCATATTTCTGAAGCTTTTTATCACTTAATTTTTTAAAGACATGAGGTTTCATATGTCGCTTTACAGTAAACCTCCAAAATCCTGTATAACCTGTTATTACTTGCATGTCCATCAATCGTAACTCGAAAAAATAATAAATAGGACTTTTCTCCCCATTTATCACTGCATTTCGTGCATCTTCAATTCGATGATTAATATCATCCCAAGCATTATCAAGAGCTTCGGCTTTAATATTCCAGCCAGTACTTAAAGCTTTTTCGTATTTGCCATCTTTATTTTTTACGTAACAGATATCACGTGTATATCCTTCCAAAGCTGATTTGTCTTGAGGAAGCTCTTGCTTTTTCATTTTAACAAACGGTTAGCAGGCAATAAACATAGGAGAAACGAGCACTTTCAGGAATAGATAGAAGAATTTTTTCACCTACTTTTAATTTTTTACTCTTTATTAAATCATCTACCATAATGTAGATAGAAGCTGCTCCCACATTTCCAATTTTATCTAGGTTGGTAAACCATTTCTCTTTAGGTATAGGAATTCCTTTTTCATGCATACGAGCATCTATTTTATCTTCAAAAAAGTAGCTAGACATGTGAGTGAGAAAGTGATCTATCTCACTTGACTTAACACCTTTTTTCTCTAGAGTTTTGGCACAAGTATCTGTACCTAGCTTAACAATTTTTTCTCCTAGTAATTTAACGTCTTGTTTAATGCTTAAGATGGATTGATTTATGATTTCCTCAGGAGTATACTCTTTAAAACTTTTAGTAGTCCCATCCTCCATTTTTTCACAACCTTGATACATACAAGCCTCTTCCTGATTGGCAAAAGATACAGATTCAATCCAGTCAATTCGTAATGAAACCCCTGTTTCACTTTTCTTATTTTCAATCAAAAAAGAACCTGCTCCATCAGAAAGCATCCATCTTAAGAAATCCTTTTCAAATGCAAGAATAGGCTTTTCCTCTACTTCTACCAAACGCTGTATCTCTTCCTCAAACTTGTCATGACGCATTCCTTGTCCTAAGCGTTCAGAAGCACAGGTAACTGCTTTGCTTACTTCTTCGGATTTTATGGCATAGTATGCATATTTTAAAGAATGCATTCCTGAACAGCAATTACCAGAAGGAGAGGTAACATCTACATTTCCTGTTTCAGGTAATGAGCCATGAACCATCATACCGTGTGAAGGCATTATTTGATCGGGGGATGAGGTGGCACAACTCAATAATTCTACCTCTTTTATTTCATCAGGATTTGCAGAAAACAAATTTTTAATAGCTGTAGCAGCTATCTCGCTATTAGTGTGAGTGAGTTTCCCATTCTTATCCATAGCGTAGTAACGCTGCTTGATCTTATTGTTCCTCAAAATTAGAGCTCTTGTTCTAGAAGCTGCTCCGTTAATAAATCCTAAATACTCTTCAATTTCATCATTGTCAATTGGATTATTAGGTAAAAAACTAGATGTACGTGTAATATAAACTTCAGGCATTGTTGGTATTTAATTTTACGGAACAAAAATAATCTTTTTTTCTTTTTAGATTACCCATAACAAATGGTTTTACTAAAATATTGAATATTAATAATACTATTGGAGAAATAATAAATAAAGCAAAAATGAGATAATACTTAAAAAAACCTACCCAAAACATTCTTTTTTTAGAAGTTGTCCCTTTTGATGTAATAAGGTTGGCCCAAATTCTAAATAATTTCTTGGCTCGTTGTTCAATAAATAGAATGTTGGTTTTAATATTTATTCTACCTGATTCAAGAATTTTTTTCTGTAGTGAATTGTAGTTGTTGTTGTTTAATGTTGTATTTATGATTTCACCAAATTCATCAACACTATTGATGTCTTTTTCTGAAATTCCAGGTTTAGGAAATATGCCCCATTTTCTAGTTTTTTCACCTCCAAACATCCAGTGCATAATCGTTAGTGCACTAACCAAATTATTATTCCTGTCTATTAGTGGTATATTGGCTACTAAAACACCACCTGAGTTATGAATCATGCTTTTTACACTCTCCTGTGCATTAAGCCACATGTTTCTAGCTCCTATTACAGTAATAACAGGTGTGTCTTTAATAATATTTAGGAATTTTTCATTTTTTAATAACGAGGTCGCTGGTAATGAAGGAGATAAAAACCAAGGTTGATACCCGAAAATAATAAGATCATAATTATTACGATTAAAGGTTATAGGAGCTAATTCAATTGGTTTCTCTAATACTGTTTCTGGCATTGCATCAAAAAATGCTTTCCCAGACCATGGAAATGGAAATTTTTTATATGGAGTGACCCTAACGACTTCAATACTATGATGCCCCAGAGGTTTTATAATATTACTCAAAATATCATTTAACTGTCCTGTTTGAGAATAATTAACAACTAAAATGTTTTTCATAAAGACATTTGAAAAAAATAATCGACCATTATAATATAATTATCTGTTTTTATAATAATTTTTCGGAAGAAAGAATCTTTGAATCTTTACTATAATTTAATATATGTGTTTTAAGAGTTTGAGGAAGATTGTTGTATTGTTCTATGATTATTAATTTATCAGTTTTTATGTTAGAATTATACCCTAATATACTAGGTGCATTTTCTTGAATAGCTAAACGCAAAAAACGATACTCAATATTATCAGGAAATTTAACAATTTCTTCTTCTAATGCTGTATGACCTTTCCTGAACATAGCTATTTTATCTTTTACAGCTTCTTCAAATGAAGACCTTTTCATAATTATTGCTCCTTGATAAGCTCTAATTTGTGAGTTTGTCTCTAGATTTTGAAGTTCCTTTATTTGCTTATCAATAATGCTTATTTCTTTAGAAGATAATGCTTTGTAGAAATTGGAAGCCATGTCTTGCTGAGGCAATATGGGTAAAAGCAATAAAAAGTAAACTATTAATAAAGCTTTCATACTTGTTTTTATTTTTTACGACATTTTAATATAGTTTGGTAACTATGACCAATTAATGGAAAAACCTCAGCAACTTCCAAGCCAGATTTTCTCACTAAGTCTTTCATTGCCTCACAACTGTACATTTTACTATTGCCATTAGCAATAGCAGTAAAGTATAAAGAGGTTCCAGTTAGACTATATTTTGCTGCAGGATATTCTTGATTATCAAAGAATGGCTCCATAATGTAAATATCAGTTTCTGAATTTGTTGCTTGAGCTACATTTTTAAGTATTTGTATAATCTCTTCGGAAGAGAAGCAATCTAAAAATTGGCTCATCCATATAGCATCAGCTCCTTGTGGGATTCTTTGAAATTCGTCTAATAAATCAATCTGATGGAAGTCTATTCTGTCCAAAAGTTTATTTTGTTTAGCGTTTTCACGAGCTACATTTAATTGTCCAGGGAGATCTAAAATTTTTATTTTCACATCTTCATCGAAATTACAACATGCAAATGACCATTTGCCAGTATTTCCTCCAATATCAAATAGGTATTTTGGTTTGTTTTTAAATACAATTTCTAAAGCTGTTGGAAAAGCATCATCAGAATAATAATGATCAAATTCAAACCATGACTTTTTATTTTTTTCAGGTAACTGGGATAAACCTTCATATAATGTTTTCCAATTTCCAAAGACTTTGAGTCCTTCTGGTTTACCACTCTTTATACATTCTGTTAATGATTTAGCACCATCATAACATATGTCATTTACAAAATTGAGATTAACCCTTGTCAATTCATCATTTAAAATAAAAAAACCAACTTTACTTAGTCTTACTCTATCATTATTTACATACTCTACTATGTTTGCGCATTCAGCCATCTCTAAAAGTACTCGTACTCCATAATCACTTAAGTTAAGGTTTTCACAAATGTCTTTTATATTCACCTCAGAAGAATTATCAAATAGATAATCTAAAATACCCAATTCTCTTAAAGAGATTACAGTTTGAAATACGATGGGAGAGAAGGCTATTTTTTGTGCTTCAAATTTAGCGTCAAGTGCAGTAAGCTTTTTTTCTGTTAGTTTTTGCATGCCTAAATATAGAATTGATTTTTTATTTTTCGTAACAAACAAAAGTAATTAGAGAAAAAGGTGAAATTAGATATGTGTTTTACGTATGAATATTTAAAAACAATGTTTCAAAAAATTTAAAACACAGTAAATACCGTTTGTAATTTTCTGAATTAAATATTGTCTTCAATTTTTTTTACTATAATCACAGAAATGATTACTACTCAACATTATACAATGTGAATATATATAACATATGGGCACATTTTGATTTGTAGATAAGAATAGAATTATACAAGATTGTTTTTTTGTGAAAAATGCCTAAAACGAAATTTTATATTTTTTGTTATTTATAATAATTATAAATAACAAAAAATTAAAGTTTAAAAATGCCTTAAAATCAAAAAACAAAGCACTTATATTCAACTTCACTTTGGAATTAATCTGAAAACAAAAAATGGTTGGCAATTTAAGATTTGAAATAAATGAAGGACGTATTAGATTTGTATCGCTTTGTAAGAAAGGCTATAAAAAAAGTTATAACAAATAACGTAAGCATGACGAGAAAAAGTTTAACCGCTCGCATTTTAAAAACATTCGCATTTACCGCTTTATTGACGGTCACTTTCATGACTGCATTCTCACAAGAGATTCCTACTGATGAAGCTAATATCAGTGAAGGAAAGACGTTGTTTAATGCAAATTGTAAAACCTGTCATAGTGTACAAAATAAACTAGTAGGGCCAGCATTGAAAGATGTATACGACAGAGCTCCATCTGTTGAGTGGATTATTAGTTTTGTCAAGAATTCACAAAAGGTAATTAAAGGGGGGGATGAATATGCAGTAGCTTTATATAAAGAATATAATAATACTGAAATGACACCTTTCGATTCGTTTTCAGACGAAGAGATTCTTGATATTTTAGCTTATATAAAGAATGAAACCGATAACCCAGAAGTAGTTGCTGAAGCTGTAAGCGAAACTAGTGAAGATGCTCAAGCCGATTCTGCAATACCTAGTACCTACTTAAATGCTATAGTTATTGGTTTAATCATTGTATTAGCACTTATTTTTGTAGTGTTAGTATTAATTACTACTGTACTCACTAAATATGTAAATAATAAAGATCTTGATAAAGAAGATAAAGAGTTTGTAAATCAATCTTTTAGTATAGGAGCTACACTTTCAAGTAAGCCATTTATATTTTTAGTAGTGTTTTTATTTTCTGCTATAATGTTTAAAGTGGTGATTAATGGTCTATTCTCCATTGGGATTCAAAAAAATTATCAACCCACACAGCCTATTGCATTTTCTCATCAAATTCATGCAGGGCAGTATGAAATTGATTGTAATTACTGTCATACAGGTGTAATGAAGAGTAAGAATGCAAACATACCGTCTCCTAATATTTGTATGAATTGCCATAGCTCTATTACAAAAGGAACAAACACTGGTGAAACAGAAATCAGTAAAATATATGATGCTATAGAAAACAATAAACCAATAGAATGGGTGCGTATTCATAATTTACCAGATTTGTCTTATTTCAACCATTCACAACATGTAAATGTGGGAGGAGTTGAGTGTCAAACTTGCCATGGACCAATTGAAGAAATGGATGTTGTAAAACAGCATTCAATGCTTACTATGGGATGGTGTGTGGATTGCCATAGAAATACAGAACTTAATACTAAGGATAATAAGTACTACGATAAGTTAGTAGAACTACATAAGGAAGACAGCGACAAAGCACTTACAGTAGAAGATAATGGTGGGTTGGAATGTGCTAAATGTCATTATTAATACAGTTAATTTTAGATAAGATTCTACTTATATATACAATATGAAAGATAATAAGAAAACGTACTGGAAAGGTATAGAACAATTATCTAACGATGCTGCATTTATTAAAAATGCAGAAAGAGAATTTCCTGAATCTGTAACAGAAGAGACTAGCGAAAGTTCTCGAAGAGATTTCTTGAAAATGATGGGCTTCAGTGTTGCTGCAGCATCATTAGCTGCTTGTGAAGCTCCTGTCAGGAAAGCTATTCCTTATTTGAACAAACCTGTTGATGTAGATCCAGGTGTAGCTAACCATTATGCTTCCACATATATTAATGGTGGAGATTATTGTAGTGTTTTAGTGAAAACAAGAGAAGGAAGACCTATTAAAGTAAACGGAAATAATTTATCTCCAGTAACCAATGGTGGTACTTCTGCTCAGGTAGAAGCATCTGTATTGTCTCTTTATGATGAAGCTCGATTAAGAGGTCCAAAATCAAAAGGTGAGAATGCTACATGGGATCAAATAGATGATAGTATAATTTCCGAACTGGATAAAATTGCTGCAAATGGAGGAAATATAAGAATAGTAAGTAATACAGTTCTTAGTCCAAGCACATTTAAATCAATCGAAGATTTTAAAACAAAATATCCTACTACTGAACATGTGATGTACGATCAAGTGTCGATGAGTGGGTCTGCAATAGCAAATGAACGCTCATTTGGAATAAAGGCATTGCCCTCTTACGATTTCTCTAAAGCAGAAGTAATTGTTGGTGTGGGAGCTGATTTTCTTTCAACTTGGGGTTCTCCAATCGAAAATACATATCAATACGCTCAAACTAGAAAACTTAAGGATAAGAAAATGTCTAGACATTTTCAGTTTGAGTCAAACATGACACTTACTGGGTCTAATGCTGATTACAGAAGCATGATTAAACCTTCTGAAGAAGGAGCTGTAATTGCTAATATATATAATATCCTTGCTCAAAAAGCTGGAATTTCTTCTGTAAGTGCTCAAAAAATTGAAAAGGAAACGATATCCAAAGCAGCTAATGATCTTTGGAAAGCAAAAGGAAAATCACTAGTTGTAGCTGGATCAAATGATCCTTCTATTCAGGTAATGGTGAATGCCATCAACGATCTTCTGGATAATTATGGTAGCACTATAGATTTAAGTACTGCTGTAAATTATAGAAAAGGTGATGAAGCTATTATGGATGCTTTCATCAACGATGCTGCATCTGGAAATGTTGCAGCTGTAATATTCTTTAATGCAAACCCAGTTTACGATTATTATCAGGGAGAGAAATTGGTAGGAGCTTTAAGTAAAGTTGGATTAAAAATATCCACTGCTTCAGTTGAAGACGAAACAGCTACTTTGGTTGATTATATCGCTCCAGATAATCACTATTTGGAATCTTGGAACGATGCTAGTCCTAAAAAAGGGCAATATAGTTTGGCTCAGCCTACTATCTCACCAATTTTCAAAACAAGACAAGCACAATCATCATTTTTAATCTGGTCAGATAATGATGATGATTATTTTAAATACCTCCAAAATAATTGGAAGACAATGGCTGCGGGCAACTTTCAGGCATTTTGGGACAAGACTTTGCATGATGGAGTATTCGAAAATCCATCGGAAGTAGAAAGTGTAACACTTACTTTTGTTGGAGATGTAGCAGCGGAAGCGAGTGCCATTAATAGTAACTATAAGTCAGGTGGTGATTTTGAATTGATGATTTACGAAAAGTCATCTGTAGGAAATGGTTCACAAGGAAACAATCCATTACTTCATGAATTAGCAGATCCTATTACTAAGGCAACTTGGGACAACTATATCACTATGTCAGTTGCTGATGCAGGCTTCCGTCTTGATGATGCTAAAACAAAAATGGCAAATGTAACTGTTGGTGGTAAAACATTAAGCCTACCAATTATGGTACAACCTGGTCAGGCAAATGGAACAATTGGTATTGCTTTAGGGTATGGAAGAACTAAAGCAGGTAAGGTAGGTGATAATGTTGGTAAAAACATCTATCCACTTGTAGGTAAAGTTAATGGGACTCAATGTTTAAGAGTTTCAAATGGTGTGTCTGTTGAGGTTACTGAAGAAGTTTATCAACTAGCTCAAACTCAAACGCAGAATACGTTTATGGGTCGCGAAACAGTTATTCAGGAAGCGACCTTAGAAGAATATAAGAAAGATGAAGGTGCTGGAAGGTTTCATCCTCATGTAGCTACATGGCAAAGTGAAAGTGGACAGGTGAAACCTGAAGAACTAACAATGTGGCAAGGACATGAATATAATGGTCATCATTGGGGCCTTAATATTGACTTAAATGCTTGTAACGGTTGTAGTGCTTGTGTTGTGGCCTGTAATGTGGAAAATAATATTCCAGTAGTAGGAAAGCAAGAGGTTATCATGAGAAGAGAGATGACTTGGTTGCGTATCGATAGATACTATAGCAGTGCATCAAATGATGTATCTGATTATGAGGAAATGGAAAAGGCCGCAGAAAATCCTGAGGTAGTATTTCAGCCCATGATGTGTCAGCACTGTAACAATGCCCCATGTGAAACAGTTTGCCCTGTTGCTGCAACTACGCATAGCACCGAAGGTCTTAATATGATGGCTTATAACCGTTGTATCGGAACAAGATACTGTGCGAACAACTGTCCTTATAAAGTAAGACGTTTTAACTGGTTTAAATATCATGACAACGATCAATTTGCAGATGTAAATCCTCAAATGAATACTGAAGTTGGTAAAATGGTATTGAACCCTGATGTAACAGTTCGGTCAAGAGGTGTTATGGAAAAATGTTCTTTCTGTGTTCAAAGAATTCAAGAAGGTAAATTGGAAGCTAAGAAAGAAAGAAGAGAACTGAAAGATGGAGAGGTTACTACAGCATGTGCTGCTGCTTGTACTGCTGGAGCGCTTACATTTGGAGACATGAATGATAAGAATAGTGCTATCACTAAATTGATGAAAATTGAGGATGGTGAGACAGGAAAAGAAATAAAAATAATGAAAAATAAGCGCGCTTATCATGTTTTAGAAGAAATTGGGGTAAGACCTAATGTATTCTACATGACAAAAATTAGAAACAAAGCGTAAGTAGTATTATAAACGAAACTGAGCGTAAAAAACATATAAATATGCAAGTTACTTCACCTTTAAGAGAAACGTTAATAACCAAAGGTAAAACGGTACACGATATTACTGAAGATATTTGTCGTCAGGTAGAAGGTAAGCCAACAAAAAGTTGGATGATTGGAATGGCTATATCCTTGGGGATTTTGGCTATAGGTGCTTATGCAGTTTTTGCATTATTGTGGGAAGGAATAGGAGTTTGGGGAATGAATAAAACCGTTGGTTGGGCTTGGGATATCACTAACTTTGTTTGGTGGGTTGGAATTGGTCATGCTGGTACTCTTATTTCAGCTATCCTATTATTATTCCGACAAAAATGGAGAATGTCTATTAACAGAGCTGCTGAAGCAATGACGATTTTTGCTGTTATTTGTGCTGCAACTTTTCCTATGTTCCATATGGGACGACTTTGGATCGGGTTTTATTGGGCATTACCTCTTCCAAATGCTTTTGGATCACTTTGGGTAAACTTTAACTCACCACTACTATGGGATGTATTTGCGATATCAACGTATTTTACGGTTTCTTTAGTGTTTTGGTATATTGGTTTAATTCCTGATTTTGCAACTATTAGAGACAGAGCAACTAATAAAATTTCAAAAGCAGTGTATAGTGCATTGAGTTTTGGGTGGGATGGTGCAGCAAAAACTTGGATGAGATATGAATCTGTAGCATTAATATTAGCAGGTTTGGCTACTCCACTTGTACTTTCAGTACATACTATTGTATCTATGGATTTTGCTACTTCAGTTATCCCTGGATGGCACACAACTATTTTTCCTCCATATTTTGTGGCTGGAGCAATATTCTCTGGTTTTGCTATGGTGCTAACATTAATGTTGGTTACAAGAAAAGTTTTTAAACTGGAAGATTACATCACAATTTATCACATAGAGTTGATGAATATAGTAATCATTATTACAGGATCTATCGTAGGTGTTGCTTATATCACAGAGTTCTTTATAGCGTGGTATTCAGGAGTACCTTATGAACAATACGCTTTTATTAACAGGGCATTTGGCCCATATAATTGGGCTTACTATACAATGATGACTTGTAATGTTATTGCACCACAACTTTTCTGGTTCAAAAAAATCAGAACAAGTATTGTTTCCACAATGGTGATATCTATAATTGTAAATATCGGAATGTGGTTCGAGCGATTTGTAATTATTGTTACCTCACTTCATCGTGATTACTTGCCATCAAGTTGGGTAATGTTTTATCCAACTAAGTACGATGTTGGTGTTTATTTATTTTCTTTTGGGTTCTTTTTCACTGCCTTCTTATTGTTCTCGAAATTTTTTCCTGTACTCAATATGGCTGAACTCAAAAGTATTGTTAAGTCAAGTTCTGAAAAAAAATAATATATGGAAAGTGGAAAAAACTTTGTTCTCGGGATTTATAATGATGAGGATGTATTATTGGAAGCTGTCACAAAGGTTAGAGAGAGTGGCGTGAAAATACATGAAGTATATTCTCCATTTCCAGTACATGGATTGGAAGATGCTTTAGGGTATAAAAGAACCCGACTCCCAATAGCAGCTTTTATGTTTGGTTTGCTGGGAACTTCCCTAGCGTTAACAATGCAAACTTGGATGCTTGGTGTTGATTGGCCAATGATTATTGGTGGTAAAAATTTTATTTCATTACCTCCATTTATCCCAGTAACTTTTGAGCTTACAGTATTACTTTCAGCATTAGGTATGGTAGCTACATTTATGATAGTGAGTGATCTTAAACCATATAAAAAGCCAAGAATGTTCGATATTAGAAGTACTGATGATAAACATGTCATGGCTGTAGATTTAGGATCAAATAATCTTAGCAAAGCTGAAATTGGAAAAGTACTTAATGAGTCGGGAGCAAGTGAGGTAAACGATAAAAATTTTGACTAATATTCGAATGAGAGATATACACATGAATCTACTTAAGTCTTTTAAAACCGCATTAGTGTTGGCACTAGGAGTAGCAATGGTGTCTTGTGCTGGAGGTGATAATCCTGGTTTGGAATTCGCTCCTAATATGTACCATTCTGTAGCTTATGAACCACTAAAACAAATTACAGACACAAGTGCTGGAGATTGGGTGCAGATGGATCAGAAGAAAAGTAATTACGGTGAGTATTATAGTTCAAATCCTGTAAATCCTAATGGGATGAACATGAGAACTCCTCCAGAAAATACTATTGCAAGAGGAAAAATGCCTTATCGAGTAAATAAAGATGACTTGGATTCTGCAGCTAATGTAATGAGTCCTTTTGCAGAAGGTGATGATGCTGTTCTTAAAGATGGAAAAGTATTGTATGAAAAATTTTGTGATCATTGCCATGGAAAAGATGGTATTACTCCAGGGAAAGTAGGAGAGGTATTTTTAGGTGTACCTGCATATAATTCTGCAGCAATAAAAGATAAACCTGAAGGTCATGTTTTTCATGTGATATCACACGGAAAAGGGCGTATGGAATCTCATGCTTCACAATTAAGTGTAGTAGAGCGATGGAAAATTGCTAGATATGTACAAAAACTTCAAAAACAATAATCAAGGCTATAAATAAGTTATCATGACGGAAGAAAGATATGAATTTACGGCAGGAGCAAAAAAGAAAATATTTATTCTTGGTGCTGTTGGTATCGTACTTTTAATAATTGGAGTTTTCATGGCAAAAAGTGGTGGTCATGCTGAAGAAGCTGGACATGCACTGAATACAATTGAAGAAACTTCTTTACTAGCTAGTGCCGATGAAAATACCATTGTTTCCAATTCTGAAGAAGCACATGGAGAAGAAGGAGAACATCATGAATCAGCTCCTTGGTTAAAGAGAATTTTTTCTAATCTATGGATTAATAATGTTTATTTTACTGGCTTAGCCATAATAGGGTTATTTTTTATCACTATTCAGTATGCCTCACAGGCAGGCTGGTCAGCAGGAATGAAGAGAATTCCATTAGCTATGGCTAGTTATTTGCCTTTAGCTGGTATCATAATGTTAGTTTCTTGGTTTGCAGTAAAAGCAGATGTATTTCACTGGACACATTCAACATTATATGCAGAAGGCACTGATACATTTGATAAGATAATTAATGGCAAAGCGGGCTTATGGTATTGGCCGTTGGCAAAAGGATCTTTCCCGATTTTCTATGTTGCAAGAATGGTAATTTTCTTTGGTTTGTGGTATTGGTTTTTCAAATTGATTAAAGATCATATGTTGGCTGAAGACTTAGAGGGTGGATTTGATCATTGGAAAAAAGCTAGAAGCTTATCTGCAATATTTTTAGTAATTTTTGCTGTAACATCTTCAGTGTCAGCTTGGGATTGGGTGATGTCAGTCGATCCTCATTGGTTTAGTACGATGTTTGGTTGGTATATGTTTGCCAGTTGGTGGGTGAATGGTCTAGCATTTATCACAATAGTTGTGGTAATGTTAAAACAGAAAGGATATTTAAAAGTTGTGAATTCAAACCACTTACACGATATAGGTAAATTTATTTTTGGGTTCAGTATTTTTTGGGCATACATTTGGTTCTCACAATTTCTATTGATTTACTATGCAAATATTCCTGAAGAGGTTGTATACTTTATAGAGAGAATTTCATCAAGTAATTATGCCTGGATTTTTTACACTAATATTATTTTAAACTTTGTATTGCCATTCTTATTATTAATGACTCGTGATGCAAAGCGTCATATGTCGATATTAATGGTAGTATGTCCTATTATTATTGTTGGTCATTGGGTTGATTTTTATTTAATGATAACTCCAGGAGTAATGAAAACAGATGGTGCTTTTGGTTTAATCGAAATAGGAATGTTTATGGTGTTTTTAGCATTGTTTATATATGTGATGCTACATAATCTAACGAAGTCACTTTTAGTGGCGAAAAATCATCCTATGTTAGAGGAAAGTTTACATCATCATATTTAAGAAAGTATATATAATAAAAATATAGATATATGTTTCAAGTAGTAATTGGTATTGGAATTCTTCTTATCGTTTTAATTCTGTTCATGTTGTTCAGAATTGGCACCCTACTCGATGTAGTGAAAGGGTCGGGTCAGAAGACTGTCACTAAAAGTAATAAGGTAAATGCACTCTTATTTTTTGTTTTTCTGATTCTTGGATTTGGGTCAATATTCGTTTACTCATACGTTTATTTTGATGATTATAATATACCGTTAGCATCAGAACATGGAGCAGACACTGACTTTCTGTTTTGGGTAACAATGGTAATTACTGGAGTAGTATTTTTCATTACTCATATTTTATTGTTCGTTTTTCCTATGAAATATAGTTATAATGAAAAACGTAAAGCATTATTTTTTCCTGAGAACCATAAATTGGAGCTAATTTGGACAGTTGTACCAGCAATTGTTCTTTCAATATTGATTTTTTCAGGTTTAAAAGTATGGGGAGAAATCACTAGTAAAGCACCAGAAGATGCTGAAGTCATTGAAGTAATGGGGCAGCAATTTGCATGGACACCTCGTTACCCTGGTGCAGATAATAAGTTAGGAGAATTTGATTACCGGTTAATTAGTGTTGACAACAAAATGGGGGTAGATTTTTCAGATGAAGGATCATATGATGATTTTATTCCAAGAGAAATACATCTTCCTAAAGGAAAACCTGTTTTATTCAAAATTAGAGCTAGAGATGTAATCCATAGTGTATTTGCACCTCATTTTAGAGTAAAAATGGATGCTGTTCCTGGTATGCCTACTTCATTTCATTTTGTTCCTACTAAAACAACTCAGGAAATGAGAAATGAAACAGAAAACCCAGAGTTTAACTATGAGTTAGCATGTGCGGAAATATGTGGTAGAGGACACTTTGCAATGAGAATGATAATTGTTGTTGATACACCAGAAGATTATGAGAAATGGAAGTCGGAACAAATGTCATTAGTAGCTCAAAACGAAACTTTATTTGGACTTGTTCCAGATGATAAAAAAGAATTAGCAATAATAAAAGGTAAGGTTGAGGTAAAAGAAGAAGTGGTGACTGAATCTAGTGAAGAAGAAATAATTGAAACAGAAGAAAATTTAGAAGAAGCTCAAGCTTCATTATAACAAAAGAAATATACTATGTCTACTGAAGATACTATGCATAACAACGAACATGACCATGAACACCATGGAAATTTCTGGACCACTTATGTGTTCAGTACTGACCATAAAATAATAGCTAAACAATTTCTTATTTCAGGAATAATTTGGGCGTTATTAGGTGGTGCTTTATCAGTTATTTTTCGTTTACAGTTAGGTTTTCCTGATATGGATTTAACTTGGTTAAAGCCTATTCTTGGAGAATGGATTGATATGCAAGGGAAATTAGATCCTGAGTTTTATTTAGCATTGGTAACAATGCATGGTACAATTATGGTTTTCTTTGTACTAACAGCAGGGTTGAGTGGTACATTTAGCAACTTCCTTATTCCTTTACAAATCGGAGCTAGAGATATGGCTTCTGGTTTCATGAATATGCTTTCTTACTGGTTCTTCTTTGTTTCAGGTGTAATTATGTTTATTTCATTATTTCTTGAAACAGGTCCAGCTTCTGGTGGATGGGTTATTTATCCTCCATTAAGTGCATTGCCTCAAGCTATGTCAGGGTCTGGTCTTGGAATGACAATGTGGTTACTTGCAATGGCATTGTTTATAGTTTCAACTTTGCTTGGAGGTATAAACTATATCACTACCATCATTAACTTGAGAACGCATGGTATGACGTTTACTAAATTACCATTAACAATTTGGGCGTTCTTTTTAACTGCTATTATAGGATTGCTTTCATTTCCTGTATTATTATCTGCAGCATTATTATTGATTTTTGATAGAAGCTTTGGAACAAGCTTTTACTTATCTGAAATATACATTGGGGGAGAAGCTTTACCTAATATAGGAGGTAGTCCAATTCTATTTCAACATTTATTTTGGTTTTTAGGTCATCCTGAAGTATATATTGTATTATTACCTTCATTAGGAATTACTTCCGAAATTATTGCAACAAATTCAAGAAAACCTATTTTTGGATATAGAGCAATGATTGGTTCAATGATGGGAATTGCCATTCTTTCATTCGTTGTGTGGGCTCATCATATGTTTGTTACTGGGATGAATCCATTTTTAGGATCAATATTTACCCTACTAACATTAATTATTGCAATTCCTTCTGCTGTAAAAGTGTTTAATTATTTAACAACACTTTGGAAAGGTAATTTAGTGTTTACTCCTGCAATGTTATTTTCAATAGGGCTAGTTTCTTATTTTATTTCTGGCGGTTTGACAGGGTTATTTATGGGGAATTCAGCTATTGATATACAAATGCACGATACTTATTTCATAGTAGCTCATTTTCATTTAGTAATGGGTAGTGCAGCATTTTTTGGAATGTTAGCTGGTGTATATCATTGGTTTCCTAAAATGTTTGGACGTATGATGGACGCAAAATTAGGATACGTTCATTTCTGGCTTACTTTTATTGGTGTTTATTTGATCTTCTTTCCAATGCACTATATTGGAATGGCAGGATTTCCTAGAAGATATTATTCGTGGACAAACTTCGATACTTTCAATGGTTTTACTGATTTAAATATGTTCGTAAGTGTTGCAGCAATTGTAACTTTTATAGCTCAGTTTATCTTTTTATTTAATTTCTTCTATAGTATGTTTAAAGGAAGAAGAGCTACAGCTAATCCGTGGAAATCTACTACATTAGAATGGACTACGCCAATTAACCCTGGTCATGGAAACTGGCCTGGAGATATTCCAAAGGTGTACAGGTGGCCATATGATTTGAGTAAACCAGTGAATGAAGAATACTCTAAGAAATTATCAGAAAAAGAAATACAAGAAATGCCTGATTTTATTCCTCAATCAGTTCCGTTTTCTAAGACACCAGAAACGAATTTCCAGAATGAAAATGAACTAATTGCTTTAGAAAAGGAAGAAAATAAGGCAATAGTAGTAAATGAAGAAAAGTAAATGTTATTTCCAAATTAGTTTTCACTATAGAACTTTTTTGGCAGTTCGTTTATTTAAATTTTAAAAGACATTAAGATTAATTTGATAATAAATCAAGCGTTGGTAAACAACTAATGAGAACTATACTAGAAATATCTTTAGGTCAACTTATCATGAATAAGGCAAAAGCGTATTTTGAACTTTTAAAGTTCAGATTATCGTTACTAGTTGCTTTTTCATCATGTTTTGGATATGCTTTAGCTACTTATGGACAAATTAATTGGGGCGTATTTATCATGCTATTCTTTGGTGGTTTACTAGTTTCTGGAGCTTCAGTTACTATTAATCAAATTATTGAGAAAGATTTAGATAAACTGATGAAAAGAACGGCTGATAGACCACTACCAACAGGTAGGTTATCTATTGATGAAGCCAAATTTTTCGCTTTATTAACAGGAATAGCTGGGATGACAATGTTGTATGTGAGTACAAATTTGCTTACTGTGGCTTTATCATTTATATCATTACTTATTTATAGTTTTGTATATACACCGTTAAAAAGAGTTGGACCTATAGCTGTACTTGTTGGAGCTATACCAGGTGCTTTACCCCCTTTATTAGGATGGGTGGCTTATACTGGTTCTATTGGTTTTGAAGCCTTGATTATTTTTGGAATTCAGTTTATTTGGCAATTCCCTCACTTTTGGGCAATTGCATGGGTAGCAGATGACGATTATAAAATAGCAGGATTTAAATTACTGCCATCTAAGGGAAAAAAAGACCTAAATACAGCCATTAATATTATGATATATACGTTGTTTTTAATTCCATTAGGGTTACTTCCAGCAAAATTTGGATTTACAGGAATTAATTCAGCAATAATAGTAACTGTTTGTGGAGCATTATTCTTAAGTCAAACTTTTGGTTTGATGAAGGATGGTTCACGAAAATCTGCTTTAAAAATTATGTTTGGTTCTTTTTTGTACTTACCCATAGTGCAAATTGCTTATTTATTAGATAAAGTTTAGGATGGATACACATATACATATCGAAGAGCCTAAAAAACCGTTTTCTGTACACCCTAAGAAGTTTGCAATGTGGTTATTCATTACTTCAGTAGTAATGATTTTTGCTTCAATAACGAGTGCATATATTGTTCGTCAAGCAGAAGGAAATTGGTTAATATTTGAGTTACCTAACGTATTGTGGGTAAGTTCAGGAATAATGATAGTGAGTAGTATATTTATGCATTGGGCATATCTATCTGCAAAAAAAGACAACATCAATAATGTGAAGGTAGCTATTAGCGGAGCTACTATTTTAGGGGTTGCATTTTTAATAGGGCAATTGATGGCATGGGCAGATTTGGTGAATTCTAACGTTTTCCTAGTTGGTAATCCTTCAGGGTCTTTTGTGTACCTACTTACTGGACTTCATGGAATACATTTATTTGGTGGAATAGTATTTTTGTTGATTGTATTAGTATCAACATTTAAATTTAAAGTTCATTCTAAAAATATGGCACAAATAGAAATGTGTACTACATATTGGCATTTTTTAGGTGGACTTTGGTTGTATTTATTTATATTTTTATTGTTATATCGTTAAGAGATTAAATTAAAATTTATGTCAACTGCTACAACTGAGATTAGTTCGAAGACAAGTATCTGGAGTGGAGGTCAATCCCCATTTAATATAAGTTATGGTAAACTTATGATGTGGTTTTTCCTGCTTTCTGATGCATTTACATTTTCAGCATTGCTAGTAACTTATGGAATGGTTCGTTATAGTCATACAGCATATGATCCTTCTGTACATGGTGAATTTGTGTTCTCCCAATCTTATTGGCCAATACCAGAGAAAGTATTTGAAGCAGTACCTTTTTTACATGGCGTTTCATTACCACTTGTTTTTGTTGGAATAATGACTTTTATTTTAATTATGAGTAGTGTAACAATGGTTTTGGCTGTTGAAGCTGGCCATAGAATGGATAAAAAAGCAGTTCAAAAGTGGATGTTATGGACTATAATTGGCGGTTTAGTTTTCTTAGGTTGTCAAGCTTGGGAATGGACACACTTTATCGTTGGTACAGGTGGAGGTGGAGCTAGTTTATCATGGAATGAATATGGACCTCCTGATTTTGCAGCATTATTCTTCTTTATAACGGGGTTTCATGGTACACACGTTTTGAGTGGGGTACTATTAAATTTTTTAATTTACTATCGTACTGTAACAGGTATGTATGAAAGAAGAGGACACTATGAAATGGTAGAAAAAGTAGGTCTTTACTGGCACTTTGTTGATTTAGTATGGGTATTTGTATTTACCTTCTTCTACTTGATCTAAATTTTATTGAATATATTTGAACACTAATAATTAAAAAATATGTCATCTGAAGAAACAACTAATGTACAAGTAATCCCTGCTGATAAGGCAAAAATAAAACATATTTGGACTGTTGCTGGAATTCTTGGTTTCATTACTACACTAGAGTTTATTGTTGCCTTCACCATTTCTACAGGGATGCTTAAATTAAGTATATTCGTAGTAATGACAATCGTTAAGGCAGCTTATATTGTTGGTGAGTTTATGCACTTGAAGCATGAATCTAAAGTATTAATGTGGTCTATTTTATTGCCAATGATATTTGTGGTTTGGATGTTGATAGCTTTTCGTTATGAAGCTGGAGCAATACTAGACCTTAGAGGTTGGTAATATTTAAATTTATATAGAAATTATTAACAGGCTATGGATATATCTTTAGCCTGTTTTAGTTTTCATTCATGAAGAGTTTCATAAAACCAGTTATTTTATTTTTAGCTTTACTGCTACCCGTTTGTGTTTTTATCTTCCTAAAGATATTTGGTGCTAATCAATTTGATATCCCACTGTACTATCAAACAGTAGGAGATATACCAGAAGAAACAGAGGAAATTTGTGGTAATGTTGATACCCCTTACTTACTTAATTTAGATGAATTTGAACTATTTGAAAGCACATCTGATATACCTCTATTAGAAAATAGAATTACGGTATTAGCATATTTACCAAACCTAGATGATAATCATTTGTTTTCTATGTTGAGTATGAATGAGCGTCTTGGAACTATATTTCAAATGATAATTTTTACTGATAGTTTCAGTAACGACATTTTTAAAGGTAAAAACTATGTAACCTTTAAAGCTGGTGAAAATGTAGGAAATTTTTGGCAATGTGGTTTACTGAATAATAATTACGAAAAGTGGGTGTTAATTGATACTAAAAGAAGAATAAGAGGCTACTATGAAGTAACTGAAAAAGAAATAGATCGTTTGATCGTTGAAATTAAAATTTTATCAGAAAACTCACATAAATAACATGAATGAGAAGCAGTTTAATCGATTAATTATTGCACTTTCTGTAATTATACCAATAGCAGTTGCTTTACTATTCAGGGTAAAAGTTGAAGGTGTAGATTTTTCGTTTTTACCACCAATCTATGCTACTGTAAATGGTCTTACGGGTTTATTACTAATCATTGCAGTTATAGCAATAAAAAAAGGAAAGAGGCTGTTTCACGAGCGATTAATGAAAATGAACTTAGTACTCTCTGCTTCATTTTTAGTAATGTACATTATGTATCATATTACTTCAGAATCCACTGTTTATTTAGATGATAGCATGATGAAGTACGTTTATTACTTCATATTAATAACACACATTGCTTTATCAGTATTGGTTGTACCATTAGTGCTTTTCACCTTTTCAAAGGCAGTTATGGATAAATTTGATAAACACAAGCGATTAGCAAAAATCACTTTTCCAGTTTGGCTATATGTTGCATTTAGTGGTGTAATAGTTTATTTAATGATTAGCCCGTATTACTCATAAAGTATGTACCTTTGTGTATGATGAAACGCACGCTATTATTATCATTTTTGTGGTTGTTTTCCATACAATTAGGATGGGGACAGTGTGCAATGTGTAGAACTACATTAGAGAACAATGTAAGTAATGGAGAAGCAGGGATTGCTTCTACACTAAATTTCGGAATATTATATTTATTTGTCACCCCTTATTTACTGATCGGAGTAGTTGCCTATTTCTGGTATAAGAATAGTAGGAAAAATGCCTCAAAAAAAAGCTTATCAAGCTATAATTGAAAGTAAATGCCCTAAGTGTAGAAAGGGAGATATGTTTGCTTATTCTATAGGAATAATAAGCAAGTTTACTCGTATGAACGAATATTGCAATGTCTGTGGGTTGCGGTTTGAAGTAGAACCAGGATTTTTTATCGGTGCAATGTATATCAGTTATGCTGTAACAGTTTCTATTCTATTCATTACAGGTATATTTATGTGGCTATTTGATATAACCGATCTTTTGTTTTTTATAACTTCTGTATTTGTTATTATTGTTACTCTTCTTCCATTTATTTTTCGTTATTCCAGAGTATTATTTTTGCATTTATTTGGTGGAATAAAATATGATAGCAAATCGACAAATGAATAGTGTAAGTAGGATGGAGTGATTATTGCTTCTCGAAAATGTGATAAATTACTATTTTTAGAAAACCTTCGCTTAGTAACGTGCAAATATTCACTAGAAAATCAACTTTACTACTTCTCTTTTCTTTGTTAACCATCACGGTTGGTATTATATTATTCAATTTTCAGGAACGTCAATATGAAAATGATGAGGAATTTAACCTAATTACTTCCAAAATTAAGGATGAAGCTAATGAGGTTAAAAAAGAGATTAATCCAGTACTACTTTTTCTAAATGAGTATCAAACGATTGAATTCGAAAAATTAAATTCACACAAAACTTCCTATCCGTATTATATTTTTAAAAGAGGGGAGATATCTTATTGGTCATCAAATGAATACGTTCCCAAATATATTGATGTAATAGGAAATTATAAAAGCAAATATATAGAAACTCGTAAAGGGAAATTCATTGTACTTAAATGGGACTCTCCAAACCATGAGTTTGAAACATTTGTTTTAATTCCTCTATATATTAATTCTCTAATAGAAAACCAGTACTTATTTGCAGAAATTAATCATAATATTTTCAAAAGTGATGATATCCAGATTAGCCGAACTAGTCATGATGGAGTACAACAAATATGCATTGATGATAGCGAATGCTTGTTTTTTGTACAGTTAGGGAATACCTATTCTACTATAAATAAAAAAGAAAAATCAGATGCATTATTGATTGTTGCCTTAGGTATTTTACTACTTATATTCTGGATATTTAGATTTTCTTATAAAGTAGGTTATAAAACCCAGTGGAAAGGTGTTTTGACAGTTATTGTTTTACTTGTTGCTGTTAGAATAATAATGCTTCAATTTGATTGGCAGATTAATGCTTTTGGAAGCTCTATTTTTAATCCACAAGTTTTTGCTTCCTCGTTTATATCACCAACACTTGCTGATTTATTTATTAACATGACCTTGTTGCTTCTAGTAATAGGTTATGTGTTTTATAATTTGCCAAAAAAACATGATTTTGAAATAAAATATGAAAATATAATAAGCCTATTACTTGGGTTTATAAGTGGTACAGGATTATGGCAGTTATATTTATTGATGGAAACGGTTTATTATAATTCAAACTACACTTTAGATATTACTTCATCAGTAGATTTTTCAAAAGAACGTGTATTGGTATTTACGGTGCTGGTAATGGGAGGGTTTGTATTTATATTGTTCTACCATATTGTTTATAAATTATTCCAGCTATTTATTAAAGATGATAGTTCTTTAAAACAAAATTTATTGTTTTTGATTGGACTAATCTTGTTTGGATTTACTATTTATTTAACTAATCAGAGTAATTGGTTGGTAGTTTTATTTAGTATCCTATACTTCATAGTTTTAAGATTAACAAAACTCCCTAAACGTTTTACAAATGTAAGTTATCAATCGTTTGCTTATCTATTAACAGGAATTATATGTGCAGCATTATTGATGGCATTTAGTATAAAAGAATTAGAGGAAAGAAGAGAGTATGAAAATAAACAGCGTTTTGCTGCTCAATTTTTAATTGGTAACGATGAGCTTGCCGAATATTTGTTATTAGAAACTAGCAATGGCATTAGTAATGATGCTTTTATAAAATCTAGAATGTTTACACCCTTTTTATCAAAGGATGTAGTAAAAGAAAAAGTTAGAAAAGTATTTTTATCTAGTTATTTCGATAAATATGATGTGGATATCACTCTTTATAATGCTAAGGGAAAATCATTTTCTGAGGAAAATCAGATTGAATTAGCTGAGCTAAGACTAACCCTGCCCGAAAATTCTATTCAGAAAGAAAAAGAACTATATTTTATTAATGATTATAAAGGAGAATATAACAAAGGTTATGTAAGTATTACAGAAGTAAAAAATTATGGTATTAGTACAGGGTTTGTTGTTATAACATTGAAGTTGAAAAAAATAATTCCTGATAATGTATATCCTGATCTTCTCGTAGATAGTCGCTTTTTACTACCCTATGAAAACAAGAATTTCAGCTATGCAATATTTGCAGATAATAAGCCTGTTTATAGTTCAGGAGAATATAATTACCACCAAAAATTTGATGTTAACTATGTAAATGACCATAGTGCCGATGAAAAAGGATATTGCCATTTGATAGTGAATGAAAAGGGTAGTAGAATGGTGGTAGTTAGTGGTTTGTGCTACAGTTACTTTAATGTGTTTTCTAATTTTTCATTTTTAATATTAGTGATGATTTTTCTTGTAGTCGTAATATTACTAATGTATGGATTGTATTATTATTTATCAGGAAAATCTTTAAACTATTCAGCTAGAATACAATTGTATTTTAATTGGGCATTCTTTCTTCCTCTAATAACTGTAAGTGCGGTTACCCTGAGTTTAGTTACCAACTCATATATGGAAGAAGTAGAATACGAACATTATAAAAAAGCTTTAGTTATAGGAAGAAATATTGAGAAGGAAGTAGGAGAAGGTCTACACCTTTTTGGTGATGAGCTTAGTAATAAATTGAAATTTGCTAGTACAATGGCGAATACTGATGCTAATATATTTGATATTCATGGTAGACTTATTGCTAGTAGTCAACCTCTCATATATAAGAAAAATGTTCTTTCTGAATATATATCTTCGGCTGCATACACTAAAATAGTAGAAGGGAAAGATCATAGCTTTACTGCTAGAGAATCTGTGGGAAAACTTACATATAACACAACTTACATTGGGATACAGTCACCAATAAGCGGAGACTTATTAGCGGTACTTAGTGTTCCTTATTTCCAGTCTGAAAATAATCTAGAAAAAGAAAAAATAGAAGTATTTGTGACCATTGTAAATGTATTCGTGATCGTATTTATTGTCTTTTTGTTGATTTCATATTTTGCATCTAAATGGTTAACATTTCCACTTCGCTTTATTACGCAAAAACTTAAGGCGACAACTTTATCTGAAACAAATATCCCACTTAAGTGGAAATCAGATGATGAAATAGGGCTTATGGTAAGTGAATATAATAAGATGATTGTAAACTTGGATGAAAGTAAAAAAGCATTGGCTCGCACAGAAAAGGAATCTGCTTGGCGAACAATTGCTCAGCAAGTAGCACATGAAATTAAAAACCCACTTACACCTATGAAGTTGACTTTACAGCACCTTCAAAGAACTTTACTTGGTGAAAAACATGATAAGGAATTGGATAAACCAATGAATTCATTGTTAAGGCAAGTAGACACACTCACCGATATAGTTTCTTCATTTAGCTCGTTTGCACAAATGCCTATACCTGAGCATGAATGTTATGCGCTAACCGATTTGGTAAAACAAACCATTACGTTGCATAGAAGTAAAGCAAAAATTAAAATTGAAGAGGATATTCCAAATGAGAAAATATTTGTAATGGGTGATGAAAAATTAATGGGGCGTATTATTCTAAATATGATATTAAATGCTGAGCAGTCTTCAAATAAACAGGTTACTATTATACTCTCAATGAAGAACTTAGAAGGTAAAAAAGTATTGATTGAAATAACAGATAATGGAGAAGGAATACCTGAGGAGGTTCAGGAAAAAATATTTATTCCAAATTTCACAACCAAAGAAAGCGGATCGGGAATTGGGTTGGCCATAGCCAAGCATGGTATAGAACATGCTGGGGGTAAACTTTGGTTTGAAACAGAAATAAAGAAAGGAACTTCTTTCTTTATTGAATTACCTCAGGTAAAGAGTACGAGCTCAAGAGTCTCTTAAATTTCTCATCATCCTATTTGCAAATACAAAGTCATTAAGCTCTTTAATGTCCGTTTTAGCGATATCTGAATTGTTTCCTTCCCAAAGTTTATGACCTTCAAATAAAAACATGATCTTTTCCCCTATTTCCATAACGGAGTTCATATCGTGAGTTACTACAACAGTAGTAATGTTATACTCCAAAGTGATTTCCTTAATTAAATTGTCAATAAGAATAGAAGTTTGAGGGTCAAGTCCCGAGTTGGGTTCATCGCAAAATAAGTATTGAGAATTATTTACTATAGCTCTTGCAATGCCCACTCTTTTTTTCATTCCCCCACTTAGTTCGGAGGGCATTTTATTATTAGTATTTTCCAGTCCAACTCTTTTTAGACAAAAGTTCGCCCTGTCTAGTTTTTCATCAACTGGAGCAGTAGTGAGTACGTCCAGTGGAAACATTACGTTTTGTTCTACTGTTTTAGAGTCGAATAATGCACCACCTTGGAATAACATGCCTATTTCTCTTCTTATTTCTGTTTTAAGATCACGATTAGCATTTGTAAAATCACGATTAGAGTATTTAACTACACCTACATCAGGTTTAACTAAACCTACTATATTTTTGAGTAGTACACTTTTTCCAGTACCACTAGCACCAATAATTAAATTGGTTTTTCCTTTTTCGAATACTCCAGAAATACCTTTTAATATGGATTTATCATCGAAAGATTTTTGTATGTTTTCTATCTCAATCATGTCTTATAATAATAATTGAGCTAATAAATAGTCGGCAAAAAGTACTGCGATTACACTAGTTGTAACAGCTTGAGTACTTGCAATACCTACTTCTAATGCTCCTCCTTGAGTATAATATCCTTTATAGGATGAAATTGAACTAATAAGAAAGGCAAAGGCTACCGATTTTATAAGTGCAAATTGAATTGAAAAGGGGTTAAATCCATCACGGATACCAAAAATAAAGTCTTGGGGAGACATAATGTTTAATAAAACACCCACCAAATACCCACCTGTTAATGACAGAATACCAGCAATAATTACCAAAAGTGGATACATTAAAATGGAAGCGACCACTTTTGGAAGTACTAAATATGAACTTGAATTTATCCCCATAACTTCTAATGCATCTATTTGTTCAGTGATCCTCATAGTACCTAAATTTCCTGCAATGCTTGACCCTACTTTACCAGCATAAATTACAGCAATGATGGTTGGGGCTAACTCTAATACCGTCATATCACGAACTACTAATGAAATCACATAATCAGGAATGAAAGGACTAACGAGGTTATAAGCTGTTTGTAAGGTTGTAACTGCCCCCATAAATGTGGCAACAATACTTACCAATACAATGGAGTTCACACCAATTAGTACACACTCATCGATGGTGAGTTTAAAATAAGTTTTAAACGATTCGCGATTTGTGAAAAGCGAACCCATAAACACGAAATACTTTCCTAGGTTATGAATAAATGCTAATTGCATGCAATTTTATTATTGTTTCTTCTTCTCTATCTTGCGTAAGATAACAGGTATAATCTTAAAGTTGAAATTACAGTTGGAAATAATGAACAAACGAATTGTTGTTACTGGTGGGACAAAAGGAATCGGGAGAGCGATAATCGAAAAATTTGCTGCAAATGGATTCGATATAATCACTTGTTCGAGGAATAGTGATGAATTGGATGCGCTAAAAATAGAAATTAAAAAACATACACAAATAGAAGTACATACCAAAAAAGTTGATGTGGCAACCCGTAAAGATGTGATTGATTTTGGCGACTATGTTAATTCACTAGGTGGCGCAGATGTATTAGTGAATAATGCTGGAGTCTTTATCCCTGGTCAAATGCACAATGAAGCAGAAGGGGCATTAGAAAAAATGATAAACACGAATTTATATAGTGCATATCATCTCACAAGAAAAATTATTCCAGAAATGATGAGTCGTAAAAGTGGACATGTGTTTAATATTTGTTCTACAGCGAGTATTATGCCTTATGTAAATGGTGGATCTTATTGTATTTCTAAATATGCTATGCTTGGCATGACAAAGGTTTTGCGTGAAGAAATGAAAGAGCATGACATAAAAGTAACCGCCATTATGCCTGGAGCTACATTAACCGCAAGCTGGGAAGGTGTAGATTTACCCGAAGATCGATTTATGAAAGCAGAGGATGTAGCAGAATCGGTGTATGCAGCTTATAATTTGTCTAAATCAGCGGTGATTGAAGAAATTATTATGCGCCCACAATTGGGAGATATTTAACTTTAATTAAAAAGAGATTTTTGTAGAAATTTATTGCTTTAAACTTTAGTGACAAAAAGGGTGTTACTGTAGTTGTTGTAATATTTTTTTTGAAAAGCATGATAAATAGACACAATAAAAGTGTAGAAAATCTTGTAGTTGAAACTTCTACAACTTGGATGTAATTACTTAAAACATTAATTTTACTATCTATCAACAGTGAGGATAAACATTAAGAAAAACGAATTTCACATCTATGTTGTCATTTTCTATGGTTGCCATTTTGTAAGATTGATTAAGTTTTATGGGGATTAGGACTGGATAATTTTTAACTATCAAGAAAATAGTAGATAATGAATAGTTTAACGATTTTCAGTCTCAATGTCGAGAATGAAATCTCCAATGATCATTATTTTCACAATTGTGTTTTATTTACATGAAATGTAATTATTTCGTAATGACTAGATACCAATTAAGATGAATAAAATTAAAACAAAGACATCGACAGTGTACATTGAAAATGACATTTTGAGAGTTGATTATATGGCTGATGTAAGAATTTCTATTTCTGATGCGATTGAAAATGTTGAAGCAGAAAAAGAACTTATTTCTTCATTAATTAAAATGCCTTTATTGGTTGATATTCGTAATGTAAAATCGATAGAGTCTGAAGCGAGGGATTATTTTACAGGGGTAGAATCCCAACAAATAATTAGCAAAGCAGCACTTTGGACTGATTCACCCATTAGTAATATGATTGGAAATTTCTTTATTGGATTAAATAAAGGTACTGTCCCAGTAAAACTCTTTTCAAATAAAGATAAAGCAATTACATGGTTAATTTCAAATGATTAAAGCATGGATGACCAAAGGTTATCAGAAATACAAAAATTTATTATCAACGTTGCAAATGGTTCAGATTACAATTATCTGACCCCAAGTAATAAAGAGGATTCAATTGATGCTATAATGGTTGGCATTAACATGTTGGTGGAAGAACTAATAAAGAGGCAAAAGCTAGATATCGATGAAGCAACTCGTAAAAAACAAATTGCCGAGAGTCTTGCAGAAACTAGAGGCAAGTTCCTATCAAACATGAGTCATGAAATACGCACACCTCTGAATGGAATTATTGGAATGATTGATCTAATGAAAAGAGATCCAAACTTGACTAATAAACAAAGTGAGGATATGAATATTCTTTCCCGAAGTTCTGAACAATTGTTAGTAATAGCCAACAACGTGTTGGATTTAAAAAAATTAGAAGAGAATAAGCTAGAAATACAACTCATTCCTGTCAACATGAATAAACTACTTAATGATTTGAGTAAGTTGTTTATGGAACAAGCTGAAAAGAAAGGACTTAAGATTGAGTTAGTTATTCCTTCTGATTTTCCTCAATCAATCGAAATTGATAAAGTTAAAGTTTCCCAAATTATTTCTAACCTGATACTAAATGCTATAAAATTTAGTGAAGAAGGGACGATCGAAGTAATAATTACTATAATCGAAATTCATAAAAATAAAGTGCGATTTAAAGTTCAAGTTATAGATTATGGAATCGGAATTCCTGAAGAAAGTTTAGGTCAGATTTTTCAAAAGTATAAACAACTTGACAATGCATATTCAAATTCTATTAGAGGAACAGGGTTAGGATTAGCTATATGTAAAGAATTAGTGATGTTAATTGATGGTAAAATTGGAGTGGAAAGCAAATTGGGTGTTGGTAGCACCTTTTGGATTATATTGGAGTCCAACATAATAACAGAAATTTCAGAATTAGATAAGAGTCCTTCTAAAGTAAGGAATGATCTTGGATTTAATTGCCTATTGGTTGATGATGATGATATGAATATATATATCGGGAAGAGAATGTTGAAAAAATTAGGGTGTCACATTTGGACAGCAACTAATGGGGAATTAGCAGTTGAAATGTTTGAAGAAGGAAAGTTTGACATTATATTAATGGATATACATATGCCTGTAATGGATGGAGTTACGACTACAAAAAAGATTAAAGAACAAAATAAATTAGTCCCTCCAATTATTGGGGTAACAGCAGACACTATAAAAGGAGTCAGAGAAAAATATATTGCAGATGGGCTTGACGATCATTTGGGTAAACCCTACAAATTGGAAGAACTTTATTCTATGATAATGAAATGGACATGTATTTAATATTTGTCTACAGTGAGTATTATGCCTGGAGCTACATTAACCGCAAGCTGGGAAGGTGTATATTTTCCCGAAGACAGATTTATGAAAGCAGAGGATGTTACAGAATAGGTGTATGCAGCTTATAATTTGTCTAAATCAGCAGTGATTGAAGAAATTATTATGCAAACACAGTTGGGGGATATTTGATTTGACCGACAGAATTGTTTTAGTTTGGTGAAATTCAGAAATATATCACTTTAGTAACTACTACAGTGATTTATAAAATAAAAAACTCTAACGGTTCTATTCACCAGTGATTAACCCTTGAAACTTTATAGCTAGAATGAAGAAATTTGAAAAGAGTCTGTCTGGTTTGTAACAACCTAATTGATGTCGTGAAATTAATTTCATGATATTTTTGCAGCTATTATTATGAATTAGTTTAATTATCCATATCTTTAATTATAAATCACTAATTATAAACACTAATTATATGAAATCTGCATTTACTATTATCTTAAGTTTAGTATTATCTACTGGTGCTTTTTCACAAACTTACCTTACACAAGCACGACCCTCAGACAAAAAAGAATGGGGATACATAAATCAAAAAGGAGAGTTTTCTATTGAAGCTAAATATAGAAGTTGTTATCAATTTTCTGATGGCTATGCCCCGATTTATGAAGATAAAAAGTTCTTTTTCATTAATCCAAAAGGAGAGAAGTTATCAACTGAAATAGAAAATTTTAAACTTTTTAATGTTTTCGGAATTGGCATGCAAGGTTTTTCTGATGGTTTAGTCCCGATAAAAAGTGGTGATAAATGGGGGTACATCAATACTGATGGTAAATTAGCTATTGAATTAAAGTACGAAAAAGCATCTAAATTTGATGGTGGGTTTGCTGTTGTACACAAAAATGGAGAACTCTTTGTAGTAAATAAAACAGGTGAAGAATTTGTAATAGCAGGGGCTATTGACTGTAAAAATTTCTCCGAAGGTTTGGCTCCTTATAGGGCAGCAGATAAAAAATTTGGCTTCGTTGGTACTGATGGAAAAACAGTTATTACAGCGCAATTTTTTGGCGTAGGCTATTTTATTGATGGTGTGGCTTGGGCAAAAACGATGGATAAAAAAGTTGGTTTCATAAATAAAAAAGGAGAGTGGGTAATTGAACCAAAATTTTTAGTGGCTAAAAATTTCGATCCTACAAGTGGACTTGCTATGGTAAAAGAAACTGAAAAATGGGTATACACAAATAGAAGTGGAGAAGTTTTAGCCGTAGATTCAGAAAAAATATCTGACTTTTCTAATGGACTTGCTAAAGGGGTAAAAGGTGGTAAAACTGGCTATTTTAACAAAGACGGAAAATGGGTTATTGAAGCTAAATTTGATGGCGGAAGGGATTTTAAAAATGGTTTTGCAGCAGCAAAAAAAGGTGATAAATGGGGTTTTATTAATAAAAATGGAGAGTGGGTTATTGAGCCATCATTTGGAGCTGTAAAGGATATGGAATTAATAAAATAACTTAATTAATTTTTTACACACTTTTTAGTTATTTCTTTTTCAATTCTGTCTAATCACAGTATTTCATATATCTTTGCGATTCTTATTTGGAGTGAATAAAGTAAGTATTGTAAATTTTTGAAAATTAAATTTTAGTTGAATGTCTGAAGTAAAAAAAGGAGACAAAGTAAAAGTACATTATACAGGTCGTTTAACAGACGGAAAAGTATTCGATTCATCAGAAGGAAGAGCACCTTTGGAGTTTGAGGTAGGCGCAGGAATGATGATTGCTGGGTTTGATAGCGCAGTATATGGAATGAAAGTAGGAGACAAGAAAACTGCTGAAATTCCTGCTAATGAAGCTTATGGTGAACGAAATAAAGAGATGATGTTTGATGTTCCTGTGAAAGAATTGCCAGAGGGGATGAAGCCAGAAGTCGGTATGCCCCTAACGATGCAGCAACAAGATGGCACACCTGTACCAGTAACTATTGCTGAGGTAAAAGGCGATGTAGTTGTGATTGATGCAAATCACGAATTAGCTGGTAAAAGTCTTATTTTTGATATTGAAATGGTAGAAATTGCTTAATAATCAAACTCTACTTGACAAAAAAAGGCTATCTAAATTTTTAGATAGCCCTTTTTTATATCATTAGTTTTCTAGTGACTTTCTTCCTGATTCTTTTTAGTTTTTTTAGAATCCATAAAACCAATTGCTGCTACAAATCCTATGATGCATGCAACAATTGCTATAAATAGATTGGCACCATCTCCTATATATTGTTCGAACATAATGAATTAATTTATTGTTACTGATTGCAAAACAAATCTAACTTATAATTCAATAAAATTGAAAATTTTGTTCACATATTTATTTCATATTGACTAGAAGATTAGATTTTTCAATCATCCTCATTATTGAAAGGTTATTATTCACTAATGATGGAATTTCAGAAAGTCTCACCCATTTCAGTGCTTTGGATTCATGATTGTGTTGTAAAGATTCTGTTTTATTGGCATTAAATAAGTACCTAATATCATAATGTAGATGTTCAGCTTCATTCTTTCTTTCTGGAATGGTGTGAATATCAATATCAAAAATTTTATTACTTGATAATGTCACACTTTTAAGTCCAGATTCCTCCAGGGCTTCACGATGGGCTACACGAGCAATGTTAGTGTCACCATCGGCATGACCACCCAATTGAAGCCATTTATTTAATTTCATATGATGAGTTAATAAGGCATATTCCATTGACTGATCCATAATCCATGCTGAACCTGTAATATGACCTATTTTAAGTGATCTTTTAAAACAGGTTTTGTGGGTATTGAGTAATTGGAGAAATTGCGTTTTAAATTCCATTTCTTCAGGATAAACTGATGTGTAATCCTGAAGCTGGATAATTATATTTTCCGCACTCACTCTTATTCTATAATAATATTTACTTTATTAAGATTACCTTTTACAAGAGGATTGGTTTCTACAGCTCCTCCATCGTTGTTTAGGTCACCTTTTTCTACATATACATAATATATCTTAGGCTCTAATTTTTTAAAAGTAACCTGCCCTCTCTCATTGGTCTTTAAGGTTCCTGAAACGGGGTTTTCCTCATTTCTATAATCATCCTCAGTACCATAGAGTGTAACTTCTGCATCTTCAATGTATGAGCCTACATCATCGAGTACAGTAATTTTTAGGTTTGTAGGTAATAATAGATTGAC
>Ga0224506_10000431_pt1 | contig 36295 bp, 33 predicted proteins | sample SF_Jan12_sed_USG_2_FD_169108 | JGI IMG/M metagenome (GOLD analysis project Ga0224506, IMG submission 169108) | Sediment microbial communities from San Francisco Bay, California, United States - SF_Jan12_sed_USGS_8_1 | ecosystem: Environmental > Aquatic > Marine > Sediment | place: USA... | reverse complement strand
GCTAAACTAACAAAAACGGGTCATTTGACCCGTTTTTTTATTTCCAAATGTAACTTTTTGAAACATTTGATCAAAACAGGTATTCAGCTCCAGTTTTAGGTTTTACCATGCAGGAAAGATAAAACCAAAACGACTAAGCTGACTATATGCAGACCATGGAAAAACCACAAACTGAGCGTGGAATAAAAGACGCAAAAATTCTTATCGTCGATGATCAGCCAGTCAATGTAAAATTGCTGGAAAAGGTGCTGCAGGCCGAAGGTTATCCCAATATATTTTCCACCACCGACTCCCGTGAAGCTGTTTCTCTTTATCAAGCCAATGACTGCGACATTGTATTATTAGACTTGAACATGCCCCATATTGATGGTTTTGGGGTTTTGGAGCAGCTCGTCAGTATTACGGATGATTTTCCCACCGTATTAGTTCTTACGGCCTTGAAAGACAGGGATTCCAGAGTACGAGCCCTTGAGAATGGTGCCCGAGATTTTGTCAGCAAACCCTTCGACCGCGTTGAACTCTTATCCCGTATCCGAAACATGTTAGAAGTACGCCTGCTCAATAAGGCCATGAAACAGCAAAATCAGATTCTCGAGCAAAAGGTCTATGAGAGGACAAGGGAGTTAGACGAGACCCGGCTTGAAATAATCCGTCGTCTGGGACGGGCTGCAGAATATCGAGACAATGAAACTGGCCTGCATATCATTCGAATGAGTCAGTATTCACAGATTCTAGGGCTCGCAAACGGGATGACAGAATCCGAAGCGGATATGCTGCTTAATGCCAGCCCGATGCATGACATTGGTAAGATTGGTATTCCGGATCAAATATTACTTAAACCTGGCAAACTGACCCCAGAAGAGTGGGAAATCATGAAGACCCATGCCACCATTGGAGCAGAAATTCTCTCCGGGCATGAGTCTGAGCTCATGACGGTGGCACGGGAAATTGCCCTGGCCCACCATGAAAAATGGGATGGTTCAGGTTATCCCCATGGCAAAAGTGGCGATGAAATTCCACTGGTTGGGCGTATTGTGGCAGTGGCCGATGTATTCGATGCGTTAACCACAACCCGACCGTATAAAAAGGCCTGGCCGGTTGAAGAGGCAGTGGAATTTATTGCAGCGAATCGAGGCAGCCATTTTGACCCTAAGTTGGTTGACCTGTTTATGGAGAACTTGCCCGATTTACTCTCTATCAGATCCATCTATCCCGAGCCGGATGTTGAGCTCTAGCGATTATTTATTACGGGAACGAATGATTGTTTCCAGCCAGACGACAATCTGACCTGAAATCAATTCTCTAAAGCGACTTAACCAGGGTCGTTGCCGCCACATAGCCAGGGTGATCTCAATGCAATCACTAAAATCCTGCTCAAAAAGCTTGCGCGACTGTTCTGCCAATTCGGCATCATAGACGGCCTGGTTGGCATCCAGGTTCCAGCGTTGGTTCCAGCGATCCAGGTTACTGGAGCCCAAAGAGACCCAGTCATCACAAAGTTCAATCTTGGCATGAATAAAGCGTGGCTGGTATTCGAAGATACGCACACCGCTTTTCAGTAGTCGGGAGTAGTGACGTCGTGTCGCAAAACTGATCCAGGGGTGGTCGCTATACTGACCGGGTAATAACAATCTCACATCAACCCCCCGCCATGCTGCCTGCCGAAGTACTCGGCGAATCTTGCGGGTCGTGACAAAATAGGGTGAGGTAATCCAGGCACAGGTTTCGCTGCGTCTGATATGTTTTATCAGGGCTCGATTGATTTCCTGTCGTCTCAGAGGGGTGGCCGTCAGGACCCTGCCAGACTGGTTCCCTACATTTAGACTGGATTCTGGGATAGTAATTTCAATCTGTGGTTTTGCATGCTTCTCCCAGGTTGTACAAAACAGGTTGCACCAGTCTTTTACAACGTCACCACGGATTTTTAACATCACGTCATGCCAGGCCTGCTGGCCATATTGCTGTTCACTGAATTCATCAGCGAGGCCGGCACCCCCAACAAAAGCCACCTGGCCATCAACCACCAGTATCTTGCGGTGATTTCGAAACAGGCTGTTAAAAATTTGTTTGAATCGAAAGGGGTTAAAAAGATGTAGCTGAATATTGTTGTCATGAAGTCGTTGCCGGTCGGTTTCATTAAACCCGCTTGAACCAAAATCATCCAACATGACATAGATTGATATACCACGTTGGGCGGCTTCTATTAGCTTTTGAATAAACTGATGGGTTATTTCACCAGAGCTAACCAGATATTGTTCCAGCAGGATAAATGATTTTGCCGCTTCGATAGCTGCAAGCATGGCTGGAAAATACTGTTGACCATCAACGAGCAAATCAAACTGGTTTGACTCGTGTAGAGGGTATCGATATTGACGAAATCCTGGCATGACCATGTGATAACCATAGCCCTATTTGGACATCGGGTGCATTGAGCTGGCTTATACTTTTCGGGTTTTTAGCTCACCCTGTTCTATTTGCAGACATAAGCGGCCATCTAACATATCCAGCATGGTCTGGCCTGCCAGTTCCTTACGCCAGCCATGCAGTAGAGGGGTGTCACGTTCTCCAAGGATAATCTTCTCAATTTCCTTGCGTGTGCCAAGGGCCATTGGACTGATCTTATTTTCACTGGCCTTGAGGCGTAACAGTCCCATCAGGGCATCAGACTGTGCATCCTGATCGGCCGTGGTGCGAACAATTTTGATTGTCGGCCAGTCTTCACGGGGAGTGTTTGCACCCTTTTGGATGAGTCCGAGTAGTGTCTCGGAATGGTGTTCGATGACCTTGGGAGGAATGCCCCGAATATTGTTCAATTCAGCTGGGGAAGAGGGGGCCTGTTTGGCCATGGCAATCAGTAGATCATCACTTAGGATCCACTTCCGTGGTCTGTTGAATTGTATGGCCTGTTGTTCTCGCCAGATGGCAAGTTGCTGCAGAATGGCCAGCTGTTTACCTTTCATGCGTTGGTGACCACTAACCCGTTGCCAGAGTTTGGCTTCATCCACTTCATATAATTTGGGCTGACAAAGGTTATCAAAATCTTCCGTCAGCCAGTCAAGCCGTCCCAGCTTAAGCAGTTGCTCATGAATTTTGGGGTAGATCTGTATCAGAAAGCGTACATCATCGGCGGCATAACGGAGCTGAGCGGTCTGTAGTGGCCGTTGTTGCCAGTCAGTACGGGCATGGGCCTTGTCCAGTTTGATGCCGCTGAAGTTTTCTATCAGGGTGCTGTAACCGATTTGATCGCCATGTCCGAGGACAGTTGCGGCAATTTGGCTATCAAATATCGGACTGGGCAGGCTGCCTCGTAAGACATAAAAAATTTCCAGATCCTGTCGTGCCGCATGCATCAGCTTCAGTTTGCTGGTGTCGTAAAGAATATCGAGTAAGGGGTCGATATTTTTGATGGAGATGGGATCAATACAGGCCACAAGGGAGTCGGTGGCAATCTGGATCAGGCATAGATTTGAGAAATAGGATTTTTCCCTGACGAATTCCGTATCAACGGCAAGAACATCAGCATCCTGTATCTTTTGACAGAACGCCTGCAGAGTCTGTTCATTATCGATATAGAGGTCGTGGCTATAATCTGTTGTGTTTTGCATGGAGATATCGGGGAGTATTACCGGGTAAGTCGTGCGTTTTAGTTTCGGTCTGAATGTCGGTATGATGATCCACTATTAAGAGGCGGAATTCAATGAATATAAACTCAAGCAGGTCTGTGGAGATTGTGTGCAACAAATATTAAAGCTTTTCTGGGAAATCTGTCTGTTACGTAAGGGGCCACAGGATGTCCCGGGGGCCTGGGTGCTGTTCTGTGTATTATTCCTGGTGGGTTTCGCCATTGATATTTTCATGGCGGCCAATTTTGTGGCCTTCTCTTCCGCTCTGTTACTGGTTCTGACAAACACTCTAGTATTATTTGGTACCGTCAGTGCTTTACTGGCCATGTTTAAGTATTCCCACCGTATCGTACAGACCTTGTCCTGCCTGATCGGTACAGGCATTATTTTCAGTTTTTTCCGAATTCCACTGATGTTTGTTTTTAAAACACTGCCAGATCACGGAAGCATGTTTGGTATGGCAGAAATATTTTTACTCATCTGGAGCCTGGTCGTCATTGCCCATATCCTGCGACACGCCCTGTCGACGGAATTCTTTGTGGCCGGGATGCTGTCCTTCGGCTATTTTATGGTGAGTTATCAGTTGGCAAATTACTTTATTCCTCAGGCAGCTTAAATGCATATTCACATCCTCGGTATTTGCGGTACGTTCATGGGCGGTATAGCCCTGTTAGCGCGAGCTATGGGACATACCGTCAGTGGTTCCGACACGAATGTTTATCCTCCCATGAGTACCCAGCTGGAAGAACAGGGGATAACACTGACGGAAGGCTATGATCCCGCTCAGCTTGAACCGGCAGCGGACTGTGTGGTGATTGGTAATGCCATGTCGCGGGGTAATCCTACGGTGGAATATGTACTGGATAAGGGGCTGCCCTATACCTCCGGCCCACAATGGCTGTCCGAACATGTATTACAGGACCGTTGGGTGCTGGCCGTAGCGGGAACCCATGGTAAGACCACGACCTCCAGCATCCTTGCCTGGTTACTGGAAGATAACGATCTTAAACCAGGTTTTTTGATCGGCGGTATTCCAAAGAATTTTGGCCTGTCAGCCAGACTCGGTGAGACGCCTTTTTTTGTTGTTGAAGCCGATGAATATGACACCGCCTTTTTCGACAAACGCTCCAAGTTTGTCCATTACCGTCCTCGCACGGTGATCCTTAATAACCTGGAATACGATCATGCCGATATTTTTCCAGATCTGGAGGCCATCAAAACCCAGTTCCATCACCTGGTGCGCACGATTCCCGCCAGTGGCCGGATTATTGCCCCACGGGACGATGCCGCAATCATGGATGTGATTGAGCGTGGTTGCTGGAGTGAACTGGAATACCTGGGTACAGGCCAGGAGGGTTGGTCCACCCACGATATACAGCCTGATGCCAGTGAATTCTCGGTGTTGCTCAATGGTGAAGAGCAGGGTGTGGTTAAGTGGTCACTCATCGGACAGCACAACAAACTCAATGCTCTGGCGGCCATTGCCGCGGCCCGTCATGTGGGTATCAGCCCGGCCAATGCCATCGACAGCCTGAGTCGGTTTGAGAGTATTAAGCGTCGCATGGAACAGCGGGGTCAGGTCAACGGCATTACAGTCTACGACGATTTTGCCCATCACCCCACGGCCATCAAGCTCACCTTGGGTGGTCTAAGAAAACAAGTTGGCAAGGCACGTATTCTTGCCGTTCTGGAACCCCGTTCCAATACCATGCGTATGGGTGTGCATGGGGATAGCCTGGGATCATCACTGGATGAAGCCGATGAGGTCCTGCTGTATAAACCTAAAGGTGTAGACTGGTCGGTGGAACAGGCCGTGGCGCATCGTCCCGATACGGGCAAGGTCTATGAAACCACCGAAGACCTGATCAAACAGCTTGTCAGTCGGAGCCAGAGTGGTGATCATGTGCTGATAATGAGTAATGGTGGATTTGAAAATATTCATGCGCGCCTGCTCGAGGCACTGGCCAACAAGCATTGATTTTCTATGATTAAATCAAAACAGGACACAATCATTCTGGCCATGACCGGTGCCTCAGGCTCCATCTATGGCTTACGCCTATTGGAGTGTCTCCTCAAAGCGGATACTAAGGTGTATTTGCTGTTATCAAAGGCTGCGCAACTGGTTCTGGCAACAGAGACGGACCTTGATATCCCATCAAGACCCGTTGAAATGGCAAACTGGTTTTGTGAACAGTTTAATGTGTCCTCTGAACGTCTGAGCGTTTTCTCAAGGGAAGACTGGATGAGTCCGGTGGCCAGTGGTTCACACCAGGCCAGGGCCATGGTGGTCTGTCCCTGCACCACGGGCAGCCTGGCCGCCATCGCTCAGGGTAACAGCGACAATCTTATCGAACGGGCCGCCGATGTGATGATCAAGGAGAATCGACAGTTGATCATGGTGCCAAGGGAAACGCCCCTGTCGGCCATTCATCTAGAAAACATGCTCAAGCTGGCCCGCCTTGGGGTGACCATGCTTCCCGCCAATCCCGGTTTCTATCACAAACCGGAAACTATCGACGAACTGGTGGATTTTATCGTCGCCCGAATCCTGGATCAGCTGCAGATTGAACATAGCCTGGTACCACGTTGGGGGGATTCTCCTAATTAATGATTTGCAATCCCCCGCCTGGAACGCTAAATATTATTGATGGGGGATGAACAGGATGGCCCTAATTAAATAAATGAATGCAACCATACCACTATTTCCACTCAACACCGTGTTGTTCCCGGGCGGCGTTTTGCCCCTGCGCATTTTTGAGCCCCGTTATCTCGATATGGTGAGTAATTGCTTACGCACCGAGACGGCTATCGGCGTGATCCTGATTAAGGAGGGCTCCGAGGTAGGTAATGCCGCCAGACCATATGAAGTGGGCACCATGACCTCCATCTGTTACTGGAATAAACGTAAGGATGGCTTACTGGGTGTGACCTTAAGAGGAGAGAAGCGCTTCAGAATTCTTTCCCAGACCGTCGAGCCCAATCAGTTGATTATGGCAGAAGTGGAAATCCTGCCCGATGAAGCTGAGAACCCGGTAGAAGCAGAATACCAACACCTGGTGAATCTATTACAGGATATTATTGGTCAACTTGACCCCCCGTATTCCACTATGCCAACCCAGTTCGAAAATGCCAACTGGGTTAGTGCTCGTTTAGTTGAGCTTCTCCCCCTTGAGTTGAGCCTCAAGCAACATTTGTTGCAGACAGAAAATCCAATTGAACGCATGCTCGAAATTAGCGCCAACCTGAATCAAAAGAAATATAATCAGAAGTAAGTACTCGCTTATTGGCTGAGGATGAGAAACACGGGTGAACTCACGCCATTCATATGAGTAGTTCTAGATTGTGACTTTATCTTTGGGTAGTGAGTTTTAAACAGTTGAATAAAATTCTGCGGTGTCTGCGCATAATCCGTTGAGGTTCGAAACAGGGTCAGGCCCATTACCCGTTGACGATATAGTTTGCCGACACTGCCTAGCCAGAGTGGAATACCGTCCCCTGTATTTTTAATCATGATCGTCGTTTTCCATAGCCTCAGATATTCTGGCACCTGCTTACCAAAGCGAACCATCCTTATTTCATCGTAGTGACCATCATGTACCTGTGGCAAAAGTGGTAGCGCCCTGTCATCCGGGGAAGGGTTGAACCATTGCAGCAGGCTCAGACTCTGGGCTGAGACAGGGGCTTCCCAACCCATGCTGCGTAATTGTGTCTGGATGGTTTTTAAGTTGCCTGCCCACTGCAGGTTTAGGGGGTGGTTACGTTGAAAACGGATATCGTTTCTGATTAATGCTAGCTGGTTCCAGGACTTCTCTTGCCAGTCTGACAGTGACATTTCTATCGGAGTAGTCATTGCTTGTTTTTGTGCTGGGACTGGAAAACTTGGCGTGACTACACCAAGAATGAAAACTTGTACAATAACAAAAAATAGTAAAGGCCAGGTTTTGACATAGGGCTGATGGACATGCCGACGGTAGGCGATGCCCACAATGGCCAGCCAGATACTTCCCAGCATCACTCCCCCAAGCACTTCTGTGAAGGCATCGAGTTGCAAATAGATGCGGGCAAAGCTGGTAAGAAAGACAAGACCAGCACCTGCTAGATAGACAAGCAGGTGATAACCCTGGGGTATTTCCCTGGCCAACGTGATAACGATGAAACCGGTTACGGCTGTAAACATCATGATAGGACCAGAGGGCAATCGGATCTCTGGGGCGGTGAAAATTTCAGGCAGGCCATAAGCCAGTAAGCCGGTGAGGAGTAGCGCGGCAAGCAGGTGCCAGATGGCCAGTCTGTTATGTTGGACGAATAGCCAGGCCATACTGAAAAGTGAAATCAGGATAATACCAGGCGTTGTGGCCCATGCATTGATACCAAGCATTAGCCGGTCAAACCAGGGGTTGTGCAGGGCGGCCAGGCTGGTTTGTATTAACTTATTGAGCTGTTGCATCAGGCTGGCCTCACCCGTGAACTGTATGGTGGCGATAAACAGGCTGCTGGCTAGAAATAACATCAGTGCCAGCAGGCTCAGGATTCGTACCTCAGGGTGTTCAGGTTTAATCAGGGCATCCGGGATATGCCCGGCCACAGGATGGTGCCGACTCCAGTTGGTTATGGAGAACAAGATGTTGTCGATGCGGGGTAGCATGGCCTTATAAACCAGCTTGCCCAGCCACAGTGCGATGAAGATAGACACCAGAAGCAATAAGATTGCGGCGACCAGTCGACCCGCGACTTCACCCGCCAGGGCGAGTGATAAGCCAAAGGCCATACCGGGCAAGAGATAAAGTGGGGCCCAGGCAAACCCGGAAAACACATTGATCAGGATAAAGCGCCTCAGCGGCATGGCGGTCATACCTGCTATGGCAGGGACTATGGGGCGCAGGGGACCGAAGAATCGCCCGAACAGGACGCTTTTGCCACCGTGTTTATCAAAAAAGCGCTGGCCTTTATCCAGTAGATCGGGATGGTGTGACAGGGGCCAGAGTCTTGCCAGTCGATCCTGGTAATAATATCCCAACCAGTAACTGATCCCGTCGCCTGCGATGGCACCCGCAACGGCCCAGCCAAACACGGTCCAGAACTCCAGGTGACCTGTGGTGATCAAAGTGCCGATGGCAAACATCAACACCGCGCCCGGTACTATAAGCCCCACCAGGGCGAGGGACTCGGAGCAGGCGATTAAAAAAATGATAATGCCGGACCAGATCGTATTTTGATTAATCCAGTCCAGGAAGGCCTGTAAAAACGACAAACTCATACTAGTATCATATATCCTGTCAGTGGATTAGAGATACAGAACTTTTTTGTAAGGAGCTTAAACGATGCAGACGTTACCCCACAGTGAGTTCTGGGATTTTTCTCTCGAGGTCTATGAACGACCCGAAGTCAGTAAACTTTGTCTTGATTTACAGGACAACTATAGCGCCGATATCAACATGTTGTTGTTTGCCTGCTGGCTGGCCCAGACCGGACGCGGTACGGTCACCGTGAGTGCCTGGCGGGCCATGACACTACGGCTGACGCGCTTGCGTGAGAAGGTGATAAAGCCCCTTCGCAGCGTTCGCCATATCCTCAAAGAGGAACACCTGGCCCCGGAAGCAATGAAGCAGAAGGTATTCGAGGCCGAACTGGAGGCTGAACACATCGAGCAACTTATCCTCGATAAAGAGTGGGGCAGCGGTCGCCGTCCTGTGGTGTCAGGTTCTGAACGTCGTACCCGCGACATGATTGAAAATATCGTGGCCTATTTCAGGGCCGAGGGTCTCAGCTTTGATCATAAGCTGGCCTATCGGTGTGAACGTCTCGTCAAATTAATCAGTGGCCTGCTGGACGATAAGTTCATTCATCACACCTGTTACCAGCTAATGGAACTAAGCCGGGATCCGGATGAATCCCGGCAAGACCTCACAATGCCCTGAAGACCTTAGCGGCGGCCTCGATTGTGGCATCCAGATCGGCATCGGTATGGGTGCTGGACACAAAGCCTGCTTCAAAGGCAGAAGGGGCCAGATAGACACCTTCATCCAGCATGCCATGGAAGAAGCGCTTGAAGCGTTCCACATCACAGGCGCTGACCTGGGCAAAATTACTGACCTGTTTTTCCTCTGTAAAGAAAAAGCCAAACATGGCCCCGGCCTGATTGGTGGTGAGGGGAATGCCCGCTTCATTCGCCTTTTCCTGAAGACCTTTGAGTAACATGCCCGTTTTTTCCGTGAGATCTTCATAAAATCCGGGCTGGCTGATGATATCCAGATTCTTAAGACCGGCGGCCATGGCCACCGGATTACCCGACAGGGTACCGGCCTGATAGACCGGTCCCAGTGGTGCAATGTATTCCATGATTTCCCTTTTACCCCCAAAGGCACCTACAGGCATACCGCCACCGATGACCTTGCCAAGGGTGGTCATATCGGGTTTAACACCAAAGTGTTGTTGGGCACCACCTAATGAAACACGAAAGCCGGTCATGACTTCATCGAAGATCAAAACCGTACCGGACTGGTCACAGACCTCACGCAGAGTTTCCAGGAAGCCTGGAACAGGGGGGATACAGTTCATGTTTCCCGCTACCGGTTCCACGATGACACAGGCGATCTCACCACCGATTTGAGCAAACACCTCTTTGACCTGCTCGATATCATTAAAATTCAGGGTCAGGGTGTATTCGGCAAGGGCGGCCGGTACACCCGGCGAGGTGGGGACACCCAGGGTCAGGGCACCAGAGCCGGCCTTGACCAGTAGTGAGTCGGCATGGCCATGATAACAGCCCTCGAATTTGACGATTTTGTCCCGACCGGTAAAACCACGGGCCAGGCGTATCGCGCTCATGGTGGCCTCGGTACCGGAGCTGACCATGCGCACCATGTCCATGGAAGGCACAGCCTGACAGACCCGGTTGGCCATTTCGATTTCCAGCTCGGTCGGGGCACCAAAGCTCAAGCCGTTCTGCATCACATCCTGGACTGCTTTTAGGACTTCCGGATGGCTATGACCGACGATCATAGGGCCCCAGGAGGCCACATAATCGATATATTGTTTTCCATCCTCATCATAGACATAGGGACCTTTGGCCTTTTTGAAAAAGACCGGTTCACCACCCACACCTTTGAAGGCACGTACAGGGGAATTGACACCCCCCGGGATGTGAATCTGGGCTTTGCTAAAGAGATCGTGAGAACGGCTCATATTGATTCCTTGTGGTCGTAATAGCTGTGTAATGAATGGGGTGGATTATACCGGCTAATGTCGCCAGGTTAAGGGCAAATTATTCCTTGAAAAGATTTTTGAATTCACCTGCTGCCTGCCGGATATCTTCCTGCCCGAATACGGCGTGAATGACCGCCAGCATATCCGCACCCGCACTTAATAGTTCTGCACTGTTACTGGCGGTAATACCACCGATGGCCACAATGGGGATGTGCAGGGTTTTGCGGGCCGTGGGTAATAGCGCAGCGGGTGCCGGGCTGGCCTTGGGTTTGGTGTTGGAGGGAAAGAAACGGCCAAAGGCCACATAATCCGCTCCCTGTTGCTGTGCGGTCAGGGCCAGATCGAGATTGTCATGGCAGGTAATGCCGATGATTTTATCCTTGCCAAGAATTTTTCGGGCATTGGCCAGATTTTCATCAGTCTGACCAAGGTGGACACCATGGGCATCAACCTGGCTGGCCAGCTCCGGGTCATCATTGATCAGAAAAAGTGCCCCATATTGTTTACATAACTGGCATAAGTGATGAGCCGTACTGTGCTGTTCGGCTGGGGATGCCTGTTTATCACGGTACTGGATGATACGGGCGCCTCCAAGCAGGGCCTGTTCCACCATTTGCTCGATCGAGATGGGACTTTGCCTGGCCAGATCCGGGTCGGTAATACAGTACAGGCCCGTCAGATTGGCGCTATTCAATGTTCATCTCCACGAGACCAGTAAAAGCGGTTGGGAAAATATTGTCCCTTACCAAGCTGATAGCCTTCACTAAGGGATTGCCAGGTGTATTCCTGGGCCTCATGGACTGCATTGAAGGGATCCAGCCCATGGGCCAGCATGGCGCTGATACAGGCTGCCAGGGTACAGCCTGAGCCATGGTAAGTCTGTGCTAGGCGATCCCAGTTAAAGGATTCCAGCAATCGATGGTTTCCATATAAGGAGTTAGTGACTGCAGGCGTATCTTCATGGGTACCGGTGATCAGCACATATTCGCAGCCCATGTCCTGTAATTGTTCTGCACAGGCATCCAGTGTATCGGCTTCACGGGCGAGTAGTCGGGCCTCTTCACTATTGGGAGTAATGATGGTCGTCATGGGGATAAGCAGTTCCTGCATCGCCTTGAGGGTTTCAGATGCTGATAATGTCTTCCCACCCCCTGCTGAAATGATGGGGTCAAGTACCACGGGTATGTTCGGGTGGTCCTTTAAAATCCCATGCAGGGCCTGAATCAAATCAACACTCCCTAACATACCGATCTTGATGGCTTTGACAGGTATATCCTGCAGAACGGTTCTAGCCTGTTCCTCAAACAAGTTGCTATCCACCGTTTCATAACGGATTACATTCTGACTGTTCTGAACCGTTAGGGCCGTTATCACCGGCAGGCAATGACAGCCCATACTAGCGATGGCCTCAATGTCGGCCTGAATGCCTGCCCCTCCGGTGGGATCCAGACCGGAAAAGGCCAGTACTGCTGGGGGACTTTTAATTTGATGAGACATTTTCGGGGATGCTTACTGTAAATGGGGCTTGATTATACCATTAATTGACCACATAAATTTTAACTGCAAGAGTCGGCGGCCGATAAACAGGGCGTCATTTATTAATAACAGGGTAATAAAACACATGGCAACGAAAAAGTTCAGATGTATTATTTGTGGGTTTATTTATGATGAAGCGGCAGGCCTGCCTGAAGAAGGCATCGCTCCCGGAACTGCCTGGGATGATGTACCGGCCGACTGGTTATGTCCGGAATGTGGGGTTGGTAAGTCTGATTTTGAAATGGAAGAAATTTAAACAAACACCAGCATCGCTTGATACCGGAGTGTAATTCCTTAGTACATTAAATGTTTAACAGGCTTATTCGGCTTTATATCACCTAATTTTCAAGTTTTTATCGGTGTAACCGACGATCTCTATATCGTATCGAGATCCTTGGTTCATGCAGAATTCAGAAAAGACAGCTCCCAGCTATGATGAACTCCTCCAGCATAATGCCTTACTGGAAGAGAAGCTTAGTGATCTCAAAAAACGTATTCGCCAGTTAAGCGAAGAGAATCGTCAAAGTGAATCCTTGGTAAGGGTGCTACTTGAAAATACCCCATTCGGTATTCTCATGTTTGACAACAAGCATCGGGTTATCCAGATCAATAAGGCGGCAGAAAATCTGCTCGGTGTGCAAAGAGTAGGAATCATTGGAAAATCCTGTGAGGCCATATTTAACTGCTATGCCTTCAATAATGCCTGTCCTGTACTTGATGAAAACAAAACCGTTGACAGGGTTGAAACCGACTGTGATACGAAGCTTTGTCATTGCGAACAGTATCTATTGCGCAGTGTGGTCAAGATTGATAATGCTCAGGAGACGGTCCTGGTCGAGGCCTTTGTCGATATTAGTCCGATAAAGCAGGCACAGATTGAAATTGAGAATGCCAACAAAACCAAGGACAATTTTCTTGCCAAAGTCAGCCATGAACTTCGTACACCGTTGAATTCCATCATTGGTTTTACAGAATTGCTTGAGGATTTGTTTAAGCCACAGGATGATGGAGAAGAGTCTCAGTATGTGAAAAATATCCATCGATCAGGTAAGACACTGCTGAGAATGGTCGATGAGATTCTCGATATCACTCGGATTACAGCAAATAAACTGGTTCTCGATGAATATCCAGTTGATATTCCGGGCTTGCTCAAACAGCTATCACGAGAATTTGAAGACAGATGTGATGAACAGAATAATACCCTGCAGATAATTTGCCCTGATGAAATAAGTCCTCTGCTCACTGACCCCAAACGATTGCATCAGGTCCTTGACCATTTACTGGATAATGCCTGTAAATTTACTCGAAATGGAGAAATAGCCATTAACATAGATTATGCAGTCGTTAATGATAAAGACTGGATAAAGTTCCTCATTAAAGATACAGGTGAAGGAATGTCAGATGAACAATTAACCCGGATCTTTGATGAGTTCGAACAGGTCCATGTTGGCCACACTCGCCGTCATGGTGGTGCGGGGTTGGGACTTACTTTGTGTAGCCGAGTTTCAGAATTAATGGGGGGAGAGCTGACATTGAGGAGCAAACCTGAGATTGGGACAGAGGCCTGCCTGCTGTTACCGGTGAGGTGATAATTTTGATTAATTAAAAAGTTATTACCTTATCTGCATCCTTGATCAGCGCATACAGATCTTGCATGGAACCCAAGTCACAACCAATATCCTGTTTCAAAAAAGGCATTTCATCCTCCCGGGTATCACAGCACAGCTCACATCCCAGTATTTGGCCACCGTGCTCAAGAAAAATACTGACCTGTTCCTTCACATTATATTTAATTGACTTTGTGCTCATCGCTTCTACGCCCTTACCAAGTAGAAATATATCGACCTCATCATCATAGGCTAGCGACGCGCAACCTAAACGGATACCATTCCAGACAGTTTCAGGATCCGATGAATAGATTACGATAGCAATTTTCATGTGACTGGCTTTTCATTGAGATAACTTTCCTTAACTGTAGTTGTGAAAAAAAATATTTAAATTTAAAAAAAATATTTTTATTTTTTTAATTAAGTTGATTTGGTGGGGTTGTCTCTACTAAACGAGATTTCATTAAACAATAACTTGGTTAGGGGTTTATCGCTATGTCGAGGAGTGTTGTCTATCTTGTTGAAATACATGTGATTTATAGTTTGTCGGCTGCTGTTTAAAAGGTAAAAGTTATTTACCTGACTTGTTTTATGTAGATTTAGCCTGGAACAGATGTTTGTGTATATATACAGGGGATGGTGGGGTATTGATGTAGGATCGCAAAGACTATCATGGATAAAAAATCAATGCTAATTTAACTTGAATATTAAGAAATTTAATAAATAATTATATTGTTAATAGCTTGTTGTAAAACCGAGGGTTTTATGCCTGAATTAGCAGGGTGCAAATACTCTCATTAAGTATAAAAAATTTGCCTTAATACGTATTAGGTCAACTCACATTTACAACCACAATAATATGTGGAAGAGGAGGTAGTCAAAGATGGTCTATACCAAGAAAAATCCGGCGCTCTTTATTATCGGCGTCATAATGTTAGCCATATGGTTTATGGCTGACGCAGGAATGCTTAGTGGTTACATTGAGCATTTAGGGGGTAAGAAATACAAATACACCAAGGAGTTACTCAGTATTCCATTGTATTTCGGTGTTGTTGCAGCCGTGATGGGCTTGTGGCAATGGTTTGGTTCCCACAAAGAAGGTAATTTCGATTACTACACATCAACACTAGCTGGTGCAATGTTCATTCTGTTGATTGCGATGCTGGTTCGCTGGTTCATCGCACCTGAGGTTGCAGTTGTCAGTAAGATGATGGGTAAAGTCGGTGATACCGGTAAATACCTCCACAAGATCCTCGGTCTGAACTACGTAGTCATGGGTATTCTGACGGGTATTATTATCGTTAACTTCTTCAAGGTTCCTGAGTGGGCGAAGAACGGTGTACGTGTTTCACGTCTGGGTCTGAAAACCGGTGTTATTCTGCTGGGTACTCTTTACTCTGCGGCTGAGCTGAAAAATCTGGGTGGTCTGTCCATCTTTATGATTGGCTTCTTCGTACTGGGTTCAGTAGGTATGACTCTTTGGTTGGGCGCACGTAGAGGTATTCCTAACTCAATGGGTGGCGTACTGTCAGCCGGTATGGGTGTTTGTGGTGTATCTGCCACAGTTGCTTCTGCCCCTGTTGTACAGGCCAAATCAGTGGAAATCGCATACACCATCGGTACGATCCTGCTCTGGGGTGTTGGTTGTATGTTCGTCTTCCCAATGGTCGGCCAGATGCTCGACATGAGTTACCTGAAGTTTGGTGCCTGGGCGGGTACCGGTATCCTGAACTCTGCTCAGGTAGCGGGTGCTGCGCTGGCTTATCAGCCTGACGGTATCGAAACCCTGAAAGTTGCGGAAATCTTCAACATCACACGTGTACTGGTTCTGCCTATCATCGTAATGTGGCTGGCTGTCTGGTACGTGAAACGTGAACAGACTGGTACCAAGGTGTCTGTTGGTCAGGTTATTGTTGAGAAGTTCCCAATGTTCGTTATTGGTTTCCTGCTGTTATTCGCATTATCTACAACAGGTATGTTTGCTCCAGCCAACCACTACAAGGGCAAATACTTCAATAACACGACTGACTTCAAGTCCAAAAACCTGCTGTCTGATAGCAAGAAGGCTGCTCTACAGGCTGAAATGGGCAAGATTCAACGTGCTGACCGTAAGGCGGCTGTTGAGCGTCTGATTGCTAATGGTAAGATCATGAGTATTGAAGACGATGACCAGATTCGTGGTCTCGTTAATGCCAAGATCATGTCCAAAGACAACAACAAGATCCTGAAGAAGGCGCATAAGGCTGTCCGACATGCTTCGGCGAAGATCAAGGCTTTCCGTAACTGGATTACCTGGTTATTTGCCTTCGGTCTGGTAGGCTTGGGTATGCAAATCACCGTAGCTTCTATGAAGCAGGCGGGTGGACAACCTGCGGTAATCGGCGGTATCGTCGGCTTTACCAAGGCCGTTCTGTCCTTGATTGTGGTCATGCTCGTTGTTAAAGATACGATTTAAGAGGAGATTAAATTATGAGTGAGAATAACTTTGATCGTGGTTCTGCCTTATCTATCTTTGGCAGCGACCGTAAAGAAGACTTCATGGCTCTGGCAATTGCGTTGGTTATCGCCTTCGCCGTTTACTTCGCGTACTAAGCAAGTCTTAAAAGTAAGAACCGGAACGGTGTCTGCCTCGCGCGGGCACCGTTCTTTTTTTCAGGTGGAGAAATGAAATTGAAAAATGTATTACTGGCCAGCCATGGCACCGAAGGTGCGCAAGCTGCAGAGAAAATGGCCTTTGAAATGTGTGAAAAAGGAGCAAAATTACATCACCTCATAGTTGTTGATACCCTATGGCAGGGTATGACAGGTGATGACTGGTTAAATAACGGTGGGATTAGAGACAAGTTTCGCCGCTATCTGGAAAATGAGCTGGGTCAGGAAATTGATGCCCATTGCGATAAAGTGAATGTTGAGGCCAATGCCCATGAGCTTGAATACTCAAAAGAAATTCGAGTCGGCGAACCGGATGAATGTCTCATCGAGGCCAGTCGTGATGGTGACTACGACATGATAATTATGGGATCGCCTAGACCCAAGGGAGTGTCAGGTCTGCGTTCCAAGATGCAAACCAAAAAACTGACCAAATCTTTGTCAATTCCTTTACTGATGGTGCCTTTCCCCAATGAGTGAGCAAGATGTAGTAGCAGCGCCGACCTCGGCAAGCAATTCGGCCTGGGCCGAATTTCGTACTCCCTTTACCATGCAGGAGCTCAAACGCTTTTGTGATGAAGATGTGGAACGTCTGTTTCGAATTAATCCCTATCTGGAATTCAAGAAATGGGAAAAAACCGGTGAGAACCAATACCATGTTATTGGCAAGAACATTAGTCATGGTACTGACAATCATTTTGAGTTTGAAGATGTATTAACGGTCAAAGAGGTGGATGACGGGGTACTGGTGAGTTACCAGGATAGTTTGAAGAAGAGCACTCTGTTCAAGTTAGAGCCCCTCGAGAATGTTTCCAAAATGTCGATCATTGATGAGTATGTTGATGTGGGTGAAGAGGAGATAAAGGCGCGTGAAAATGAAGTGGATAGAAGTCTCACCATTTGGGGAGAGTATCTGCTGCGCTATATGATGACCTGGAAGAAATGGTCATGGATATCTCCCTGGCGCTGGTATATGCGTCGAGTCTGGCAACCCATGAAGCCAATGAGCCGTCGCATTTCCTATATGTTGATTTGGATCACCATATTTGAAATCGCCCTTATTGCACTTGGAGTGGCCATCTACTTTGCAGAGTATGCTTGATGGAATCAGGGGTGAAAGAATTTATTTTCCAAAGTCATCCCTGGTTACTGCTCTCTTTGCTTGTTCTTATCATGTTATTTACCGGCGAGGAGGGAGCCTCTGTTCTTCAGTATCAACGTTTGGCTATCACTGATGGTGAGTTCTACCGTTTGTTGACCGGGCATCTGGTACATACCAATCTCTATCATAGCTTTGTAAATCTGGCAGGACTGGTTTTGATCGGCGTTTTGTCTCGATATCACATGACGGCTCGAGACTGGTGGTTTGGTCTTTTCATTTCTTTTGTTGCGGTGAGTGCAGGATTGCTTCTGTTTGATCCACAGGTCCAGTGGTATCGAGGCCTGTCTGGTGTATTGCACGGTATTATGGTACTGCTGATTCTTAAGGCCAGACAACTGGCCGGTTTCTTACGCCTGATTATTCTGGCGGGGCTTCTCGTAAAAATAATTCTTGAACAACTTCAAATTGGATTTTGGCAAAGTGATGAGCTAATTGGTGCGCCGGTTATCGTTAATGCGCATTTGTATGGCATTGTTGGTGGCTTGATGAGTTATCTTGTTTTGCACCTGACACGTTCAAAGCGAATGTTTCGGGAAAATTTCTAATTACAGGCTCTGTTAGGTCCCACGTGTTGCATGGAAGGGCAGGGTACCGAGCCATAGCTACAGAAGACACAGCAGTCGCCCTGCTTGGGGTTAAGGGTGTTTTGACATTGAGGGCATTCCCAGGCCCAGGTACACGCATCTACTGGCATGGTCTCCAGTTTTTCGAACCCACAGTTTGGGCAGGAAATGACAGATTGCCGCTTTAATTCCATATAAATCTTCCTGAGTTAACATGCATTGAACCATTGTCGTTGATAATGGTTGTCGGTCAGATCTCAGAAAGGTTTAGCGACGGCGAGGATAACAATTGTAATAAGTAAAATAACCGGAAATTCGTTGTACCAACGGTAGAACACGTGATTATGCCGGTTTCTATCATGTTTGAAGTCCATCAGCAGCTTGCCACAGTGCAGGTGATAGAGAATCAGGATAGCCAGTAAAACAAATTTGCTAATCAGCCACGCACTGCTGCTATACACCACCCAGGCGTAGTCGATTAATAGCCAGACACCAAAAATGATCGTTAAAATTGCACCCGGTGCCATGATGCCAAAGTAGAGTTTACGTTCCATGATCTTGAAACGTTCCTTACTGACTTCATCTTCAGCCATGGCATGGTACACAAACAATCTTGGTAAATAGAAAAGACCGGCAAACCAGGTCACCATAAATACGATATGCAGCGCTTTGATATATAACATGGTGTTACTTCCTTGAGCTTAATGTGGCCTGTAGCCATTTTATGGTTTTGTCTTTATCGAGTATACCGATTTGGTGATGTTGTATTTGATTATCAGGGTTGATTAGAAAGTTATTCGGTGTCAGTTTGACATTACCAAAACTACGTACCACTTTAGCATCAATGTCCAGGGCAACCGGGTAAGGAAGTTTTCTTGCCTGGCTAAACTCCAGCACATGATCAGGCCTGTCATAGGGCATGGCTACCGCAATGATTTCCAATCCCTGTGCAGAATACTGGTGATAGAGTTCTAGCAGATCGGGTATTTCACGGATACAGGCGACGCAGGTAGTGGCCCAGAAGGTTACAATCACAGGCCGACCTTTAAGCTGTGAGAGCTTAAGATGTTCACCTGTAATCAGTTGAAAACTGACCTGGCTGATGTCCGGGTGTTTGGTTTCTGATTTACAGGCGTAGAGGCCAGCAAAACCTGTTATTAGAACAATAAATAATAAAATCTTTTTCATTTAACTTTTGGCTGGGGCCAACCTGGCAAGATAGGCCTCGGCCAGGATCTGGTAAATAGGGCGTGGACAGACCAGGTGTGAAGCCCCCTTGGCGATCAGGGCGGCCGCCATTAAGGGCAGGACCATGCTGGAACTGTTAGTCATTTCCATGACAATGACGAAGGCGGTTAGTGGGGTTTGTACCACGCCGGTAAAATAACTCACCATGCCAAGCAGGAGCAGAGTCTGTTGAGGGATGTTTGTAAATATCTGGCCCAGCTCTGCACCCAGTCCGGCACCAATGGATAGTGAAGGGGTAAATATACCACCTGGAATTCCACTCAAATAGGACACCACCGTCGCAAGTAACTTTAACAGGGGGTAGGCCGTGCTGAGTTCACCTCCATCCATCAGCCGTTGTGATTCGGCATAGCCTGTCCCATAAACATGCCCACCAGACAGATAACCAATCAGGCTTAATAATAAACCACAGATCAGGGCAACATAGATCGGGTGTTGCTGGGCAATCGGGCCAATTTTGCGGGCACCAAAAATCAGACTCTGACTGAATAGGCCTCCCAGCAGGCCTCCGGCAATGGCACACAGTACAATCGCTGGCCAGACGGAGAGACTGGCCGGCATAGAAGCGGAACTGATTCCAAAGAAGGAATATCGGCCTAGAATAGCGAGCGTTGTCAGACCGGCCAGGACAATGGCAATAATGAGCGTACTTGAGGTTTGACCACGAAAATTCCGGCGCAATTCTTCAATGGCAAACAAAATACCAGCCAATGGATTATTAAATGCGGCAGAAATACCCGCTGCGCCCCCAGCTGTAATGAGCAACTGTCGCATATCCACATCACGCAGCGGGAAGTATTGTCGAATGCTGTACATGATCGAGGCACCGACCTGGATGGTCGGGCCAATCGTACCAATCGAGGCACCACACAACAGGCCACCACAGGTCAGAATAATTTTGCTAAAGGCGATACGAAGGGACAGCACCATACTGCTGATTTTTCCTTCCCGGCTGGTCATGGCGGCAATCATCTGCGGAATACCGCTGCCTTCGGTTCCGCTAAAGTGCTTGCGAGTGAGCCAGGCCAGAAATGCCAGTCCCAGCGGTGTCAGACTGTATGCAAGCAGGGGCGATGACTGATATAGCTGAAAGTAAAACTTGTCGGCATAGGCGCCTCCCAGAGAGAAAAGTGCCGCAATTGCTCCAATCCCAATAGTAAAACTCCAGAATATGATGCGCAGTTTCCACTTGTTACGGGACAGTAACTGACGACGGGCACGGTGAAGATGTGGATGTCTTAACATGTGATGTAGTTTAACAGGCCTGATTAAATTAACAGCCACAAATGCCGATAACAATAATTAGTATTTGAGGGGAACTTTGGGAGATAAATTTGCGAATTCTACGAATATGCTTTATGAATACGACAACTTTTAGCAATGTTAGAACGAAGTGATTGATTATGATTAAAGCAGGCATAGTGGGTGGGACAGGTTATACCGGGGTGGAGCTCCTACGGATTCTCGCCAGACATCCAGAAGTTGAATTACAGGCCATAACTTCTCGTTCAGAGGCAGGTCAGGCCGTTGCCGACATGTTTCCCAATCTGAGGGGCCGTGTGGATCTGGTCTTTTCTGAACCAGACCTGGGTCGACTGAGTGAGTGTGACGTGGTGTTTTTCGCGACCCCCAATGGTATTGCCATGACCATGGTGCCTGAGCTAATCAAAGCCGGTGTTAGGGTGATTGATCTGGCGGCTGATTTTCGGCTTAAAGATGCCTCCCTCTGGCAGAAATGGTACGGCATGGAACACGCCTGCCCAAATCTGCTCGAAGAGGCCGTTTATGGGCTGGTAGAGATCAACCGAGGGCAGATTCAGGAGGCACGCCTGGTGGCCAATCCGGGTTGCTACCCCACGGCCGTACAATTGGGTTTTTTACCTCTGATAGAAGAAGGGTTAATAGACCCTACCAGCCTGATTGCTGATGCCAAATCCGGGGTAAGTGGGGCCGGTCGTAAGGCATCGGTTGGGACGCTGCTATGCGAGGCCAGTGAGAGTTTTAAGGCCTATGGGGTGCCAGGGCATCGCCATTTGCCAGAAATCATGCAGGGTCTGCAGTATGCTACCGGTGAGCAAATTGGCCTGACCTTTGTTCCTCATTTAACCCCTATGATTAGAGGGATACATGCCACCCTGTATGGTCGTTTGACCGAATCCGGCAGAGATTTACAAATGATTTATACTAATAAATATTCGGGTGAGCATTTTGTCGATGTCATGCCTGCGGGAGCTCATCCTGAAACGCGCAGTGTGCGGGGTTCGAATATGGTACGGCTGGCGGTACATCAACCACAGGATGGTGATGTAGTAGTGATATTGGCGGTGATCGATAACCTCGTTAAAGGGGCGGCCGGTCAGGCCGTACAGAATATGAATGTAATGTTTGGTTTTGATGAGTTAGACGGATTGAATGATATAGCGGTGATTCCCTGATGTCCCTGGTTGTTAAACCTCATAATCCCTGGCGCATGCGAATCATGATTGTATTTGGCATCACCATTAATGTCATGGCAGGCTGGATACTCTATGAGTATGGGCGATTCTCTTCGGGCTTTGACAGTGTCTCAGCCTATAAAGAACGAGCCGAAATGATGGGTATTCAGGATGAACTGGAAGATCAAATTGAGAGTTTACGAGAGCAGAAAGCCGTATTAGAACGAGAGGCACAAATTGAAAAAAAGGCCTACACTGAACTGGATATTAATCTGAAGGCACTTCAGCTTGAGTCACAGGAACTTAAGGAAGAACTGGCATTTTATCGTGGGATTGTTTCACCAGCCAATGCATCGGCGGGATTACGATTACAAAGGTTCAAGATTGAATCTACCGGACAGCCAAGAAATTATCGCTCCAAGGTAGTGTTGACCCAGGTACTGAAGAACCACAGGCTGGCTCGAGGCTATGTCAGGTTGTCCATGGAGGGTCTGCTGAATGGCCAGTTAATGACACTAAACCTGAAGGACATAACCGAGAAACGAATCAAGGAAATACAATATCGTTTCAAATATTTTCAGAACCTGGAAGAGGATCTGGTACTACCAGAAGGTTTCCAGCCCTTACGTGCAATGATTAAAGTGATACCAACCAGTGGCAAGGCTCATAAAACAATTGAGAAAACCATTGAGTTGGCCAAACTAGGAGGCTAAAAAATGATGTCCAGCAAGAAACCCAAACCCACCGCCCAGATTGACTCACTTATTGGTCAGAACTCTGAAATTCGTGGTGATGTTGTCTTCAAGGGCGGCTTACATATTGATGGTAAGGTGAAAGGGAATGTGATTGCCGAAGAAGGTGGTGGTGAATCCATCCTGACCCTCAGTGACCGCGGCATGATCGAGGGGGAAGTGAAAGTACCTAACGTGGTGGTCAATGGCACCATCATTGGTGATGTACACGCCATGACCCATATCGAAGTGGCTACCAAGGCACGCGTGCATGGCAATATCTATTACAGCCTGATCGAAATGGCCATGGGGGCCGAGGTTAATGGAACCCTGGTGCATAAATCGGACAAATCCGTGGTTGAGCTCAAAACACGTGAAGAAAATAAGGGTGCATAATACTTGATAAAACTACTCAGGATTCCCATAATATTCAAATCCTGTGTGTAATCCACTACAATTGTATGAATTAGTTGGAGTAACGAATGAGTAGTACGGCAGCAGTTATGAGCGATTTACTGACATTTACCGATAATGCGGCCAATAAGGTCAAACAGCTTATCGAAGAAGAAGGCAACCAGGACCTGATGCTACGTGTGTTTGTCACGGGTGGTGGGTGTTCTGGTTTTCAGTATGGTTTTACCTTTGACGAAAAGGTCCAGGAAGGAGATACAGAAGTGGAAAATCAGGGCGTTAAATTGCTGGTTGATCCCATGAGTTTCCAATACCTGACAGGGGCTGAGGTGGATTATAAAGAAGGCCTGGAAGGCTCCATGTTTGTAATCAATAACCCCAATGCCACCACAACCTGCGGTTGTGGATCATCCTTCTCGATTTAAGCATTTAAGCATTTTAATAAAGCGGTCTTGGTGAATACCACAGACCGCTTTTTTTACTATTCTTGCTCATGTGCCCGCGAGTCTAACTCTGGGTAACTAGGTCAAACATAGACGCTTTTAAAAGAACTACAAACACGCTAGGAGACGGCGATGAGTGAATACTTACCAGGACTGGCGGGCGTACCTGCTACTCAGTCCAACATATCCGATATCGATGGTGAGAAGGGTATTCTCTCATATCGTGGCTACCCCATTGAGGAGCTGGCCAAACATAGCACCTTTGAAGAAACGACCCTGTTGCTCCTGGACGGACGTCTTCCAACCGCCGCAGTGCTAGAAGATTTTGATCAGCAACTGCGCGATAACCGTCGGGTCAAATACCATATTCGTAACCTTATGAAGACCTTGCCTGAAACAGGACACCCCATGGAGATGTTGCAGACCGCCGTAGCTAGTCTGGGGATGTTCTATCCTGGTAATGAATGCCTGACAGGGGCGGATAGCTGTCAGGATCTGGATTATATCCATAACATGACCGTCAAGATCATTGCTCGTATGGGGACCTTTGTTGCCATGTGGGAGCATATTCGAAATGGTTATGATCCAATCCCTCCGCGGGATGATCTGCCTTATGCAGAAAACTTTCTCTATATGTTGAACGGTGAGGAGCCTGACCCCTTGCTGGCTCGTATCATGGATGTGTGTCTGATCCTGCATGCTGAACATACCATCAATGCCTCGACCTTCTCAGTACTGGTGAATGGTTCGACCCTGGCAAGCCCCATGAGTGTGATCGCGGCGGCCATCTGTGCCCTGTCTGGTCCTCTACATGGCGGTGCTAATCAGAAGGTGCTGGAAATGCTCGAAAAGATTGGTACTCCGAATAAGGCCGAAGAATATGTCGATAAACGGCTGGCCAATAAGGAAGTGATCTGGGGGATGGGACATCGTGAATACAAGACCAAGGACCCACGAGCTAAGATTCTGCAGGGCCTGATGGATAAATTCATGGCCGAACGGGGTGGCAATATTAACCCATTGTTTGAAGTTGCCAAGGAAGTGGAAAGGGTGTGTGAAGACCGCCTGTCAAAGAAGGGGGTCTATGCCAATGTGGATTTTTATTCCGGGATTCTGTACACGGAAATGGGCATTCCGGCAGATCAGTTTACCACTATTTTTGCTATTGCTCGTTCGGCTGGTTGGTTGGCCCACTGGCGTGAACAGTTGGCTGACAATCGAATTTTCCGACCTACTCAGGTCTATGCGGGCGAACCTCAACGGAGCTACGTTCCTATCGACAAACGTTAGTCAGCACGTCCCCAGAAAATGCCCCCAAGGATGACGGGGTGGCTGGCCCCAGTAACAGAAGGCAGGTTACCCGGTTGCTGTTGCAGGGTCTGTTTGGCCAGCCAGGCAAAACAACTAGCTTCAACCCACTGTGGCGAAATACCCAGTTCACTGGTAGTAGCAAGCTTTGCAGGACTGACAAGTTCAGCAAGTCGCCCCATTAAAACAGGATTTTCAACCCCCCCGCCACAGACATAAATCTCATCACTTGCCGGGGCGGTTTGTTTGATTGCATTGGCGATAGAGACCGCTGTGAGTTCACAGAGTGTGGTCTGGACATCTTCGGCCCTGGTCTTTTTACCAATCGGTTTTTTCAGCCAATCCAGATGGAAATATTCTTTGCCAGTACTCTTGGGTATGGATAGCTTGAAGTAAGGATCCGACAGGTACTCATTCAGCAAATCCGGGATAAGTTCTCCGGACGCCGCCCATTCGCCGTTGCTGTCGTATGGCTTGGCTTGATGCTTGAATATCCAGGCGTCCATCAGGCCATTGCCTGGCCCGGTATCAAAACCAATTACGGCTTCCTCTTCATCGGCAGGTAATATGGTGATATTGGCGATGCCACCGATATTGACGATGACGCGATTTAGGCCAGCTTTTCGAAAAACCTGGTTATGGAAGGCCGGTGCCAGGGGAGCGCCCTGTCCTCCAGCAGCCATATCCCGACGCCGAAAATCGGCCACGGTGGTGATACCGGTAAGTTCTGCAATCAGGTTGGGATCACCGATCTGGTAAGTGGTTCGATAATCACCATCCGGGATATGTCTTACTGTCTGGCCGTGACTGCCAATGGCAATAATTTCTTCGGCCTTACAGCCCGCCTCTATGAGCAGGCCATTTACCGTATCGGCCAATAACTGGGCCAGCGTAATATCCAGCTTCGCCAGTCGATTTAGTTCATCTTTTCCAGGCTGGTGCAAACTGATGAGTTGTTGGCGCAAATCGTCTGTCAGGGGGAGACTGTGTTGGGCCAGGATACGGGGTGTGGAGGACTCGAAACTTACCAATACGGTATCAACCGCATCCATGCTGGTACCGGACATCAGGCCTATATATTTGTCCATCATTTGGTGTGTGTTACGCCTTAAGATAAGGATGGATCAATTGGCCAGTCTAGCCACGCTGGTCTGCTTCTGGGTCATTAACTGGGCCAGGATCTTTTGTGAATGGTAGAGGAAGTCTTCCTTGTACTTTTTATTTATCGGCGCTGCATTGGGCAAGCGCACAGTGAGGGGGTTACGATGCTGGCCATTTACACGGAATTCGTAATGCAGGTGGCTGCCTGTAGCACTACCTGAACGACCCACATAGCCGATTATCTGCCCCTGACGAACACGCTTACCTGTATAAACACCCCGGCGATAACGGGACATATGGGCATACAGCGTGCTATAACGACCACCGTGCTGAATAATGACCGTCCTGCCATAACCGCCTTTTTGGCCGCGGAAGATCACTTTGCCATCTCCAGCTGCCTTGATCGGGGTGCCTCGCTGTGCCGCGTAGTCGACACCCTTGTGCAGACGCATACGATTCAGAATTGGGTGGTGACGACGTCCAAAACGGGATGAAATACGACGAAAGTCTACCGGGGTCCGCAGGAATGCCTTGCGCATGCTCAGACCCTGGGGGGTGTAATACTGGCTTCGACCACGTCCATCGGTATAACGGATCGCCTGATAGGTACGGCCCTGATTGGTAAATTCTGCGGCAATGATCGGACCTTCGCCAATCTTTTCACCATCCAGGTAATGTTCTTCATATAACAGGTTGAAACTATCGCCCTTGCGAATATCCTGTGCGAAATCGATGTCCCAGCCAAAGATACCCACCATTTCCATGATCATGTTATCGCTCAGGCCGATTTCCATTCCGGTTTCGAACAGAGATGATCTAATCGGGGCTGAAATAAAACGGACTTCTTTTTCCAGAAATAGCTCAACAGGTATGGCACGAAAACCTTCTTTGTCCTTAACAATGTGAAGGGATTCACGTTTGGTACGTTCAAAGACCATCTTCTGCAGGACATTTTCTTCATTGATATCAAATTTGAATACCTGGCCAGGACGCAGTTGACGCAGGGCTTTGGTAACTTCACCCAGTTGCATGATTTGATGTAGCTCGTTGCTATCCAGGTCAAGGCGATGGAATATCAGGGCCAGTGAATCACCGGATTTAACTTTGACTTCTTCCCAGGTCGGTTCATCCGACTGAATTTTTTCGGATAATTCTTCTTTAATTTCAACAGGTTCTGAGATGTTGTCTGCAGGGGCTGTAACCTCAAGAGCAATATCTTTTGCCGCATCGGGGGGACCGAGTAGTGGGCTACGCATGGCCTCGGCATCGTGGGTCAGGAAGATCAACATGGTGACAATGACCATAATAATGGAAGCCAGAACTGTGACATGCAGGCGGGTGTATTTGACTTTACCCTTGGCCCGTTTGTCTGGTAGTGATTTGTAATCCCTACTTAAAAAAGAATTGTAATCCACGGAAATCCCTATAAATTTTTTTTGTCCAACTAAGATAGCCCTTCTTAGCATATCGGTCAAATATTAGACTTGTTGAGAACTATTGGACGTCTTTTTTGGGAGACATCACGGAAGATATGGTAATCTAGCGCGCTTTCTAATAATGAGGTTGGTCAAAACATGTCCGGGATAGATGAGGCACTGGATTTAATCCGCCGAGGGGCAGATGAAATCCTGATTGAAAGTGAGCTTAAAACCAAGCTTGAGCGAGGCAAACCGCTTCGAGTTAAAGCCGGTTTTGATCCAACTGCCCCTGATCTACACCTGGGCCATACCGTCCTTATTAATAAGTTACGCCAGTTTCAGGATCTTGGCCATGAAGTGATGTTTCTGATAGGTGATTTCACAGGCATGATCGGTGACCCCACCGGTAAAAGCGCTACCCGTCCGCCCCTGACCCGGGATGATGTCATTGAAAACGCCAAAACCTACGAACAGCAGATATTCAAAATCCTCGACCCGGAAAAGACCTTGGTCATGTTCAACTCCAGTTGGATGGGAGAAATGAATGCGGCCGATCTTATTCAACTTGCCGCAAAGCACACCGTGGCCCGTATGCTGGAAAGGGATGATTTCAATAAACGTTATTCCGGTGGTCAACCCATCGCGATTCATGAGTTCCTCTATCCTTTAATACAGGGCTATGACTCCGTGGCTATGAAGGCGGATGTGGAACTGGGTGGTACGGATCAGAAATTTAACCTGTTAGTCGGTCGGGAGCTGCAGAAACACTTTGGCCAGGAACCACAGGTGGTACTGACCATGCCGATTCTGGAAGGTCTGGACGGGGTGCAGAAGATGTCCAAGTCCCTCAATAACTATATAGGTATCGCCGATCCAGCGGATGAGATGTTCGGCAAGATTATGTCGATATCCGATGAGCTGATGTGGCGCTATTTTGAATTACTCAGTTTCAGGCCCATGAGCGAGATTGAGCAGTTTAAAAAAGAGATGGCCGAGGGCAAAAATCCTCGGGACATCAAGTTCCTTCTGGGTGAAGAGATTGTAGCTCGTTTCCACACCTCGTCCGAAGCCACTCAGGCCAGGGAAAATTTCATTGCCCGTTTTCAGAAAGGGGCCATGCCGGAAGAAATGCCCGAGGTAGAGTTAAGCGCTAATGATGGAGCGCTTCCTATCGCCAATCTGTTGAAAGATGCCGGGCTTGTGAAAAGTACTTCAGAGGCCATGCGGAGCATTCAACAGGGCGGAGTGCGCATCGATGGTGAAAAGGTTACTGACAAAGGTTTGAAAATTAACGCGGGCAGTAGCCATGTTTTCCAGGTGGGTAAAAGACGCTTTGCCAAGGTAGTAATAAACTAAAAAGTACAATACATTTATCTAGTATGGCAATTAAAAAACTATACCGGATACATGGAACCTGTTACTGAAATCAATACGGCTAACGATCGACAAGCGATTTTTATTGAACAAGTCGCCTTGTTATATAGTGGTCTGAAAGTCGCACTGGGTATTACCCTATTAGTTGCTATTGCAATAGCAATCGTTCTTTGGCCTGTTGTTGAACATACACCATTGTTAATCTGGTTTGTTGTTATTACGGCCTTAACGATGACTCGTATTGCGACATACTATCTTTTTAAAAGTACTAAACACGCTCAATTATCTGCTCAAAACTGGTATCTTATTTTCAATGCGGGCGTTTTTCTTGCAAGCCTGGCATGGTGTGCGGTACTCATTGCGCTGTTTCCTGAAGAAAATGTTAAGCATCAGGCCTTTATTATTATTGCGCTGGTCGGTATGTGCTCTGGAGGGGTAACGACTCTATCTTTCCGCAGGGAATCAACCCTGCTTTTTATTGTTCCAATATTACTTGTTTTAGGCTGGCGCTTTGCCTCTCAAGGAGAAACCTGGGGAGTTGGTCTTGCTCTGGCGAGTATTCTATATTTTATTGGTCTTGTTGTAAGTAGTTTACACATCTATCGATATACGAAACAGAATATCGAACTTCGCTTGGCGAGCCGTAAGCAGTCTGAGGCACGAAAAAAGAGTGAGCAGCGTCTTCGTTCTATACTTGATACCGAGGCCGATGCCTTCTTTTTGCATGATATAAAAGGCAAACTAATTGATGTCAATCAAAAAGCCTGTGAGAGCCTCGGCTACAGCAAAGAGGAGTTATTGCATCTAAATTTTTCTGATATTGAGTTAACTACAATTAAAGCAGATGTCCAATCATATTGGGGTGAGTTGAAACAGAATAAAACAATTACTGTGACAGGTATTCATTGTCGTAAAGATGGGGAAAGCTTTCCGATTGAAGCGCGAATCGGTGTTTTGTATGAAGGTGGAGAAAAACTATTTTCAGTCCTTGCTAGAGATACATCAGAACGTAAAAAGGTAGAAGATGCGCTTCATTTAAGCGAAGAACAGGCCAGAGCGCAATATAAGGGAATCCCTGTGCCAACTTATACATGGCAGCTTAAGGGGGATGACTTTGAGCTGGTTAATTTTAATGATGCGGCTGAAAATTATACCCGTGGTGATGTGGTTAAAGCAGTTGGAAACAAGCTTTCGGTTATGTACAAAAGCATGCCTGAAATTGAGAGCGATATCTGGCAGTGCTATAAACAAAAAAAACCTATTCAAAAACAAATGCCATATTATTACCAATCATTTCAACAGACTCGTCATCTTGATGTGAAATATGCATTTGTCCCAGATGATATTGTGATGGTTCATACAGAAGACATTACAGAACGTATTAATTCCGAAAATGAACTACATGAAAAACAGGTCCAGCTTGAGGAGGCGCAACATATTGCTCACCTGGGTAACTGGGATTGGGATCTGATGACAGGAAAAATAATCTGGTCAGATGAGGTGTTTCGTATTCTGGGTTATATGAAAGGCAAGGATGAGGCTAATCAGGAAAACTTCATCAAGGTATTACACCCTGATGATATGCAGCTTATGAGTGAATCTGAACAACGGGCCTATCAGGGTGAAATTAAATTTGATGAGGAATGGCGCATCATAACTCCTCAAGGGCAACTGAAGTACATCAATTTACGTGGCAATCGCATCTTTAATGAGCAAAGGCAACCGATTCGAATGGTTGGTACCATGCAGGATATTACCGAACGTAAACAGGCAGAGATTCATAAGAATGAGTTTATCTCCTCTGTCAGTCATGAACTGCGCACACCGCTGACTTCCATTATGGGTTCATTGTCGATTATCGATAGTGGCACCCTTGGCAAGTTACCAGCTGAAATCAATAAACTTATCAAGATTGCCAATGAAAATGCGCAACGTTTGTTACATTTGATTAATGATATTCTGGATGTCGCCAAGATTGAGGCGGGCGAGTTTCAGCTTCACCCAGAACCGGTTAACTTACTGGAGTTGGTTGAAGAATCTGTTCAGCTGAACGAAGGTTATGCCAATAAATATCTCACTCACATTAAGCTGGATAATCAAATATCACCTGATCTCGAAGTCAATGCGGATAAGGAACGTATTATACAGGTGATGAATAATTTTCTATCCAATGCCATGAAATTTAATAGGCCAGATACAGATATCGAAGTCATATTGTCAAGGCATCAGCAACTGGTTCGTGTGGCAGTCAAGGATCATGGTGAGGGTATAGAACAAGACTTTATTCCCCATGTTTTTAAAAGATTCACCCAATCGGATGCATCGACTACGCGCAAGACAGGAGGGACTGGCCTTGGCTTGAATATTTCAAAACAAATAATTGAGGCACACCATGGAACTATCGATTTTAAAACAGGTAATGATGGAACAGTGTTTTATTTCGAGTTGCCCCTGTCGGTAATGCGCAACTAAGTCTTAAGCTGTTATTTGCGTGTGATACAGAAAGTATCTTTATTGACACATTTTTACATAGTCGATAACACAAATTTACAGATCAGCAGTCCTAAGTTTTTAATTTATGCTAGCTTTAGTAAGGGAAATAAATAGATGACAAAATAGGTATGCAGAAAAAGGAGGACATGACGATATTTATGTTCAGGTAATTCTGCAGGTTTAATATGAAAAGTATAACGCGTTATATGTTGCTTCGTAACCAAATGTATAAAAATGGCTTGCTGCTGGCCATACTGGTTATTGTCTTGATGGCTATCCCATCATATTTGCGTTATCAGTCAGAAGTTGATAATACCTCAAGTCAACTTCTGGAAATGATACGTTTGAATGCAAGCTTAATCGAATCAGTAGCGAAGTTTGATGCCCAATTTAGTGAAGCAGATCATCCACAGGGTGCGGCTGCGGCAACACTGAGCCAACTTTTTCCTGCATTAGACAAATACAAAGGTTTTGGTAAAACAGGTGAGTTGGTTGTCGGACAATTGACAAATGAACAGCTCAATCTATATCACACGGGACTGAGAGAGTTTTCCAGGCAGATAAGAATTGACCTGGAAGAACAGGCAGGGTATGCCGAGCCAATGCGTCTTGCCTTGCAAATGAAAACCGGGACAGTGGTGGCGATGGACTACCGCCCGGCAAAAGTTATCGCTGCTTATACGTGGGTTCCTTCATTACAATTGGGATTGGTTGCAAAAGTTGATCACAAAGAAGTTCTGACAGGCTTGCTGTCTGATTTTGCTGTACTCTTTTTTTTAGGTGTTAGCTTATATATCTTTTCACTCAGAAAACTTCGCGAATTAATTCGCCACCAGGTGCAGCAAATTGCCCAGGGCCAGAATGCCAGTCAGTTATTAGTAGAATCTGCATCGGAAGCAATATACGGCATTGATCAGGAGGGCTGCTGTACTTTCGCAAATAAATCATGTGCTCGATTGCTGGGAGTCTCCCATCCAGATGAATTGTTGGGCAGAAACATGCATGAGCTTATACATCATAAATATGCCTATTGTAGTGATAAGCCAGAGAAGGATTGTGATTTATATAAAATACAAGATAGTAAGCTTAGTTTAAGCTCAATAGAAGATACTTTCTGGCGAGCGGATGGAACTTCTTTTGATGCTGAGTATTCATCTCAACCCGTTATACAGGAAGGTTTTGTTACGGGTGCTGTGATCAGTTTTTCTGATAATACAGAAAAACTGGCTGAAAGAAACAGGCTCCAGCGTGAACGCGATTTTTCCAATACCATAATGCATTCAGCGGGTGCACTGATTCTGGTACTCGATGCGAAAGGAAGAATTGAACAGTTTAATATGGCCTGTTCAGAGCTTAGTGGCTACGAGATTGAAAAGGTCAAAGATAATCCAGTATGGGAGGTTTTCGTTGAGCAGGAAGCACGTCAGGCATCAATCAAATGGTTTGAAGGATTTAAGCAGCAGTCTAAGCCCTGTGAACATATTGAAGAATGGCTTGTTAAAGATGGTGAGCGTAAACGAATCCATTGGTCAGCTAGTGTATTAAAGGATGAAAATGGTCAAACACTGAATGTCGTATGTGTCGGTAAAGATATCACTCGACAGGATAAGGCAGAACAGGCACTTAGAGACAATAATGATCTACTCGAAAGGATTTTTGATAATACTCACACCATGATTGCTTACCTGGATACATCGTTTAACTTTATGCATGCCAATCAGGCATATCTTGATGCGGATAATAAAACGCTGGAAGAAATCGTAGGTAAAAACCATTTTCATTTTTATCCAAATGAAGAGAATGAAAAGATCTTTGAAAAGGTAGTCGAAAGTGGGGAAACTTATTATGCCAATGCCAAACCTTTTGAATATGGACATTCACCGGATAAAGGCGTTACACACTGGGACTGGAGTTTACAGCCCGTAAGAGATGAAGGTGTTATCGTAGCCTTATTGCTTGTATTGGTTGATGTAACACAACAGATCGAAGCACAGGAAGCCTTATTGCGTGGTGAGGAAGCCATGAACAGTGCCCAGGGCATAGCTCATTTTGGCAGTTGGGACTGGAATATTCTTACAGGTGAATTGCAATGGTCAGATGAAATCTATCGAATATTTGGCCTGCAACCTCAGGCCTTTCCCGCCACCTATGAAGCCTTTGTCGAAACCATTCACCCGGATGATCGTGAGATAGTTTCGCACGCTGTGACTGCCTGTGTAGACAATGTCGATGTACCATACGATGTTGAACATCGTTTGCTTAGAGCTGATGGTGAAATTCGCTATGTCAGAGAACAGGGAGAAGTTTACCGCGATGAGAATGAACGAGCAGTCCGTATGCTTGGTGTTGTGCACGATATTACTGATAAAAGGCAGGCAGAAATGGCCTTGCAGGCCAGTATCGAACTAAATCGAACTATCATTAGTCAGTCCCCGGTCGGTATGTCGATTTATGATGATGCTGGCCAATGTATTGCGGCAAACAGGGCAATGGCAGACATAATAGGTGCAACAAAAGAACAGGTGTTGCAACAGAACTTCCGAAGTATTGAGTCCTGGAAGCAGTCTGGTTTGTATATGGCTGCTTTAAAGGTGCTGGCTGAAGAGAGAACACATCGGGCAGAATATGAGATTACAACCACCTTTGGTAAAGATATTCTGGTTGAGTCCTATCTGAGTTCATTTAAGAGTGGTGATAGAGATCATTTACTCCTCATGATGAGTGATATTTCAGAGCGTAAAAAAGTTGAAAATGAACTCAGGGTTAAAGACATGGCAATGTCGACCTCCATCAACCCAATTTCCATGACTGATATGGAGGGGCGTATTTCTTATGTTAATCAGGCCTATGTGGATTTATGGGGATATGATAGTGCTGAGGAAGTTCTTGGGCGTTCCCCGGTAGATATGAGTGCCTCTGAGGAGGAAGTTCAAGAGGCAATGGGAGCATTAATGGAGCATGGTTCCTGGCAGGGGGAGATTACCTCCAAACGCAAGGATGGTAGCCTGTTCACCACCCAGATATCAGCAAACCTGGTAAAAGATCAACAGGGCAAGCCTATCTGTATGATGGGTTCTTTTGTCGATGTAACTGAACGTAAGCAATTACTTGATGAATTAACACGGCATAAGAAAAACCTTGAAAAACTGGTTTCTGATAGAACTTCAGCACTTCAGAAAACACTGCAGCTCGTTAATCTTGAAAACGAAGAGCGTAAACGGGTTGAATATTCTTTATTGCAGGCCAAGGAAGATGCAGAAAAAGCTAATCACTTAAAGTCAGAGTTCCTTGGCAGAATGAGTCATGAGTTAAGAACCCCCATGAATGCTATCCTGGGTTTCAGTCAGTTACTTGATATGGAAAAGCTGAATGAAAATAGCAAGGATTATGTCAATGAGATTATCCGTGCCGGAGAGCACTTACTGGAATTAATTAATGAAGTGTTAGATCTTTCAAAGATTGAAGCTGGAAGTATTGAAATTATTATAACTCCAGAAAACCTGAACAAGCTGGTCGATGATAGTTTATCGCTGGTCAGTGGTATTGCCAAAGCAAAAAATATCAATATAGAAAAAAGACTGGATTTCACCAATGAAATTGCAATAAGTGTTGATCATACCCGCTTCAAGGAAGTTTTAGTGAACCTGTTTAGCAATGCCATAAAATACAATCATGAAAATGGAACAGTGACGATAGAGAGTGAGTTAATTGATGATGAAAAAATCCGGGTGAGTGTCACTGATACAGGCGGTGGGGTTCCAGAAGATAAACTGGAATCTATTTTTGAACCATTCAATCGCATGGGTGCAGAATATTCTGATATTGAAGGTACCGGCATTGGTTTAACGATTACCAAACAGCTCGTGGAAATGATGGGGGGGAATCTTGGAGTACACAGCAAGGTCGGAGAAGGATCAACATTCTGGGTTGAATGCCCGCTGGATCAAAGCCGTCGACAGCTTAACAGCAAACCGGAAGTTGAGGATAAGCTGAGCAGTTTAGCGACATTACACCGAACAACAAAGAAGGTACTTTATATCGAAGACAATCCGGCAAATCTGCGACTGGTACAAAAAATGCTGGAGCGTTTTCCTAATTTGGATCTCTATTCTGCAACCAATGCCGAGATGGGTATTGAGCTTGCAAGAGCCAAAAGGCCAGCTTTAATCCTGTTGGACATCAATCTACCTGGCATGGACGGCTATGAGGCGCTGTCGCGCCTGAGAAATTATCCTGAAACCAGCCGAATACCTGTTGTGGCCGTATCTGCTGCTGCCATGGCTGGTGACATTGAAAGAGGTCAAAAGGCCGGGTTTAAACACTACCTGACAAAACCTTTGCAAATTAATACCCTGATAGAAGTCCTGGAGTCAGAACTGGATCATGACTGGAACGCTATTCAGAAGAAGGCATAAGCAGATTTATAGATTATTTTCATTTAATTTTAGAATATAAGTGATTGTTTATTTAGGTTTTATTCACTCCTATTTGCGCAGAATTCAAAATAGACTTAATTTATTTACAAAAGCTGCTTGACCTCCCCATTTTCGCCCGTATAATGCGCGCTTCCTTCGAGGCATAGCCCGGAGGGAAGGGCTGAAAAGCCCGCCGTTATGCGAAATTTAATTGAAAATTAGCTTGACGGATATGAGGGGCAGACCTATAATTCTGCGCCCTTCGACATGGAATCCATGTCGGAATCGCTCTTTAACAATTTGATCAGATAATTTGTGTGGGTGCTTGCGTCGGTACTTGGCGAACCAAGAAATAGTCGATGTAAGCAACCTATGTCAAAACCTATTATATATACAGTAGTTTTTTGATTGGGCGCTTTTCATTGCGAAAAGTTTGATTGCGCTTTTATCTTTATTGATAAAAAGCAATCGCAAGTGATTAAACTGAAGAGTTTGATCCTGGCTCAGATTGAACGCTGGCGGCATGCCTAACACATGCAAGTCGAACGGCAGCGCGGAGAGCTTGCTCTCTG
>Ga0224506_10000430_pt1 | contig 36312 bp, 27 predicted proteins | sample SF_Jan12_sed_USG_2_FD_169108 | JGI IMG/M metagenome (GOLD analysis project Ga0224506, IMG submission 169108) | Sediment microbial communities from San Francisco Bay, California, United States - SF_Jan12_sed_USGS_8_1 | ecosystem: Environmental > Aquatic > Marine > Sediment | place: USA... | reverse complement strand
AACACAAACATTAGTTTTTCTATTGATGCTGGCAAAAATTATGGTAATCCAGAGGATTTGATCGTTAAAGATAAAAATGGAAAAGAGTGGACGGCAAAGCCGGAAAGCTACACCCATATCCGTTGGATATATAACAAACCACTGGCACCGGGTGAGAAAGGTGAAGTCACTTTCAATACTCAGATAAAAGGCAACGAATAAAATTTATATCAATGGTGATTGCGCAATGAAAAATTATAACAATAGTAATTGCCTGAGGATTTAGCTATGCGAAGGCAAAACAAAAAAAATATTTCTCACCAATGGCTCGTTAACAACGAGCCTTTGGTCGTTTTAGGGAGCTGTAAAAAAAGGGATGGGCCCATTATTTTTCACCGGCGTGATGGTCCTTTATTTGTCACAGGGCCACCAGGTGGGACAGGGCCTCCGGTGGGGGCATGGCCACCAAAAATAAAGGGGAATTGGCTGGAAATGATTCTCCGGAAAAATCAAACAAACGGAAAAAAGCTGGCTTTGAAATGGTTCAAGGCTTGTGAAGAAAGAAACAATATTAATCTCAATATGAGGAAAACGAAGATGAAAAACTTCAAACTAAAATGGCTTTTAAGCCTGGCGTTTATAGGCGGTTTAACTGTCTTAAACGCATCAACGGTGTTCGCCGCTGCAGGTGACACTATAAGCAATACCGCTACATTGACTTATGATGTGGGTGGTACTGCTACTGTACTTGAGTCATCACCTTTAGGTAATTTACTTATAGGTGTTGGCAATGGTACTGCTACCAACTTTATAGAAGATAATCTGATCAACTTTACTGTTGTTACGGCGGATGGCGCCAGTGTTCCGGTTGCGCCAAGTGCTGTTGGGCAGTTGTTAACCTTTGATGTTACCAATCTTGGTAATGGTGCACAGGACTTCTCACTTACCGCGATCAATGCGGCTGTTGGTGTGGCAGATCCATTTATTCCGGCTAATCTGGATGCTATTGATCCCGCTTCATTTGCAGTTTTTGTTGAGTCAGGTGCGACGGCCGGTTATCAGGTTGCTGAGGATACACTCACGTATATTGATGAGCTGGCACCGCTGGGTGTGGCCAGAGTCTATATCGTTTCAACCATGCCTGCTGCGCCATTGGCAAATGGTTCCTTAGCGGTGATGACATTAGTGGCACAGGTAGCTGCGGGCGATCCTGCGGGTGTAGCGGGTACACAGGGTGCTGACATTACTACTGATGATGCAGGCACAGCTGATGTTTCAACAACGGAAGAGGATGTCTTTAATGATGCCGCGGGTGATCTGAATACTGCCGGGGCTGCGGATGTTGTCAAGAATGGTCAACATTCAGATACCAGTTCGTACATTGTGGGTGCGGCAATTCTGACGGTGACAAAAACATCATCGACAATTTGGGATCCTGTTAATTTAGCGGTTAATCCCAAAGCCATTGTTGGTGGTTATACGCAATACACCATTACGGTAGCTAATGATGCAGCGGCGGGTGCATCCGGTGATTTAACTTCACTGGGTGATACCTTGCCAGCGCTATTGGCACTTGATGCTGATTTTGTGACCAACGCAGGACCGGGTAATCCAACCAGTGCAGCGGGCGCTTCATTCCAGATTGATACTACGGGTACTGGAAGACTAGTACCTGGATTATCATATTGCACAGCAGCAGCAGATGCTGATGGTTGTGACGGTAGTGTAGCTGCTGGTGGTGCGGTCACTATCAACTATGCAACCGTTGCTGCGATGGCTATTGAAGGTGTTAGTTACACTGCTGGTGAGCTCAAACCGGGTGAATCTGTTGTGATTACGTTCAACGCAATCGTACAGTAAGCACGAACTGAGTTATTACTTTGTTGCATCTAATGCATAAGTTGTTGCATAGCTGCTTTGGTCATTTGACCGAAGCAGCTGTACGCACCTGTGCACAGATGAAACAGGGTTCAACTCAAAATAGAAATGAGACTGGTTGTGTCGTTAGTCATAAACAAAACGATACAGCCCGTCTTCCAGTAACTACGTTCATTCGTGGTTACTGGAAGGCGTTATTTTTATCATTAATATTCATATCGCCAGTCACAGTTTCGGCGGTTACTCCACCAGGCACCAACATTGATAATAGTGCGACAGCAACATTTGATATTGGTGGTCCAGTACTTAATGTAACCAGTAACACGGTGACTACAGTTAGTACGATTATTAGCACACCTTCAACGGTTACTTTTTATCAGTATGATGCCAGTGGTGCTGGTATTGTGAATGAGCAAGTACCAACGCAGCATGCGACCAGTGGGCCGCCGGCAACGGGTTTTGTTGTATCGCCTAATCCTTCAGTGGTGGTTCCAGGTGTTGGCGCAACGGTACTTGATCCTAATACACTTATTTCGATGAATCCGGTGGATATTTATCAAGCGGGTGAACCTGTATTCATTCAGCTGCAAGATCTTGACCAGAATCTTAATCCGGCTGTTCAGGAAACTATTATGGTTACCGTCGTAACTTCTAGTGGTGATGAGGAAGTATTGATTCTGACTGAAACTGATGTCAATACCGGTATCTATATCGGTTACGTGCAATCCTCATCAAATACAGTCACAAATTATGATGGGTTTTTAAGTCTGGGGCCGGATGTCAGTATAACCGTCAATTATGTTGATCAATATGATGGCAGTGATTCAAGTGCAGCATCAACTTTAATTGATCCTTATGGTGTGGTCTTTAATAGCGTTAGTGGTGCACTGATTGATGGTGTTACTTTGAGTATTCTTGATGCAGCAGGCAACCCTGCTACGGTTTATGGTGATGATGGAGTTAGTACCTATCCTAGTGTGATTACAAGTGGTGGATCAGCAACTGATGGAAGTGGTGTTGTTTATAATTTCCCGACTGGCAGCTATCGATTCCCATTACTTGCACCCGGCGATTACCAGATTGTTTTAACTGTAGTGCCTTCATTAAGGGCGCCTTCTTTAGCAACCATTGTCGATTTACAGGCGTTACCAACGGCACCCTATGCACTGGATGCAAATGCATCATTTGGTACTGTGTTTACATTGCAGGCAGGCCCACCACTGCATGTTGATATACCTGTTGATCCTTTAATTTCATATTTAGTTCTAAATAAGTCTGCGTCTAAAGCTCACGCCGCGATTGGTGATTTTGTTCAGTACACACTAACGCTTGATAATGTTGACACCCTGGCCATTGCTAACAATGTTGTGATTACAGATGTCCTGCCGATTGGTTTCCGTTATCAGTCATCATCTGTTCGTGTCGACGGAGTTGCAGCTGCCGAACCTTTTATCTCATCGAACGGGCGTAGCTTGCAGTTTGATGTTGGTACATTGTTGCCGGGTACTTCAGTTGAAGTTAAATACATTACTGAAATTGCTGCCGGTACTGCTAATGGCAATGCTATTAATACTGCTGTGGCGGTGGATGATTTGGCCGTGACTTCTAATACCGCTGTGGCAGCAGTGAAAATATATGAAGACTTAATAAAAAGTCATAGCTTTGTCGTTGGTAAAGTCATAAATGCAGATTGTGGTGAAGACGATAGAAATCTGCCTGGCTTCGCTAATGCAAGAATTTACATGGAAGATGGTAGTTATGTAGTAACGGATAAAGAAGGTCTTTATCACTTTGAAGGCGTGACGCCGGGTGTACACGTGGTGCAGCTTGATGTGGACACCATCCCGGATAATATGGAAATTGTTGCCTGTGAAGAAAATACACGTTTTGCTGGTACCGCTTATTCACAATTTGTTGATGTCAAAGGTGGCACGATGTGGCGGGCAAATTTCTATGTGAGATCAAAAGATCCGATTAAAGATATTGCGAGCCTGTCACTAGAAAGTGATCTGAATAACGAAGAAATTAAATATACAGTTAATCTATCGAATGGTCGTATACCAGTGACTAACTACCGTTTGATGGTCGTGTTACCTGAACATGTTCATTATATTCCTGGTAGTAGCAGTATTGGTGCAGAACAAATCGAAGAGCCAACGGTTACGGAAAATATATTGACCTATAGATTAGGAGATTTGAACAGCGACTGGAAAAAGCGACTAAAACTTCGTGCAAGATTGAGAGATAAAGCAGATGGTGAATTGATTACAAAAGCCATGTTTATTGTGGATACCAAAATGAAAAAAAGTGTGCGCTCATTGCCGGTAAATAACAAACTGAAAGTTAAGCGCAAGAAGCTTGAAGTTAAGGATATGGTTTTTCAGGCTCACTTTAAGCGAATGGGTACAGAGCTAACCGAAAGAAGTAAAAAAGCCATACGCCTGATTATTGAGAAGTTTAAAGGTGCAGAAGTAAAATTAAATCATGTAATCGGTCATACCGATGGTGAGAGAGTTGCAAAACGTAGTTCATGGTTGTTTGATTCTAATAAGACTCTATCGATGGGGCGTGCACGTTCTGTCAGTAACTTCCTCATTAGCGAGCTTGGTGTCAATGCAGACACTGTAAAGTTAGAAGGTCGTGGGCCTAGCGAACCGATTGCGACAAATGCTACCGTTGAGGGCCGTGCTAAAAATCGACGTGCTCAACTCTTCATTACGACTAAAGAAATTATAGATTCAGGTAGTGTTGATTTGACTAAAGCTAAGAGTGATGTAGTTAGTGCGGAATTAACTGGTCAGCCTGTTTATGATATTGATAAAAAATATAACCCTGTTCCACAAAGTGATCAATTGACGATTAAGGATTTTGACGAGTACTGGATTAAAACAGCGGAGCCAGGTACAGAATGGTTGATGCCCTCAACAGATAGTTCGCCTTCAATACCAGCAGCAAATATAGCCATTAAATATAATCCTGCTGATAAAGTTGAGCTGTTACAAAATGGTCAGCCAGTTAATCCATTATTTAATTTTGGCACGATTAAGAATAAATCATCAACAGTTGCAAGAGTTTATTGGCAGGGTGTGCATCTTAAGGATGGTGTAAATAAATTTGAATTTATTGTTAAAGATAATAATGGAGTTGAAAAACAGCGTTTGACACGTAGCATTACAGTTTCAGGTGTACCTGTTAGAGCTGAGCTGGTCGAAGAATATTCCAGGCTAGTTGCTGATGGGACTTATGCTCCGGTAATAGCGCTGCGTTTGTACGATAAGGATGATCATTTGGTTAGATCTGGCGCGGTAGCTAATTATGAAGTTAATTCACCTTATATTACTAAACAGGAAGTTGATGCATTAGATGATGATCAATTAACCGGGCTTGATCGTAATTCGCCAAAATTTGAGGTGGGTGCTGAAGGTATCGCATTGGTTGAACTTGAGCCGACAACAGTTTCAGGAAAAGTAATCATTGATTTACCCTTTGCGGGTAATGAGAAATTTAAAGTAGAAAGCTGGTTGCAGCCAGATTTACGCGAGTGGATACTGGTTGGTTTAGCTGATGGCAGTGTTGGTTATAATTCGGTTACCGGCAATATTCAGGGCTTGAGTGCAGCGGATCACGAAGATGAACTTTACAGTGATGGACGTGTTGCTTTCTTCGCAAAAGGTAAGGTTAAAGGTAGTTGGTTAATTACGGCATCATACGATTCTGATAAGGGCGAGTACGACACGGATAATCGTGTTAATCAGTTAATTGATCCTGATACTTATTACACTATATATGGCGATGGAACCAATCAACGCTATGATGCATCAAGTTCAGAAAAGCTGTATTTGAAAGTTGAACGTGAACAGTTCTATGCCTTATATGGTGATTTTGATTCAGGTCTGAATGTTACCGAGTTATCAAGATTTAGTCGTCGTATGACAGGTATCAAATCTGAAATGACTCAAGGAGCATTTAGTTATACAGCGTTTGCAGCAGAGAATGTGAATAACTTTGTTAAAGATGAAATTCGTGGTGATGGTACTTCTGGTCTATATCGTTTCAGTAATCAGGATCTTGTTATCAATAGTGAGACAATTGTTATTGAAACCAGAGATCGATTCCGTAGTGAAGTAATTATTGATTCAAAAACACTGACACGTCACATCGACTACAACATTGATTTTCAGGCAGGCACAATTTATTTCCGTGAACCAATATTAAGCACGGATAATAATTTCAATCCGGTTTATATAGTTGCAGATTACGAAGTTGAGTCGCCTGTAAAAGGAGGTATAACAGCGGGCGGCCGTGCTGCGGTTAAACTTATGGGCGATACTCTTGAAATCGGTGCGAGTGCTGTACACGATGCTACCTTTGCAGCAGAAGGAAATCTGCTTGGTGTAGATGCAAATCTGGCCATCAGTGATGAGACAAAACTTAAATTTGAGGCTGCGTCTACCGATGGTGATAACGCAGGAGTTGCTGTTTCTGGTAATGCCGTATCAGCTGAGATCGAGCACAAGGGTGAAGATTTACAGGGTCGTATTTATGTTAAAAAACAAGATGAAGAATTTGGCCTGGGCCAGCAGTCCGGGACACAAACAGGAACTAGCAAAATCGGTGCAGAGGGTCGTTATAAAGTAACAGAAAAGACTTCGGTTGATGCGCTGACATATCGTGAAGAAAACTTAACTACTCAGGCAGTAAGGAATGTCACAGAAGCAAAAGTGCTTTATGCGGAAGATGTTTACTCATTATCTGCAGGTGCTCGTATGGCTCATGATACTGATGGTGCCGGTCAGTCTCAAGATTCTGATTTGTTATTGTTAGGCGCTAGTACAAAGTTGTTCGACAACAGACTTCGTTTACGGGCCAATACCGAAACTGCCCTGTCCTCATCCGATGCAAGCACAGATTATCCATCGCGTTATATTGTTGGTGCTGATTATTACCTGACCCCAGCGATTGATTTGTTTGTCGAAAACGAATGGACTATGGGTGAAACACAAGATACCGAAATGACGCGTATGGGTTTACGTGCGACACCATGGCAAGGTGCAAAATTCCAGTCATCAGTCAATAACGACACACAGGAAAACGGTGAACGTACTTTTGCTAGCATGGGATTAACGCAAAGTTTTAGGATTTCTGAACGTTGGACAGGTGATCTTGCTCTGGATAAGTCCAAAACAATTCGTGAGCCAGGTGCTGTACCGCTAAATATAAATGTGCCAATTGCTCAGGGTACTACCAACGATGACTTTACCGCAGTCTCATCGGGTTTAACTTATAAAGCTGACAGTTACACTGTGGTGACCAGACTAGAAACACGTAATGCCGAAACTGAAAATAAAGTGGGTGGCTATTTAAATTGGGAGCGGAAATTGATTGATGGTGTGGCATATGCGGCAGCCACTCATTTATTTGATACACACCGTGCTGACGGATCATCACTGTTAGATGCTGATATTCGTCTGTCGCTAGGTTATCGACCAAACAGTTCTAACTGGATTAGTCTGGATCGTCTGGAATATAAACTGGATGAAGAAGAGAGTGTCTCCAGTAAGATTACACGCCAGCGTAAACTGGTCAATAATTTCGTTACTAACTATAAACCCAATCACGAAAATCAGGTATCAATTAACTATGGTGCAAAATACGTAATTGATAGTTTTGATGGTGAAGACTACGATGGTATGACTCATTTATTGGGTAGTGAATATCGACACGACATAAGTAAACTAATCGATTTTGGTTTGCACGCGCATGTATTATATTCAGCGAACTCCAACAACTACCTTCATTCTAGTGGCGTCTCAGTTGGCTTCCAGTTGGCAAGAAATATCTGGTTAAGCCTGGGTTACAACCTCGATGGCTTTGAAGATAAAGACTTTTCTGCTGCCGGTTATACTGCTCAAGGCCCCTATATCCGGTTCCGTATGAAGTTTGATCAGGATACCGGTGCTGAGATTATGAACTGGTTTAAATAATTACAGTCAATTCTCAGCTACACCTCATTGTCGCTGGTAATGCTTCAAGCAGGGCATTAATATTGTCCATTCTTATACCTTATATATAGCGTCCATAAATGAATCGTAGAATTCAGTCCATGCCTACCCAGTTGGTCAACCAGATTGCAGCCGGTGAAGTAGTCGAACGACCAGCATCAGTTGTCAAAGAATTACTGGAAAATAGCCTGGACGCACAAGCCACCAGAATAGAAATTGATGTCGAGCAGGGTGGCGTTAAATCGATACGTATTCGCGACAATGGCCATGGTATACATAAAGATGATCTTGCGCTTTCCTTATCGCCTCATGCCACCAGCAAAATTCGTACTATCGAAGAATTAGAAAATGTAAGCAGCTTAGGCTTTCGTGGTGAAGCTTTGCCCAGTATTGCCTCGGTTAGCCACCTCACGGTTAAATCAAAATGGCAGCAGACTGATGAGGCCTGGCAGGTGCAGGCCATCAATAGTGAACGTTTTGATATTAGTCCGGTGGCTTTAAATGAAGGCACGGTCATAGAAGTGAAAGATCTATTCTTCAATGTGCCAGCACGACGCAAATTTTTGAAAACCGAGAAAACCGAGTTCAATCACCTCGATGATGTGATTAAAAAAATAGCCCTCAGTCGCTTCGATGTGGATATCACGCTGCGTCATAACCAACGACCAATCAGGCAGTTGCGTGCAGCCAGTGATCGCCTGCAACAGGAAAAACGCATTGCTGAAGTGTTTGGCCCCGCCTTTATTGAGCAGGCTCTACACATGGATTTTTCCATCGAAGGCTTTCGTTTGTGGGGCTGGGTAGGCCTGCCGACCTTCTCGCGCAGTCAGGCAGATATGCAGTATTTCTACGTCAATGGTCGCATCGTTAAAGACCGGGTAGTTACGCACGCCATACGACAGGCCTATCAGGATGTATTGTTTCATGGCCGCCATCCTGCCTATGTTTTATTTTTTGAAATTGAACCTTCGGCCGTCGATGTCAATGCGCATCCGGGTAAACATGAAGTGCGATTCCGACAAAGTCGTGCTGTGCATGATTTTTTATTCCGTGCCATCCATAAGTCGCTGGCTGATACCCGTCCACAGGACGACGGTACGCATAATATAAGCCACTTCAACAATATGGAACGATCAGGAAGTGCTCAGCCTATGCCATCATATCAAGGCTCATATGGCTCAAATCAGCCGGGCGTGATTCGTTCTCAGAGCACATTGTCACTGGCGATAGCCGAGCAATCGTCTGTTTATCAATCTTTGATCTCTGATGACCCAGGCTCGAATGAGGATGACCAAAGCGAATTCCCGCCACTGGGTTACGCCAGAGCACAAATACACGGCGTTTATGTACTGGCCGAAAATAGGGAAGGCATGGTGTTGGTCGATATGCACGCTGCCCATGAGCGTATTACCTACGAACGCCTGAAGCAGGCGCGTGAGGGTGCGGGTATTTCTGCGCAGCCATTACTGGTGCCGGTATCAATGGCCGTCAGTGAAAAAGAAGCCAGCAGCGCAGAAGAATATAACAAGGTTTTTTCGGATCTAGGTTTTGAAATTGATCGAACCGCCCCTGAAGCACTGCGCATCAGACAAATCCCGGTGATGCTGGCCAATGCGGATGCTGAACTATTGGTGCGCGATGTACTCTCAGATCTGGTGAAACATGGTAACAGCACTCGAATCAAAGAAGCGACCAATGAAGTTTTGGGCACTATGGCTTGCCATGGTTCGATCCGCGCCAACCGTAAACTCACCATTCCCGAAATGAATACCCTATTGCGTGATATGGAAATGACCGAGCGCAGTGGCCAGTGCAATCATGGTCGCCCGACCTGGATGCAGCTAACAATGAGTGAGTTGGATAAGCTTTTCATGCGAGGCCAATGATGGATGAGCTAATCATTCAAGCAGGTGATCATGACGATGCGCCTTTTGCCCTGTTTATCATGGGCCCGACGGCCACCGGCAAAACCGATTTAGCCATCGCCTGCGCTGAGCAGTTCGATATGGATATTGTTAGTGTTGATTCCGCACTGGTCTATCGTGATATGGACATTGGCAGCGCCAAACCCGATGCGGCGACCTTGCTGCGTGCACCGCACAAGCTGGTGGATATACTCGATCCCGCCGAACCATACTCAGCGGGTCTATTTCGAGTAGATGCGCTGGCAGAAATGGCCAGTAGCACGGCGGCGGGAAAAATACCCTGTCTGGCTGGTGGAACCATGCTGTATTTCAATACTCTGCAAAAAGGCATCGCTAATCTGCCTGATTCAAATCCAGAAATTCGCCAGCGCTTGCTCGATGAAGCGGCGCAGAATGGCATCGAGAGCATGCATGCCCGGCTGGCTCTGGTTGATCCTGAATCGGCAAATCGATTGCACCCGAATGATCCGCAAAGGGTCTTAAGGGCATTAGAAGTGTTTGAAATATCAGGTAAAACACTGACAGCATTTTGGGCGGAACAAAGTCAGCATGTGCTGCCATATCGTATTATTAAACTGGCTTTAGTGCCGCCAGACCGGGTTGAATTACGTAAACGTATCGAACAGCGTTTTGATGCCATGCTGGTCGGCGGGCTTATTGATGAAGTTAAAGCGCTCTATGAAAGAGGTGATTTATCACTAGAAACACCTTCAATGCGAGCAGTAGGTTACCGCCAGGTCTGGTTATATTTAGACGGCCAATACGATTACGCCACCATGCGAGAAAAGGCTATCACCGCCACAGCGCAGCTGGCGAAAAGACAAATGACCTGGCTGAGGAGTGAAACAGACTGCAACTTTATAAATCCCGAAACACTAAATGTTGGGAAAGTACTGAAAAATCTCAAATTTTTACTATGATTGGGTGAAGAATTCATCCGTAGGGCTTGTAGTCGTAGATTTTGGCTATATGAACTTAGAGATGCAGCTGATAATAAATAATAAAAATAGGAGTTAAACAATGTCAAAAGGGCACCATCTACAAGACCCTTATCTAAATGCCTTGCGCAGAGAACGGGTACCGGTTGCAATATATCTGGTCAGCGGCATTAAGTTACAGGGGCAAATAGAATCATTCGATCAATTTTCGGTGCTGCTAAAGAACACAGTGACACAGATGGTCTATAAACATGCCATTTCAACCGTTGTGCCAACGCGCCAGATCAAATGGAGTGATGAGTCTGAAAGCGGTAACGAAAATTATTAGAACTGAGTATAATTAAGCTCATTGGAGTTAATGCAACGGTCGCCAAAGGCGGCCGTTGTTGTTTTTGAGATGTTTTTCTATCATTGTTAGTGTTTGTAACTTATTGTTTATTATGAGATATATGTATCTGTTATCAGGAAAAGTTGTAGCCCATGTTTGATCGTGCAGAGATAGGTGATCGCGCCATCCTGGTGCATATGGATATTCAGGATGATACCTACCGCGAAGATCTGGATGAATTCAAGGAACTGGTGACTTCAGCCGGTGCTGAAATCCTTGATATTGTCACCACCAAACGCAATCGACCCGAGGTCAAATATTTTGTTGGTAGTGGTAAAGCCAAAGAAATCGCCGAACTAGTCAAGCTGACCGAAGCCGACGTGGTGTTATTCAATCATGCCTTATCGCCCTCGCAAGAGCGTAATCTGGAGACTATATTTGAATGCCGGGTACTGGATCGAACCGGCCTGATTCTCGACATCTTCGCCCAGCGTGCCCGCTCTTTTGAAGGTAAGTTGCAGGTTGAACTGGCTCAACTCAAACACATGATGACGCGACTAATTCGCGGCTGGACGCATCTCGAACGCCAAAAAGGCGGTATTGGTCTGAGAGGGCCGGGTGAAACCCAGCTCGAAACAGACCGTCGTTTATTGAATCAACGTGTTAAACAAATCAATAAACGTCTTGAAAAAGTACGCAAACAGCGCGAACAGGGTAGACAATCTCGCCAAAAAGCCGAAATTGCTACGGTTTCACTGGTTGGTTATACCAATGCTGGTAAGTCGACGCTATTCAATCGATTGGCCGATGATAACGTCTACGTGCAGGATCAATTATTCGCCACGCTCGACCCAACCCTGCGCAGCGTGGCATTTGCCGACGATGTAAAAGTCATTCTGGCCGATACTGTCGGATTCATCCGGCACCTGCCACATGATCTGGTTGATGCGTTTCGATCAACATTGCTGGAAACTACCGAAGCCCAATTATTACTGCATGTCATTGATTCTTCAGATGAAAATCGAGAAGGTAACATCAATGAAGTTGAAACAGTGCTGAGTCAGATTGGTGCTGATAATGTGTATTTGATACAGGTAATGAACAAAATCGACAGAACCGGAACCGAACCGCGCATTGATTACAATAGTGATGGCTCAGTTAAACGTGTCTGGTTATCCGCCGTCACAGGTGAAGGTATTGATTTACTTATAGAAATACTCGCCAATTATTTCCGTGAGGATGTTTTGTCGGGTGAAATTAGGCTAAAACCCAATCAGGCAAAAATACGAGCCAAACTATTTGATTTAGGCGTTGTCCAATCCGAAGGTATCGACGAGGAGGGCTGTTTTCTTCTGGAAGTCCGAATCTCAAAACGGGATTATCAGCAGCTAATTCAACGTGAAGGGCTTGCCGATGATCTACTTTTGTCGGAAAGCCAGCCTTAAGTCATACATAAATCCCAACTTAGCTTGCGGGTGGGCACTAAGCCCCCTAAAATGCTCTCTGTTTTGGCAAATACTTTTGAACCAGTATGTTTGCCTTTTTGAATAACGATTAGGAGTTAAACCATGGCCTGGAACGAACCTGGCGGGAACGACAAAAAAGACCCTTGGGGCGGCGGTAATCGCGGCAACGACCAGGGACCACCGGATCTCGATGAGATTCTGTCGAACTTGCAGAAAAAATTTAATGGCCTCTTCGGTGGCAAAGGCGGTGGCTCCAAGTCATCTAACTCGGGTAGTGGATTAGGCATTGGTCTGGTTGCAGCGCTAATTATTTTGCTTCTGGCTGCCACCGGCTTCTATAAAGTAGAAGAAGCCGAAAGAGGTGTTGTGCTTCGTTTTGGTAAGCATGTTGAAACCACCGAGAAAGGTCTACACTGGCGTGTGCCTCTTATTGAAATGGTAGAAAAAGTGAACGTGGCAGAACGTCGTCAGGTTCCTTATAAAGCCACCGTGCTGACACAAGATGAAAATATCATCGACCTGCAAGGTAGCTTGCAGTACAAAATTAACAATGCTGAAAAGTATTTGTTCAACGTAAGAAACCCTGAGACATCACTCAATCATGCAATTGAGTCTGCTATCAGACTTTCTGTTGGTCAAAGTAAAATGGATTTCATTATTACTGAAGGTCGTAATGAAATTGCTTTCAGAATTCAAAATACTGTGCAGGAAATTGTTGATCAATATCAAACCGGTATTTCGATTGTCGAAGTGAATATTCAGGAAGTGAGCCCACCGGGTCCGGTGAAACAGGCATTCCAGGATGTTATTCAGGCGCGCGAGGACAAGCAACGCTCCATCAATGAAGCTGAAGCTTACCGCAACGAAGTATTACCAAAAGCACGAGGTGCAGCCGCACGTATTCTGGAAGAAGCCGATGCTTACGAAAAAGAAGTCGTAGCAAAAGCGGAAGGTGAAGCAGAACGTTTCACTAAATTGTTAAAAGAATATAACAAGGCTCCACAGGTTACACGTGATCGTTTGTATCTGGATATGATGGAATCTGTGTTGAATAAAAGCTCCAAAGTCATGGTTGATGTTAAAGGTGGCAATAACCTTTTATACCTACCTCTGGACAAGTTGATGTCACGTACCGACGATGCTCCTGCTACGGTGCTGAATCAATCACAGCAACGTGATCTTATAAGAGAAATTCAACGTAACCAGCAAACACAAGCCGACTCGCGTTCAAGAGGGGTTAGATAAATGACTAATATATTGAAATTTCTCCTGCCGCCTGTTTTGTTACTGGTCTGGATGAGCGTGTTTACCGTTACAGAAAGAGAAAAAGCGATACTCTTTAAGTTTGGTGAGATTATTGGTTCTGATTATGAGCCTGGTTTGCATTTTAAACTGCCTTACCCTTTTAACGAGGTCAAAAAATTCGATGACCGAATTTTAACTATTGATGCAGCGCCAAAAAGTTTCCCCACTATCGAGCAGAAGTTCTTGATTGTTGATTCTTATGTTAAGTGGCGTATTCGCGATGTTAAAACTTACTTCAAGGCAACCAGTGGTATTGAAGCTAATGCCGGTGAATTGTTGTACCAGGTAGTTAATAGTGGTCTGCGTGCTGAATTTGGTAAACGCACCATTCAGGAAGTGATCGCAGGTGATCGTTCTGAAATTATGAAATTGATGGTTGGCGATGCTGGTGCAAAAGCCGAAACACTGGGAATTGAAGTGGTTGACGTGCGCATCAAGAAAATTGAATTGCCACCAGAAGTCAGTAACTCAGTTTATGATCGTATGCGTACAGGTCGAGAACTGGTAGCGCGAGATTTTCGTTCACAGGGATCAGAAGCGTCAGAACGTATCCGAGCTGATGCCGATCGCCAGAGCACAGTCACTCTGGCAGATGCTTACCGTGATTCAGAAGTTATTCGTGGTACTGGTGATGCTGTAGCAACATCAACATATGCTAAAGCCTTCGGTAAAAATCGTGAGTTCTACAAGTTCTATCGAAGCCTGAATGCTTACAAAGGAAACTTCTCCAGCAGCAGTGATGTGATTTTGCTTGAGCCAAATTCTGAGTACTTCAAGTATTTTAAAAATCCTAACGCAAAATAGTTAAGGCCTTTTAAATATGTTGGATGATTTTGTCAGAGCCATTGCTCTGGTATTGGTGATAGAAGGTATGATGCCCTTTTTGAGTCCTGACGGCTGGCGACAGGCGATGATTCAAGCAGGGCGTCTTAGCGATAAAACGCTAAGAACAATAGGCCTTGCCAGCATGCTAATAGGCGTGCTGGTTCTCTATGTGAACCACTAGATTAATAACAAATAAAAACAAACGGTATTTGTAATGACGAGCAAAGAACACTGGGTTCTACCGCAAGGAATTGAAGAAGCACTGCCCGAACACGCGGCACGCTTAGAAATTCTGCGCCGTGATTTGCTCGGCCTGTATGCAACCTGGGGCTATGAGCTAGTCATACCGCCGTTTATTGATCATATCGAATCATTGTTGACCGGCACCGGCCACGACCTTGATTTGCAAACCTTCAAACTGGTCGATCAGGTCAGCGGTCGCACCTTAGGTGTACGCGCCGATATGACACCGCAGGTGGCACGCATTGATGCGCATCATTTGAACCGCGATGTGCCAACACGTTTGTGTTACATGGGTACGGTTCTGCATGCACGTCCAGATAGTTTTGGCGGCACTCGCAGTCCCCTGCAAGTGGGAGCTGAACTCTACGGTCACGCCGGTGTTGAATCCGATATTGAAATACTCGGTTTGATGCTAAATACTTTTTCAACTGCTGGTGTTAACGACGTCTTTATCGATCTCGGCAACGTTGATATATTTAAAGGTCTGGCCAGGCAGGCAAAACTTGATCAGGAAACTGAAGCTCGTCTGTTTGAAATGCTGCAACGAAAAGCCATACCAGAAATTGAGCAGTTGTTAGCAGAATTAAATATCGAAAATGATATGCGTGATATGTTGACTAGTCTGGCTGAATTAAATGGTGATGTTAGTGTCCTGGCAACAGCGCGAACACAGCTCGCCAAAGCAGATGCCTCAGTGCATGCAGCAATTGATTATCTTGAAAAAGTAGCCCAAGCAATCATGGTACGTTTTGAAAATGTAGGTTTTAATTTTGACCTCGCCGAACTGCACGGTTATCACTATCAAACGGGTGTCGTCTTTGCGGCGTTTGTGCCAGGCGAAGGTGAGGCCATTGCACGCGGTGGTCGTTATGACGACATCGGTCAAATATTTGGTCGTGCGCGCGCTGCCACAGGTTTTAGTACTGATTTAAAATTGCTGGATAACTTAACCACGCGCCAGTTTGAAAAAGCCAATCGCGTTTTTGCACCAGCTGATAATGATGCAGCCTTACAGGAAAAAATTACTGAAATGCGTTCACAGGGTATTTGTGTAGTTGAACAATTATCAGGGCAAAGCGGTGATGCTAAAGCCATGCAGTGCAATCAACAGTTGGAATTAGTTGATGGTCAGTGGCTAGTTTCCAATATCTAAAAGAATTTATATTTAATTTATTAAAGGGTAGTAACCATGTCTAAAAATGTTGTCGTGCTCGGCAGTCAGTGGGGCGATGAAGGTAAAGGTAAAATTGTTGATCTGTTAACGGAACGTGCAGCAGCTGTGGTACGTTTTCAGGGCGGTCACAATGCAGGTCACACATTAGTTATAGGTGATGAAACTACCGTACTCCATCTAATTCCATCAGGTGTTTTACGTGAAGGCGTTATGTGTTTGATTGGTAATGGTGTTGTCCTGTCTCCTTCAGCATTATTTAAAGAAGTTGAAGAGCTGGAAGCTCGCGGCATTCCAGCTAGCGAACGCATCAAAATTTCTGCGGCCTGTCCTTTAATTTTGCCTTATCACATTGCACTCGATCAGGCGCGCGAAATTGCGCGTGGTAAAACCGCGATAGGTACAACCGGCCGTGGCATTGGCCCCTGTTACGAAGACAAAGTTTCACGTCGTGGCATTCGTCTGGCTGATTTAACTGACGAAGTCGCCTTCAAAGAAAAATTAGCGGGCGTCATGGAATACCATAACTTCAGCCTGAAAAATTACTTCAAAGTTGACGAAGTCAGTTACGAAGAAGTGCTCGCAGAAGTCATGTCTTATCGCGAAAAATTATTATCAATGGTGGCCGATATTCCAGCCATGCTAGATGGCTACCGCAAAGCCGGTCAGAACATCATGTTCGAAGGTGCACAGGGTACATTGCTCGATATCGACCAGGGTACATACCCTTATGTCACCTCATCAAATACCACCGCGGGTGGCGCCTGTACCGGTAGTGGTATTGGCCCCGGTGATCTTGATTACATGCTGGGTATCACCAAAGCTTACACAACACGCGTCGGCGCAGGTCCATTCCCAACAGAGCTGTTCGACGATATCAGCGAACACCTCGGCACAGTTGGTCACGAATTCGGTGCCACCACTGGCCGTAGTCGTCGTTGTGGCTGGTTCGATGGCGTCGCACTTCGCCGTGCTGCACAAATCAACAGCCTGACCGGTTTATGTATCACCAAACTCGACGTACTCGATGGTCTGGAAACACTGAAACTGTGTACTAGCTACAACTACGAAGGCGACATACTGGAACTGCCACCACTGGGCGCAGATGCCATTGAAAAATGCGTACCGGTTTACGAAGAAATGCCCGGCTGGACAGAATCAACCGTCGGCGTTCGTGATTACGATGCCCTGCCAGAAAATGCCAAAAAATATCTGGCGCGTATGCAGGAAATCGTCGGTGTACCCGTTGATATCATTTCAACAGGCCCGGAACGTGACGAAACTATCATTTTGAATCATCCATTTGGTGATTAGGTAAATAGTGTTAGACATAGCCAGAATTTCTATGTTAAAACTCTGGTTATGGATAAATATACACGAAAGTACTTAGTGGCTCTCGCGGCCTTCATGGTTCTGCCTCAATCTTTGATGGCAGAACCGCTTTGGTCTGATCTATCGTCTTCGGATAAAACTGCAATAGCAGTTTCTGTTCAAAGCAAACTGATCGACCCACATAAAAACTCAAGACGCGTCTCCGTGTCTTTTGACCAACTCAAAGCAACGCTAGCACCCGCTGCCACACTGCCAGCAGGGCAGTCAGCAAAAACCGTAAACACCTCACAAATAGACTTACCCATGCCCTATGGTGGTCTACAAACGTTTAACGTTTATGAATCATCAGTGATGGAACCAGAACTGGCGGCAAAGTATCCGGAAATTCAGAGTTATAAAGTTGTTGCGGTAAATGATCCGACGGTGACGGGTGTGCTGGATACGGGTCCCAATGGTTTTCATGCTTATTTGAATACGGCTGAAGGGGAGATGTTTATCGATCCTGTTTCAAAAAATACTCAACAGGAATATTACAGTCTGTATAAACACGACTACGCCAGCACAACCAGCAGAGAATTTTCCTGTGGAGTTAAATCAAAATCAGCAAAATCCAGTCCGGTCGCAGAATTTATGCCAAAGGGCGTAGCAGCGCTTGCGCGTACCAGTGATAACTTAATATCTTATAGAATTGCAGTGGCAACCACGGGTGAATATAGTCAGGCTATTGGTGGTACTGCGACGAATGTTTTGAATGAAGTTGTTACTGCTATTGGGCGTGTCAGTTTTATTTATGAACGTGACCTGGCTATTCGCTTGAGTTTGGTCAGTGGTACTAATCTTATTTTTATGGATCCTGCTACTGACGGTTATACCAATGCAAGCGCCTCATCTTTGCTTACTGAAAATCAGGCTAAGCTTGATAGCTTAATAGGTTCTGCAAACTACGACATCGGCCACGTATTCAGTACCGGCGGCGGTGGTCTGGCTGGACTGGGTGTGGCTTGTAATATTGATTCTAAAGCCCATGGCGAAACCGGTAGCCCTGATCCCACAGGCGACCTTTTTTACATCGATTATGTTGCGCACGAAATTGGCCATCAACTGGGTGCAAATCATACTTTCAACGGTACCACGAACAGCTGCGGATACGGCAATCGTAATGGGTCAACAGCGTTTGAGCCGGGTAGTGGCTCAACCATCATGGCTTATGCCGGTATTTGTGGCGTAGAAAACTCAAGTACCGCGAGTATTGCGACATTTCATGCCGGCAGTATTGAAGAGATCATCGCCTACTCACGAAATGGCGGAGGCAACACATGCTCTACTCCATCCATCGCCAGTTCATTAGCCCCCGTCGCAAATGCAGGCCCGGACTACACCATACCCGGTGGCACGGCCTTTACCCTGACCGGCTCAGCGATCGATACGGATGTTCTCACTTATCAATGGGATCAAATGGATGCCGGCTATGGTTCCACATCCACCAGCTACGGCACTGACTATGGCAGCAATGCACTGTTCCGGTCTTTTTTGCCTGACGCAAGCCCATCACGGACATTCCCGCAGATGTCGACATTGTTAAGCAATGTTGCCGATAAGGCTGAGACCTTACCGATAGAAGCTCGCACCTTAAATTTCCGATTCACTGCTCGTGATGATACGGGTGGCGTCCATGAAGATGACATGCAGGTCATTGTCGATGGTGCAGCATCTGGGCCGTTCAAAATATTACAGCCGAATGGTGGAGAAATTCTGAAAGCAGGCTCACCACAACTCATAGAATGGAATAAAGCCTGTACCGATCAGGCGCCAGTGAATTGTGCGACTGTTGATATTCTGTTATCGACCGATAGCGGTGCAACTTTCCCCACTGTTCTTGCTGCTGCCACAGCCAATGATGGTGCTCATCCATTCACTTTTACTGGTACTACAGCAACAGCAAGAATAAAAATTGCCTGTACCGACAATGTTTTTTTTGATGTTTCGGATGGCGATTTTTTAACTGACGTTACATATGCTGGCATCTTAACCACGTCGAATACTCCTGAAACCTGCGGCACCGCAACGGGCAACGTTGTATTCCCGGATGGTAACGATACCCAGGCTTCCGCAGACAGCCTAACCCTGCCGGCAAACTTGAGTAGCACAGTTCACGACGCACTAGATTACGATGATTATTTTGTCTTTGTAGCTACTGCTTCTACGTACACAATTACACTGAGTAATTATGCTAATAATGATCTGGATTTATACTTGCTGGATAGCGGTGGTGGCGTTCTTGCGGCTAGTGAAAGTTGGACCGATCCCACTGAAATTATCACACACACTAATTTTGTTGTAGGTAATACCTACTACGTTGTTGTCAATGCATGGGATACCGCGGGTCAGGATTCGACCTACACATTAGACATACAGGAAACTGTTCCCCCTGTCGTATCAGGTGGTGGCGGTGGTGGTACGCTTAGCTACTACTGGTTATTCATGCTGTTAATAACGCCGTTACTTAGGTGTCGACTAAAAGATTGATTAAAAGCAGTTAGTAGGTCGGCAAAGGCTTGCCGACCTACTAAGCAGCTTTAATCAATCCTTCTTCAAACACTGTTCAAGTATCACCGCGTTATACCGTTTCGCATAAGCCGAAGCCAGGCGCATCGCTGCCAGCTCCTTGTCTGAGCGAATCACATCGCCAAAACCTTTCATTAAAGATACGCCGCAGGTCTCCATGGCCATCTTCCTTTTTTTCACTGGAACTCCAGGCGTTGTCGTCACGCGGCTGGCAAAACCCAGCAAGCGTAAATCACCTTTCTCGATAGCCGCACGGGCATCTGCCTCAGGGTTCCTGTTTTCATACTGCTTGCCATACTTGCCCGCCCTTGCGTCCTCGACAGAAACAGGCTCATCCTCAGGGCTAGAACTCATTGAAAAAACAGCGTTTGAAACCAGCAGCAGAGAGCAACACAAAGCAGGGTAGAAGGGGAAACGAAGTTCAAATTTCATATTAAAAACACCAAAGTGATGAGTCGAAATAATTGAGTAGACTGATTATAACCAAAAATCATAAAGTGTTGATTTTGTCGTGCGCACCCAAATACTGTTATGGTTTAATATCCAACAATCAAAAATCACCAACAACGGAATGGACAAATGAACAACAACGAACGCAAAAAAATGATCCAGAACGGCTTCGACACCGTTGCCACAGGCTACGACCATCCGTCATTACCGTTCTTCATGCAAACCGCTGACCGCCTGATAGAGCACCTGCAACTAAAACCCGAACACCATCTGCTCGACGTTTGTTGCGGTACCGGTGATGTCTCGCTCAAAGCCGCAGAAGCACTCACGCAGGGCAAAGTCCTCGGCGTAGACCTGTCCACCGGTATGTTGCAACAGGCAAAAAATAAAGCCGAACAAGCCGGGCACAGCAACACCGAATTCAAGCAGATGGACATGGAAGCGCTCGATATGCCCGCGCACAGCTTTGACGTTGCCACCAGCAGCTTCGGCCTGTTCTTCGTCGAAGACATGGCATCAGCATTAACCGGTATCGCCAGCAAGGTAAAACCCGGCGGTAAAGTCGCCATCACCAGCTTCACCGGCGAAGCCTTCCAGCCCATGTCTGACATCTTCGTCAACAATTTTGAGGCCACCGGCCGAACCGTACCGCCTCTGTCGTGGAAACGCCTCGCCACCCGCGAACACATCGAACAGCACTTCAATGCTGCGGGTATCACCGACATTAGCATTCACCATGAACCGCTGGGTTATCAGATGACTTCAGATCAGCAATGGTGGGATGTCGTCTGGAACGCTGGCTGGCGTAGTTTGCTCAATCAGATGAGCGAGGAAGAGCAGAAGGAATTTGAGCAACATCACCGCAAGGAAATCAAAGCAGTGATTGGGGATGAAGGGGTCTGGTTTAATACTGAAGTGCTAATCGCGGTGGGTAATAAATAAGACCCAAAGCATTTGTGTTCTTTGTGGTTTATTCTGGTTGCCATGCACCTGCATGGGAACCAGAAACCAGGAAGTTAGAATTTAACAATAACACCTGCAGCAAGCACGGTAGCTTCACCAACCAGACCTGCATCTGCGCTTAAACCACCATCACTGCCATCAGCCCAGTAGACGAACATAGTGGCACTATCATTAATTTTATGATCAAAACCCAGCGCCATCATAGATGGGTCATTTATGCCAGGGATGAGATCCTCTGCATCACCGAAAGTGAATTTAATCGTATTACTATCATTAAGCTGATGCTTGAGGCTCAGCATTGTATTGGTCAGGCTAGGCGAGCCATCTTCATCAATTTTTTCCATAGCGAGGCCCACACTGCTCGCACCTAGCTGATAACCAATCACCACTTTAGCGGCTGTTGTTGCCGGGGCAGGAGCAACAAGATCAACTTCGATATCCTGGTAGGCAAGGGCAAAAGTCAGAGCATCAAATTTCATATCAGCAGCAAAACTAATAAGATCGCCGGCATTATTATTGGTCGTTGTATCTTCGCCAGCAGCATACATAATACTTAGTTTTGCAGGTCCCATTGTTTTGTAATAGGACACCGAGCTATCAGCACGTATGTCATGTGATTTGGCAATAATGTTGTTCCAGTCTGCATAGCTATCGCTGAAAAATTCAACACTCTTTTTACCGGCCTTTTTGTACGGCGTGTCATGGCGACCAATACGAACTTCGCCCCAGTTATCTTTCAGGCTGATGTATTGCTCGCGTGATTTGATGTGGTCATTGGATGAAGCAGCGGCATCTGTCATATCAATCTGCCAGACAAAACGATAAGCAATTTCAAGGCTACCTTTAGACGCTAAATCGCCTTTTATGCCAACGCGTGATGAATGACTCGCTACTGCTGTTGCGCTACCAATATCATCATCCAGTGACGCCACAGAAAGATTCGCCTGGCCGAACAACTGCGCTTCGGCAGAAGCAACTCCGGGTATTAAGCAGCCCAATAACAGGCTTAGTGGAAGTTTTTTATTTCTAATGTTCATAAGTTCACCTTTCAGTTTTAAAAAAAATTTTTATAAAAAATTACTGTTGATTTATTAATCAGCAGTTTCCGTGTTTTCACAAACTGGAAACACCGCTAAATCGTCAACACCAAGTTTGATTCCGATTCGCTCACCAATACGGTGATTGTGATGACTCTGCACAAGACAAAGAATCGACTGGCCACTCGGCAGGGCCAGCGTGTAAAGATACTCTGCACCACGAAATACTTTCGCAATAACCTCCAGTTTTATATCGCTATTATCATCATGAATAACATCATCGGGTCGCAGCAACACTTCTACCTGCTGACCAGAATGACAGTCCTCGGGTAATTCGCCCTTGAATACACCCATTTCAGTTTCAACGCGTTTCTCATCGAGCACGCTAGCCTGCAGCATTACACCCTGACCGATAAAGTCGGCAACAAAACGATTCGCAGGATTATGATAAATATTATAACCGCTATCATATTGATGTAGCTCACCATTACCCAAAACCGCAATCGCGTCGGCCATGGCAAAGGCTTCTAACTGGTCGTGGGTAACCAGGATTGCGGTGATGCCATCGCGCTTTAATAGCTCACGTACTTCACGCGCCAGTTGTTCGCGCAACTCGGCATCCATGCTGGAAAAAGGCTCATCCATTAACAGTATTTCAGGGCGCGGTGCCATGGCGCGAATTAACGCAATGCGTTGTTGCTGGCCACCGGAAAGTTCGTGCGGGTAGGCGGTTTTTAAATGGCTTAAGCCTACCAGCTTTAAAAGTTCTTCGACACGTTCATCGCACCGTTTGGCATTGAGGTGTTTCAAGCCAAAGGCAATATTTTTTTCAACGCTAAGATGTGGGAACAGGGCAAAGTCCTGGAACACCATACCAACACGTCGCTGTTCCGTTGGTAAATAATTACCCGGCACCGAAACCGTTTTACCGTGCAGGGAAATCTCACCGCATTGCACCGGCTCAAAACCGGCGATGGCCCTGAGTAACGAAGTCTTGCCGCAACCACTGGGGCCGAGCAGGCAACCAATCTCGCCGGGCTTTAGGGCAAAGCTCACATCCTTAATCGCGACGTAATCATCGTAAGCGACCGTGACATTTTTAACTTTGAGTTGCATGTCCATTATTTTGCAAAGCTCCGTGTTTTTGAAAGTGAACGGCTCAGTAAAATAACCGGCACCAGTCCGGCAACAACAATCGCCAGCGCTGCGGTTGAACTGTCGGCGAGTCGTTCATCCGATGCCAGTTCGTAAGCGCGCACCGCCAGGGTATTAAAATTAAACGGCCGCAGAATTAAGGTCGCCGGTAATTCTTTTAAGACATCGACAAACACCAGCAGTAGCGCCGTGATCAAACTGCCTTTTAACATCGGGATATGAATGCGGCCGAGAATGCCCAGTGGCTTCTCGCCCATGGCGCGCGCGGCTTCATCCATCGACGGGGTGATACGTTCCAGTCCGCTCTCCACCGCGTGCAGCGAAACCGCAAGAAAGCGCACCATGTAGGCAAACACCAGTGCCGCTATCGTGCCGCTGAGTAGCAAGCCGGTAGAAACATCAAACTGCGCACGCATCCAGCTATCGAGCGTGTTATCGAACCAGCCAAACGGAATCACCACGCCAATCGCAATCACCGTGCCGGGAATGGCATAACCCAGACCAGCCGCGCGCACCGCAAAGCGAATGCCGCGTGTTGGTTGCAAACGTCGTCCGTAATTAAGCAGTAATGCGATTACCAGTGCCAGTGCTGTGCTGATTGCTGCCAGCTCCAGGGTGTTGAAAAACAGTGTGACAAAACGCGCGTCGATCATGGTTTGATAAGTGTTGATGGCCCAACTCGCTAACTGTGCCGCAGGCAATAAAAAGCCAGATAACAGAATCGCAAAACAGAACAGGCTGGCGGCAACCCGGCCACGACCCACCAGTTTCAATCGCTGCAAAGGTTGCGTGCGTTTGCCGGTATTGTAGTAACGACTCTGCCTGCGCGAAATGCGCTCCAGCGTCACCAGCACCACCACAAACAGCAGCAGCATCGCCGCCAGTTGCGCTGCCGCCGGTGCATTATCCAGCCCGTACCAGGTGCGGAAAATGCCGGTGGTAAAAGTCGACACCCCGAAGTACTGCACCGTGCCGTAATCGGCCAGCGTCTCCATCAACACCAGCGACAGACCGGCGACAATCGCCGGCCGGGCCAGCGGCAGGCCAACGTGAAAAAACGTGCACCACGGCCCGTTACCCAGACTACGGCTCACTTCCAGTACGCACAGCGACTGGCTGAGAAACGCTGCCCGTGCCAGCAGGTAAATGTAAGGGTAGAGCACCAGCGACAGCATCACCGCCGCGCCGCCGAGTGAACGAATCTCGGGAAACCAGTAATCGCCATAGCCCCAGCCGGTCAATTCACGCAAGCTGCTCTGTACTGGCCCGGCGAAATCGAGCATGCCGGTATAAGTGTAAGCAATGATATAAGCGGGAATCGCCATCGGCAGCAGCAGCGCCCACTCAAAATATTTGCGACCGGGAAACTCGGTCACCGAAACCAGCCAGGCGCTACCAACACCCAGAATCAGGCTGCCTATGGCGACACCGAACATCAGCAATAATGAATTGACGATGTAGTCCTGCAACACCGTCGCCGCCAGGTGCCGCCAGACCTCGCCCGCCGGCACGAACACATTCGCCACCACCACGGCGAGTGGAATCGCCAGCAGCAGGGTGGTTGCGATAATGCTGGTGTGCCAGTAGGAGAATTTCATCGCCGCGTCAGCCTTATTTCCAGCCCGCGCGATCCATCAGCATTACTGCCTCTGAGTTCAGTTCGCCTAATTTGCCAACATTCAGCGCATCGGCCTTAAACTCGCCCCAGGCTTTTAGTGTCTCGCCCACGGTCACCGCACCGAGCACCGGGTATTCGCCATTCACTTCGGCATACCACTGCTGGGCTTTTTCCGAAGCTAAAAATTCGATCAGCTTAATCGCATTGTCCGCATTCTTACTGTAGCGGGTCAGCGCCGCACCCGAAATATTCACATGCGCACCGCGCCCGGCCTGATTCGGCCAGAACACGCCCATCTTCTGCGCCGCGCGCTTCTGGTCCTCATCGCTCGAATTCAGCATGCCAGCCAGGTAATAGGTATTGGCGATGGCAATATCGCACTGACCTGCCGCTGCCGCCTTGATCTGGTCGCGATCACCGCCCTTGGGCGGGCGCGCCATGTTCGCCACCAGCGCCTTAGCCCAGGCCTCGGTTTCTGCTACACCATTGGCGGCAATCATCGAAGCAATTAACGACTGATTGTAAATATTTGAAGAAGAACGGATGCAGATGCGCTGCTTCCATTTAGCCCCAGACAAAGCCTCATACGTCGAAAGCTCGGCCGGTTTCACCCTGTCCTTCACATACAAAATAGGGCGCGAACGCACCGACAGCCCCACCCAGTGATTATCCGCATCACGGTAACTGGCTGGCACCACCGAATTAATCAGCACAGAATTAAAAGCCTTCGTCACACCCGCCGCTTTGGCACGGTGCAAACGACCCGCATCGGTGGTCAGCAGCACATCAGCAGGTGAGTTGCGCCCCTCGCTTTTCAGGCGTTTGAGCAGGGCATCTGCCTTACCGGTAACCAGGTTTACTTTAATACCCGTATCAGCGGTAAATTTCTCCAGCAAGGGCTGAATCAGTGCCTCCTTGCGCGCTGAATACAAATTCACCTCAGGTGAAGCGACTGCTACTGTGCTATAAAGACTGCTACAAAAACCTGCCAGAGCAGCAAAAACAACCCCGAAACGTGACATGATCAAAACCTCTATTAACTTTTACTAATGTATGAGGGTGTATGGTAATGCGAATCGTTATCATTTGCAACTAGCCAAAAAGGGATAGGCCAAAATGCCATTGTTTTTGTAGAAACGATTAGCGGTAAAGATATTGTTTCAAAACGGCTCTGATGTGGTTTAATACGGGGCAAATAAATGAAATGGAATTCACGATATATGAAAGCAACATCTATCACTGATCCGGGTAAATCATTCAGGACGATCACCATAAACCAGCTAACAGGTTCAATTGCTAAGTTTAACCAGTCTGTTATAATTATTGCCAACAACACCCGCCACGCATTCCGTAAGATCTGCGCACCCTGGCGGGTTACTTGTTTCTGGGGCTTGTGAAATGCAATTTGCCAAGCCCCCAACTACCTACGACCAGCAAATCAAAATTCTCGAAGACCGCGGTATGGTTGTCCCCGACCATGATCGTGCGCGGCACTATTTATCGCATCTCAACTATTACCGTATAAGCGCCTATTGGCTGCCATTTCAGGATGGCTCTGGCACACATCAATTCAAGGAAAATGCAAATTTTGAGGACGCTCTTGATTGCTATGTTTTCGATAGAGAGCTACGCCTACTGGTGATGGATGCCATCGAACGATTTGAAGTCTCACTACGTACACAGTGGGCTTATCACTTGGCGCAGGAGTATGGTTCTCATGCCTATCTGGATCAAAACCTGTTCAGAAATATCAGGCAATATAATATCTCATTGGACAAGTTAAAGAGCGAAATAGATCGTAGTCACGAAACATTCATAAAACATTACAGCGCAACATATACCGACCCAGAATACCCACCCATCTGGGCAGTGGTAGAAGTAATGTCCTATGGACAGCTATCAAAACTATTCAGCAACCTGCAACACCGAAAAGACAGAAACAGCATAGCCAGAATCTATGGCCTGGACGAGAAAATAATAGTTTCCCTGCTGCATCATCTAACCATCGTAAGAAACACCTGCGCGCATCACGGCAGGCTCTGGAATCGCCGGTTCACCTTTACCATCAAAGTGCCAAATCATGCAGACAATGTGTTGCTCAATAGCCTGAGAAAAGACAACACAAAATACATATACAACACACTAGTCATGCTCGAATACCTGATAGAAATCATCAGCCCAGACAGCCGCTGGGGTGAGCGGTTAACCGGGTTATTAGCGAAATACGAAATTGCTAACCCAAAGTCGATGGGTTTTCCCGATGACTGGCAGAAACGGGCTATATGGCAAAAGCATTTTGATTGAAAGGCAGGGTGGGGATAAAAGGCTTTGATATTGTGGGTTTGGTTTAATACTGAGGTGTTGATTGGGGTGAGGAGTAAAGACTAGTTCAGCTGTCATCCTGAGTAAAGCGAAGGATCTTAAGCCTCAATGCAGCCGGGTACGTTTAAACCCCAGATCCTTCATGCTGTTCAGGATGACAAAATAACCCGCTGTTGGTGATGCTGGGGGAGGGGGGATGTGGTTTAATACCCGCCAGTTACAAATATAAGAATTATAAAAAACATGTTCGAACAAACTTTCAAAAATATCGACGACGTTCTCTGGAAAGAGGCGGGCTGCACTACCGAGCTGGATTACACTGAACAAACCTCATGGCTGCTGTTCCTCAAATATCTTGATGATCTGGAAGACGAAAGGTCGAGTGAGGCTGTGCTGGTCGGTAAACGCTACAACTTCATCATCGACGAGAAGCACCACTGGTCGCGCTGGGCTGCGCCTAAACGGGATGATGGCAGTTTTGACCACGATACCGCCTTAACCGGCGAAGACCTCATCGAATACGTCGATGAAGAACTGTTCCCCTATCTCAAGGGCTTCAAACAACGCGCTTCCTCGCCCGACACCATTGAATACAAAATCGGTGAAATCTTCGGTGAGATCAAGAACAAATTTACCAGTGGCTACAGCCTGCGCGATGCACTGGAACTCATGGATCAGCTCCACTTCCGCTCGCAGAAGGAAAAACACGAGCTATCGCACCTCTACGAAGCCAAAATCAAAAACATGGGTAATGCCGGTCGCAACGGCGGTGAATACTACACACCGCGCCCGTTAATTCGCGCCATGATCAAGGTCATCAAACCCAGCATCGGTGAAACTGTTTATGACGGTGCTTGCGGTTCGGCTGGCTTCCTGTGTGAAACTCACGACTACCTGCGCTACGCGGAAGACGGCAAACAAACCAAACTCACTACCAGCAAGCTCAACACCCTGCAAAAGAAAACCTTCTACGGCAGGGAAAAGAAAAGCCTCGCCTACGTCATCGCCATCATGAACCTGATTCTGCACGGCATCGACACCCCCAACATCCTGCACGTCAACACACTGGCCGACCACAGCAACGACGTACAGCAAAAAGACCGCTACGACATCATCCTCGCCAACCCGCCATTCGGTGGCAAAGAGCGCAAGGAAATACAGCAGAACTTCGACATACGAACTGGTGAAACCGCCTTCCTGTTCCTACAACACTTCATCAAATATTTAAAAGCCGGTGGTCGCGCCGCCGTGGTCATCAAAAACACTTTTCTGTCTAATTCAGATAACGCCTCCAAAGCACTCAGGCAGGAACTGCTGGAAAACTGCAACCTGCACACCGTACTCGACTGCCCCGGTGGTACATTCCTCGGCGCGGGTGTTAAAACTGTCGTGCTGTTTTTTGAAAAGGGCGCACCGACGAGAAAGGTCTGGTACTACCAGCTCGATCCTGGTCGTAACATGGGTAAAACCAATCCGCTGAATGATGATGACCTGAAAGAGTTTGTTGAATTGCAGGCTGGTTTTTCCGACAGTGAGAAGTCATGGTCGGTTGATATTAACGACGTTGATGCGGACTCGTTTGATCTTTCGGTGAAGAATCCTAATGCACCCGAAGAAGCACCCTTGCGTGAACCTAAGGTGATTATGGAAGAGATGGCGAGGTTAGATGCTGAGAGTGCGGAAATACTGGAAGGGATTCGGGGAGTATTATGAGAGCAGACTGGCAAATAAAAAATTTATCAGAAGTCTGTCAGATAAAACCGCCCAAGAAGGAAGCAAAGGAGCTACTTTCTGAAACAGACCTCGTGTCCTTTGTACCTATGACGTATTTAGGTATTAGGCAAAAAGAACTGTGCTTATGTGAAGAAAAGCCACTTGCTAAAGTAGTTGGAAGCTACACTTATTTTGCAGAGAATGATGTTTTACTCGCAAAAATTACACCGTGTTTTGAAAATGGAAAATTAGGTATTGCCCGAGGTCTAAGAAATGGCGTTGGTTTTGGTTCTAGTGAATATATTGTTTTTCGATCTAAGGGTAATATTGATCCAGAATACCTTTTCTATTTTTTATCTCAAGATTCTTTTCGTGATGAAGGTGCTAAAGTCATGACTGGCGCGGTAGGTCATAAACGCGTTCCAAAAGAGTTTATCGAAGATCAGCCTATACCTTTACCATCTCTTGCTGAACAACAACGCATCGTCGCCACGCTAGATGAAGCCTTTACGGGCATCGCCACCGCTACCGCTAATGCCGAGAAGAACCTACAAAATGCACGCGAGCTGTTTGAAAGTTATTTGGATTCGATTTTCACAAAACAGGATAAAGGTTGGATAACTAATAGACTCATTGATTTAACAACAAAAATTGGTAGTGGCTCTACACCAAGGGGAGGAGAGAAATCTTATAAGTCCAAGGGTATCTCATTGATTAGAAGCCTGAATGTGCATGACCGGAGATTTACTGATCGTAAACTTGCTTTTATTGATGATGAGCAGGCAGCAAAACTATCAAACGTGATTGTTGAAAAAGGAGATGTGCTTTTTAATATTACAGGAGCTTCAGTTGCACGTTGCTGTATAGTTCCTAATGAATATCTGCCTGCCCGAGTAAATCAGCATGTGTCTATACTACGCCCTAGACCAGAACTGCTTTCGACCAGCTTTCTTTGTTACTTAATGACTTCCAAAATCTATAAAGATAAGTTACTTGGTATAGGTGATGAAGGTGGTTCAACACGACAAGCTATAACAAAAGCACAGCTTCAAAATCTAGAAATCACTATACCAGGTGATCTAAAGCAACAGAATGAGATTGTCCATCAACTTGATGTTTTGTCGGTTGAAGTTTTGCGACTTGAATTAATCTATAAACAAAAACTAAACGAACTAACCAACCTAAAACAATCCATCCTAAAAAAAGCCTTCGCCGGAGAGCTGCACTAACCACCGAGTCAGGGACGAACTATGAACGAAGCCGAAACACGCGCAGAACTGATTGACCCCGCACTGGCCGAAGCTGGCTGGGGTAAGGTCGAGGGTAGTCGTGTGCGTCGCGAGATGATTACCAATGGTCGTCTCATCGGTGCTGGTAAGCGTGGCAAACAGGATATTGCTGATTATGTGCTGATCTATCGTGGTCAGAAGCTGGCGGTGATAGAGGCCAAGAAAACAGGGCTGGCGGTTACCGAAGGGCTGGCGCAAGCAAAACGCTACGCTGAGAAATTACAAAGTCGTTTTGCTTATTCCACCAACGGCAAGGGCATTTACCGCGTTGATATGCAAACCGGTGAGGAGGGCGATGTAGGCAGCTACCCAACACCGGACGAGTTATGGCAGGTGACATTTGCCGAGCGCAATAACTGGCATGATCGTTTTTCTGATGTGCCGTTTGAAGACAAGGGCGGTAGTTGGGAAGCGCGTTATTATCAGCACAATGCGATCAACAAGGCACTAGAAGCTATTGCTGACGGTAAAGATAAAGTTTTGTTAACGCTGGCCACCGGCACGGGTAAAACCTTCATCGCTTTTCAGTTAGCGTGGAAACTGTTTCACAGCCGCTGGAATTTAAAAGACTGGCGCAGTAACGAAGAATCAAAACGAAGACCACGCATTCTGTTTCTGGCTGATCGAAATATTCTGGCGAATCAGGCTTATAATTCTTTTTCTGCTTTCCCCGAAGATGCGCTGGTGCGTATTTCACCCGACGAGATTCGTAAAAAGGGCAGAGTACCCAAGAACGGCAGTATTTTCTTCACCATTTTTCAGACCTTTATGTCGGGAACAGATGAAGATGGCAACCCCGCACCCAACTTTGGTGATTATCCACCAGACTTTTTTGATTTCATTATTATTGATGAATGCCATCGTGGCGGTGCAAATGATGAAAGCAACTGGCGCGGCATTCTCGAATATTTTTCACCGGCAGTTCAACTGGGTTTAACCGCCACACCCAAGCGCAAGGGCAATGTCGATACCTACGCTTATTTCGGTGAGCCGGTTTATATCTATTCATTGAAAGAAGGCATTAACGATGGTTTCTTAACCCCGTTCCGCGTCAAGCAGATTGCTACCACGCTGGATGATTATGTTTACACGTCTGACGATACGGTAATCGAAGGTGAAATCGAAGAAGGCAGGCGTTATGAAGAAGATGATTTCAATCGCGTGATTGAGATCAAGGAGCGTGAAGCCTATCGCGTCAAATTGTTTATGGACATGATCGACCAGAAACAAAAGACGCTGGTTTTCTGTGCCACGCAGGAACACGCTTTAGCGGTGCGCGATTTAATCAACCAGAACAAGACCATCACCGACCCCAACTATTGCATACGCGTTACCGCAAACGATGGCAAAGAAGGCGAACGCTGGTTGCGTGTATTCCAAGATAACGAGAAAACCATTCCAACCATACTGACCACATCACAGAAACTTTCTACCGGTGTCGATGCGCGTAATGTGCGCAACATTGTACTAATGCGACCAGTTAATTCAATGATTGAGTTTAAGCAGATCGTAGGTCGTGGTACGCGTTTGTTTGATGGTAAGGATTACTTCACAATTTATGATTTTGTCAGAGCCTACGAACATTTCAATGATGAAGAGTGGGATGGTGAACCGATAGATCCAGACCCGTGCAGCCGTTGCGGTCATAGTCCATGCATCTGTGAAAAAACGCCGCCAGAACCATGCGCAGTTTGTGGTGAGCAGCCCTGTATTTGTATACGCGAAAAGGAACTGTGTCCTGTCTGTGAAGAAGATCCTTGTATATGCGAGAAAAAGGTAAAAGTAAAACTTGCTGACGGCAAGGAAAGAACCATCCAGAACATGCAGGTCACTACTTTCTGGAGTCCTGATGGTAGGCCAATGTCAGCAGCGCAGTTTATCGAACGCCTGTATGGTGACCTACCAGAGCTATTCAAAGACGAAGACGAACTACGCGCACTCTGGAGCAAACCAGATACACGTAAGCACCTGTTAACCGGACTGGAAGAAAAAGGTTACGGACTGGATCAGCTAAATGAAGTAAAAAAACTCATTGACGCAGAAAAAAGTGACCTGTTCGACGTACTTGCATACATCGCCTTTACCCAAGCCCCCGTTACCCGTGAAGAAAGAGTAACGACACACAAGGGGCAGATATTTAAACGATATGATTACAAACAACAACAGTTCCTCGATTTTGTATTAGCGCAGTACATCAAAGAAGGTGTCGGCGAATTAGATCAGGAAAAACTACCCAGCCTGCTAGAACTTAAATATCACGGTGTCAGTGATGCTGCCGCAGAGTTGGGGAGTGTAGCTGGAATCCGAGATGTGTTTATTGGGTTTCAGCGGTATTTGTATGAGTGATCTAAATTAAAATTATATAAGCGTTCTAATTTTTATATAGGAAGTAAAAATGCCAATCCCAAAATACCACGAAATAATACCACCCGTATTAGCCCAACTTGCGAAACCTGATATTGGCACTATTAAATGGAAAGAATTGGAAGTTCCTTTGGCTAAGCTCATGGGGTTAAGTCAAGAAGAACTAATAACTGAATACGAGTCAGGTAATGGACGGATTTTTTTGGACCGTATTAGTTGGGCACTAACTTATTTATCAATTGCTAAACTCATTGAGCGACCTAAGCGAGGCTATTGCAAAATAACCGAGCTGGGTCTTTCTTTGGTTGGTGATGAGGATAGAATAAGTTTACTCGTTAAAGAAAAGTTTGCAGAGCATGAAGCGCAAAAGAAAGCGAAAAAAGATGGGCTTAATGCTGATGAAATAAGCACAGATTTGAATTCTGAAATAACACCTGATGAAGCATTAAATCAAGCGGCAAATAGTATTCGCGATAATGTTTACGAAGATATTCTGGATACTATCCTAAGCAAATCCCCCTATGAATTTGAAAAGCTTGTTGTGAAGTTGCTAGATAAAATGGGTTATGGCGGTTTAGTTAAAGATGCAGGGCAGGTAACTCAACAATCTAACGATGGTGGCATCGACGGTATTATCAAAGAAGATCTTCTTGGTTTGGGGCGAATACACATTCAGGCCAAACGATATAAAAGAGAGAATTCCATAGGGCGAGAAGATGTTCAAAAGTTTGTAGGTGCACTAGCAGTAGCTCAATCGAATAAGGGTGTTTTTATAACGACATCAAGCTATAGCAAAGGCGCACTTGAATACGCTGATAGTTTGAATGGAACTACAAACGTCGTTCTTATTGATGGCTCACAGTTAGCAGAATACATTTATGACTTTGGACTCGGAATGCAGACTGAGCAAACTGTTGTAATAAAGCGCATGGATAGCGATTTCTGGGAAAAGATGCAGGATGACAGTTAGCACTTACAGTCCCTCCCTTTTTCAAAGGGAGGTTAGGAGGGTTTGTTTTGAAAGCTATAAACCCCCTCAGTCCCCCTTTGAAAAAGGGGGAGGTTAGCACGGTAGGCCGGGCTTCATAAAAAACAATCACCCAACCTACATGGCAGTACAAACCACCACCCAACCCCAACATTGCACTCCCCAAGAAAAACCCGAGTCAGAGAGCAATTCTTCCTAATATTCATCACCACTAATACTCACTCTGCCAGTTAGTTACACATCCACATTCGCACTGTTCAAAAGGAGTTGAAAAATGCCACGTAAACCAAGATTTAATTTAGTTGGAATTCCTCAACACGTTATTCAACGTGGTAATAATCGTGAACCCTGTTTTTATGCAGAGCAGGTCTTACTTCAAAAATAAGATTGAGCAAATAACTAATAGGCAAACACGGCTGGGCGTTTCAGGTAGACCGAAGATTGAAGAAGAGGGCGCTGAATATGTTGTGTATTAGTATGTTAGGAGAAATTTCTCTCTGACCCGGGTTTTCATAACCCTTCAACGCTGTGAGTATTTGAAAAGAACAACCTCATAAGAGATTATTTTCTTTAAGTATTTAGTCGTATAGCCGAAATGGTAAATAGATAATTATTGTATAGGTGATAAAGTGCGACAGCTTGCTGCGGGAGATGTACAGCGGAATGTTATAAGTATGTTTGATAAGCAGACTCCTGAGCAGATGGTTGCCAGTGTTGAGCATCTCGTTAGTTTGCCTGATGTTTATGTTCAGCTTGATAAGACCTTAAAAGACCCAAATCACATAATTGAAGACATTGTCAAAATAGTTAGTATTGACCCGGCAATGTGTGTGCGTGTGTTGAAGGTGGTTAATAGTTCGTATTATGCGTTACCCAATCCCGTGTCCAGTATTTCTGTTGCGGTTAATCTTATTGGTGAGCGGGAATTGCATGATATGGTTATGCTTGCCTCTGTGGTCAATTCTATGTCCTTACTGACAGATAAAAAACTGGATATTGTTGGTTTCTGGCGGCACAGTATCCGTTGTGGTATTACGGCTCGAAATAAAAGCGACACGGGTCGCACCAACGCAACCTATTGATAAACAATATAATCATTTAGAATAATGCTCTCATAGAGGCTTAGAAGCCTCGTTTTATGGATGAAATCATCACTTTAAGGATAAAGTATTATGCCCCGAGCTAATCGTTATTTTTTACCAGGCCATGTATGGCACATTACCCACCGTTGTCATCAAAAAGATTTTTTACTGAAATTTTCTAAAGATCGCCGGCGCTGGCGATATTGGTTGTTTGAAGCTAGGAAACGATTTGGTCTTTGTGTTTTAAATTACGTCGTTACTTCGAATCATATACATTTATTGGTTCGTGATTGTGGCCAGGGTGAAATTGCTAAGAGCATGCAGTTAATTTCTGGTCGAACTGCGCAGGAATACAATCAGCGAAAGGGGCGAAAGGGTGCGTTTTGGGAAGATCGTTATCATGCTACGGCTGTTGATTCCGATAAATATTTAGCGCGTTGTATGGTGTATATTGATTTGAACATGGTACGTGCAGGTGTGGTTTCATATCCCGGTGATTGGCCTTGCAGTGGTTACTGTGAAATTCAAGCTCCACCACAACGTTATGCAGTGATTGATCAGAAGGCTTTATCTGAATTGCTGGGTGCTAATAGTTTTGAGCAATGCCAACTCATTCACAAAGGCTGGGTTGAAGATGAACTCAAGTCGAAGCAGTTATGTCGTGATACTGTGTGGTCACAAAATATTGCAGTTGGTCACAAGGATTATGTCGAAAATATTAAGATGTCGCTTGGCGTAACCGGGCGATTCAAGTCAGTGCGTGAAAATGAGGATGTTTATGCGCTGAAAGAACCCGTTGTTCCTTACTCTGCTCATTGTGAACATAAAATGAGTACTTTAAGCGGTGATAACACGGTCTTGTTGGAGTAGCTTGTTGTATTATCAATCAGTTACGTAGGTTCGACCCCAGGTAAATAGTCAGTAAACATTTGAAAAAGCATTTGCGCAGCTTCTTCAAAAAAGCCATTAAGGAAATCAGTGAAATAAACGAAGTACGTCAAGGGCTCAGACTCCTTGATAATACCTGACGCGGTAATCGTCGATAACCCGTATTTTTTAAAGAAAGCTATTATAGCTACTACCTGGGATAACTAATTAAATTGACACGATACCTAATTATTTAGGCCCCTCACTGTCGAAAAAATCCTGCTCAGAGGGCAATTGTTTCCGATATTCAGGGTCAAAGTAAGAACCCTGATGTGTAGTTTGCCGGTAGGTTGGGTCGCATGGAAACGTCTTTAATTGTTCGCCAGCTGGTATCACTGATCACAAGTAACCCTGTTTCGACCGGAGTTCTTTGACTGGTACATTAACTCATCGGCCTGCCCGACCAGGGTGTCGATATCATACACGCCACTGCTCACGCCAAAACTG
>Ga0224506_10000428_pt1 | contig 36600 bp, 36 predicted proteins | sample SF_Jan12_sed_USG_2_FD_169108 | JGI IMG/M metagenome (GOLD analysis project Ga0224506, IMG submission 169108) | Sediment microbial communities from San Francisco Bay, California, United States - SF_Jan12_sed_USGS_8_1 | ecosystem: Environmental > Aquatic > Marine > Sediment | place: USA... | reverse complement strand
AGCCTACTATTGAGTGCGGTATTAACAGTGAATGTTTATGCCGACACCGATAATACCATGCTGCAACCATTGGGCAGTATTGAACAAACTGCTTATGAGTTTGCATTAGAGCAAGCACAGGCAAGAAATTATGATAACCCACAGATAACAGTGGAATCGCTGGATTCCCGACTGAGATTGCAAGCATGTGATTCAAAACTAAAAGCATTCACCAATAATTCTAATACTGCGATTGGCAGTCAAACAATCGGTGTCCAGTGTCATTCGCCTATTCCATGGACAGTGTATGTTCCGAGTAAGGTGAAAGTATTAAAAACAGTGGTGGTTGCTGCGAGACCATTGGCTGCTAAACAGTTAATTAGACAAAGTGATGTTAAGTTACAGCAAATAGATATTGGTTCTTTACGTCAGGGATATTTGAAAAATACGCACGATGTTATCGGCCAAAAGTTAAAATATCCGATCGCTATGGGTGCTGTAGTGAATCCAAATGGTGTTCGACCTCAAAAAATTGTCCATAGAGGTGAGCAGATTTTACTGGTGGCGATAGCGGGAAACATGGAAGTAAGAATGAATGGTACAGCGTTGTCTGATGCAGGAAAGGGACAGCGTATACGAGTGAAAAACAGTTCTTCCAAGCGTGTAGTGGAAGGAGTGGTTGAAGCACCTGGCATTGTTAAAGTGACAATGTAGTGATGGGTGTAAAAAAATGAAGTTATTGACTAAAGTTTTTATGGTTGCGGCCGATGTAGTAGTCAGTACTATAGTGGAGACATCTCAATGTCCGAAATAAATAACATAAAAACATCAGGTCAACCGACCTTAAATACGACTCGTAATGTCAATGCCAATAATAGTGGTTTTGAAAATTCGCAGGGTGTGCAGGCAAATGAAACTCGTCCCGATAAGGTGAGTTTGACAGATACAGCCACTCAGATTCAGTCACTTCAAAAAACAATATCAGGTGCATCAGAAGTCAATAAAGAACGTGTTGAAGAACTGCGCGCAGCAGTTGAGGATGGCTCGTACAAAGTTGATGCATCTGAATTAGCAAAGAATATGATTAATTTTGAGCAACAGCTTTAATTTAGGTAACAAAACAATGGCCATGACTTCATTTCAACAGCTATACAGTGTATTACAGGCAGAACATCGTACATCGACAGCCTTGCTGGAGATGTTGTCTGCTGAACGTGATGCATTAATGAAGTCGGAAGTTGAAACGATGGCTGAAATGACAGCCAATAAACAGCCTTTAGTTGGGCAGTTGGAGCAATTGGGACGCCAGCGTGAAGCTATTTTACATGCTGAAGGCTTTTCATCTGGAAAAGATGGCTTGGAAGCATTTATTGCAAATCAAAATAAAGATGATGCAAGTAAACTAAACGAATTACTACAACAGTTGCGAGTTACAGCGAAAGCATGTCATGACAATAATCAAATCAATGGTGGTATTGTGAATGTTAACCGCCAGCACTTGCACCGAGCAATGAGTGTTTTACGTGGGCGTGATATAAATGTAACTTCATATGGTCCTGGTGGTGAATACAGTAGCCAGGTTGTGCGTCAACCTTTATTAGGTCGCGTATAAGTCGTTACCAGGATTTTTGGCACCATGTTGCCAATACCTCAATCCATTCTGGATGATCATTTAAACATGGAATGAGGGTTAAAGAATCTCCACCCGCTTGTTCAAAAACCTCCAGACCGCGGAGCTCAATTTCTTCAAGCGTTTCCAGACAGTCCGTGACAAATGCCGGGCAAATCACCAAGACATTTTTCGCACCACTAGCTGCCAACTCACGTAGCCGATCTTCTGTATTTGGCGTTAACCACTTGGCACGTCCCAGACGAGACTGAAATGTGACCGAATATTTATCAGGAGATAATTTGGCCTTATCAGCAAAACATTGAGTTGTACGAAGAACTTGATGTCGATAACAGGTTTTATGTGCTTCATGAGGTCGTTGGCAACAGTCATCCAGTTTTAAACAGTGATTTCCTGATTTATCCAATTGAGTAATGTGTGATTCTGGTAAGCCATGATAACTGAACAGAATATGATCATAAGGTTGTTCAAGGTAGGGTTCAGCACTGTTCACTAATGCCGAAATATAATCGGGTTGTTCATAAAAAGGAGGGAGAACAGTGAGTTTGAGAGCCAGTTGATGTTTTTTAATGACAGCCTTGGTCTGCTCAACGCAAGTGGTCACTGTGCTATCGGCAAAATGTGGGTACAGTGGAATCAACAATATTTCTTCAAGATTAGGCTGTTTGGCAAGTGTCAAAATCTGGCTTTCAATACTTGGATTTCCATACCGCATCGCCATGGCAACAGGCATATCAATGAGTGTTTGTAATTTATCTTTAAGGCGTTCAGACAAGACTACCAATGGTGAGCCTTCAGGCAACCAAACTTTCTGGTAAGCTTCCGCCGATGCCTTAGGTCTACTAGGTAACACAAACAAACTGACAATGAGCCGACGCAAGACCCACGGTAGTTGAATCACATACCGATCCATCAAAAACTGATTAAGATAACGTCGAACGGCTTTTGTATTCGGGGTATCTGGTGAACCAAGATTGGCTAGTAATACGGCTCTGTTGGGCATAAAAAACTTTAATTAAAAATTAGAATGTGAACATTAACATAGCTTGAGCGATTTTTTCAGTCACACCGTCAATGCCGAATTTATTTCGCCAGTACGAATATTCAATACCAGCATAGAATTGATTAGGATGATTGGCTAATTGGCCGACATCAAGTAGCAACTGAGGCTGAGTTAATAATGTATGTTCGCCGCCAGTTGCTTTTTTACTTTGCCAATCTGCAAATCCCCTAAATTTAAAATGTAGGGAGCCTATTTGAAAGGGCACACTCCAAACGGGAGTAATTTGTATGCCAGTTGTGCTGACATTCTCTGACTTAAATGCTTGAACATCGAGCTGAAGATAATCCATGGCAGGCACATTGAAGCTTATACCACCGCCAAATAAATATGCTTTATGAGGATCAGATTTTGGTAAATTGCCAGTATTAATACCCGCAACAAGAGAAAAATCTTTAAATGCACTTACCGATGGTTGGAGACCAGTCATTTTTGACCAGCTCAAGCGAGGATAAAACTCACCATAAAATTCTGTTCCAATGTCACTACGATCAATAACGTCAATGAACATAAAGTTGTCGCCATAACGCCAACCATGAGCATGTTCAATCGTGATTAAGTTCCGTTTGCTAGACCCCAGTTCATGTGTTCCACCGGATAGCGCCTGAATATTAGTGGAAGTCCAGTCAAATAATGGATCCGCGTGGGCCATAGCGGTTAAATAGAATAAAGCAGATAATACCATCGCCTGAAAATGAATCATAATGGTCGACCTCTCTTTCTCTTGCTTTGAGGTATATGATACCTTTTGTTTAGCCTGATGGTTAATTTCATTTACTCGCAGAGGAGTGAAGACGTTTTGTGACTATTTTCCGAAACGTGATTGTTAGTAATCTATTATTGATAGTCGCGTACTATATTTCAGCACATTTTACACTTTCCCTTTCCTTACCACCGAATGGTGTTACTCCGTTGTGGGTGCCAGCAGGTATTGCTATGGGTGCGATACTCGTTTGGGGTTACCGTCTGCTTCCAGCTGTTTTTATCGGTGACTTCGTCATTGGGGTTGAGTTGGTAGGGTTACAGGACACGACTTCATTTTTTATTTGTATCTTATTTGGACTGCAAGCTGCCGTTCATGCAGGCATGGGATTGTGGCTGCTAAAGAAATTTAGTATTTGGCCTGATCGTCTGATACGAGACACCAATATCTTTAAATTTTTTCTCTTAACGGCAGTTATCCCAATATTTATTCCCACACTGGTTTTTATTTTGATTGAGTTGATGATAGGTATTATTCCTGTCGAACAATTTCTTTCAACACTGTTTATGTGGTGGGGTGGAGGGGTGATGGGAGTCGTTCTGTTCACTCCACTGGTGCTGATTTTTTTCGCCGAGCCAAAGAAACACTGGCGTACACGGTTTTTATTAGTAGCACTTCCTCTATCATCATTAATTATTGTTTTGGTGTTTTTTCTGCATCACTTTAAACAAAATGAACATTTGAATATGACGGAGCAGTTCGAGAAGCAAGCCACACTAGCTCATGGTTTTATAACGAGTGAACTTTTGTTGCATAAATCATTTTCACAATCGATTACGGCATATTTTAAAAATAGTAACGAGGTTAAGCAACAAGAATTTGATGGCTTGTTGGATGATTTATCTATTATTCATGATGATGTTTTGTCCGTGGAATGGGTTGAATACCTTAAGCATGAGGATCGGACCGATTTTGAACAACAGTCTGGCTATCCAGTCATTGAAATTGATAACAATAATAAGAAAATAGTCACTGCCAAGAAACGTCAAGATTATTATGTAATCAAATATTCTAGATTGTTGCATGATTACCCTATAAATATGACTCCTTCCTTATCTTTTATTGGTTTGGATGTTTGTGCTGATGAATCGCAGGCACAGAAATGTGATCTGATGTCTTTAACTCGGGAAAGTGTACTTATGGATCCATCATTCTTGCATGGCGAGCAATTACTGATACCTGAGGTTAGCAACTTTCTTGTGTATGTATCACCTGTTTTTGATAGTAATAATCATTTAACAGGGATGATCAGGCAAATTGTCGAATATAAAGACCTTATCAATAATTTAATAACATCAAATGAGAAAAAATGGATTGAAGTAACCATTAGAAATTTATCAGATGATCATGAATTATTTTCCTCATTTAGCAGCAATAATCGTTATATAGTCACAAAGGACATTGAAGCTTTAAAGTATGAACACGTCATAGAATTTGGAGGTGAGCAGTGGAAAGTTGAATACGTTCCATCTCAGTTGTTTATAGATACATATTCACGCTGGACATTATATTGGATAATGACTTTTTCATTAATCGTATTGAGTTTAATAAGTGTATTTTTATTAAGTATGACTGGGCGGGTGCAGCAGATAAAACAAGAAGTTGAACACAAAACCCACGAAATAAAAGCTAATACATTGCAATTGGTTGAAAGTGAGAAAAAATATCGTCGATTGGTAGAAGGATTACAGAATGAGTATTTTGTTTATACCTACGATATTAGAAATGGATACACCTACGTCAGCCCATCGATTGAATCAATTTTAGGCTATACGCAAGAAGAGTTTTTAGAGCATCATTCTGCTTATATTCCTGACAGTCACTCGAATCATTTACTATCTGAATACAGGCAGCGAATGATGGAGGGTGAAAAAATATCATCTTATGAGTTAGAAATTACACATAAAAATGGTAGTTTGCATACGTTGAGAATTACTGAAAATGCATTGAATGATCCATTTGATAATAATGTCAGTGTAGAAGGGATTGCACAGGATATCACTGAATATAAAGCTGAACGCTTACAACGAGATAAATTAGCCTTAGTCGTAACGCATAGCCCTAGTGCGGTGATGATCACCACTCATGAAGGCGTCATTGAATATATCAATCCCAAATTTACCTCGATCACCGGTTATGAAATGACTGAGCTGGTGGGTAAAGAGGCCAATATCGTCAAATCAGGCTTAACAATACCTTCAGTGTATGACGAGTTATGGAATACGTTGCTATCAGGTCATGAATGGTGGGGTGAGATTCAAAATCGAAAGAAAAATGGTGATCTATACTGGGCGCGAGAACATATTTGTCCATTATTTGATCAACGAGGTAAATTGACTCACTTTGTATCTACAATAGACGATGTGACAGAAACGAAGCGATTAAATGATGAAACATCGTATCAAGCGAGTCATGACTTACTGACAGGTCTAATTAATAGACGAGAATTTGAGCAACGAATTGTACGGGTAATTAACTCTTGCAAAGATGATCTATCAGAGCATGCGTTATGCTTTATGGATTTGGACCAATTTAAAGTTGTCAATGACACTTGTGGACATGTTGCGGGGGATGAACTATTACGACAGATTGGTGATTTACTAAGAACTAATATCAGACAGCGTGACACACTTGCCCGTCTAGGAGGGGATGAATTTGCTTTATTGATGGAACATTGTGGTGTCGATCAAGCATATGACTTGTGCCAGAAATTAATAGAGGTATTGGCTGATTTTCGCTTTCTCTGGGAAGAACATATCTTTACTATTGGGGTGAGTATTGGATTGGCAGTGATTGACCAGCATATTCAAGATAGTAATGAAATTTTACGTCATGCGGATGATGCCTGTTATGACGCGAAAGATGCTGGACGTAACAGGATTCATTTGTACACTGAAGACAGTGAACGTCTGCAACAAAGAAAAGGAGAAGTTCATTGGAACAATGTGATTAATGAAGCGTTAGATCATGATTCTTTTTTACTTTATGCCCAGCCCATTATCTCCTTGAAAGATCCTCATGCTAATGTCAGTTACGAAATACTGCTACGGCTTAAAATGAGCGATGACAGTGTTATTCCACCAGGTGCATTTTTACCTGCTGCAGAACGTTATAACTCAATCGTTAAAATTGACCGTTGGGTTGTGACTCACACTCTCAAGTGGATTAGTCGACATTCTGGGGAATTGAATCATGTTAGTACCATTTCAATTAATTTATCTGGCCAGACTTTGGGCGATGAGGCAATGCTGGGCTTTATAATTAAAGAATTTCAACGCGGTGATGTGCCAGCAGAGAAAATTAAGTTTGAAATTACTGAAACGGCAGCGATAGCAAATCTGCGTGATGCAACAGTATTTATAGGAACATTATCTGAATTGGGCTGTCAGTTTGTTTTGGATGATTTTGGTAGTGGCTTGTCATCATTTGCTTATTTAAAAAACCTACAAGTCCATGCCTTGAAAATTGACGGTATGTTTGTCAGAGATATGATAACTGACCCTATTGACTACGAAATGGTCAAATCAATTAATGATATTGGTCATGTAATGGGTTTGGTAACAATTGCTGAGTTTGTAGAAAATGATCAAATTACAGACAAACTCCGTGAAATTGGTGTGGATTATGTACAGGGTTTTGGAATAGGTATACCAGAACCGATAGATAAAATATTGCTGGGTCAGGGGTGAAATTAAGTGCTGCGACTCACTATTACGATCCACTCTAGGGTGATTTGAATGAACGAAGTTAATAGAAGACAGTTTCTCGCTTTATCAGCTGCGACAGTTTTCAGTAAAAATGTAACCGCAAAATCGCGTCGCACTGGACTGGTGTTAGACGAACGATTTTCACAACACCATATTAGTAAAGCTCATCCAGAATCACCAGCGCGTTACCAGGCCATTACGCAGCACCTTTTAGAGCATAATTTATTGAATGATATTACATTACTGCATCCCAAAGAGGACTGTGAAAAATGGGTGAAAACAATCCATTCACTTGAACACATCAATGCCATTAAAACCAATCAGCCTCAAACACACCAGTATGCATTAATTGCAACAGGTGGTGTGCTGGCTTCTGTTGATGCTGTGTGTGCTGGAAAGGTAGACAATGCTTTTTGTGCTTCAAGACCTCCTGGACATCATGCTAAAAATACCGGGCAGGAAGAAGGTTTTTGTTATTACAACCATATTGCCATTGCCGCTCGTTATGCACAGCAACATTATGGACTTAAAAAGATACTTATCATTGATTGGGATTATCATCATGGCAATGGTACCGAATGGGCATTTTATTCCGACGCTAGTGTTTTGTATTTTTCTACACACGACATGTTTGCCTATCCCGGCACTGGATTCCCAGACAGAAAAGGTGAAGGCGAAGGTAAAGGATTTAACATCAATGTGCATTTGGGATGTGGGGTAACGGATGATGATATTATTGAAGTTTTTCAACAATCATTGATGCCAGCAGCCACGAAGTTTGAACCAGATCTGATTCTGATATCAGCCGGTTTTGATAGCCGTCAGGATGATTTGTTGGGTTGTCATCACATTACTGATAAAGGATTTGTCTCACTGACAAATATGGTGAAAATGCTTGCTGACATACACTGTGATGGCAAAATTGTATCTTTGTTGGAAGGTGGATATAACATTCAAGGTAATGCCAGTGCAGTGACGGCTCATATTTCTGCCTTAATGGAATAAAAGACACAATTTTCACCACACAAATTCAAATCACCATTTTACTTGATATAAAATTAGGGAAGTTGGATGCCGACTGTGGATGCAGTGTATAGGTATTAAAATAGTCTTCGTAGCCCAGCTGGTTAGAGTGCGCTCCTATCAATCCTTCACTTGAATAGTCGACCGGATTAACTGACCAGTCAACAATTCACAAATAGGCTTAATAACTATATAGTTTATTTAAGGACTATAAGGGAACTATTTGCTCGCCTGAGAAAGTGTTATGAGAGAAAAAGAAACATTGACTACGGATAAAATGGCAGAAAGAAATGAAGCTTTAAGTGCTTTGTTACATATTGCTTCTCAACGCCTACCGCTTACCGACCTTCTGGAAAAGACTCTGGAAACACTGTTGTCATTAAGCTGGCTGTCCATACTAAAAAAGGGGGGTATTTTCCTGACAGAAGAGGATGCCACCGTCGGTAAAAAACAACTACGTTTAGTTGTCAAAAACAATCTTGGTCTAATTGGCAGTCTATGTGAAGTCGTAAATTTTGGACGTTGCTTATGTGGACGGGCAGCGGAGACAAAACAAGTTCAGTACGCTGATTGTGTGGACCATCGGCATGAGATCTCTTTTGAAGGTATGGAAGATCACGGTCATTATAACCTTCCTATTTTGAGTAATGAAGAAGTATTGGGTGTTCTTGTCCTGTATCTTCAACCGGGCAAACAAAGTAATGATGGGGAACGGGAGTTTTTGCATCGTGTAGTAGCGATCATCGCCTTAATGATTACATTACATCGAAGTATAGATGCACTAGAAAAAGTTAATCAGGAATTAAAACAGCAGCAATTTGCTTTAGATCAACATGCTATTGTAAGTATGGCCGATAGAACAGGAAATATCACCTATGTGAACAAGAAATTCTGCGATCTATCCGAATACACAAAACAGGAATTAATGGGGCAAAACCATCGTTTATTAAAATCAGGCGAACATTCGGAAGAATTCTACAAAAATATGTGGAAAACGATAACTAATAGTGAGGTCTGGACCGGAGAGGTTAAGAATAAGAAAAAAAATGGTGGATATTATTGGGTTCAGTCAACGATTGTTCCGTTGCTTGACGAACGGGGCAAGCCATATCAGTACGTGAGTATCCGTACCGATATTAGCAAACAGAAATTGATGGAAGAATCATTCGATGAAGCTCAGAAGGTGGCAAATATTGGAAGTTGGCATTTGGATTTGGTCAAAGATGAACTCAGCTGGACTGATCAGATTTATCGGATATTCGGAATAGATAAGAAAAGCTTTTCTGCCAGCTTTGAGGGGTTCATTGACACGATTCATCCTGAGGACCGAGAATATGTGATTTCCGAGTATGGGAATTCAGTATCTAAAAACATACCTTATAATATTGAACATCGGATAATACGGAAAGACACAGGCGAAATTCGATGGGTTCATGAGCAATGTGTTCATCGACGTAATGCTGCTAACGAGGTCATACTGTCAGATGGTACTGTACAGGATATAACAGAACGAAAAATAGCTCAGGATGAAATTCGTCGGCTGGCGATGACAGATCAGCTTACAGGCTTGGCTAACCGTCACCAGTTTAACCGACGTTTCGGCGAAAGTCTGAAGCTGGCACAACGGGAACAAAATCTTCTGGCACTTCTATTATTGGATCTGGATAAATTTAAACCAATCAATGATAGCTTTGGGCATCAGGTAGGAGATAAGTTTTTAAAATATGTCTCTGAATTGTTACAAAAAAATTGCCGTGAAACTGATGTTGTTGCTCGGTTAGGTGGTGATGAATTTGCCATTATACTCGTTCATCCTGAAAGTACTAAGGATGTAGAACAATGTGCGCAACGAATTGTTAATGAATTTAAACGGAGCGTTTATATTGAAGGTAATGAAGTCCATGGAGGTACGAGTATTGGAATAAGTATTTGTCCGATGCATTCTAATGATATGGAGGGCTTAACACAAAAAGCCGATCTCGCTTTATATCATGCAAAAGAATCAGAACGAAATAGTTTCAGTATTTATTCACAAGACATGGAAAAATAACTAGAACTGAATCGCGACAAATTCCACATGAGAGCTAAAGCTGACTACTGCTATAATGCGCAGCCTATGCCCCCGTAGCTCAGCTGGATAGAGCGTCCCCCTCCTAAGGGGAAGGTCGTGCGTTCGAATCGCGCCGGGGGCACCAATTTAATATTAGATATATAGTGTGATGTCCGCGTCGCTGGCAAACTCCAGAAACGTTGCTGCACCACCACAGCTGATACCATCAATAAAGTTTTCTTCCTTGAAATCAAACAAATCAACAGTCATTTGACAAGCAATCAGTTCTATATCTGATTCAATACAGATTTCTCGTAAATCTTCTACGCTGGCTACGCCTTTTTGCTTTAGCTTGCGTTTCATCATCCAAGTTGCAAACCATTCTAGACCTGGAATAATCTGGATAATGCTGGGGACAGGTACTGGCATTGGCATAGCAGGATTGCCAAGTGGAGAAACTTTTAAAGACAGTTCTTTATTAAGAAGTTGTAGCCCGTAGAAAGTAAAAAATATTTTTACTTCAAATCCTAGTGCAGCAGCTGTTGAGGCTAATAAAAAAGGAGGGTAAGCACCGTCTAATGTGCCTTTGCTGGCAATGATTGCGAGTTTTTTAGTCATTACGCAGCACCTTTTTCAAGAATAAAGTGTAATTTACCATCTTGCTCATTGGATTCAATCAATGGATTGCCTGTCATTTTTGAAAATGCAGGAATGTCCTGATTAGCTCCCGCATCTGTTACGATCAGATGCAAGCGTTGTCCCGCGGACATTTCTGATAGCGCTTTACGCGCTTTTAGTACAGGTAATGGGCAGTTTAAGCCCGAAGTATCAAGTTCTACATCAAAATCTGACATGTTGTTTCCAAAAATAACGTCTATATAAACGTGTAATAATAAACTTAAATAGCTTATTTGTCTCGAAGGAACCTTGTTATAGGTTAACGGTCTACTGGTCATTATGAGAAAAATCATTGTAATAGCATTGTTAGGAGTACTTGGCTGGCCGTTGGGTGTAATTCAAGCTGCTGATATTGAGTTGCCAGAAATTGGTGATAGTGCGGGCGCATTGATTTCTCCTCAGCAGGAATATCAAATTGGACAAGCATTTTTTTGGCGATTACAGCAATCGATTGATTTGATTGATGATCCGGAGTTGAATAGCTATTTGCAGACGATAGGCTATCGCCTGGTAGCCAATAGCGATGCACCTAGTTTACCGTTTACCTTTTTTATGGTGCCTGACACCTCAGTGAATGCCTTTGCAGCTCCAGGTGGTTTTATCGGTATAAATAGTGGTTTATTGTTAACAAGCCAGACTGAGGATGAAATGGCGTCAGTATTGGCACATGAAATTGCACATATTACACAGCGACATTTATTACGTAGTTTTGAGAAATCGAAACAAATGAATTTGCCGATGACAGTGGCTATGATTGCAGCAGCATTGTTGGGTGCCGCCGATCCACAAATAGGATCAGCTGCAGTTATGGCCGTCCAAGCGGGCGGTGTTCAGGCACAACTGAACTTTACCCGACACAATGAACGGGAAGCCGATAATTTAGGTATGCTCACTCTAGTACGTTCAGGCTTTGATGCGCAGGCGATGCCAACATTTTTTGAACGCTTGCAGCAAAGCAGTCGTTTTTATACTGGGCAGGCTGTACCCGAATTTTTAAGAACTCATCCTGTGACCACTTCTCGAATTGCTGATGCACGCGGGCGAGCTGTCAGATATCCACTAAAAAGACAGTTGGGTGACACTTTGCAGTTTTATTTGATGCGTGAAAAATTGCGAGTGATGATGACAACAGATTTGAAACAGCTGAAGAAGTTTTATGAAAACTCATTGGAAACAGGAAGTAATCTGAATGATGCGGCGACACATTATGGTTATAGTTTAGCCTTGTTAGAATCAGGGAATTTCACACAAGCAAGAAAGGTGTTACAACCTCTTATTGATCAAGATGGAGATCGCTTAAGTTATCAGTTGGCGCTGGCAGATATTGAAATAGCAGTTGGGCGTCTATCTGCCGCGTTAAATATATATCAGGAGAATCAAAAATTATATCCTGATGATCAGGCTTTGACACTCAATCAGGTCAGTGCATTACTACAGGCCAATTTGCCTGAGAAAGCGGCAAAATTATTATTGAAACAGCTGGATTTGGGTGTACCATCACGGCAGTTGTATAAGCTACTAGCTCAAGCCAAAGGTGATATGGGCGAGAAAAGTCAGGCTCATAGCTGGTTAGCTGAGTATTATTACATTTCGGGTCGTCTGAATCAGGCAGCAGATCAACTGCGGTTGGCGGCAGATTTTGCAAAAGGTGATGAGTATCAATTGGCTAAAATTAGTTCGAGATTGCGTGATATTGAATTGACGCTGGCACAGATGGAAGAGTCGTGATGATGGAAGATTTAAATCGACAACGTAGGAAAGTGTTAAAGGGTGCTATTTCGGCATCTACACTAGCTTTGGTAGCTACGAGTGGCTTGTTGTTGCCGCAACAATTATTGGCGCATTGGCCAAGCGATGCATTTAATGCAGAAACGGTTGAAGATGCCTTGTTAGCATTACTAGGCAAAGCCGATATTGCAGATGATTCTGCATTGCAATTCAAAGTGGGTGCACCGCCAAGTTACGCGATCAATGGTGCCTCTGTACCAATACAGATTCAAAGTGATTTAACGAATATAGAACGGGTGATTGTGCTTGTGGAAAAGAATCCATTGCCACTAGTGATGAGTTTGGAAATGACTTCTGCGTGTAAATTGCCCTTTAAGAGCATGATCAAAATTGCTGAGGATTCACCTGTGATGGCCATCATTCGAGCGAATGGCAAGTTATATAAAACCACTCGCTTTGTTGAGGTGGATATTGGAGGTTGTGCCTGATGGGGCTCTCAGAGAAAGATCGTATCCGTGCCAAATTAAAAGCAGGTGATACTACTGTGCGAGTACTGTTGTCTCATCCGATGCATACTGGTCGAGCAAAAAACGATGCTGACAAGTTGATTCCAGCTGAGTTTATTCAGGATATTCGCTGCTGGCGTAATAGCGAGGAAGTACTGAGTATAAAGTGTGGTACCGCAACGGCTCGTAATCCTTATTTCTCTTTTCACCTAGTTGGTGGTCAACAGGGTGATCAAATTGCTATTCGTTGGGTGGATAATCTTGGCGCTAAAGGCACCGTGGAAACAACAGTGATATGAGCTTAAAAGTAAGAGTGAATCTGTTTTTTGCTATGTTGTTATTGGCATCGTTGTTAGCCAGTACTGGCGTACTGATTTCGAATGCTCGTCAGTCAGTGCAGGCAGAAGTAGAAAATACTATGACTGCAGCAGCACGATTAATGACCGTTTCCTTGGTGGATTCACCAAGAAACAGAAGCTTAGCAGTGCAAGAACAGACGCATGAGTTGGTCAAAGCACTGAGTGAAATACGCAGTTTACATATTTTGTTATTCGACTCAAAAGGGCTGTTATTTGAAGGTGAGCCTGAGGCCAATACAGGAGTGCAGCCTCCTAGTTGGTTTGTCAAAGTACTGTTTCCGAAAGTTAAACCATTAACCAAACGGTTTGGTAATGGTCATATGGTGATTTACGCTGCTCCATTACAGGAGATTGGAGAACGCTGGCTTGATATTCGCGGTATTGTGACTTTAAGCTTAGGAATATTGGTCTTTGTTGGGATATTGCTATATTGGGGTGTAGGGTGGGTTTTAAAGCCTCTTGAGCGTCTGTTGGAGGCTTTATCTGGTTTTGAACGAGGTGATTTACATTTGCGATTACCTAAATTTGCCCTCGCAGAAATGAATCAAATAAGCCATACCTTTAACCGAATGGGGCAGGCTCTGGAACTGAGTATAAAAGAAAATCATCGCCTTGCTGAATTAGTTAAACAGTCTGGAGATGCCATCTTATCGTTAGATCACGCTGGCCATATTACCTTCTGTAACCCTGCTGCGGAACGATTGTTCCTGCAGCAAACTTCCTCTTTACTTGGCAATGAACTGGCTGCGGTAGGTTTCACGGAACATTGTAGGCGTATTGCAGAGATTCTGGAAAATTGTGAGACAGTCGAAAATCTGGAAACAGGCCTGCCTCAGCCCAATGGTGAGGTTATATCAATATTGTTTTCCACAGTACCATTATTGGATGCGGATAATGTGGTTCGTGGTGTGATTTGTACGTTAAGAGATGTAACCGAACATAAACAGGCTGAAGCTGCAGAGAATCAGCTTCGAGAAACTCGATTACTGGCAAAACATATGGCGGAAGTACAGGAAAATGAACGTCGTCATTTAGCGCGTGAATTGCATGATGAATTGGGACAATGTTTAACGGCAATTAAAACGGATGCTGTTCTGATTCGAAACCGAACGGAAGAGTCGGAACCGAAAGTGTTTGCAAGTGCGCAGGCGATCATTGACACTGCGAGCCATATATACGATGTCGTACATAATATGATTACGCGTTTAAGACCTAGTCCTCTCGATGATTTAGGTTTATTGCCAACATTAGAGGAAAGTATTTCTGCCTGGCAAGGACGGCAGCCTGATATCGAATTTAAACTCAATGTCTCGGGGCAGCTGGATAATTTAAGTGAAACATTAAATATGACGGTCTTTCGTATTGTGCAAGAATCAATTACTAATGCCGTTCGCCATGCCGAGGCTTCTGAAATCGTCATCTCAATTGCCAATGAAGTCGATGAGACAAGCGATCAACACCAATTAGTGGTCGATATACGTGATAACGGCAAAGGCATGGAGGTTCATGACTTCCATTCGGATGTTGATTTTGGTTTGTTGGGTATGCGTGAACGTGCGCATAGCTTGGGTGGACAATTTCAATTAGATAGCGCTCTTGGTGAAGGCGTTACCATTCACATCACCTTACCATTAGGAGCAGATAAAACAGTATGAGTCTTAATAAAATTACAGTATTGCTAGTGGATGATCATGAGCTGGTTCGTGCAGGCTTTAGGCGATTACTGGAAGATAACGATAAATTTACAGTGGTTGCCGAAGCAGGTAGTGGTGAGCAAGCTGTACAGGACTACATTAAATTTCATCCTGATGTTGTGGTTATGGATATTTCCATGCCAGGTATTGGGGGTATTGGGGGGATTGAACGGATTATTGCCCGAGATCCAGATGCGCGAATATTGATTTTAAGTGTCCATGAAGATAGTGTTTTTACAACGCGAGCTCTACAGTCGGGTGCTAAAGGCTTTATTCCTAAACGCAGTGCACCAGAAGAAATGATTAAAGCAGTTGAGCAAGTGGCGCAGGGAAAAATGAGTATCGATCCAGAGATTGCACAGCAAATTGCCATGCAAAAATTAACCGGCTCAGACAATATTCTGGATGCACTGAGTCAACGCGAGTTTGAGGTTTTTCGATTGCTAGCTGAAGGAAAAACAGTCAATGAAATTGCAGATGTTCTGAGTTTAAGTCCAAAGACTGTTGGGACTCATCATACAAATATTAAACAAAAGCTCAATGTTTCGAACTCGGCTGAACTGGCACGGTTGGCTATTCGTAGCGGTCTTTTAGATGCCTGATTGAGCATGGGAGAAATCCTGAGTGAACAAAAGGTTTTTCCTCTAACACAGATGTGATTTGCCAAGTAAAGTGGGGTCAGTAGTTATCGAAATTTTTCGGAACTATTTTGAGAGAGGAAATTATTATGTGGACTAAACCAGAATATTCAGACATGCGTTTTGGCTTTGAAGTAACTATGTACATTTGCAACCGTTAATTCATAGTTAAAAGATAAACAAAAAAACCGGGATCGAAAGAGACCGGTTTTTTTGTTTATGATTTTGACACAAATCAGGAAAATCCTGATTGGTGAGGCGACTATTCCTGAAGTAAGCCATAGAAGCGACGTGTAGTATGGCTTCCGCTGTTGTGAAATTCTTCAAACAGTGTTTTATTAATTTTTTAGAGAGGAAATTATTATGTGGACTAAACCAGAATACTCAGACATGCGTTTCGGTTTTGAAGTAACCATGTACATCTGCAACCGTTAATACCGGTTTTGATGTGTGCTCGGAGTTTCGGCTCCGAGCATTTTTTATTTTCATTGCTAAATCAGACAAATTTGCTTAACAGTTTTATCTGATTTAGTTGTGACTCAACGGATTTAATCATTATGTATATACATGTTATGGGCTCAGGCGCTGGTGGTGGTTTCCCCCAGTGGAATTGTAATTGCGTTAATTGTAAGGGTGTACGTGAAGGTACTATCAAAGCCACACCTCGAACACAATCGTCAATTGCAGTCAGCGCCAATGGCGAGGACTGGGTACTGTTTAACACCTCTCCCGATATTAAGAAACAAATGGATGATTTCCCAGCTATGCAGCCGGGACGAGCAGTGCGTGACACGGCTATCTGTGCCATTGTGATTGTGGATGCACAAATTGATCATTCAACTGGTATTTTGATGTTACGTGAACATACTGCACCGTGGGATGTCTACTGTACTGAAGCAGTACATGGAGATTTAACGACAGGTTTCCCTGTTTTTAATATTTTAGAACACTTCCGTGGCGTAAACTGGCATGAAATAAAAACGGATCAGTCTTCATTTACAATTCCTAAAGCAGAGGGTCTTGTATTTACTGCAGTGCCACTGAAAAGTGAAGCTCCACCGTATTCTCCGCATCGGCATAATACCGTGCCTGGAGACAATATTGGGGTAAAAATTGAAGACACGCGGACGGGTAAAGTGCTGTTCTATGCACCGGGTTTAGGTGTGGTTGAAGATCATGTCATTGACTATATGACCAACTCAGATTGTATTCTGGTTGATGGCACGGTTTGGACAGATGATGAAATGTCCAACGAAGGCATTAGTGATAAGCGTGCCCAAGAAATGGGCCACTTGGATCAGTCAAGTGCTGGCGGCATTATGGATATTATGAGTGGAATGGATAGACCTAGAAAGATCCTGATCCATATTAACAATACCAATCCAATTCTGAACGAAGAATCTCCACAGCGTAAGGCATTAAATGATGCCGGTATTGAAGTTTCTTATGATGGAATGGATATTGAATTGTAAGTTGAAAATTAGTGGCAGCAACCCTCATCGCTAGACACTATTCTTTCATAAAGAATGTTTAACCTTATAGAACGTTATCAGAATACGTTTCAGGTAACGGCAAGCTAATAAAAGAGGAACAATCATGTCAGACAATACACCATGGACACACGAAGAGTTTGAAGCGCAGTTACGTTCGAAAGCAAACCTGTATCATTTCCATCATCCGTTTCATAAGTTGATGCATGCTGGAAAGATGGATCAAAAACAAGTGCAAGGTTGGGTAGCGAACCGTTTTTATTATCAAACTGCAATTCCGATAAAAGACGCGGCCATTATGTCTAATTGTCCTGACCGCGATGTACGTAAACATTGGGTCCAACGTATTTTGGATCATGATGGCCACGAAGGTGATATCGGTGGTATCGAAGCATGGTTACAGTTAGGTGAAGCGGTTGGTTTGACGCGTGAGGAATTATGGTCAGAAGAACATGTACTTCCGGGTGTGCGTTTTGCCATTGATGCTTATATTAACTTCGCTCGTCAAAGACCTTGGCAAGAAGCTGCGAGTTCATCATTAACTGAACTGTTTGCACCTACTATTCATAAGCACCGAATTGATCATTGGCCGGAACACTATCCATGGATTGAAGAAAAAGGCTATAACTACTTCAAGAAACGCCTGCATGAAGCACCACGCGATGTCATAAATGGTCTGCAGATCACCATGGATTATTACAAGACGCGTGAAGAGCAAGAGCGTATGCTTGGTATTTTACAGTTCAAATTAGATGTACTTTGGACGATGTGTGATGCAATGTGGATGGCCTACGTTGAAAACCGTCCTCCATATCATATGGATGTTTAAACGATGACTGAATCAGTATTTAGTGCTGATAGTGTGCCAATGCTAGCACTTGGCTACCGCTTTCAGTGGGAGCCTGCGCAAGATTGTTTTGTGTTGTTATACCCTGAAGGTATGGTGAAATTAAACCCAGCAGCGGCTGAAATTTTAAAGCGAATAGAACAGAAAAAACAAACTGTGGCAGAGCTTATCGCCGAATTAAAGGTTGCCTTTGATGGGGCAGATCTGGACGATGATGTCTATCAGTTTTTGGAGGAAGCACATGACAACAGCTGGATCAGAGCAGAATAAAGCTCCGGGAAGTACCGGCGGTGCATCGGGAATGAATGTCCGTGATGCAATTCGTCAGCCACTGTGGTTGCTGGCGGAATTGACTTATGCCTGTCCATTACAATGCCCATATTGTTCAAATCCTATGGATTTTGCCAATGTTAAAAAGGAATTAACAACGGAACAATGGCTCACTGTTTTTCGCCAGGCACGGGAAATGGGTGCAACGCAGTTAGGTTTATCTGGAGGTGAGCCACTAACTCGTCCTGACCTAGTGGAATTAATCACTGAGGCTCGGAAAATGGGATTCTATACCAATCTCATTACATCCGGGGTGGGAATGGATGCAGCGAAAGTGGCCGAATTAAAAGAAGCTGGACTTGATCATATACAGGTTAGTTTTCAGGCAAGTTCAGAAGATTTGAATAATCTTATTGCGGGTACTGATGCATTCAAACATAAGATAGAGATGGCAAAAGCGGTAAAGGCGAATGGCTATCCGATGGTGTTGTGTTTTGTAACTCATCGCCAGAATATTGATAAAATTGATGAAATATTGGATTTGGCAATTTCGCTTGAGGCGGATTATGTCGAGCTGGCTACAACACAGTATTATGGTTGGGCAATGCATAACCGTGATCAATTGCTACCGATGAAAGATCAATTGGAACGTGCTGAGGCGATAGCGCATCGTTATCAGGATGAACAGCATGGCAATATGAAAATTTACTATGTTGTGCCGGATTATTATGAAGAACGTCCAAAAGCATGCATGAACGGCTGGGGAAATGTATTCCTTACCATTACACCTGATGGGACTGCATTGCCATGTCACGCCGCACGTGAGTTACCGGGTATGACATTGCCTAACGTGAAGGATTCTACTATTCATGAGATTTGGAGCGATTCGAATGACTTTAATCGTTTCAGGGGCTTTGACTGGATGAAAGAGCCTTGTCGATCCTGTGATGAAAAAGAAAAAGATTTCGGTGGTTGTCGTTGTCAAGCTTATATGTTGACAGGAGATCCTGCTAATACCGATCCAGTGTGCAGTAAATCACCGGATCATCATCTGATTTTAGAGGCTCTTGAACAAGGTCGCCTTGAAGCCAATAAACCGGTAATGGAACAGAAACCTCTGGTATTCCGGAACCCGAAAAACTCTAAGAAAATTAGTGGATTTTAACATTGCTATACAAACACGTGGTTTGAGTAAGCACTATGCTCAAACCACCGCTGTTAACAATCTTGATTTAGACATCAAAGCGGGGCAGTTTTATGGCCTGTTAGGGCCTAATGGTGCGGGTAAAAGCACGACTATACACATGCTGACAACCATGACTACCCCTTCCTCAGGGGAAGCATGGATTGCAGGACAAAAGGTATCGTCTGATCCGGTGACGATCCGCAGGACCGTCGGGCTGGTGTTTCAAGACTCAGCCCTTGACCGAACCATGACTATTGATGAGAATTTAAAATTTGCTGCAGCATTGTATAACTTGAGTCCTCAAGAAGCAGATAAACGAATTGATGAATTATTATCCGTTTTTGATTTACAGGAAAAACGGCAACAAAAGTTATTGGCATTGTCAGGTGGACAGCGACGCGCAGTGGATATTGCACGAGGCGTATTGCATAAACCAAAAGTATTATTTTTAGATGAGCCCACAATAGGTTTGGACTTGCCTAATCGTCGTGCTATCTGGCGGTTTGTAGAGCAGCTTCGTCGCAATGAAGGTATGACGGTATTTTTAACAACCCATTATCTGGAAGAAGCAGAGACCTGTGATCATGTTGATTTTATTCAATGTGGCCAGTTACAACAGGGTGGAACACCGTCACAGTTAATTAAACAACTGGCCGCCCATATTCTGGAGATAAATACTCCCGATCCAGACAGTATTAGTGCGCAATTAACACCGATATTTGGTATGCCAGTTCATGAGGACCAGCAATTAAGTTTTAAAATTGCTGCTGATGATGTTGATTTTTATCAGCTTCAGCAGACACTCGGTGATACGATTTCTTCCATGCAGTGGCGGAAGCCAAACCTGAATGATGTGTATTTATGGAGATTCTGTGATCCTGAAAATGGGAATAAAGCATGATCTGGCTACCAGTTAAAGCGGTTGTTGGTCGTGAACTGAGCAAGTTATTTCGACAACGTGCAAGATTGATCAGCTCAATGGTGCGACCTATGATTTGGCTGCTGGTGATTGGATCAGGTGTAGGCAGTATGTTGCATGATTCACAGCAGGATGGCTATTTAACTTTTCTAGTGCCGGGTGTTTTGGCGATGACTTTGTTATTTGCCTCCTTATTGTCCGCATTAACCTTGGTATATGACAAAGAATTTGGCGTGATGCGGATGATGCTGATTGCCCCGATAGCACATTATTGGATTGTGCTATCCAAATTGATCGCCGCAACATTGACAGCAATGGTGCAAGCAGTACTGCTATTGCTGATATTGTTATTACTACAGTTGGTTAGCTTTGAAATAGCGTTGAATTTATTATTGCCAGCATTATTAACCGCAATGTGCTGTGCGGCAATTGGCGGGCTAATCGCAGTGTGGTCAAAAAGTATTGATAACTTTGCTGTGATTATGAACTTCTTTATTTTCCCTGTTTTCTTCTTAAGCGGAGCGCTGTATCCAGTGAATCAGCTGCCTGAGTTTTTACGTTATGTGGTTGTGGTTAATCCATTTAGTTATGGTGTTGATCTGCTTAAACATGCTGTACCCAATGTCAGCACAGATTTTTCAGTGGTGACTGATGTGGCTGTTCTGGTTATTTTTTCTGTTATCGCAATTATGATTGCCTGCTGGCGCTTTTCACGCGAATCAGTGCATGAACCCTTGTTCCACAGAGTCACCAACAAGCGCGGTTAGTGACAACTGCCTTGACCTTTTTTTTCAAGATAACACTGGTGATATTCTTCAGCCGGATAAAAGATACTGGCAGCAGTGACCTCGGTCACAATAGGATCGAAGTAAGTCTTGGCAACAGTTAAAGCCTGTATCGAATTGAGGGCTTGCTGTTTCTGATCCTTGTTATGATAAAAAATAGCAGAGCGATACTGGCTGCCAATATCAGGACCCTGACGGTTTAATGTAGTCGGATCATGAATTTTCCAGAAGAAATTGAGCAATTCCTGATAACTGATGATGTCCGGATCGAAAGTGATTTCTATAGCCTCAGCATGCTCAGTTGTTCCAGTACAAACTAACTTATAATTAGGATCTTTAGTGATGCCACCTGTGTAACCAACACGAGTTGATATAACGCCATTTAACGGTCTGAATTGGGCTTCAATACCCCAGAAACAACCAGCAGCAAATGTAGCAATGTTCATTACTCAAATCTCCAGAAACGGTAAGTGGTTGCACCACCATAAGAAAGCTCTTATCCTAGTCTTTTTAAGTATGTGCTTAAACCTTAATAAAGGGCAACAAGATGAAAGTCAACCTTGATAATGCGCATTTTAATATGGTGGAACAGCAAGTGCGACCGAGTGCAGCGCTAACACCTAAAGTTATAAATGCGCTGGATTACGTTGCGCGTGATCAGTTTGTGGATGAGGATTTGTTGGGGCTGGCATATGCTGACACCGAATTGGCGATTGGCTTTGGACAAACAATGTTATCGCCGATATTACATGGACGCATGCTGCAGGCTTTAAATATACAGCCTGATGAAGAAGTACTGGAAATTGGAACTGGTTCTGGTTATTTCACAGCACTATTAGCAAAGATGGCAAAGCATGTGACTAGCGTGGAAATTATCCCTGAGCTGTCTGCCATCGCGGCGAAAAATTTGGCAAGAGCCGATATTAAAAATGTGGATCTTGTAGTGGGAGATGCTGCTCACGGTTGGCCTTTGCCAGAACGAATAGATGTGATAGTGAGCACCGCTGCGTTTGTGACGGTGCCAGATGATTATCTACAAAACTTAAAAGTAGGTGGTCGAATGTTGGCTGTAGTTGGTGAAGGTAATACTATGACTGTTCAACTTATTCAACGGGTAACGGAATGGGAATGGCAAACAAATGCCATATTTGAAACCGTAATTTCTCCAATGATCAATGCGGAACCTAAACCTGAATTTAAATTTTAACAGAGACTTTTTTGAATGAAACAAATGACTGCGACGCAATTAAATGACTATTTGAAAACGGGTGTGTCGCCTGTATTGATAGATGTGCGTGAAGATATTGAGTTGGAATACGGCATGATTGAGGGAGCAATTCATATCCCGATGCAGAGTGTGCCAGGACATCTGAATGAACTGGAAAAAGATAAAAATAATACCATTGTATTGATTTGCCGTTCTGGCAAACGCAGTGATCAAATTGGACAATTTCTTGAGCAAATGGGCTTTACTGACATTATTAATTTGGATGGTGGTATGAATGCCTGGGCAACCGATGTTGATACCAGTATGACTGTTTATTAAAGAAGAAAAATGAGAACTATACGTATCGGTATCTGGCTGGTCGCTACATTGTTGCCTACTATCAGCATGGCAGAAGACTTAATGCAGGTCTTTACCATGTCATTGAAAAGTGATCCGCAATTGCTGGCGGAAGCCGCATCTCGAAATGCAGTTAATGAGCTTGACGCACAGGCATTGGCACGATTTTTACCTGAAGTGAACTTGAGTGCTAACGATGGGCGAGTTTGGCAGGATATTTCAACCCCATCATTTGTTGGTGGTAATCGTGAATATAATAGTCATGGTTATACATTAACTCTTACCCAGCCTGTTTATCGACGACAGAATTTTATTCAGAAGAATCAGGCTGAGATTGCCCTAGAAAGTGCACAAGCCAGTTATCTGATTGTCGAACAGGCGTTGATTATAAGAGTGGCCGAGCGTTATTTTGATTTTCTGGATCGTCAGGATGACCTGACATTTGCTGTTGCCGAAAAAGAAGCGATTGCCCAACAATTAGAACAAACTCAACAACGCTTTGATGTCGGATTGGCAACGATTACCGATGTGTCAGAATCACAAGCAGCGTATGATTTGGCAAATGCCTTAGTGATCAGCGCTGAAAATGATCTGGCAAACAGTAAAGAGCAGTTACGAGAAACATCAGGCAGCTACCTGGAAACATTATTAGGATTAAAGGCAGAGACACCACTAGTCAGTCCTGAACCACAAGATATCGAACAGTGGACTGTGGTGGCGCTGGAACAAAACCCCAATCTAAAAGTGGCAAAAAAAGCAGTAGAAGATGCACGTCAGGCGATCCAGCTACAAAAAAGTGGCCATTATCCAAGTTTAGATGTGGTTGGGCAGAAAAACTTCAGTTCACAAAGTGATACTAGTTTCGGAGGCTCAAGCAAAACACATCAGGAAAGTATAGGACTACAACTTAATTTTCCTTTGTATGCCGGTGGCGGAGTGTCATCACGTACACGTGAAGCAGAATTTCGCCTTGATCAGGCTATGCAAAATGAAGAACAACAGCGGCGTGCGGTGGTTCGGCAAAGTCGTCAGGCATTTAATGGCGTGATGTCAGACATCAGTCGAGTAATGGCGCTAAAACAAGCGGTAGTATCCAGTGAAAAAGCCTTGGAATCAACGGAAGCAGGTTATGAAGTAGGAACCCGTACTACAGTTGATGTACTCAATGTTCGCAGTGAACTGTTCCGAGCACGTCGTGATTATGCTCAGGCTCGATACGGTTACATTCTGAATACATTACGCTTAAAACAGGCGGCAGGTACAGTTAGTGCTAATGACTTGATGCAAATTAATCAATGGTTAGAAAAATAAAACGATGGCAATAACGACTTCTCTTATTTTAGATGCCAGTGACAGTGTGCTTGTTGTTGTCGATATTCAGCAAAAACTCGCTGCTGCAATGCCTAAAGGTGTAAGAGAACGTGTGATTGAGCAGGTCAAAGTGTTGTCAACGGCGGCTCATGTGTTATCAGTCCCTGTAGTTGTCACCGAGCAATATCCAAAAGGATTGGGGTCTACCGAGTCTGAATTAATGGAAACGTTTGCTGAAGGAACAGCCGTTATTGAAAAGACCAGCTTTTCATGCATGAAAGCGGAGGAATTTCGTCAACAAATTGAGAAGCAAAAATGTAAACAGATCATCCTGACCGGAATGGAATCGCATATTTGTATTTTACAAACTGCTTTAGATCTACAAATACAGGGATTTCAGGTTTTTGTGGTTGAAGATGCAGTCAGCTCACGATCAAAAGCAAACCAATATAATGCTTTGCAACGCATGCGATTAGCGGGTGTGGTTATCACCAATGTTGATTCAGTTATTTTTGAATGGTTAGGCGATGCTGCTCATCCTGAGTTCAAATCGTTAGCGAAGTTGATCAGCTAGCTGTGCATTAGCTGCCGTTTATTTGGTGTGCCTTGCTTTTTGATTTTGTGTGTTTCCACTGTCAGTTCATAACTAGGGACGCCTTTAATTTTAGCGCGTGAATAATCAAGAGATAGATGGTGTTTGACGGTATCGGCCGACAGCTCAAAATCATCTGTTAATATTGTGTAGAGGAGTTCAAATAAGCGTTTTAAGGCAATTTTCCACGTGCTATCAGCTCGTTCATATAAAGTGTCTGACAATTGCATAAATCGCTTAAATGGCTGATCAGCCAGTATCAATGGCAAGGTATTGCTAAATCGACCTGAATTACCAATCATGTCCCAATAACGAGCAAAACGGTTAACACGTTGCATGGATGTAAAGTCAATGTCTCGTGTGGTCAAAATGTTATAGGGAGGCTCAGGATTGTAACGTAACTGATACGATTCATTATGCCGATTAAGTGGTGCGCCACGTAAACGTTTAAGAATACCAAGTTGAATTTCATGAGGTTTAAGTGCAATAAGCTGGTCAAAACTATGAGCAAAGTTTTCCAATGTGTCGCTAGGCAAACCAAAGATAAGATCGGTGTGTAGATGTGCCCCGGTATGTTCTCTTAACCATGTCAGGTTCGCTTTAGTTTTGTCGTTGTTTTGCTTGCGATTGATGAGTGCCTGAATATCAGAATCAAAGGTTTGCACCCCAATTTCAAATTGGAGACTATTGGCAGGAAAACGCTGTAAAACGGCTTTAAGTCGATCAGGTAAATTGTCTGGCACCACTTCAAAATGGAGATACAGATCATCGGTCATACGCTCCAGAAAAAAATCCAGAATGGCAATACTGGTGCTGATTTTAAGATTAAAAGTACGATCAATAAATTTGAAGTTACGCACACCGCGTTTAAGCAGTTTCTCCATCTCCATCAGAAAAGGATCAAGAGCAAAAGCAGTGGCTGTTTTATCCAATGCCGATAGACAAAATTCGCACTTGAATGGACAACCGCGTGAGGCTTCAACATAGATCAATCGATGTTGAATATCCTCATCAGAATAAAAATCATAAGGTAAAGTTAATTGTTCGAGCGGTAGTGCTTCGCCGTCGATAAATTTTATCTTCGGCTGTTTACCATCAAGTAATTGCTGACACAGATTAGGAAAACTGACTTCACCGACACCTGAGATAACAAAATCAGCGAGTTCAGCTACATCTGGGACATCAGGTTCATAACTGACCTCTGGACCACCAACAATGATGATAACATCAGGTGCTATTTGTTTGAGTAGTGCGACAGTTTGACTGACTTCTTTTACATTCCAGATATAAACACTAAATCCGATAATTTTTGGCTGTTCTGCCAGAAGTCGCTCAACGATATTAAGCGGTAGTTCATGGATAGTGAATTCCAGTATTTTTGATTGTTCCTGTAACGCGCCCATATTAGCGTACAGATAACGCAAACCAAATGCTGTGTGCATATAGCGGGCATTCAGCGTACTGAGAATGATGGCACTGCTCATGAAGTTGTGTACAAGTTTAAGTCACAGTTAGAACGCATTAGTCAGGCAGAAATTTCTTTTTGTAATTGTTCGCCATACGTTTTCAATTCATTCAACACTTGTTGTTGTTCTGTTGTGATATCAGAAGTCATGCATGCATCAATTTCCTCAAAATAGCGAGAAAAAGTCTGGATCTTGGCATTACCCTCATTGAGTAACCGTTGTTGGCGATAGTGCTGCCATTGTTCCTGCTCTCCGTCGGTTAAGCTATCTGGCCAGTTTCGGGCACGGTACCGAAATAACATCTCCGGTAAACGTGGGTCATCAAAGGGGAGAGACAGTGTTTTCAGATGGTCTGGTTCGGCATGACGAATCAATTCCATTTTTCGCTTATCGTTGCCACTGAAAAATCCACCGCCATACAGACTGGCATCAGGATCCTCCATTGTTTCGTACTCTGGTTCTCGGAATATATCATTGATCTTTTGAGTTAAATCGCCAGCTGCATTCAATTGTTGTAAATGTTGATAATGTTGTTCACGATCGATTTTGAGGCGCTCAGCGGCTAGTTCGTTAAGTGTGTTCTCAGGGACGACAACAGGACATTTATTAATATGAAGGGTTTTTATCGCTGGTCTGGTTACACCTTCAGGTAAGTCGGCTGCTGGGGTGAATAACCACTGACGTAGTGTATCAGCATCTTCATTAATAAAGGCCTCAGGGTTATGACGCAGATCGTAAACTATAATGCCATTGTCATTGTTTGGATCTTTGGCAATTGGAACGACCAATGCCGTCCCACAATAGTCACTGGGATACATTCTGGAAACATGAATGACGGGTGTTCGATCGTGTAAATTAAGAAAAGGTGCTACTGCTTGTTTACGACGATGTTGATAAACAAAATCATACAATTTTGGTTGTGCTGTTTTGATCAGTCTGGCAAGGGCAATAGTGGCATAAACATCGATGAGAGCATCATGTGCACCTTTATGTTCAATGCCGTTAGCGGCCGTTAAATCTTCTAAACGGAAGCTTGGTTTACCATCGTCACGATCAGGCCAGTTGATTCCTTCTGGCCGCAAGGCTCGCGTGAGTCGCGCCATGTCGATAATATCCCAGCGTGAATTTCCATTTTGCCATTCACGGCCATAGGCATCATAAAAGTTTCGGTATAAGGTAAACCGGGTAAACTCATCATCAAAACGCAAACTGTTATAACCAACACCGCAGGTATGTGGTGTGGCAAATTCATCATGGATCTGCCGGATAAATTCCGCTTCAGTCAGCCCTTTTTGATTTGCTTCCTGAGGAGTAATTCCAGTGACAAGACATGCTTGAGGGTGTGGCAGGCTGTCCCCAGCCTGCTTACAATAAATCATCAATGGCTCACCGATAACATTCAGATCCTCATCAGTTCGAATACCCGCAAATTGAGCGGGACGATCATAACGAGGATCGATGCCAAAGGTTTCATAATCGTGCCAATAGAGTGTATTCATGACTGGTTTTGAACGTCCTTTAAATTTTTACAGGGTAGTAAATACCTGCTCAGCGGCATCCAATGTCGCCTGAATTTCAGCGTCGCCATGGGCGGCTGATACAAAGCCTGCTTCGAAGGCTGAAGGGGCGAGGTATACGCCATGTTCAAGCATACCGTGGAAGAAACGCTTAAAACGTTCCTGATTGCTAGCAACAACTTGTTCGTAGGTGTGGACTTCTTTGTCATCGGTAAAAAACAGCCCAAACATACCGCCGACTTGATTGATCGCTAGCCCGATACCTGCTTTCTCGGCACGTTGTTTTAGTCCAGAAACCAGCGCTTTGGCAGTAGCATCAAGTTGTTGATGAAAGCCAGGTTTTTGGATGAGTTTGAGTGTACTCAATCCTGCAGCCATAGCAACAGGATTACCGGATAAAGTACCTGCCTGATAAACGGGGCCCAGTGGTGCAATATGTTCCATCACCTCACGTTTACCACCAAAAGCGCCAACAGGTAAGCCACCGCCGACAACTTTACCTAAGGTAGTCAAATCTGGTTTGACATCATAATATTGTTGGGCACCACCCAAAGCAACACGGAAACCAGTCATGACTTCATCAAAAATCAATATGGCACCAGATTGATCGCAAATTTCTCGTAAACCTTGAAGAAATCCTTCTTCAGGAGGGATGCAATTCATATTTCCGGCCACAGGTTCAACAATAATGCAGGCAATTTGATCACCTAAGTCAGCAAAACAGCCATGGACAGAATCCAGATCGTTATAACGTAAAGTCAATGTGTGTTCGGCCAGTGATGCGGGAACGCCTGCAGATGAAGGTACCCCTAGAGTGAGTGCGCCTGATCCTGCTTTAACTAACAATGAATCAGCGTGACCGTGATAACAACCTTCAAATTTGACGATTTTATCGCGACCGGTAAAACCGCGGGCCAGACGAATGGCACTCATTGTGGCTTCAGTACCAGAGCTCACCATGCGTACTAGTTCCATAGAAGGTACTAATCGACATAAGGTGTCAGCCATTTCAATTTCAATTTCTGTTGGGGCGCCAAATCCCAGACCATGCGAGGCTGCTTCTTGCACTGCACTTATAACATCAGGATGAGCATGACCAAGAATCATTGGTCCCCAAGAGCCTACATAGTCTATATAACGTTTACCTTCAGCATCGGTTAACCACGCACCCTGACCTTCGCGAAAGAAAACCGGATCACCACCAACACCTTTAAAAGCACGAACTGGTGAGTTCACGCCACCGGGAATATGTTGTTGAGCCAGAGAAAAAAGATCGTGGTTGGTTTGCATCGCTGATTCCTAAATGTCTAAATACAAAGTGAAGATGTGCGATAATTCTATCCCATCTTAGCCAGAATACCGATGATTATGAGCTTAAAATTTCGCATAGTAGTGATTGTGACGATAATATTGTTGATTAATTTCACCGCCGCAGGCTTTTTTATGGTGCAAAATGCTCGCCAGGCCTTAGTGGCTGAAATGGAGTCGAGTACCAAGTTAGCAAAAGGACTGTTGATAAATGCGTTACCGACACTGCGTTTTTCTAAAGATCTGGGTATACGGTTGACAGCGATAGTCGATAGCGTACGTGATACACGTCATATTCGCTCTTGGTTTGAAGATATGCATGGACAACCATTAATAGGTTTGGAGTCTGAAAAAATCGGATTTATCCATAAACCTGATGCTCCAAACTGGTTCATTAAACTGATGGAGCCAGAAGCCGTAGCATTTAGGCGTTTGATTACTAAAGGCAGTAAATCTTATGGCTATTTGGTGGTGGAAGCCGATCCAAGTGACGAAGTCACCGAAGTGTGGCGAGATGTGCAGGTGCTATTCTGGCTGGGTACTTTCTTTTTGGTACTCATTGTTGGGTTAGTTTATATTGCATTACGACAAGGTCTTACGCCATTAGATCAACTGGCCAAAGCGTTGGGAAATCTGGAAAAAGGGGATTTTTCAGCCCGTGTGGAAACATCGGTAGTAAAAGAATTAACACCCATTCAAATTCGTTTTAATCATATGGCTGGGGTACTGGAAAAAACTATGGCCGAGAATCATGCTCTGGCTGGAAATATGTTGGCCGTCCAAGAAACAGAGCGACGTGATTTAGCGCGCGAGTTACATGATGAGTTGGGACCCTGTTTATTTGGAATACGCGTTGATTTAGCTGAAATTGAACGTATTGCAGGAGAGCATTTATTAACTGAAATAGAAGAAAAAGTCGGTTCGGTTAAGACGATCACCAATCACATTCAGTCATTAGTACGTAAAATGTTAAGTCGACTACGACCGATGACACTAGATGATTTAGGGTTGGCAGATGCATTGCGTGATATGTTACGAAATTGGCGAGATCGACAGCCTGAGATTGATTGGGAATGGGATTTTGTCGGCGATTTTCGAATGTTACCCGATACGGTTCAAGTGACGGTTTATAGAATTGTGCAGGAATGTACTACCAATTGTGTGCGCCATGCCCATGCCCATCATGTCAAAGTAGAAATACGACTTGAAGCTCAGGCGTTAAAAGTCTCCGTTACTGATGATGGAATTGGTCTTGACACTAATGTTGCGAGAGGATTTGGCTTGATTGGTATGCGTGAGCGAGTGTCAGCATTGGGTGGTCGTATCGCTTTTGATACGGCGGAAAGCCGTGGGTTGCAAGTACGTGTATTAATTCCATTAAAAGGAAATGACAACACATGAAAGAATCAATAACAATTCTGGTGGTAGATGATCATCCCATTGTCAGGGCTGGTTGTCGTCAGCTGATTCAGCAAATTCCAACTGCTGAAGTTATCGAAGCTGAAACTGGAGAGGAAGGATATCGCTTATTTCAGGAAAACTACCCGGACCTTGTGTTACTAGATATCACCTTGCCTGGTATAGGTGGTCTGGAAGTGTTACGAAAAATGCGTGCTAATCGAGAAAATGCCAAGGTACTGATGTTTAGTATGCATGAAGATCCTGTTTTTGCATCACGAGCCATGCAGGCAGGTGCCAGAGGCTATATCACTAAAAATAATGCGGCTGATCATTTGGTAGAAGCAGTAGAAAAGGTATTAGAGGGGAAAGTTTATCTCAGTCCTGATACAGCACAGCAGTTAGCTATGTTGAATATAGGCGCTGGTACCAGCGCCTTGAGTGATTTATCACGTCGTGAATTAGAAATTCTCCGTCTTCTGGGGGAAGGGAAAAGCATGAATGAAATATCAGAAGTCCTTGGCATTAGTTATAAAACTGTCGCAAATAACCTTACCCAGATCAAAAGTAAGCTGGATATCAGCAAAACAGCGGAGTTAATGCGCTTTGCTATCAGTCATGGATTGTCATCGTAAGTGATTGAAAGTAAAAGAAGGAGAGAAAAAAGGAGGTTTTTCCCGATTTATTGGGAGGAGTCACTCATTCCAGATGAGATTGACATCTGTATTCTATGTAGCAAGTTTTAAGAAATCAGCTTCTTAGCAACTTATATTTCTCTCTCCTTCTTTATGAAGGTTTAAGGCCAGACTAAAATGTCGGGCCTTTTTTTTGTCTGAAAAAAACAATTATAAATTAAAATTGACATTCCCTGTAGGCGTTTCTCTTGTTAAGATTGTCGTTTGAATTTATTGATGGCCACATCCTAAATAGAGTGTTTAAAACTCCATCACGTAGACGGATAGATAATTTATGCAGAAAAAAAATTGGGTGAAAATAAACTGGATGTTGCCACTGCTACTTATGCTTGTGTCACAAGTTATTTATGCGGGTAATATCAAACAGGCAATAGAAACCCAGATTGACACTGACATTGCAGCCCAGAAGTCACAACAACAGATTGATAATCTTGCTGATGAAACGACTCAGATGTTGGAAGAATATCGTGAGGTATTACGACAAACAGACAGTTTGCACGCTTATAACGATCAGCTTGACAGGTTAGTTTCTTCCCAAAAAAAAGAACTGGATTCCATCGACATACAATTACGTAATATCGAGAGTACTCAGCGCGACATTGTACCGTTGATGTTAAAAATGATTGATGCGATGGCGCAATTTGTGGAATTGGATATTCCTTTTTTACCCGATGAACGACAGGACCGAGTGGTGCAGTTAAAGACATTAATGGAGCGATCAGATGTCACGATAGCCGAAAAATATCGCCGTATTCTTGAAGCCTATCAGGTAGAAACAGAATATGGTCGAACGATAGAGGCTTATCAGGGTGACCTGACCATGGCAGATGCTACAAGAACAGTCGAGTTTCTTCGTATCGGTCGAGTGAGTTTGTACTATTTGACATTAGACGGTCAGGAAGTGGGCATGTGGGATCAGCAATGGAAACAACTGGATGATGATTACCGCGAACCGGTAGCGAAAGCCATAAAGGTTGCAAGAAAACAATTACCGCCAGACTTGTTGGTATTGCCGATTAAAACAGTGGAGGTGACTGAATGAAACAAGTTATCTCGCTGGCAGTCCTGAGTTTATTTTCGTTACCGGTGCTTCAGGCAGCAGAAAAGCCGGCTGATCTGGATGCATTACTTGACCAGGTAAAACGGGAACGAGTACTTGAACAACAGCAAAACAAATTGCGTGAAGTGGAGTTTGTGACTGCTCGCGACGACCAGGAAAAGTTATTGGCAGAGGCCAAAGCGCAACTGGCTTTTCAGGAAAAAAGAACAGCTCTCCTTAATCAATCATTTCAGAAACATGAACAAACGCTGACACAAAAAGAGGCCTTATTACAGGAGAAGTCAGGGTCTTTAGGTGAACTTTTTGGTACGGTTCGCCAGATGGCTAATGATAGCCGTGGTGTACTGGAAAACTCCATGATATCGGCACATAAACCCAATCGCGGTTCCTTCTTGTCTTCCTTAGCAGAACGAAAACAGCAACCCACCATTCAGGAGTTACGAGATTTCTGGATCCTGTTACAGGAGGAAATGACTGAATCAGCCAAAGTTAATCGTTTTTCAGCACCAGTGATTACTGCTGAAGGCAAGGTTGAGGAACGTGATGTAACTCGTGTAGGCGTATTCTCCGCCTTTAGTGATGGCAAGTTTTTAAGGTACTTGCCAGAAACGGGTAGTTTGGTAGAGCTTGGTCGTCAACCGGTTGATCGTCTTCGCGATTTAATTGATGACTTTGAAACAACAACTGATGGTTCATTACAGCCTGTGGTGATTGACCCAACGCGTGGCGCCATTATGGCTTTGCTCGTTCAAACGCCGGATTTGAAAGAACGTATTCAGCAAGGGGGCTGGATTGGGCTGATTATTCTTATTTTAGGTGTAATTGGTTTGTTGATCGCGTTACAACGCTTTATCTCGTTGACTACGGTGGGGCGCGGTGTAGCAGAACAACAAAAACAAACTAAAGCGAATGTTGATAACCCATTAGGCCGTATTTTATCGGTTTATAGTGAAAGTTTGGCACAAGATGTTGAAACATTATCCTTAAAATTAGATGAGGCAATTTTGCGTGAAATTCCAAAGATTGAACGTGGATTGGTTACTCTTGCCATTTTGGCCGCGATAGCGCCAATGTTAGGGCTTTTAGGAACTGTTTCTGGCATGATCGAGACATTTCAATCAATTACCTTATTTGGTACGGGTGACCCAAAACTGATGTCTGGCGGGATTTCACAAGCACTGGTGACCACTGAGTTAGGGCTTGCAGTCGCTATTCCAATTTTATTGATTCATAGCGCTTTATCAAGCAAAAGCAATCGACTGGTACAGATTTTAGATGAAGAAAGTGCTGCTCTGGTTGCACGTAACGCAGAAAAGCAGCATGGAAATATTAAGTAGTAACCTATTTAATATTCAACTGCTGATGGAAAATGGCGGTCTGGTGCTTTGGATTATTTTGCTGGCCTCTTTACTGATGTGGACTTTAATCATAGAGCGATACCTGTTTGTATACGTGATTCACCCTAAACAGTTCAAAACTATGATTAGTGACTGGCATCAAAGACGAGAACGGGGTAGCTGGTATGCACAAAAAATTCGTCAAGGAATGATTGCTGAAACCACTATGTCATTAAAGCGTTACTTAATGTCTATTCGGACGTTAATTGTTGCTTTGCCAATGTTAGGGCTACTAGGTACGGTAGATGGCATGATACAGACCTTTGATGTTTTGACGGTATTTGGAACAGGTAATGCTAGAGGAATGGCCGGAGGTATATCAGTGGCCTTGATTACAACGATGGGGGGCTTATTGGCCGCTTTGTCGGGCATGTATTTCAGCACTCAGCTTGAACAGCGTATAACACGTGAAGTTGACAATGTCGCCGATGCGTTACGAAGGGATTAAACACAAGTATGAGAAATAGACATTCACGTCGCCAGAGTGGCGTTATAGCTGAAGTCAATATGACGCCTTTGATTGATATGGTATTTATCCTATTGATCTTTTTTATTGTGACTACTTCTTTTGTGAAAGAAACGGGTGTTGATGTAAGTCGTCCCTCAGCAAAAACAGCAGTCAAAAAAGAACGAGCCAATATTTTGATATCGATTACCCCTAACGGTGAGGTATGGATGGATAAACGTCAGATTGATCGGCGTGCAGTTAGGGCAAATGTTGAACGAATGCATGCCGAGAACCCGGAGGGTTCGGTGATTATCCTCGCTGATAAAGAAGCGAAAACCGGATTATTGATTGAAGTTATGGATCAGGCACGGCTGGCTGGCGTTGCTAATGTGTCCATTGCCGCACAACGTGATTAAGGACAGCTATTAATGCGGTTAACCATTGGGTTGCTCATTGCTGTATTGGTAAATCTTGGTTTGTTTACCTTGATGCAACACATGACATCAGCAAACAGTATTGAACGTCGGGTGACAGATGATATTCGCTTGCTTGATTTTGTGCGACTAAAACGTGACGATAGAACAGAAACAAAACGGAGGGATCTACCTAAAAAACCACCTCCTCCTAAAAAACCGCCACCACCACCTAAGGCGCCAACACCTCAGATCAGTAAGCCTCAAACCCCAGTACCAGAGCTCGATATTCCACGGATAGATATTCCGATGAATATTACAGGGGGCCCTTATTTAGGTGATTTTGGTGCGGCAACAAGCGTTGCGCCAACACCAGTGAGTGCACCTATGATGGATGATGAAGTCATTCCTCTGGTGCGCATTCCACCACGTTATCCTCGAGCAGCTTCACGTCGTGGAATAGAAGGAGTGGTTACCGTGTCTTTTACAATTACCAAAGACGGGCAGGTACGTGATCCGGTCGTGGTGAATGCAAATCCAGAAAATATTTTTAATAAATCAGCATTAACGGCGATATTGAAGTGGAAGTTCAAACCAAAAGTAGTCGATGGACAACCGGTTGAACGGCAGGCAACCCAAGAAATCGAGTTTAAACTGGCAAAATAAATGATGCAATCACTCCTCAAAATTCAGTTTATTATTCTGTTGCTGTTGGTTATTACTGTGACGGAAGCTAAAGATGATAGTCAGTACCTACTTACTGAAAAAACATATAAAGCACTGAGCGCTGCACAGGATTTAATGGCCGTTGAGAAATATTCTGAAGCTGAAAGTAAGCTCAAGGCATTGTTAAAACAGGCCGAAACAGGGTCGTATACTTTGGCAGTAGTGCAGCAAACACTGGGGTATTTATATTCTGCAAGTGAAAATTATAAAAACGCCGGTGAGGCATTTCAGCAGGCGCTTGATGCGAATGCACTACCAGAAAAGGTCAGCCAAAATCTGCGATATAATCTGGCACAGCTACTATTGGCAGATGAGCGCTATAAAGATGGAATTGCGTTACTGGAGCAATGGCTAACTACAGAAAGTTCGCCGCCTAACAGTGCTCACGTATTGCTGGCGAGTGCTTATTATCGGATCGAAAATTATAAAAAAACCATAGACCACATTCAGCGTGCAATTAAAAATGATCCATCTCCGAAAGAAGCATGGTATCAAGTTTTATTGTCGGCTCATCTTGAGTTAAAACAATACAAAGAAGCTATTAAAGTTCTGGAAATACTGGTTGAGGACTACCCGTACCAGAAAACGTACTGGGCACAATTGTCAGCATTGTATTTACAGCAAAATAGAGAGTTTGCCGCGCTGGCAGTAAAAACGTTGGCTCAGCGTCTGGAATTGGGTGATGCCAATACATTAATTAATCTGGCTGCCATGTATCGCTATCTTCACGTTCCATACAAATCGGCACAATTGCTGACAAATGCCATTGATAAAGGTGTAATTAAGGCTGATTTCGAACATCTAAGTTCATTAGCAGAAAGTTGGTTAGCTGCAAAAGAACAACAAAAAGCAGCGGATATTTTTCTACAAATGACAGAACTTGATGATAGCGGCGAGTCCGATTTGAAATATGCTCAAGTGCTGATTTCGATGGAACAATGGCAGCAGTCTATTGAACCATTGTCAAAATCACTGAAAAAATTGAAAGGTGAACAAGTCGGTTCAGCATCATTATTATTGGGCATGGCACAGTTTCATGTTGGTAATTTAGCTCAGGCGAAAAATCTATTCAGTCATGCGGTGGCATTTGAAAATGAACGTAACCAGGCTGGTCAATGGTTGCGTTATATAGAAAGACAACTTGAGGATGAAACAAGTGATGAGTCGTGAGCAATTAAAGCAAGAACTGGTCAAACATTATGGCTGGTTACGAAAATACGGTTGTAATGATTCTCACAGCGGTAACGCGTCTTTTCGCTGGCATGATGAAATATGGGTGACACCGACTGGCTGTTGTGCAGATACCTTGCAAGTAGCGGATCTGGTTTGTTGTAATATTGATGGTTCAGTGGAGGAAGGTGCGTCGCTTGATTCGACTTTACATATTCAAGTT
>Ga0224506_10000427_pt1 | contig 36720 bp, 33 predicted proteins | sample SF_Jan12_sed_USG_2_FD_169108 | JGI IMG/M metagenome (GOLD analysis project Ga0224506, IMG submission 169108) | Sediment microbial communities from San Francisco Bay, California, United States - SF_Jan12_sed_USGS_8_1 | ecosystem: Environmental > Aquatic > Marine > Sediment | place: USA... | reverse complement strand
CCGAATATCAATGCACCCAACGCCACCGCCCCAATAGCTGCCGGATCGGGTAAATGACCCACCACAGCAGTATCGACCGCACCCACTAGCGGCACCGACACGTTGGACAGCATAATCGGCCCGGCCAGCATCCAGACCTGGCGATGACTCAACTGCTTAGATAGCATCCGGCCGCCTGGAGATCGATTCAAGAAAGTATTCCGGTAAAAGTAGGAGGTGAACGATATATTAAACTGCCTGCCATATCACCCTGGAAGTCTATTTTTGTTGAGCCTGGTGTTTACAAAATAATCACTGTGTAATTTGACAGGCAGGCTACAAGCTCTGTAAATTCTATTGCCAATTCGATATAGAATGAACATTCACCTTGTGCTAACCGTTTATGATATATTATCGAAAAAGTCGATCAGCTTAATTAGAAAACCGATTAACTAGCGGAATCGACAAATTAAAACAACGGTTCATGAAACATGTACCAGATCAAATCGGCTGACCGTGAATTCATCTCACGTAGGCTGATTAATTACGCAATTCCTGTTGGAGGAGAAAAAATGACCGATAAAACAATACTGGATAATGAACTTAAATATCAAGATCTGGATCACGTCGACAAAGGTCGAGTCGAGAAAACTTTGGCCGGTAATAAAGGTTATACCCGTCGTGAAGTGATGAAACTCGCAGCCGCTACTGGCGTTACCCTGGCCGTTGCAGAAAACATGCTGATTTCGGGTAACAAAGCGATTGCAGCTACGCCGAAGAAAGGCGGTTCGGTGCGTGTGGCGATAGACTTGCACGGTCCAAACGACAACGTCGATCCACGCCTGTTTACTTCGGGCATCGATTATGCCCGGGGCCGTGCTGTCTATAGCAGCCTGGTTCAGCATGCCAATGATCTGACGCCTCAACCTGAACTAGCCGAATCTTTCGAGCCGAATTCAAACGCCACTGAGTGGACTTTCAAGTTACGCAAAGGCGTCGAATGGCACGATGGCTCAAAATTCACCGCCGAAGATGTCGTCTACAGTATGAACCGCCACCTGACCGAAGATTCAACCTCAACCATCAAATCCGTCATGGCAACGGTCAAGGAATGGAAGAAAACTGGTCCGCACGAAGTCAAGGCGATCATGCATTCGCCGAATGCCGATCTGCCCACGCTACTGGGTCTCAACCAGAACAAGATTATCAAAGACGGCAGCAAGGGCGACTGGATCGGAACCGGACCTTATACCATGGAATCATTCGAACCCGGTGTAAAATCGGTGCATAAGCGCAACGAAAACTACTGGCGTGAAGGTGCGAATCTCGATGCAATGGAAATAACCGCTATCACCGATCCGGTGGCCCGGGTCAACGCGGTGATTGCCGGTGATGTAGACATGATTGCCCGAGTCGACCCTAAAGCCTACCGCCAGATTAGATCGGCCGACGGTGTCACCCTGACATCTATTCCTGCCGCGGCACAGCTCGGAATCTGCATCCTCAAAAACACCAAGCCGGGCGAAAGCGACGACTTCGTCAAGGGCATGCAATATATTCAGGATCGTGAGCGCATCGTCAAACGCATCCTCAAAGGCGAGGGTACGATTGGCAACGACACACCGATTTCATCAGCACATGGCAGTGACTGGTGTTCTGAATTAGCACAACGCCAATTCGATCCGGACAAGGCAAAATTTCACTTCAAGAAGTCGGGCTATAGCAATGCAGATCTTTTCGTAGCACCGGTTACTTCCGGTATCGAAGACACCTGCCTGCTGGCACAGGCTAACTGCGCCAAAATCGGCTTCAATCTGAACCTGAAAAAAGTACCGAATGACGGTTACTGGGGTGCGGTGTGGATGAAAGAGCCGATGAACGTGGTCACCTGGAACATGCGTCCTACGGCCAATTCGCAGATGGCAATTCAATTCGGACCGAATGGTAACTGGAATGATACTTTCTGGAACAATAAGCGTATGGGTGAATTACTGTCCCTGTCTCTAGCAGAAATCGATCCGACCAAGCGCCACGCGATGTACTGCGAAATGCAGACCCTGATCCACGAAGGTAGCGGTATGGTGATCCCGGCGTTCTCCAATATCACCGATGCTATCCGTGATAACGTAATGGGAATGCCAACGGTACCACTGGGGTCTCTAGGTGGACTGGAGTTCCCCGAGTTTATCTGGCTAGCATAGTAATAGCGTACCTGAGTGTCTGATTAAGGCCTGTATGAATCTTATTCATACAGGCCTTTTTTTCGTTACGACAATTCCCTGTCGAAGGAGAAATAGCAAATGATGAAGCAAATGGTATTGCAACGGATTGCAATTGGTTTTGCCACTCTAATGGTGGTTTCGGTTATTGTTTTCGTGATGACCAGCTGGTTACCAGGTGACGTCGCTTCGATCATTCTGGGGCAGGCTGCAACGCCCGAAACGCTAGCGGCGCTTCGAGCTGAACTGGGTACAGATCAACCCCTGATAATTCAGTATTTCAGCTGGCTAGGCAATATGGCGACTGGTGATCTCGGAATATCCAAGGCGGGTGGTGCGACTATTTCCAGTTTAATCGAAAGCCGCATCGGCAACACCATGATGATGGCGGGGCTGGTTGCACTGGTTTCGATTCCGATTTCAATTGCTCTTGGTCTCTACGCCGCGATGCATCCGGGAACCTGGCTAGATCGCCTGGTCACCTTCGGTACGCTGAGCACCATTTCTGTTCCGGAGTTCTTTATTGCTACCGTACTGGTGCTGATACTGGCCGTCAATTTACACTGGTTGCCTTCGACAACCTATTTGACCGGTGATGAGACAACATGGCAGTTTTTAAAAGCGATTGCTATGCCACTGTTCACGCTGGTCATAGTCGTTTCTGCACAAATGATTCGAATGACTCGAGCGGGGATACTCAACGTCATGAATTCGCCTTATATTGAAATGGCGATATTAAAAGGAGTACCCAGAAAGCGGATTATTCTGCGCCATGCATTTTTTAACGCCATCGGCCCAATCGTTAATGTTATTGCCTTGAACCTCGCCTATTTAGTCAGCGGGGTGGTAATCGTCGAAACCATATTTTCCTATCCGGGTTTGGCAAAACTGATGATCGATGCCGTACAGACTCGTGATCTGCCTTTGGTGCAGGCCTGTGCAATGATTTTTTGTGGTACCTACGTTGTACTCATTATATTGGCAGACGTCGCATCAATACTTTCCAATCCGCGGCTTAGACAGCCCAAATAGGCCGAGAGGATAGATAAATGACTGAAGAGACAAACAAAGAAGAAGAGGTAATCGCCAGGCTGGATGCTTTTGCCGAGTTACCCGATGCCCCGCCAAAAAGAAGATTAAAACTGTCGTGGGTAGGTAAGGTTTCAGTGGCAGTCGTCGTATTCTGGCTGGTGATTGTTGCTATTGGCCCATCGATAGCGCCTTTTCATGAAATGGATATGGAAGGCGATGACAGTTTTCTCGATGCCTATTCCGGTGAATATGGCACCTTCTACCTCGGCACCGACTACATCGGCAGAGATACCTTCTCGCGTATCTTATTTGGTGCCAGAAACACAATTGGTATCTCGCTGCTGGCAACGCTGCTGGCCTATCTAATGGGTATCACGCTCGGTATTTTGGCTGCGGTAAAAGGAGGCTGGATAGACATGGGGATTAGCCGGGTTAACGATGCCATTCTGGCATTGCCGACGATTATGCTCGGCTTGATCGTCATAGCAGCGTTTGGATCGTCAATACTGGTTCTGATACTGACTGCCGCAGTGATATACGCTACCAGCGTATTTCGAATTGCACGCGCTCTGGGTCAGGATATTATGGTGCAGGACTTCGTCGAAGCCGCACAGGCCCGTGGCGAAGGCATCTGGTGGGTTATACGCGCCGAAGTATTACCCAACGCGGCCATGCCTTTGGCGACTGATTTTGGCCTCCGACTGGTATTCGTCGTACTTTTCATATCCAGCCTGAGCTTCCTCGGTCTCGGTATTCAGCCTCCAGCCTCGGACTGGGGCAGCATGGTGCGCGAAAATTTGCAGGGACTGACATACGGGTCTTATGCTGCGATCTGGCCGGCCTGTGCAATCGCCTCGTTCACTATCGCGATTAATCTTATCGTCGATGATATTTCTGCCAAATCTGGTGGCAGCCTCGCGAAGAAAATGGTGTAGACAATGGGGGATAATAATATGGAACGCGAAAAATTATTTGAAGTTAAAGATCTTAGAATCAGTGCCACTAATGATGATGGTGTAGAAATTCCCATTGTAAAAGGTGTTTCATTCGACATTCATAAGGGTGAAGTTGTTGCGCTCATCGGTGAATCGGGTTCGGGCAAAACTACCATTTCCCTCGCATCGCTGGCTTATACCAAACCAGGATTGCATTTTGCCGGGGGTGAAGCCCTTTTAAACGGCGAAGACGTACTGACAATGGCACCTTTGCGACAACGCGAGATCCGAGGTGCGAATGTTGCTTATCTGGCGCAAAGTGCGGCAGCTACTTTTAACCCTGCCATCACTATTGGTGAACAGGTCACCGAGTCAGCAGTATTACACGGGGTTCTAACCCAGGAAGAAGCAACCAAAAGAGCGGTCAAACTTTACCATGCGCTTGAATTACCCGATGCCGATCGTATTGGTTTTCGCTACCCTCACCAGGTATCAGGCGGGCAGTTACAACGTCTGATGGCAGCGATGGCTCTATGCGGTAATCCTGATCTGATGGTACTCGATGAACCCACTACGGCACTCGACGTTACCACCCAAATAGAAGTACTTAAGGCATTCAAGAAAGTGATCCATGAGGAAAACTCCGCTGCCATCTACGTCACCCACGATCTCGCTGTAGTCGCCCAGGTTGCCGATCATATTGTCGTACTTTACGGCGGAGAGGTAATGGAACAGGGTTCGGCCGATCAGATCATCAATAACCCGACCCATGCATACACCAAACGCCTGATGGAAGCCGTGCGGCCAAAACCCGAGGCCGGAATGGGTACAGAGGTATCAGGTGATCACGATCGATCCATCGACAATCTACAGGTCGAAGATATGACTGCTGGCTATGGCGGCATCGTCGATGGTGACCCCAGGGTGACTGTCTTACGCGATATCAATGTGAGCGTGGAAAATGGTCATGTAGTAGGTGTCATCGGTGAGTCCGGTTGCGGCAAGTCCACCCTTGCCCGGGTTATGGCCGGAATGCTGCCACCCGCACGAGGCAAAATTAAACTCGATGGCAATCTACTCGAAGGTGCTCTGAAAGATCGGAAACTGGATGAATTACAGAAGGTTCAGTTCGTCTTCCAGATGGCAGATACCGCCCTAAATCCAAAACAGGTGATCGGCGATATCATTGGCCGCCCGCTGGAGTTTTATCACGGCTTAAAAGGAAAGGAAAAACATGCCAAAGTCGCCGAAATTCTCGACCTGGTTGAACTACCTGCCGAATTTGCCAGCCGATACCCGATGGAATTATCCGGTGGACAGAAGCAACGCATCAACATGGCACGCTCGCTGGCGGCCAATCCCGAAGTCATGCTCTGCGATGAGGTCACCTCGGCACTCGATAGTATCGTCGGCGCCAATGTCATCAAGCTGTTAACCAGCCTGCGCGACAAGACAGGCGTATCATTCGTATTCATCAGTCATGACCTGTCGACGGTTGCCTCTTTTGCGGATGAAATCGTGGTTTTATACGCCGGACGCATAGTCGAGCAGGGCCCAACTGACGAAGTACTCGAACCCCCCTTCCACCCCTATACTCGTCTACTCATCAGTTCGGTGCCCGAAATGCGTATCGGCTGGCTCGAAGAGACCATGAAAAAACGCGAAATGGCGGTTGGTATTGCCCGTGGTGTCGAAATTACTGCTATTGGCTGCCCGTTCTATAACCGTTGCCCATTGGGCATTGAAGGCACTTGCGATAAAAAAGTACCCCCTAGAATATTCCTCAGTAACGGGCACGAAATAGACTGCCACCTAACCCTGGCACAGCTCAAAGAAGCCGAAGCCGAGGCCCAGAGAATTCTTCACGGTTATGAAAAACTCGGAAATGAAGATCCCGTCATCGTGGCGTAATTTAGCAATCCAGGAATATATAAAATCCCTCGTCGACAAAATCTAATCCCGGCTAATTTCCTCATCGGCTTCACCACTGGCATATTGCTGAATACTCTCGATTGCCGCTCCCGACGGATGCACCGCCGTCGCGGTACTTCTGCCCTGTTTGTCCAAAGGTACCGGCGCTCTCACTGCCATGCGTAGCATGCCAAATAAACCGATTAACAAATGCGCTACAGCCATCGACCAGAACAGATACTGATCGCCGAAGTAATCCATGATGCTCGCTATCACCACCGGCCCCGCAACTGCACCCAGCCCACCAACCAACACCAGAGCGCCACTGGCAGCTATCATTTGATTGGGGTTCAAATGATCATTGGTATAGGCAATACAGACCGAATACAGCGGAAAAGCCATGCCTCCAAACAAACCCGCCGAAACCAGCACCATCAAATCTGAATATTGGACCGCATATACACACAGCACCGCCGCCAACGAGGTTAATATCGAGACGATAGTCAGAACGATACGGCGATCGAACCAGTCCGAGAAGACGCCTATCGGCCACTGGAATATAACTGTTCCAACCACCGCTGCGGTCATGAAATAAGATATATTCTCAATATCGAGCCCGATACGCTGGCCATAAACCGGACCCAGTGCAAAAAACGTAGCAGTAACCAGACCGACCACAAACATACTAACAATGCCTAAAGGTGAGATTCGGTACAGTTCGCGTAAACTGATATTAATCGACTCGTGAAACGTCGGTGGAGAACCTGCTGATAGTAGCAATGGCACCACCGCGACAGAAATTAATACGGAGGTCAGGATAAACAGTGGAAAATCTGTCGGTGCCGCCAGGTTTAGCATCAATTGCCCTGCCCCGACGCCGATATAAGTCACCACCATATAAAGTGATAGTAGTTTGCCCCGGGTATCATTACTGGCGCGGTCGTTCAACCAGCTCTCGGCTACGATATACAGCCCGGCGAAGCAAAATCCGCTGAGCAAGCGCAAGGCAATCCAGACAGATATATGGACAAAAATCGCATGTATCAGGATGGATGCTGAAGCCAGCGCAGCCAGTGCGGCAAATACCCGAATATGTCCTACTTTCGCCGTAATCCGGGGGCAAAAAATAGAACCGAGTAAAAACCCGCCATAGAATGCCGACATGATCAAGCCGGTTATCGTTGCTGAAAAACCTTCGATATCGGCTCGAACGGCGAGTAAGGTACCCTGTAGGCCATCACCGAGCATGAGCACGCCAAAGCCCAGCAGTAGTGCCCAGGAGGAAAGCAATGCCGAGCCGAAGCTCGAACTTTGATTTTTATTCATTTAGATACCAATCTCCCCCAAATGCCTCGCTAGAAATTCATAGAAATTGTCTCTCGCAGTATCAAGCGAAAAGCTATTCGAGTGTAGACAGTACTCTAACCACAAAAGCGAAATACTGTCGCCCCCCTTCCCCGACTATACCCGGTTGCTATTATCATCTGTGCCCAAAATGGATCCCGACTGCATAGCAGCTCTCATTTCTTCCCTCAATTGTGCAATGGAGTTTAAATCTCTGCTATATTGCCCCCATAGGTTATGGAGTAATTATAGTGGATAGTATTAAGTCCCAACAAACACAGGAGCTCGATATCAGTACGCTGGTTGGCGTCGTCAATCAGACAGGAGCTTTAATATATTCTAAGGATCTCAAGGGTAACTATACTTATGCAAATCAATTATTCCTGGATATGGTCGGATTGCCACTCGCTGAGTTAGTGGGCAAGCAGGACAGTGATTTGTTCGAAGAAAAAACCTGTAAAGCCTTGCAAAAAAACGATAAGAAGGTGCTCGACAAAGGATCCACTATAGAAGTAGAACAGACTATCCTGTTTAAGGCCAATAGCAAGACACGAATTTATATGTCGGTGAAAAAACCACTGCGAAACAGGTCTGGAAAAATTACCGGTTTATTTGGCATCTCGACCGACATAACGAAACGCAAACGTCTGGAAATATCGGCTCACGAACAGAAGGACTTCCTCGACGCTATCTTAAACAACGTTGACGCGATAATCTTGATGAAGGACCGTAATCGAGTAGTGCGCTACGCCAATTCATTTGCTGCGGATTTATTCAATCTGAAGCAAAACGACATCATAGGAAAGAAAGACTCCGAGCTCGTGTCTCAGGAGGTAGCCGATAATCTCTGGCAACTTGATCAAGAAGTATTCGACACTAATGAGAAACAAACCGCCGAAGAACTGTTGCCGAATTTAGCGGGTGAACTAAAACATTACCTGACGACAAAAATTCCGTTTAAATTAAAGGATGGTACAGCCACGTCGATCAGCTATTCGACCGATGTCACCGAATTAATTTTGCTCAAGGAAAAGCTGCTACGCCAATCGATCACAGATTCACTTACCGGGCTCTACAACAGGCGCTATTTCAACGATCAGTGTAGACGTGAGTTTTCTCGTTGCAAACGTTCCAGATCGGCCATGTCGATTATCGTAATTGATATCGACTGGTTTAAATCGATAAACGACAAATTCGGTCACCCGGTTGGCGATATCGTTTTGCGAGAAGTCAGCAAAATTTATAAATCCTGCTTACGAAAAGAAAATATACTCTGTCGGATCGGCGGTGAAGAGTTTGCTATATTATTATCCGATACCGATCACGAGTCGGCCGCCATACTCGCAGAACGTATACGAAAAACACAGGAAGATAAGGCCATCGTCAACAAATTGAAGGTCGCAATAAAGCCCACCATCAGCCTCGGTGTGTCGGCATTACAGGAAAAGGATAAGACTTTTGAGGATATCCTGAAGCGCGCCGACAAGGCTCTCTACCAGGCCAAGACTGACGGTCGTAATCGGGTTTGTGTGCTTTAGCAGAACAGCCCTGATTTTTAGTTAACCCAGTACTCCACACCCTGTAGACTGAGAAACTCCCTCGCCTGAGGGCCCTGTAACATCGCCAATGTCGAAAACATGCCGGCTTCCGTGCAGGTAGCAGCCGCGACGCTGACAGTATGTGGTGCATCCACAACCGGCCAGCCAGATTTGGGATTTAAAACATGACTATAGCGGACGCCGTCCTTTAACAGGTACCGATTAGCGTCGCCGCTAGTGGCGATTGCACCTGTAAAAAGCTGGAACAAAGCAACAGCCTGGTCGCTCCCTGTTACCAATCGACCGACCGACCAGCATTTACCGCCCTGACGTTGACAGCTGACCGCAAGGTCACCTCCAAAATTGATTAAGACACTTTTATCGGTTAATTCACGCGCCAGCGTTATGCATCGATCGACCGCGTACTCCTTTCCCAAACCACCGAGATCGATTTCCATACCCTGGTCTAATATTATCTGACTATTCCGCCAGGTCACTTTATGCCAACCGACATTTTTCAGAACTTGCTGGATGGCCCGAGGCCCGGGTATTCGATCGCTCCCATCGAAGCGCCAAACCTTGCGTAATACACCTGAAGTTATATCAAACAGACCGTCACTCATCTGGTAAAGCTGGTCGGCAAAATCGAGTAGTCGCGCGGATTCCTCATCAACAGTAACCGAATCGCCTTGCGCCGAATTAATTCTGGCGATGATATTGTCATCACGGTAACGACTAAATTTAGCTTCGATTCGCCTGGCTTCATCGACGACAGTTTCGAGTACTCGACCCGCCAGCTCTTCTTCGTCAACCTCCATTAACACTTCACAGGGGCTGGCCATGGCTATAAAACTACCCCGCCAACAATCTGGATCCCGCTTTAATCTAATATCGTTCATAAAAAAGGGCGCCGCAGTAGACGCCCGAATATTCTATTGGATAGTCACATTTTTCACTACCAGAGCAGCGAATAGTTTAACTGCAACACAAAAGCATCCAGATCAGCCGTCTCCTCGCCCGGACGCACCGAGCCATCGTTCACGGACTGAGTGATCACTTCGCCACGAATTGATAATTCACTGTCATTGCCTAGAGGCATCCCGTATTTTAAGCCGAGCGTCAATGTCTCTGATTCCGCGAGGCGATAGTCGCTAGTGGCATAGTCTCTTGATACTGCACCCGAAACAGGATCGACATCTGTACCCAGGGTCAAATCATGCGTATAGAATTCGGCAGCGTCCTGCCGGTAAAATCGAACATGGGGCTGTAAATAGCTATTTCCAAGTTCGTAACGATAACGTAAATCCAGGGTATGCGATGTTACTTCCCAGTCGTCGTTGTAATAACGATAGGAAAAGTTGATCGTATCCTCTTCGAAATGATGTACCGTTTTGAAATAAATGACGCTACGGTCACGTGTATCCGGGCGGCGCTCGTAAACATAAGGCAGGTTTCCGGTGCTTGCCGTATCGAAAAAACCCGACCCTGCTGGTAAACCGTCAGCTGGATCGACCACAGTCACAATCTTAAACGGATCATTTTGATAACCATCGATCTGACCGAAGCTAAAATTCAACTGCATAATAGTTTCGCGGCTAATAACCTGAGTAACACCAAGCATGAAATCGGTAATCGTTTTGTCATCATCCGCACCTTCACGATTGAGGCCGGAACCCGCAACCCTCATCGGTTGAAACACCGACGGAATACCGCCTTCCGGTTCAATCGTATCGTTATTGAAGGCAAATGCTGTGGTAAAGGTTGTATTCCTGTCATTAAAATCTCGCGCGTAAGTCGCACTACCACCCAGCGACAGATAGTCATATTCCTTCGACAGGTTACCGCCCCAGGTAACTCTGGAAAAACGATCAAGGCCGACTTCCCAATCGGCACCGATAGCTACCCGGCTATCTCTAAAGGTATCATCCAGGGGCAACTCACCCGGTGCTTCGGTATAAGTGCTCCCGCCCGAGGGTGTGGTAAAGGTTTGTGAGACAGCCGATGGGTGTGCTCCATTCGGCGTGGCACCCGTGAGCGCATCGACGACTAGTCTGAGATCGATACGTTGGTCGTCGGCCAGTTCTCGACCGGCATAAATCGCCGGTTCTATGGCACTGACACGCCCATTGTCTTCGCTATAAAATAATATGGCTGTGTCAATCTCCCAGTCACTTTCCTCGGCATTCACAGCTGGTGAAGCTGCCTGTAACAGGGCACAGGTCGCCAGACTCATCTGCTTTCGAATATTTTTTAATTGCATCCGCAACCTCCGCCGCCAACACCCTGACCACCGCTGCTGGCCTCCTTGCTAAAGTAGATATGCTCGTCGAAGAAGTTATCCAGATAATCGGGCACCAGCTGCATCGAATCTTTCGCCAGCAAGTCTCGATCCCAGGGTTGTACACCCAGAGATGAGCAGGCCGAAAGAAATATCATCATGAAAATTACAATAAAAGTTCGCATAAACCAACCTGACTAAAGCTTGAGTAACTGTTTGATTGCCTGTTCAATTTTTGGCTTATCCTTATCGCGAAAACCAATATGAGTGGCATATAACTTACCGTCTCTTCCGATCAGAAAGCTGCTCGGCATACCGCGTAATTTATACTGGCTTGCCGTATCGCCTCCTGCATCGTAAGCAATTTTAAAATTTACTTCGAGTTTCTTCAGGAAGGCATCAGCCACCTTGCGATCCTTGTCGAGATTTACCGCGACTATTTCCAGCCCCTGAGCCCGATAAGCGCTGTTCATTTCTTCCATCCATGGGAAAGACTTAGCGCAGGGCTTACACCACGAAGCCCAGAAATCAAGATAAACGACCTTGCCTCTAAGCTTTTCCAGGTTCACTTCCCCATTCAGCCCGGGTAATTTAATATTGGGTGCTTCGGTCGCAGCGCTTACATTCAAACTAACTGATACCAGCATCATGAGGCTGGCTATAGACGTTATTAATTTCATTGGTTCTCCTTTCGAGTTATTTTAATCCTAGCTTTCCTTTCTTAAACCAATCTTAAGTGTGAAACCAGTAACTCAAAAAAATGGGCAACTCCTTAATAAAGGCTTAAGATTAAAACGGTAAATGTGTACCCAATATTATATGGAATCGATTCTGTGCGGCTATTACTGGTAGAAGATGACTCGTTGCTCGGTGAGGGGCTATTTGCCGGTCTAGGTCACGAAAATTATAGTGTCGACTGGGTAAAAAATGGCGAAACGGCTTTGTCTGCAATCAGAGAAACCGAATACGACTGTATGATTCTGGATATCGGCTTGCCAAAAATAAGCGGGCTTGACCTGCTTAAACAGATTCGTGGCCAGGGGGTCACTTTACCCGTCTTAATATTAACCGCACAGGACGGGTTATCAGACAGGGTAGCCGGGCTCGATGCTGGTGCCGACGATTACCTGGTCAAGCCTTTCGAACTGGACGAGCTTTGTGCTCGCTTGCGCGCCTTAATCAGGCGTTCCCGTGGCCTGCCCGAACAGCGCATTATCTACAAAAACATCATTCTCGACCCTGCTGCCCACAGCGTCACCCGTGATGAGAAAGTCATCGGCTTATCCCGTCGAGAATTTGCACTACTCGAAGAATTACTCTCCAGTTGTGGTCGAGTCCTCTCACGCGCCCAGCTCGAAGATAAACTCTATAACTGGGGTGACGAAATTGAAAGCAATGCTATCGAGGTACATATTCATCATCTGCGCAAATATTTTGGTGCCGATTTAATCAAAACAATCCGCGGCGTCGGTTACACCATACCGAGGCAATAGCGGATATGTCGATGCGAACTATCCTCATAATACGATTATTACTGGTAACTTTCATACTGGTCGGCAGCGGATCCTGGATGAGTTATGCCACAATTCAACATGAAACCCAGGAGTTATTCGATGCGCAATTATCCCGCTCTGCCCGTCTGATTCTTAGCCTGGCGCAGGTTGGCAGGAACCCTTTAGAACTCTCCAGTATTCAATTATTTCTTGACCAGAACAAATTAAAATCGGACCACGACCCTGAATTAGACGAATATATTGATGACGATGAAGAATTGGCCAACGGTCATGTCTACGAAACAAAGCTGGGATTTCAGATATGGGATGACGCCGGAAACCTGGTTCTTAAATCGACCAACCTTCCGATCACCGATATTAGTGCCGGACGAAGCGGGTTTAGTGATCATTACTTCTCGGATTACGAATGGAGAGTTTTCAGCTTAACCAGTATTGATGGCAGGTATCGTTGTATCACCGCTGAACGCATCGATGTGCGCAACGAATTAATCGAAGAAGTATCTGAAGGTCTGCTCCAACTATTCCTGATCCTGGTGCCGGTTCTGTCCATAGTTATGTGGTTTGCTATCAATCAGGGGCTAGCACCACTACAAAAGCTGACCTCCCAGATTAAATCGCGTAGTGCGGATAAACTAGACTCAATCACCAGTACAAATACACCCGCTGAGATCAAGACCATTACCGAGGCGGTAAATCAGCTACTATCCCGGTTGAAAAATGCACTGGCTAGAGAAAAGAGAATCACATCGGATGCCGCACACGAACTGAGGACGCCGCTCTCCGCCGTCAAGCTACATGCCGAGCTGGCCCGCAAAGCCGACAATGCAAGTGATCGTATCACCGCTATCGATCAGGTCATGCGGGGTATCGATCGCAGCACACATCTAGTCAATCAACTGCTCGCCCTGGCTCGACTGGAGCCTGAGAAATTCAGCCAGCAGCTGGAGAGAATCGATATTGGTAAGATCCTGGTCGAAGAAACTGCCTTACTGGCACCAATCGCGGAGGACAAGAATCTCGAGCTGTCTATCACAGATAACGATCACGTCATTGCCCCGGTGGATGAGACCTCCCTACGATTGCTGATTCGAAATTTACTCAGCAATGCCATTTCTTATACCCCGGATGGTGGTGCTATTAGCCTGAGTTTGATCAACGATGAAAGGCAATTTCGCCTCATCGTCGAAGACAACGGCCCCGGTATTCCAGAAGAAGAACGTGATCGGGTACTGGAGCGATATTACCGTTTACAAAACCATCAGGAAACAGGTTGCGGCATCGGCTTATCCATAGTCACACAGGTAGTTGAGTTACACCAGGCTACGCTTTCCATGGAGACACCGGAAAAAGGATCAGGCCTGAGAGTTGTCATCACTTTCCCTAATCAATCGTTATCAGTTGAAGCCTAGCTCATTTTCAACTTCGCCCAGAGATTCATCAATTACATTAAGCGCAAAGGCCATATCACTTTGCGTGGTGATTAACGATGGTGTAAATGTTAATACATTGCCCATGGTCGTTTTAAAACTCAGGCCTTTATCCAGTGCACGATAAAGCACTCGATCTGCAGCATCATTTGCTGGCTCACGACTATCGCGGTCGGTCACCAGCTCAACACCGAATAGAAAACCCCTGCCACGAACATCGCCGATAAGAGGATGGCTCTCCATCATTTCCTCTAATCGTTGCAGGGCGTACTGACCCACGACAGCAGCATTTTCGACCAGGCCCTCGTCTTCGATAATTTCAATTGTGGTTAATGCGGCGCGCGTGGTTACCGGATTTTTCTCGTGCGTATAATGTCCGTAGGCGTAATGTTCGGCAACATCGAGTTCGGGCTTACAGATCACACTGGCGATGGGCAAAATACCGCCACCGAGACTTTTGCCTATCACAAGAATATCAGGCACCACTTCGTCGTGATCACAGGCAAATAGCTTTCCAGTCTTGCCGAGACCGGTAGGAATTTCGTCAAAGATCAACAATGCACCAAACTCGTTGCAGGCCTCCCGAACCTGCTGCCAGAAACCCGGTGCAGCGATGTAGGGCACTGCTCGACTCGGCTCGGCTATGACCGCACTAACATCGCCTTCCTTTTCCAGCACGTATCGAATCTGACGCGCGCAAAGATCGGCACTGCCTTCGCGCACGCCCCAGGCATTTCTATAATCGCCAAACGGCGGCACATGCTCAGTTCCCGGTAATAACGGCCCAATTGATCCGCCACGAAACATTTCTTCACCGCCGACACTGCTGGCACCGAACCCGGCACCATGAAACGAATCCCAGAATGAAATAGTTTTAAATCGTCCGGTAGCAGTCCGGGCCATTTTCAAAGCGACTTCAATGGCGTCCGAACCTCCTGTAGTAAACAGTAGTTTCGATAAACTACCCGGGGATATATCTGCGAGTTTCTCGGCCAGTTCCGCAGCAACATCGCAGGCATAACGCCTGGGTGCGAATGACAAAGTCTGCATTTGTCGGTTAATAGCTTCGATTAATCGAGGGTGGGAGTAGCCAATATGATGTACGTTATTGCCATGAAAATCCATGTAACGCTTGCCAGAATGATCTTCTATCCAGATTCCCTCCGCCTTTTTAATCGTATTTAAACAGGGTGTCGACACCGACTGGCGCAGAAAATAGCGGGAATCTTTATCGAGTATAACGCGAGCTTCGGCATTGATTCTCCCGGACTGCCAATCGCGGCGATAGGGTGAGCTGTTAACATCGCCCTCGGCTCCTTGCGGCACCTGGTTTCTCAATGATGATTTTTCAGCCGGCATCAACTTTTACCTTCTATAGCAGAAATAATGCTGTATTTTATCCTCAACCAGCATAAAATACTTCGGCTTCATGCTCGCTCATCGCGATATTCTCAGTTCAAATTATTTCGATTAAAAGGGCAATTTCCTGTAAGCTGCGCAGCCTTCGGCGACTCCATCCGCCATTCCTTCGATTAGAGATATTTAATGAGTTTTACTGCCCTGGGTTTATCTAAACCAGTTCTTGATGCTGTTAGCAAAAAGGGTTACGAATCACCTTCGCCGATACAGGCACAGGCCATTCCTGCGATCATGCAAGGCCAGGATGTCATGGGGGCGGCACAGACCGGAACCGGCAAGACAGCTGGTTTCACCCTGCCCATCCTCGAGCTGTTATCGCAAGGCCATGCGGCATCAAATAACCAGGTTCGGGCTTTGATACTCACCCCGACTCGCGAACTTGCCGCGCAGGTGGGCGACAGCGTCGCGACCTATGGTGCGAACCTTTCACTGCGCTCAGCCGTTGTTTTTGGCGGCGTGAAAATTAATCCGCAAATGATGAAGCTGCGTAAAGGCGTCGATATTCTGGTCGCCACTCCGGGCAGGCTGCTCGACCTGTATGGTCAGAATGCGGTGAAATTCAACAAGATCGAAATCCTGGTGCTGGATGAAGCAGACCGTATGCTGGATATGGGCTTTATCCACGACATTAAGAAAATTCTGGCCTTATTGCCGAAGCAGCGACAGAACCTGATGTTTTCGGCGACCTTTTCAGATCAAATTCGTAAACTCGCGAAAGGCCTGGTGAACAACCCGGTAGAAATCTCAGTAACACCCCGTAATAGCGCGGTAAAAGCAGTAGAACAGTTAGTTTTACCAGTTGATAAAGCAAAGAAATCGGCATTACTGACGCATTTGATTAAGCAGAACAAATGGCAACAGGTACTGGTTTTTTCCAGAACTAAACACGGTGCCAATCGATTAACCCGCCATCTGGAGGGTAAAGGTATAAAAGCGGCCGCAATTCACGGTAATAAAAGTCAAAGTGCCCGGACTAAGGCTCTAGCCGATTTCAAGCAAAACAAAACAACAGTCCTGGTTGCAACCGATATTGCCGCACGTGGCCTCGACATCAGCCAGCTACCCCATGTGGTCAATTTTGACCTGCCAAATGTCGCCGAAGATTATGTACATCGTATTGGCAGAACCGGGCGCGCCGGAGCCAAAGGACATGCGGTGTCGTTAGTCAGCGCCGACGAAATAAAACAGTTACGCGATATCGAAAACCTGACTCAGAAAATTATTCCGCGCGAAACTATCGATGGTTTTGAACCAGATCATAATCTGCCGGAATCAAAATTAAACAGTCAGCCGGCCAAACCCAGGAAGCCTAAGAAAAAGAAGCCTGCCAACCGGCAAAAAGCCTGATTTAGGTGAAGAATATTATCTAGCGACCGACTGGTGGGAAGTATAAGCTCTGGTAGCTTTTGATGCGGTACGGATCTGCTTTTGCTGTTGCAGTACCGATTCCTTAAGGACACTGAGCTTTTCTACTACCTGCTGATTCAAGCTCTGCAAATGACGAGATTTGATCACGTCAATCTCATCGATTGAGTCGGAAAATGCCTTTACGATCAGCGGTTGGCGACGGGCATCCAAATCGGCAACCGCGGCAAAATCACTTTCATCAAGAACACTGAGAATTTGATCGGTCAAAGAAATCGCTTCAGTCAGTGCAGCAACATTGCCCATTATTCTTTACCAACAGCCTTGACGGGGCGACTTTTCTTTAAGTCATCTGGAATCTGTAACCATCCGGTCCTAATTTCACCCATTAATCTTGCAACCTCTTCCAGCTTGCCAATGTTGTCTTCGGCACTGGCTTCGAGCAATCGCATATTCATATACTCGTAAATAGCTTCAAGATTATTCACCAGTTCATTATCCGAATCCGAATCCAGACAGGCATCGAGTCCTGAAATAATACCGATCGCCTTGCCGATCAATTTACCCTTCGCGCCAGTGTCTCCCTGCTGCATAGCGCCTTTAGCCTGATAAATTCGTTCGATCGCACCATCGATTAATTTCAAAATCAATACATGCGGATTAGCAAAAGCGATAGCACTGTTATCCGTAGCCTGGTATTGACTAAGTGCTGATTGAGCAAGGCTATTCATATTTTTTCTCCGATTCACTTAAATACCTTTATCGTCATTCCGACGAAATCCTTTAGCATTTTTAGCACTTGAATTATCATTTATTTCCAATCGAATTTGGCTTCGGCAGATTAGCCAGCTGCTGAGAGAGGAAATTACTGGTTTGATTAAACTGGGCGATTAAAGTGTCCAGCGCGGTATACTGTTTGATCAGACGTTCTTCAAGACTAATCAGACGCGTTTCAAGATTTTCGCGCTGGTTTTCGATATCTTCCAGGGAGTCTTTCAAACCATTTTCCCGGGAAGCAATTAAGCCATTTGATTCGAGAAACTGATTCAAAACACCATCAAGGGAATGGGCCAGTCCGCTCGAAAATGAAACCTTACCGCGACTACCCAAACCCCCACCGCTAATCAGGAGTTCGAGGCCTTTGCTATCACCACTGTCACTGGTAAGCGTTTGCCCGGTGCCGGTTGCCTGATAACCATTAATCGTACCGGCCACATCGACTCCGTCAGTGCCGACGGCAACACTCAGACCCAGGTCGGCGGTAGAATTCAAATCAATCGCCGTCAATTCTACGCTTGAGCCGGAACCGTAACTGGCCGAGCTGATATCGAATTTATTATTCACTGCATCGTAACTGACAGTTACCGAGGCTTCGGAGGATTTAATTGAGTCGTTACCGTTTATCTGCGACTGAATATGTTCGGCCAGTATATCGCCACTGGCATAGGTACCGGCAGACAAACTGATCGAGGCCTCTAAGCCGTCTACCTTGATAGTAAAATCATCATTATTAGTATCGATAACCAACGAGTTAACCGCAGTACTGCTATAACTGCCCTGCGTCGCGAGTGTGGTAATGTTCACTGCATAATTACCCGCCAGAGTATCGTCGTTGGCGGTGAGATAACTGATATTACTATCTTCAGGGCGGCCCTGCCGACCAAACAAAGCCTCTACCTGGTCGGGTGAGTTTTTCAGAGCATCACTCAACATGGTAGAGTCGATATCCAGGGTACCGGTACCCGAATTGGTGGTAATACCGATATCGGCGAGTAACCTGACATCACCCGATAGTTCGGCAATAGTACTCGAAATCTGCCGTCTCAACTGACTGGTGATACTGCGTATGGTGAAGTCACCATTTAAAATACCAGCGGCACCGGTTTCAGCGTCGTAGGCAGTCAAGGTATTTAGATTATTCACCAGGTCGTTATAGGTGCTGACAAATTCCTGAATGGCATTTTCGGCCGGTACGTAGTTATCGCTCACCTCGACCTTGATCTGGTTGCCAATATCCGCCTTCAATAGATCCAGTGTAACGCCTTCAATCGCGCCCGAAACCCGATTCGAGTCACGCGTAATATCCAGCCCGTTAATCGACAGGGCAGCATCCTGGGCTGACACTGTTTGACTGACGCTGGTTTGTGCCGAGGCATTAAAAGCCAGTTGCGACAGACCTGAATTATCAGCGTCGTTGCCGTCACCATCGCTGCTGACGGTAATTTCCATGCTATTTTTAGCGCCGGTACTATCCGAAGTGAACAATAATCGATAGCCGTTACCATCGTTGACGATGGACGCTTCGAAACCGAAATCGTTATCATTGATGTAATCACGCATGCCGGACAGTGTCGTATTATTATTCTCGGCACTGACGGTAATCGTCTGAGTCGCTTTCGATGTATCCGGCGTGAAGGCATAAGGCCCGGTTGATGTTTCACCAAATCGGATAGTTAATGTACCTGTGCCAATGGTATCCGTCATCTCGGTAAACGGCGTCGAGGCATTAGTCGCCAGCGACTGTTTCTGCGCGATGGCCGATACCTCAACCGAATAGCTACCCGCTTTGGCTTCCTCGTCTGCTTTAACGGTGAGAATAGAGGAATCCGATACAGTGGTTTTTTTATTGTTGAATAATGACTCAGACTGCAGCTTATCCAGACTTCCCTGAAACAGGGATAAGGTACTTCTAACTGCGCCAAAAGCTGACAGCTCCGCCGTGATATCCTTTTCCTTATAGGCAAGACGAGTCTCAGTGGGAACTCGCTCAGCGTTCAGTAAGCCTGAAATTATCGCCGAAAGATCCAGGCCAGATCCTACACCGATTGAACTAATAGCCATATGCTCGTACCTTTTCCTGGTTTGCCGCTGGACTAAACTTGAATAGCCAGCAGCTCTAATTCTAGATCATAAATGAAAAACTGCGAGACATGACAGAATCGTACTCCTCATTCTCGCTTAACCCACCATTACATAAAGCAATAAATAGACCATCTCTATTTATACATTTTCCGAAATTAATAACCCGGTCGGAATCATCTTCTTATCCATTGCATTTTCGTGTACCTCACTAATGTACTGAGCGATCGCGAGGGCCTCTTCTGTCGGTATTTGGCGGATAGTATCGCCACTATCCCGGGCAATCACTTTAATCACGACGCGACCGCTCTCCTCATCGAGGTTAAACGAGAGGTCCCTCTGTACGAATTGAACAAACTCGTTTATCGACCTGGTTGCTTCGAGTAATTTTTTCGGCTCTTCATTCAGCGCCGCGACCGGCTCAACCAGGGGCGTGGTCTTGCCTCCGTCTGGCAAATTCCGGCCATTAGCCGTGCTGGTTTCAGTTGTTCCCGGTTTCAATTCTGGCCTCGAAAAACTGACATCCGGCGTTTGCCGGGTAACCTGTGTAGTAGTTAAGTCGTTGACCATAATGAATCCTCTTTAGGAAAATCGACTGGGCCGGAAATTACCCGGACCAGCCTTTCCTGTCAGCTGTCTACCCCTGTAGCAATGACAACACATTTTGCGGTGCTGAATTCGCCTGAGACAACATCGCAATACCAGCCTGCTGAATAATCTGATTACGTGTCAGCTCGGCAGTTTCTGCCGCGAAATCCGCATCACGAATTCGTGAACGCGAAGCCGACAGGTTCTCAGAAGTGGTTTGCAGATTGGAAATCGTCGATGAGAATCGCGCCTGAATTGCACCGAGTTCGCCCCGTAGTGAATTGATCTGGTTTAAGGCACCATCAACCGCAGCAATGGTCTCGTACGCATCCTGGCGAGTTGTTACATCGATAGTTGTCAAGTCTACCTGGGCTGAAGCCACACCAGAGCTGACGGCAACAACGGTGACACCTACATCTGCCAGAGTGGCTGAAACAGCTGTCGCTGTAAACAATGGAGCAGCCGTATTTAAATCGTATTTACCATTAATAACAATACTGGTTAAACCCGTATTATCGACTCTTAAAGACGCTTTCAAATTAGCATCTGCGACCACTGGATCAGTCTGAGACGCAACACCGATTGCAGTGTTGATGGCGCGAACCGCACCTTCCATTGTTGTTGCTGTCGACATGTCAGTTGCAAGTGCGGTATCAACTACCGTAACAGCCCCGTCAACCGTAATGGTCATGTCGTTAAAAGACGCAATACCAATTGCCGGATTGTTAATCTGATCCTGTGAAATGCCACCAGCCGCCAGTGCAGACTCTGAGGTGCCAAGCACGCTGGAACGAGAATCGACACCGGTAACGGCTATGGTCTGCCCCTGATTAGCTCCGACCTGGAAAAACAGATCCGTAAGGCTGCCATCGAGAACACGCTGGCCGTTAAATTCAGTCGTATTAGCGACTCGCTCCACCTCGGATATAAGTTGCTGAACTTCATCGTTGATGGCCTGACGGTCACCTGAAGAATTAGTATCGTTAGCCGATTGTACCGATAGTTCTCGAATGCGCTGCAACGCTGAGCCGATGCTGGAAAGCGCACCTTCTGCCGTTTGAGACAACGAAATACCATCGTTGGAATTTCTCACAGCCTGGTTTAAACCACGAATCTGACTGGTAAATCTTTCAGAAATTGCGAGACCGGCAGCATCATCTTTGGCGCTATTGATACGCAAACCAGAAGACAGGCGTTGCAATGAGGTTTGCAAAGCATCCTGTGAACCGTTAAGAGCACGCTGTGTATTCAGCGATGCAATATTTGTATTAATAAATTGAGGCATTGTTTATCTCCCAGGCCAAGCGCTACATTTGCACTAAAATTAAAAGTGTTCGGGAAACCATTAAATAACATCAGTTTCCTCTCTCGAAGGGTATTAACGGCAGCTCCCGCTAAAACCTTAGAAGAAATTTTAAACCCCTGTCATCCCCGGCTCTGAAGTCTCGATTAGGTCATATTGGCTCAAGTGTCTCTTAACAGTTAAATCGCAGTCTCTCCTTATGTTTAGTTGGTGTCCTGTATGCTTCTGGACGATTGTGAGAAGGTGTGGACTTCCACACCTTCTCGTTACATTACTTCAATTTTTAGATCAGTTTAAATCAGGTATTTTCAGAAAATAATAAACCAGTAGGAACCACTTCTCGGCTCATCGACTCATCACTAACACTGCGTATATGCCTGGCAATTACTAACACTTCTTCCGTAGGTATTTGCCGAACCGTATCGCCGCTATCACGATCAATTACTTTTATCACAGTACGGCCACTCGTCTCATCGACATTAAACGATAGGTCTCGCTGTACATTCTGAACAAATTCGTTGATCTCCCTGACCGCTTTGTGTAGCTCTTGCGGCTCCTGAACTTGTTCGGTATGAGACAGCACCTGAGGTTTAGCATTGCTTTCTACTGGCAATTTCCGCCCTTCCGTTGCAGATGATTTGCCTGTTTCCTGATTCAATTCTGGTCTAGAGATACTAACCATAGGCGTAAGCCGTACGACGGTTGCTCCTGTTGTCTCATTAACCATAATAAATCTCCGCTAAAATTTGACTGGCCCGAAGTTCCTCAGGCCAGTCATTCTCTGTTTAAATTGCCTGTTACTGAAGTAGTGACAATACGTTCTGCGGTGCTGAGTTCGCCTGAGACAACATGGCGATACCCGCTTGCTGAATGATCTGGTTACGAGTCAGTTCCGCAGTCTCCTGAGCGAAATCCGCATCACGGATACGTGAGCGGGATGCTGACAGGTTTTCAGAGGTGGTCTGCAGATTTGCAATAGTAGACGAGAAACGAACCTGAACCGCACCAAGCTCACCACGGAGTGAGTTGACCTGGTTTAAGGCACCATCAACCGCAGCAATGGCTTCGAACGAATCTAAACGAGTAGTTACGTCGATAGTAGTCAAGGCTTCCTGGGTTGAGTTACCGCCTGCGTGTATTACAGTGGGTATGTCGGCACCACCAGCCGGATCAGCTACGTTCGCACTCACCGCAGTAGTTACAAATAACGGATTAGCCGTATTTAAGTCGTATTTACCGGTGACCACAATACTGGTTAAACCGGCGTTATCGACCCGTAAAGAAGCCTTTAAATTGGCATCCGCTATCACCGCATCACCATTAGCTGCTGTGTCAATAGCGTTATTAATCGCACGCACTGCGCCTTCCATGGTAGTCGAAGCGACGAGTTCAGTTGTCGCAAACGCAGCGGCTGCACCATCTACGGTTATCGTCATTTCTGCGGTAAAGCCAGTGATTCCCTGGGCAGGATCATTAATCTGAGTCTGGCTAAGACCAGTTGCTGTTGCGGCAGACTCTGAAGTACCCAGCACACTGGTGCGGGAATCGACTCCGGTAACCGCAATAGTCTGACCCTGGTTAGCACCGACCTGGAAGAACAGGTCGGTCAAACTGCCGTCGAGTACGCGCTGACCGTTGAATTCAGTGGTATTAGCAACCCGCTCGATTTCTGAGATGAGTTGCTGAACTTCGTCGTTAATGGCCTGGCGGTCACCTGCTGAGTTAGTATCGTTGGCTGACTGGACAGCCAGCTCACGAATACGCTGTAGCGAGCCACCAACACTGGCAAGCGCGCCTTCTGCAGTCTGTGCCAGTGAAATACCATCGTTGGCATTTCGCACGGCCTGATTCAAACCGCGAATCTGACCGGTGAATCGCTCTGAAATCGCGAGACCCGCCGCGTCGTCTTTGGCACTGTTGATACGCAGGCCGGAAGACAAACGTTGCAACGAGGTTTGCAAAGCATTTTGTGAACCGTTCAAAGCACGCTGTGTATTCAGCGATGCTACGTTTGTATTAATAAATTGAGGCATTGTTTATCTCCCAAGCTAGGCACAGCTAAGCACCAAAGTTAAAAAACGTTTGGGAAATCACAAATACTACTAATTTCCCTCTCGCAGGCTTTAACGGCAGCCTCCGTTAAAACATTAGAAGAAAATTACAATAGTTTGAATAATATTCAGCACACAAGGCCTGAATAACTCAATAATTTATTAAAATCAAAAGCTTACGCCATAACACCTCACTCGAAAAATAATAGTTTCATAACAAAAAATTGCCCCTTTAGCGTAAAAAATTAAATAATGAAGACTTGGTAATACGGGCAAATACCGCTTGAGCAGCATCCAGGGTGGCCTGCTCCAGGGTTAGCTTGCTTATCGCCTGGGCTAAATCAGTATCCCGTAAATTTGAAATTGTGGTTTTCTTAACCAGTATATTGCCGTCGTTCGACTCCTTTTGACTTTCGAGACTATTCATTCGCCCGCCAATCGAGGTACGCAATTCGAGAGTACGAGTCAAAAAAGCATCGAGATCCGTCAGAAACTCCCCGATATTGGCATCTCGTTGTACGGCAGATGTACCACCTCGCATGGTGTCGGCAAAAACCTGTACCGACTCGAAGATATCTTTATATTGCCCCTGACTGACCGTGAAGACATCTCCGGCCGCAGGCGTACCGGTAATCGACGTACGGATACCCTGAAAATCAATATTGTTACTATCGACATAAGTAGCACCCGTTACTATATTGGCACCATTTGTCACATCGAAGACGTCATAGATGCCGGGCGCGGTAAAGCGAATTTCGTAGTCTCCCGGTACATAGATAGAGGCATCGAGCACCTTCGCCGGAGCTACTACTCCCGTTCCGGTATTAGCGATGGAAGCCAGCTCATTTAGGGCAATGGCACTAGGTAGCCGGTAAAATACTTCACTACCGGGATTATCAACCACCATCTGGCGAGTTTCACTCACCTGTATCGAGCGCTGCCCATCATCACCGTTATAGACGATATGGCTGATAGAGCCTGTCGAAATTGCAGCAAACGGTTGTGTTTTATTCTGATAGCCGGCAAACATGAAATCCCCATTGGCATCGCGAACGTTGCCAATCGCAATCATTTCTTTGAGAATCTCCTCCACCTCTACCGCGATAGCGCCTGAAGCCGTGATATCGAGCGTACTATTGTTACCCTGAATCGCGAGTTCTTTTAGTCTATGCGAAATATTGCCGAGTGCGGCTAGTGAAGCTTCCTGAATTTGGAGCCGGGTATCCGCTGCCTCGATATTAACCTGATATTGCTCCTGGATAGAGACAGCTTCCTGTAGTTCGAGTATGCGTGAAGATGCTGCCGGATCGTCAGATGGCTTGTTGATCTTCACTCCTGTCGATATCTGTTGCTGTAATACCGATAGTTTGGTCTGCTGTTTACCAAAAGCTTCTATGCCTTGCCGATAAGTCTGGACAGTCGAAATTCTCATGATTTACCTCACACTATTAAGCAAAGTTTCGAACATAGTCTGCACGGTACTGATGATACGAGCAGTCGCCTCATAGGCCTGCTGATAACGAATCATGTCGGCGGCCTCTTCATCCAGATTAACGCCGACTCGTGAGTCCTTACGATCGATGGCCTGCACCAGTAATGACTCCTGAGCATCACGCTCAATACCAGCAGCCCGCGTGATCGAACCGACATAGCCAACCAGTCTGCCGTAATCTTCCTGAATTGTGGCAATACCGCCATCGAGTACCCCTAAGTGTTGCAAATTAGCGAGATTAAGCGCATTTCGGTTATCACCTACTCCACCGACATTCGACTCGACCGTAAAAACATCACCAGGTTGTGGTGTCCCGCTAATAGACGTCTGCCATCCATTCGCATCAATTACCATATTATTACTAAAAGGAATCGATGCCCCTGCCAGATAGGGAACGCCGCCTACTACGACATCACTATTGGAGGTAAAACTGGTGGCTGGAGAATCAAAGGTAAAGGTAACCGTATTCAATAAGTTGGGATCGGTAACATCCGTCACTATGCCGGGACTCACCTCTATCTGTCCCAGATTACTGAGTGATGTCTGAGTACGAATCGGTAAAGCGGCGGCTATTTCACGTGGGTCGGTAATCGCGACCTGAAGAATGCTGGAGCCTTCGAGGGTCGGCTTAATGGTAAACCTGTCACCCGGATTTGCACCAGCACCGTTTATTGTGAGGGTTAAACCCTCGAATACCAATGTAGCCGGCGCGCCATTGGGTACAGAAGCAGTCGTACCGCTATCAGAAGTAATATTCCAGTTAGCACCATCAAAATCAACTACATAGTTGTCCAGTGTTAATGTGGTCGCATCACTGATGGCTCCAGATACCGTGGCCGTACCCGTGTTTGTGGTAAAAGCATAAACTTCGGGAGCCCGATAGGTAAAGAAATCCTGTCCCAGGTTTCCATTTAAATCCATGCCATCACGCATTTGCGCATTCATGGTCTCTGCAAGCGCTATGGCCGTTCTGCCGAGCGAGTTACGGGCGGTTTGTAACGCTGTTCGACGAAATTCGAGTAACCCCCCAAGTTCACCACCAGTTAAATTAGAGCTTATGTCGGTGACGGTGATCAGACCATTATAGGCGATTGAATCCCTGGTCGGATCACCAATACTCGCCTGAGTGGAAAGAGGGAATGCAACGGTATCGCTTAACACAGTTTGGCCGTTACCGATAAATATAGAGATATGATTTTCCTGCTCATTGACCACAGAAATATCGACACGTTCTGCCAGTTGATTCAGCAAAAGGTCACGTTTGTCGAGCAGGTCGGATGATTGCTGAGTTATGTTACCGCCTGCATTAGCATTGGTCAGAGCAATGTTGACGTCACGTATTGCCAGCACCAAATCGTTAATTTCATCGACCACCCGTCGGATTTCGGCAGCGGTATTTTCTGATAGCTCCTGAAACCGATTATCAATACTCTGGAACCGACTCGCCAGGGTATCACCCATGTCCATCATCGCGATTCGAGCCGTACTCGAAGTAGGATCATCCGCGACATCCTGCACCGCGACAAAAAACTCCTGCAAAATCGGTGCTACACCACCCTGAGGATCGGCCAGGACATCATCGAGATGGGCTGTTAGCTCTCCAAACTTTTCAAGCCTGGAGTGTACCGACGTTGTATCACGCACTTCTTTGGTCAGAAACTGGTCGTAAGAACGTGCTATAGCATCGATATGTGAACCATTTCCGTAAAAAGAGTCACCCAGAGAAGTCGGCGTATTGGTGGCAATTTCTACATTTTGCCGGCTATAGCCTTCGGTATTTACATTCGAAATATTGTGACTGGTAGTACTCAGTGCACGCTGGAAAGTGAGCAGACCCGAGACTGCTGTATTAAGCATATCAGGCATTTAAAGTACCTCCATTCAGGATTTGCTGCAATTGAGCACCCTGCATAATCGACAGTATCTTGTCGGCGTAATCCGGATCGGTGGCATAACCTGCTTTATGAATCCCTTTCAGGTAATCAGCATCCTGCCCACCATGATCGAGCGCTTTTTGATAACGCGAGCTAGACTGAATAAATTGCACATAATCGGCCAGGGATTCCCCAGCCGAGTCGTAGGCCCGGAAATGAGCGATCTCGGTTTGCATGACACCATCGCGAAATTCCAGTGTTGGTTTGGTTACCGTGGCACCCTGCCAACCATTACCGGCCTTGATGCCGAACAGGTTAAATGCCGAGCTACCATCGGCATGACGCATAACATGCTTACCCCAACCGGTTTCCAGCGCCGATTGTGCGACCAGTAGTTCAGCGCTGACTCCGAGTGATTGGGCTGCCTTTCGCGCTGCGGGCAAAATATCGCCGACAAATTCGTCAGCTCGATTCCACTCGCCTTTTTCACTGGCTTTTAATTCGGTATCAATATCGTGATGAACAAATTGATTCACCAGGACAGCCGGATTTTCAGGCTCGTAATTCATTTCTCCAATCATCGGCTTCTTCTCTACTTCCTGCCACTGATGCAGCGGCAAGTCGTCACCGCCCTTGCCGGAAACAGCTTGCCCACCTGGTAATTGCTGCATGATAAATTTGGTCATGCCGAGTCCGCCCTGTTTAGCTATGGTCAAAGCCAGTTGCTTGTCGTGCATTTCCTGATAAAAGTCGGTATAGGAGCTATGACTCGAGTCATCAATTACCGCTGCAGAGCGCATCGTAGCAAGCATTTGCTGTATAAACAGGCTCTCGAACTGTTGCGCGACAGATTCACTGGCAGCAGCCGAATTCTGCCTGGCACCCAGCTTCATTTCGGAAAGCTGATTGAGATTCAGATAAAAATCGGTTTGCGAGGAAATTGCCATTACGAGTATTCCGCCTTAAATAACAATTAGCTCTGCACTTAACGCGCCAACTTGCTTTAGTGACTCTAAAATAGCGACTAAATCGCCTGGTGATGCACCAACCTGGTTGACCGCGCGGACAATTTCGCTCAAGGTCACGCCCTGCGGGAAACGGAACATACGATTATCATCCGCAGTCACTTCGATATCTGACTGTACAATTTGTGCCGTAGTGCCGCCACTTAAGGGTTCCGGCTGCACCACATCGACGATGTTAGTAATAGTGACGCTTAAATTGCCATGCGAAACAGCAGCCGAGTACACCTTGACGTGATTACCTATCACCACGGTGCCTGAGCGTGAATTAACAATGACCTTTGCTGCGGCCTCGCCCGGTTGAAATTCCAGATTCTCCAGAAAAGACACGAAGCCAACTCTCTGTGACACGTCTTTCGGCGCATTCACCGAGACGGTCACGCTGTCTTTGGCAAAAGCATTGTTGGGACCGATGATATGGTTAATCGTATCGGCAAGTCGCTTTGCCGTGGTGAAATCGGGGCGCCGTAAATTGAGAACGACATGGTTTCCGTGTGCGAATGGATTGGCGATCTCACGTTCAATACTGGCGCCATTGGGGATACGGCCGACGCTAGGTACATTGATCGTAACCGAAGAACCGTCGGCGCCTTCGACACCCAGGCCACCAACGACCAGGTTACCCTGTGCGATTGCATAGATATTGCCATCAACACCTTTGAGCGGCGTCATGATCAAACTGCCACCGCGCAGGCTCTTGGCGTTGCCGAGTGATGACACAGTGATATCGATGGTCTGGCCGATCTTGGCAAAAGGCGGCAATTCGGCGTGTACCGTAACTGCGGCTATATTCTTAACCTGCGGGTTCACACCGGGCGGCAGGGTAACTCCATATTGCAGCAACATGCTCTTCAAGCTTTGCACGGTAAAAGGAGTCTGAGAAGTCTGATCACCCGATCCATCGAGGCCTACCACCAGGCCATAACCCACTAGCTGGTTGCTACGAACGCCCTGAATGGTGGTAATGTCCTTAATTCTCTCTGCCCATGCACCACCCTGAAAGAGCATTAAAATCAGTAATATACCTAGCTTTATGTAATTCATCACTATCTCCTAAAAGGGGAATACAGGGCTATCGAAGAAGCGGCTTAACCAGCCCCTGGTATTAGCTTCGGCAATCACACCACCACCACCGTAGTAAATGCGTGAATTCGCCAGCTTGGTGGACAGAACGATATTATCGGCGCTGACATCCTGAGGACGTACCAGTCCTGATAACCGTATAAACTCCGACCCCTGATTGAGTCCGATAATCTTTTCACCTCGAACCACAAGCGTACCGTTAGGCAGGATATCGGTGACCATGGCGGATATCTCTCCGTTCAGACTATTACTCTGCGCGCTATCACCACTGCCGGAGAAGCTCCGTTCACCACTCAGCGAATTTTCGAGCAATGAATTGCCTTTATAAGTCGGCAATACACCCAGGATTGCCGTAGCACTCAGACCGAGTTCATCGTCCTTGCCGGTATTAGTTGCCGCCGATTTTGATGCATTGGTAGATTCCGACAGTGTGATACTTAACAGATCACCAACACGAAAGGCTTTGTTATCTTCGAACAACCGAACCGAACGACCAGCCTGAAAAATCGAACCGTTAGTGGGAGCCTGAAACTGCTGGGTTCTCATATCGACCGGCGCGTACTGCGGGTCAGGTAAAATCTCCATTCGAGTCGCAGAACAGGCATTCAAGAGTCCTAGAACGAGACCGGTAATGAGCAATTTTGGTATTAAATACATGATGTTATACCCTGGGAAATTCAATTCACTTATGTATTGTTATTAAGGAACTGCATCATGCCGTCAGCGGTAGAAATCAACTTCGAGTTCATTTCATAGGCACGTTGCGTTTCAATCATGCCCACCATTTCCTCGACGATATTAACGTTCGAGGCTTCCAGGCCGCCCTGGCGTAATCGACCCAGTCCGTTTTGACCGGGTGTACCTGCCTGCGGGCCACCACTGGCAGCAGATTCAACGAACAAGTTCTCACCGATTGGCTGAAGTCCGGTTGGATTAATAAAATTGACCGTTTGCAGGTTGCCGACGACCACTGGCGCCGCCTGACCGATTAAAGACGCGCTGACAATACCATCCCTACCAATCGTGATTGACTGGGCATCTGCGGGAATATTAATACCGGGCTGAAGGGTGTAACCACTGGCGGTTACCATCGTGCCCTGATCGGAGAGCATGAAGCTGCCATCTCGGGTATAACCCTCGGTGCCATCGGGCAGAATAATGGGGAAAAACCCCTTACCGTCGATAGCCACGTCGAGTGAATTGCCGGTGGTCTCGATATTACCCTGGGTATGGAGCTTTTCGGTGGCGACTACCCTGGAACCAGTACCCAGAGAAAGGCCTGAGGGTAAGCGGGTGTCCTGAGAGGTCTGGCCGCCCACCTGGCGTAAGTTTTGATAGAGCAGGTCTTCGAAGACGGCTCGGGACTGCTTGTAACCAGTGGTACTGACGTTGGCCAGATTATTCGAAATAACCGACAGGCGCGTTTGCTGCGCGTCCAGTCCGGTCTTGGCTACCCATAGGGCCTGATTCATTATGACTCTCCATCATTGATCTTGATAGAGTTCACTATGCAGGGAGCGTGCCAGAAATAAATAGTGGCTTTAAATCAGGCTAGAGTGGTGTCGGGGTCAGGCTTAAAACTCCGACACCGGAGTTATCTGAGGCGGAAATAGCGGCAAACTGTTTCCAGTAGCGGAAAATTACTTCCCGGATCGAATTAACTAAATTGGTTCTAACGGTGGAGAGAGCTGATTAAAAAGCCGCGTCAAATGTTCGACAGCCTCGCGACCGTTATCGGTCAACATACCACCATCGGCCCGTTCGATAATACCCTTGTCGAACAATCGTTGCGCAGCCGCCGCCACTGCGGGCTCGACAGCCTGGCCTATTTCGATACCTCCCGGCGAAGAGCTCAACCGATAACGTGATAAAAGATTAAGTTCTTCGATTAATTCAGAGTCCAGATGCATGTCCTACCTCCTCAAAAATAGTCACTGCCAGGGTCTTTTGCTAGGGTCTCGAAAGCTCTTCGCTATCGGGTTCTGGAACCAGTAAATCAGTCCGGTCAATACCCAGTGCTAACGCCGCCGTGGTGGCTACATAAATCGACGAATAGGTACCAACTAGAACACCGATTATCAATGCCAACGAGAAAGCATGGATAACTTCGCCACCCAGGAAGAACAATGAAGTCAGCACCAGCAGGGTGGTTAACGAGGTCATTAAGGTACGGGAGATTGTCTGGTTAATCGAAGCATTGGTAATTTCCAGCGACGTTTTTTTGCGAATCTTGCGGAAATTTTCGCGAATCCGGTCGAATACCACGATGGTATCGTTTAGCGAATAACCGATGACTGCGAGCAACGCCGCCAGCACGCTAAGATCGAAGTCGAGTTGCAGGATCGAAAAAACTCCCAGCGTGATCGTCACGTCGTGGATCAATGCGGCTACCGCCCCGATTGAAAATCGATATTCAAAACGAAAGAATATATAAATAAAGATTGCGATCAACGCGTAAAGCACAGCCAATCCGCCGTCCTCGGTCAATTCCTCACCAACCTGAGGGCCGACAAAATCAACACGACGAACGTCGAAGCTATGACTACTAGCGCTTTCCAGGGCCAAAATAATCTGGGTACTCAATTCGGCCTTATCCTGTCCTTCACGAGGAACGAGCCGGATTAAAACTTCTTTGGCACTACCAAAATGCTGAACCACGGCGTCATCAAAGCCCTGGGATTCGAGCACCTTGCGAATCGGCTGCAAATCTACCGCTTCGTCATAGCCAATTTCGATGACACTGCCACCGGTAAAATCTATACCAAAATTAAGCTTTTGTGTAGCCAGGCTTCCTATAGATATAACGATTAAAACGAGCGATACCATCATCGCCGCTTTACGTAGTCCCATGAAGTCGAAATTTTTATCAATCAGAGTAAACATAATGATTAAATCGCCAGTTGTTTGACCGTCTTACGGCCATAGATCAAATTGATAATAGCTCGCGTACCAAAAATAGCAGTGACCATAGAGGTGACGATACCGATAGACAGGGTTACCGCGAAGCCCTTAATCGGACCAGTGCCAAAACCATACAATACAATAGCAGCAATAAATGTCGTAATATTAGCATCGAGGATTGTGCCAAACGCCTTTTCATAACCGGCATAAATAGACGCCTGGGGCGAATTACCGAGTCGAAGTTCCTCACGGATACGCTCAAAAATCAATACGTTGGCATCGACCGCCATACCCACCGTGAGCACAATACCGGCAATTCCCGGCAGAGTTAAGGTGGCCTGTAAAATCGAAAGCACCGATATCAGTAATACCAGGTTCAGGGTCAGTGCGATATTGGCCACCATTCCGAATACCCGGTAATAAATTGCCATAAAAATTAACACGGCAATAAATCCGATAACTACAGACTTGAAACCCTTTTTGATATTGTCTTTACCCATGCTCGGGCCCACAGTTCTTTCTTCGACAATTACCATGGGTGCGCGCAGTGCACCAGCACGTAATAATAAGGCCAGATCGGCTGCCTCTCGCGTACTATCCAGACCAGTGATATTAAACTGTTTACTCAGCTGATCCTGAATAGTTGCAACGCTGATTACACGATAATCTGTTTTTCTGATCGCCTTTTTTTCACCATCTACTTCGCGAAATTCATAATTGTCCTCGATAAACAAAACCGCCATGGGCTTACCAATATTATCCCGAGTGATGTCACTCATGCGATCAGCGCCCTTGGCATTCATCGTAATCCTAACGTTTGGTCTGCCATCTTGCTGATCGAACCCCGAAACTGCACCAACAACCTCGTCACCACTAGCGATAACACTTCGCTTTAACAGAACTGGGCTACCGTCACTTTGTTTGTATAACCTGGCACCCACAGGAGCCTTGCCGGAAGACTGAGCAGCACTCCAATCGGTGAAGCTGCCATAGACTAACCGAAACTCGAGTGTAGCCGTCTTGCCAAGAATTCTTTTCGCTTTAATCGTATCCTGCACACCGGGCAATTGCACCACTACGCGGCTGTCACCCTGACGTTGAATTACTGGTTCAGCCACACCAAGCTCATCAACGCGATTTTTTAGAGTAGAGATATTTTGCTGGATCGCCGAACGCTTTTCTTCTTCCAGCGCAGTCTCGCTGAAACTTATCTCTATGAACCAGCTGCGGTCGTCGCTACTATCGACGAAGATAAAATCGCGGTACTCATTTTCCAGCATCACTCGGGCTGCATCGCGATCTTCAGCCTGTGCAAAACGCACTTTAATAGTACGACCACTGCTTTGCACAGTCTTGTAACGTATCTTTTCGCCACGCATAAAGCTGCGAAGTTCGCTTTCCGAGCGTTGCAGGGCTTTATCTATGGCCGACTCCATATCCACTTCCATCAGGAAATGCACACCACCGCGAAGATCGAGTCCGAGATACATTGGTAATGCGTTTAAACCAGCCAGCCAGTCCGGGGTCGCCGGAGCCAGGTTCAGGGCAACTCCATAGCGTCGGTCAGATTCGCGTAAAATATCGCCTATTTGTGAGGCCGCCTTTAGCTGTTGCTCGGTATTTTCGAACCGAATCAGGATATTGCCAGTCTCTAGCGCGGCCGAGCGGTACTCGATATTTTCGTTTTCGAGCAGGCTTTTTATTTGCTCGAGTTCGGCCTCATCAATAAGATTGACCCGGTGCGATATCTGCACTGCCGGATCTTCACCATATAAGTTAGGTGCGGCATAAACCAGGCCGAGCAATATCACCAGAATTAGAAGTGCGTACTTCCATGGAGCGTAATGATTAACCATAGGGATTAAAGCTTCTTGATAGTGCCTTTGGGTAAAATTGCCGAAACCGCGTGACTTTGCACTTTGATTTCAACATTCTCGGCGATTTTACAGGTCAGAAAAGACTCGTCGACATCGGTAATCTTGGCGAGGATGCCACCGTTGGTGATAATTTCGTCACCTTTTTTCAACGCTTCGACCATGCCCTTATGTTCCTTGGCCTTCTTTTGTTGAGGACGAATCAGGAGAAAGTAAAATATACCGAACATCAACAGCAGTGGCAGGATTAATTCTAATGTCCCTGCCTGTTGACCGCCCGCACCCTGCGCCATCGCATCGTTAATAAAAAAACTCATTAATATTTACCTTTGGTTAAGTCGTTTATAAGGATTTTAAGGCCTTTTAGCCACCCCTGAGCGGCGCGTATTATGGCACTAGGGCGCAATTCTCACAAGGTGGGTGAGGATTAAATCGTTCAACATCTTGTAAAGACTATCTAGCCTGATAAAAATACGGATCTCACAGGCCAAAAACTACCCCAACTCTGAAGAGAGACATTAATTAATTTCAGGCATCTATTAAAAATCCTTGTTGGACTAGCGCAATACTATTTGGTTATAACCTTCAGTGGGAGTTCATCAAAAATATAAACAAGGGGGAAAAGCTATGATAGTCAAAGACATTATGACTACAAATGTTAAAACGGCCCGACCAGATACCGCCGTTAAAGAAATCGCCTCGATTATGTGCATAAATAAGATATCCGGCGTACCCGTAGTAGACGAGAACGACTGCCTGGTAGGGATACTATCGGAGAAAGACATTCTTCAGCATATGTTCCCGGATATCAGCGAAGTCATGAACGAAGGGAGTAATGCACAGAATTTTGAAAAACTGGAGCGTAATTATCAGGACACCCTGAACAAAAGAGTCGGTGACCTGATGACGACATCTGTCTCAACAGTCAGCGAAGATATACCGGCACTCAAGGCAGCATCGATTATGTGGCTGAAAAAAATCCGTCGGATACCTGTTACGAATGGTGATAAATTACTCGGAATTATCAGCCTTGGCGATGTACACAAGGCAATTTTCCAGGAAAACCTGATAAATAAATAATCACTGAGATATCTTCAGACTCCTGATAGATAGTCTCGATAAAACTCATCGCAATATTCTTCATAACGATCGAGTTCTATCGCGGCCCGTATACGATGCATCAGGTCCTGAAAATAATACAGGTTGTGAATCGTGTTCAACCGAGCACCAAGAATTTCACCGCACTTGTCCAGATGACGTAGATAGGCTCTTGAGTAATTTTTACAGGTGTAGCAGCCACAATGCTGGTCTATTGGTCGCGTATCGTCGGCATATTTGCTATTACGAATCCGGACTATGCCCTGGTGGGTGTAAAGAAACCCGGTTCGCGCGTTACGAGTGGGAATCACACAGTCGAACATATCGACACCGCGGCGCACACCTTCGATGAGATCCTCCGGCTTGCCGACACCCATTAAATAACGAGGTTTATCTTCGGGTAATAAGGGTAAGCACTCATCCAGAGTTGCATTGCGTTCATCGGCGGGTTCCCCGACTGATAGACCCCCAATAGCGTATCCATCAAAGCCAATATCGACAAGACCTCTAGCTGATTCCTGGCGTAGATTGGCGTAAGTACCACCCTGCACAATACCAAAAAGAGCATTAGGATTATTATCTTGATCAAATGCTTTTTTACTGCGCTCAGCCCAGCGCAAAGACAATTCCATCGATGCCCTGACAACATCTTCGTCAGCCGGATAAGGCGTACACTCGTCGAATACCATGACGATATCGGAGCCGAGATCCCGCTGTACCTGCATCGATACTTCTGGACTGAGAAATACACGAGAGCCGTCGACCGGCGAATTAAACTGTACACCCTCCTCCGTTATCTTACGCATCTTCGCCAGGCTAAAAACCTGGAAACCACCTGAGTCGGTTAGAATCGGCCCGTGCCAGTTCATCATATCGTGCAAATCACCATGCTTTTTAATAATGTCCGTGCCGGGACGCAGCATTAAATGAAAGGTATTACCCAGTATGATCTGGGCACCGAGGTCGGTTAACTCTTCCGGCGTCATGGCTTTGACCGTGCCGTAGGTTCCAACCGGCATAAAGGCGGGGGTTTCGACCACTCCGCGTTCGAAGCTCAAACGACCACGACGAGCAGTTCCGAGCGTTTTATCCAGTGTAAATTTCATACTTTCCTCTTAATTCCGGGATGATATAAACATCGCATCGCCGTAGCTAAAAAAACGATATTTCTGCTCAATTGCGTGCTGGTAGGATCGTCGCATCAAATCGCTTCCGGCGAAGGCAGAGACCAGCATTAATAACGTCGATTTAGGTAAATGAAAATTAGTAATCATGGCGTCGATCACCCGGAATTCATAGCCGGGTTTAATAAAAATTTGTGAATCGCCATAGAAGGCTTCGATTCCATCATTTTGAGCAGCCGTTTCCAGGCTGCGTACCACCGTCGTCCCGACTGCAATAACACGTTTGCCTGCTGATTTTGTCTGCTCAATCAAGTCGCAAACATCGGCCGGGACTTCGACCTTTTCGGCATGCATTACATGATCATCAATATTATCAACCCGAACCGGCTGAAAGGTCCCGGCTCCGACATGCAAAGTGATATTGGCCGTCTGTACGCCCTTATCTTTTAATGTTTCAATCTGTTGTTGATCAAAATGTAACCCGGCAGTC
>Ga0224506_10000426_pt1 | contig 36764 bp, 67 predicted proteins | sample SF_Jan12_sed_USG_2_FD_169108 | JGI IMG/M metagenome (GOLD analysis project Ga0224506, IMG submission 169108) | Sediment microbial communities from San Francisco Bay, California, United States - SF_Jan12_sed_USGS_8_1 | ecosystem: Environmental > Aquatic > Marine > Sediment | place: USA... | reverse complement strand
TAAGTGTGTATTGATTGCGAAAACTCCTGGTAAAATCTGCCAGTCACTACTTTTGTTCCCCATTTCCCTTGTGTGTACACTGTGTAATAATAAGGATTTGTTCTCTTTAAGTCTTCCAGCATTGCCCTGTATTGGTCGGGAAGATGTGGATTATCTTCATGGGTAGAGTGATGCACTATGTATGGTAGCTCTATCTGGTTGCCGTTCATCTCTACGGTTACAACATCTTCAAAGCTTAATTCCCCTTCGCTATAATGCTTATCAAAGAATCGTTTATAAAACCAGTTTTCCTTATAGTCGCCCTCACATTCTGGATTAATGCTAAATATCTCCTGTAGCAAATCAGCTTTTAAAGTTCTTATTGAAGTTGTTATTGTGATAAAATCGGCCTCGTCTGGAATGTCCTCCTCCCACCAAACACATGTAGGGTCTTTTATAGATTTGATGCTGCTGGTATCATCTAGGCCAGCACCAACAAAGAAATTGCCGTTTATGCACTCTATCCTTGGCGTGGGTGTTGAGGCAAATCTAAAATAATCCCTTAGCCCCATTTCATCAATAAGGTCTTTGATGTTCTGATAGCATGAACCTTTTACTTTGGCCTGAACCTTCCTAATCATTATGCACCTAAAATGATTATGTGCAAGGCAATTATAAATCATTTGTTTTGCTGCGTAGTCTGATTTAGAAGAACCACGCCCTCCGTATGTTATTACATATCTGTGGGTCTTCTTATGTAGTGGCTTGAATTTCTTATTAACAATATTCCAATCCCAGTTTATGTCCATTAATCCTCATTGAATGGCTTTACCGTTATGCTTTTTGTTTCTACTTCTTTCTTATCAGTTAGCCCCAAATCCCTAGCTATAATGTTGGGATTAAGCAAGTCTGCGGCCGCTCCTGTGAACTTTTGATTTCTAATAATAGAGTCGACTTCCTTTGTGATATGGATAAAATCTTTGTTTTCACGGTATTTTATCCATGTTGTTATGTCGACACCAATAAACAAGCAAAGCCCTCCTATTGTCATTGCTCGCATCTTATTAACCTCTGTTTTTACCCATTGCCCCTGGTACTGGGCTGCTCGTTGTTCCTTCAGTGGGTTATCTTCTACCCATTGGAAATACTGCTCACAAGCGTCCATTAATTTTTCTGGGTCGCTATATATTGGCTTCCTGCCGTGTGAGCTTCTGGCCTTCCAAAACTGATTTCCTTTTGTCGCTGGCATACCCAAAGATAGTTAATTTTTATTTAATGGTAGCGGCATTAAATAGTTCCCATTATCCGCCAATAAATGGTATTACGCTTATCCATGTGTTATAGGTCATCTATTAACCTTTTCAATTCAATGTATGCGTGTGCGTATGCTTCTTGTTTCCCCTGTTTGTATCTTCGCTCCTCTATCTCCATAGGTAGTGGGATTGTGCTATCTGATTCATCTTTGAATTTATCAGCTAAAATAGAAAGACGACCTATAACAACAGGTAAATCTAATTCAGGCTGCATCTTAGCCTCTTGCATTTTCTCGTATAATCTTGCTTTAAACTTGCTCATAATATTTTTCTTTAAATCCTGAACTATATTTACCCAAACCATTAGGCATCATAGTATATTTTCTTAAGTCCAGATAAGTATATTTTCCTATCCAAATTCATTTGGTCATGCCACACAAGTTTGTCAAGAGACTCATACTTTTCATTTACATAATCATCAGCCATATCTTCCAAGTCCATTTTTGAAAAACGTTGCCTAACATCAGCTAAAACGATATTTTTATTTACTTGATTCTCAAGTTCTGAAATATACTTAAGTACACTTATTGGCACTTGTTTATAATCCTCTTCTACGTTTATCGCTCCACCAAGTTTTACTATTATGTTAGCTCTTGCCTTCTTGCTAACTTCTGTCATTCTAAATACTTCTATTAAACTTTTCATCTTATTTTTTTAAAATTATTAGTCAATATCCCGTTTTTCTTTTTCTTGCCTCTTAACATCTCCAACCAATAGCCATACGACTATTAGCATTGCAAGCACTGTTATTATAATTTCCATAGATTAAACATTATAGGTCAGAATCAAAAACAGCCTCTATATCTTTCCACTCTTGTTCACCATTAGAGCATTGCCACATTTGCTGCAAGACCTTATCTTCTTTTTGTCCTACACACCCAATAATTCCGTCACCGAAGTCTTCCTTTATCGGTGTAATCCTTATTATCCATCTTAAATAATTCGTAACAGTCCAATATCCTACCATATTCTTTTATTTATTCTTGTTTTTCGGCACAACAAGAGCGTGAATTATTACCGTTGTGATAGCGGACAGAATCAACGCCAATGTTATGTAAGTTAATATATCAACAAAATGTATCATGATTTTAGTTAGTTATCCAATTTACTCTTCCGTATGTCTCGGCTTCTCTCTTTTTAGGCCACGCATGAAAATAGAATGATCCTATAAGCCACCAATTACCGTTATTAATTTCTGCCTTTATACATGCCTTAATTGCTTTTTTAACTACCTTTTTTCTCTTCCTTGGCATCCTTGGCATCCTTCCAAATATTGATCGAGCCTCCATTTCTATTATATCCATTTCTATTTATATAGATTCAATTATAAAGTCAATATTCTCCGCTTTAGGAGTAAGATAATATTGTTCTTTAGAGACCAATACTACTTCTCCAATTTTGCACTTTACACCATACGGTTTTCCGAGATGGTAAAAGTTTACGCCCTCGTGTGCTATTGTCAGCCTATGCGGCACGCCTGTTTTTCTTAGGCTTACTGTTTTTCCTTTGTTTTCTTCCGTAAAATATCCTTTTTGCTTTCCCATGTTTGTTTTATTTAATTTGTTCCCATTATCTGCCAATAAACGGTATTACTATTATCCATGTGTTGGCAGTAATTAAGATCGGTATTTCTCAATAAGCCTGTTAAATTCATTATTATCTATTTCTTTAAAGTGATTTGGTATTCCGTTTTTAGGCATGTCTATAATTCTAATAGATGGGTTGTGTAAATCAATTCTCATAATTTTGTTTAATTTAAAGTTGACTAATAGTATTAAATTAAGTTCCTCAACTCCAAATTCAGTCCCGTGATAAAGAGTACAACTACTGCCAACATCATGTATAGTGCATGGCTTAGTTTCGTTTTCTTTATTAAGGTTATCCATTATTTAAGTTTTTCTGTTAAAATTTAATTAGTAGTTATTTAATGCCACGACACCATACACAAGATGCGTTGTATGCCATTAGGGCATTGATTTAATTTCTGCTTTAATGTCGCTCCATTTTTTCCATTTAGGGTTTAGGTTTCCTGTATACATCGGTATTTCTTGCAACATTAGTTCTACTTGCTCAATCGCTCTTGTTTTAGCATACTCCCACATTTCATCATTTGAAACACCGCATCGCAAATGCCCTAACGGTTGGTAAATCTTGTTTACTATGCTTTTAGCTAATATTTTGTACGTTTTTTGTTCTTCTATTGCTTCCATAATTCACACACAACACCATGTATAATGCCATGCAATTAAAGTTTGTAGCCGTTAGTTAGTATTTTGGGTATGCACGGCATATACACACGCCCATTAGGGTGCATTCGCATAATCAATTAATTTGTTGTTTAATTTTTCTGCTAATTCTATTATTATCTGATACACTTGCCTGTGATCTGTCTCGTTATTAATTAACTTGTATGAATTTAGCACCATGCGAATGAAGTTTTGTACATCCTCACGCTCGCTAACATCAACGAAACCTAAATTTTTAACAGTTTGCCACTGAAATCCGCATTTTAAACAAGTCTCTTTATCGTACCCATTATGAATTGTCACTTTATTATCAAAGCAATTAGGGCAAATCGTCTTTCGTTCCTCAATATTGCTATCATCAACTAAACCTAAATTTTTAACTTGATTTCCTACTTGAATTTGCTCTATACTATATCTGCCAGCTTGTAGCGTCATTTCACCTTCTATCTTAAAGGTCATTGTGTCTTCTTTAAAATCACCTGTTACTAACTGTCCTGTGTATTTCATTTCGTTTGTATTTAATCGTTAAAAATCAGTGCATAGCCTTAATAGGTCTTTTGCTTTTCTGGTGGCAGAATTCTTTCTGTTAAAGGCTTTAGCTTTATCGCCTTTTTTGTTTTAAGCTCCCCAAAATCGTAAGATTTAGAGTCCAATAGTTGTACTTTGTTCATGATTTTATGATTTTATATTTTGCTATTCCGTTATTATTTAAGAGTTCTAAAAGGCTGTTGATATTACATTTCTGCAATGCTTTTGAAGACATTCTTACCAACTCCGATACATTTATATCTTCTGGAATGTCTTCTTTCGTGTCTGGCAATCCGTGCATTTTTCGCAATCTCCTTTTCTCTTGGTGCGCTTGATGCCTTAGAAACGATACCATTTCTTGTACCCTTGCCGTGCTTCTTGATTTAGCGTGTTTGCTTTCGATCTCTAACGTTAATGTTTTATTCATGATGGTTTTGGTTAGTTAATTATCTTAAATCAGCCCTTTTAATAGATGTATTAATCAGGCCAAACTTTTCGCTTTTTCGTTTTCCTATGATTGGATAAGCGTAATTGTTGTTAGTATTAATGGCGTATGCATTGCCGTTTTTGTCTGTGAATGTTGCCAGTGTATAATGTGGCCTCAACAAAACTGATTCATCTATGCTTGAATTGGAAATATACGGGCGATTTTCGTTTGTAGGTGTCATAATCTTTTAGTTTGTGTTTGTTTTTAAAATTCTCTTGCTAATCTTCTGCACTCTTTAATATCTGCTTGGAAGGCTAAATGCTCGGCTTTTGATAATTTACCAGTACTTTTCTTGTAATTCTTTGCTTTTGGCATTTTGTCGATTTCTACGATCTCTACTGTAGAGGTTTGAAACATTTTACATTTTCCTCTTGAATCTTCACATATTGTAAAATCTCCTTTTTCTCCTGTTACTTTGTATGTTTTGTTATTTTCTATTATCGCTTTCATCGTGGTATCCTTTAGTTTGCTATTGTTTTACTAAGGTAGTACACTTACTTTACTTACGCAAGCTATTTCTTATTTATTTTCATATAATCGTCAATTATTTGTTTTGCCATCTCTTTACCTATAGCAAAATAAGTGGCGTATCCCTTATGCTTTAACCTGTCTAACATTATTGCTTGCTCATATAAATGCTCGTTTTTTTTAAGTCCCCCGTCTTTTTTAAATATATTTTCGTTAGTTCTTTTGATCTCCAGGAATAAGCCCGAATAATCGCCCCTGGGCTCTAATATTAGAAGGTCTGGAATCCCTCGCCCTGACTTTAGTTTTGAGAATTTAACCGACAACCCTATAGGCATTCTAACGCCCGAAGCGTCAGAGGTAAATATAACATCAGGATATTTGGCTTTGATGTAATTGCAAATTTGCAAATGTTCGGATTCTTCTTTTTTCATAAGCTACTAAAATGTGAAAGTTTAAAAATACTGCTCAATCTCGTTTTTTATGTCCTCTTTATCTGCCCCTATTTCTTCACATGCCACATTTATAATTTTATCATAAAGCCTTGAAAATTCTATTTCGTCCATCTTAGAAAATGATATGCTTTTTGGATAGTAAAATGCTCCTTTTGGCGTGTCGGTTCTTGTATATTCGCCAGCCTTTATTAAGAAATAGCCCCTAAACGCCTCAAACTCATTATCTTTAAAATGGTCTTGATTTTGAAAAACCAAATTTAACAAAGCAAAAAACTTCCTATGAAATAAAACATTCCTCTTTTTCTTTATCTCTATTTCGTAAGTCTCGCCCATCTTTAATTTAGCACTCCTAATGCCGTCATGATCGCTATTGTATAATGGCTTTAAATATGTTCCCGTCCATGTTACTAAAGCTTTCATTTCTTAACGAATATAAATTTATTTTTAATCATTACTTTAAAATATCTCATATATCTAGCCATGCTGTTTTTGCATTTAAAGGGCGTGTAATCGACTTTAGACTTGACGTAAGTAAATGCGTCGACTTCATTGATAACGTAGTATTCTAGGCCGTGCACAATGTCTTTCATGAGCAACGGCCTATAGTTGTCGCTGTCGTCTTCCGTGCCTTGCTTATCTTGCGCATTGTGCGCTTTAACTTTAATTTTCATTTGTTCCCATTATCCGCCAATAAACGGTATTACTATTATCCATGTGTTACCCCCCATTAGGTCTAAAGTCACCATTTTTCACTTTCCTACTTAGTTCTATAAATGAAGATGGCCTAATTTTAAGAAACTTTCTAAATGTGTCCAGTTCTTTTTTTTCATGTTCGCCTAAGTAATAACAGTTAGGTTCATTAATTGGTAGGGTTTTTAGTTCTTGTAAATCTTCTCTAAAATATATATGTTGTTTCATTTTAATAAATTAACGGTGGGTAACAAAGGCTAAAAAGCATTGCCAACCAAGTTTAGTAATAAATTGAAGCGTTCATTTCTTAGGCTACGCTTCTTAGCCAAATCATTAGGCGCAATTAATACGCTGTTCTATTCCGTATTTATGCAGCCTTGTGCCATAGCAATAAATGAATCGGTAAACGTCTTGCATTAATTCCCCAAACCCTACCTTAAATTTCATTCTGCCAGCAATAGTATCTACTTCAATAGCTTCGTTAACTACCTCAGTTTTCAAACCCATCATTAGATTAATTTCTTCCGCTACTGTTTCTAAATAGTCTAGTTGTCTTTCTTTATAATTCATAGTTTATATATTTAACTGCGCTTAACCCTCATTGCCCAAATCAAAGTTGTTGCGCTCATGATATTGACATTTTTCTTTATCGTAATATAATATTTCTTCCCCTGGCTGACCCATAAGCCTTTGTTTTTTCATCTTCCAAACCTTTATTATTACCTCTGGATTTGTTGAGTCAAACATGTCTCTATCTACAGAGAATATACAATCGCACTTGTTCCACCACATCGATCCGCCATACATCCTGGAGGGCGACGGCTCAGGCCTTGAATCCAAATTATCTGCTGCCTTTGGGTGTTCTGCAACTACTAGCGAAGATTGAGAATTAACAGCAAACAACTTAAATTCTGTCAATGCCATTTTTAAGTACTCTGATACCATATTTTGGCTTGTGCCCTCTACCAACGAATTAAACGGGTCGATTAAGAATATTTTATGGTCTTTCTTGTCGTTCAGAACATTGAATGCATTCAGCACATCATTAACACATGGCGTTTTATCAGAGCTAATAATAGTTATGTATTTTGACAGGTGACTAATAGCCTCGTTCCTTTCTTGATCTGTTAGCTGTCTTTTATGGCCAAAAGAAGGGTGTTTCCCTGTAAACATCAATAGCAATTCTTCCACAACGTCCTCAACTGGGTAATTCTCTGGCGTGTACATTGCAGCTTTCACTCCCTCTTTAATTACCCTGTTTAATATTAGCTGAATTGAGAAAGAAGATTTTCCTGAATTATGAACCAATATAGGGGCTGATTCTGTGGCTAAATAATAGTTGCTGTTTTCTTCAACTGTTAAATCGTAGGTTGTCTCATATTCAATCTCCTTAAACGACTCAATATCTTCAATATTTATAATAGGTGCCTCCATGTTGTTCCTTGTATTACTCTTTTAATTGCGTGTACGGTACATCCGTAACGCTTTGCTATTTGTGTTTTGGTTTCGCCTGCCTCATGTCTTGACTTTCGCCCATACACATAATTTGCCCTTATCTCCAAAACGTCCTTTTCTGTTAATATAGATGCTGGGTTTTTCTCGCCAATTTGTGAACTTCTTTTTAAAAAGTATGAGTGCTTGGCATTTTGCGAGGCCGTACACCATTCTAAGTTTTTAACCCTATTATCATTCCTAATCCCATTCAAGTGATTAACTTGTGGCAAATTTTCAGGATTAGGAATAAAGGCACTCGCTATAATTCTGTGTACTTTTATTGTGTGTGTTATACCATCATTACGCTTTAGCATTGTTCTCATATAACCGCAGTTATCTAGTGCTGGCTTCATTACCCTTCTTTGGCCTGAACCCTTCCAGTTAAATGTTAATATTTCACCCTCAGAAGAGGCCAAGTATCCCCTATAATTAGGTATTCTTTTCCACGTTTTTTTCATTTTTTATTTAAAGATAGCAAAATATCTTTAATTTTCACATACTTGTGCCCATTAAAAAACTCGTGGTTTTCTGTTACCCTTATTTTTGTGCCATCCTTTAGCTTAATTTCAAACAAACGGTCTTTGTGCTCCTTGAATTTGTGGGTGTCTGTGACCATGCGCCATTCATTGACTTTGTTCTTATGGTTATGCGATAATACGTATTCACCAGCCTTTATATCCTTGATGCATTTTACACCGCTTTTTGTGTGGACTTTCTGTCCTCCATAAAAACAACCTGGATAGCCTGTCAGGCCATAAAAAAAGCCATCTCGCCATTTTAAATAAGGATCAAGCGAATGAAAGTGTGTTGTTGTGCCGTGTGTTTGCCCGTGCTTTGCGTAGTAATCTAGCTCTTTCTCAAAGTCCGACGGCTTGTTGAATTTAAAATTATCGTCCGTAAGCTTTTGATTGCCGTTTAATATATCTTTTAAAGAATTTATTATTTCTGCCATGTTTTTTGTTTTATATAGTTCCCATTATCTGCCAGTAAATAGTATTACTATTATCCATGTGTTATAGGCAATTGAGCCACTGGTTATAAATCTCAGTTGCTATTTGTGCAGTCATTACTGGTGGTACACTCATACCAATTAAGTAAACAGGTTTGTTTCTACAAAAATTATAGTCCATTGGGTAGCTTCCAGCCTTTTTACATTCATCATCAAACAAAGTCCTTTCAATTTCATAATCATAAGGCAATCCATTTGCTCTAATCGTTGGCAGTACTTTATCCGGGTGTAGTTTAATTTCATTAAAGTAACTTCCTTTGGGGTGTACACTACTAAAACTATTCCCAGCTTCACAAAGTAGCCAATACTTTCTAATCATTGGGCTTAATCCAAGTGCATTTTCATTGCCTTCAGTTTGTCTTATTTCTTTGTATGTTATTTCAGGCTCTTTAAAATCAATTATTATTTCAGGAGCAACCGTAAATAAATCCATTTGTTTTAAAAATGGTTCAGCTAAATCTTTTCTAAATGCTATAAAAAATACACGTTCTCTTTTTTGTGGCACTCCCATTTTTGAGCCATCAACTAAAAAGTGTTGTACATAGTATCCGGCTAAATCAAATTCCCTGTATATTTTTCTAACATATTCCTTTGCATCTCCTTGCAGTAATCCTTTTACATTCTCAGCAACTACAACTTTTGGTTGTAATTCTTTTGCAAGGTCTATAAAATCAAAAAATAAGTTATCCAAAACCTGCTCTGCTTGTCCTTCTCTAAATTTCTTTTCTTTTCCCCAATCTTTTTCACGATTTCCAGCCATAGAAAAACTACTGCAAGGTGGCGAACCATCCAAAATATCAAGGCTGTATAATTCTTTGGGTAAATCCTTTCTAAGTTTAAAGGTTTGTATAGGCTCTAAATAAGCATACTTTGGGTTGTGGTTAGCTTTGTATGCTTCTATCATCTTTGGGTCAATCTCATTGCATCCTAATGCATCAAAACCAGCTAATTTATAACCCATAGTAGAACCGCCACCACACGCAAAACAACTAAAAACTGTTCCCTTATCTTTTGTAAACTTTGCATCTTTCAAAGTCCATTCGTAATTAAATCTATGTTTCATATTATCTCGTTAATCAAATAAAAAGCCTATAACACAGGCTATAAAATCATTTTCGTACCTCAAACGCTTCATAGCCGCAGCCGTTGCTATTAGGTATTAGGTATTATTTATTATTTCCTGTATTTCTTCCTCGTGTCTCACATAAGCCATTTTAAGCGCATCTAAGCAACTTTTATTATATCTTGGTGTATCCACACCTTTTTCATTAATTCGTTGCGTGGCGGCATCTATTAGCTCTTCTGTGAAGCTTAGAAGCTCATGCATTGGCGGTGCTTGCTTCTCATACTGCTCAACTATGTATTTATAGCCTTCGTAAGAAGCCCCAGCCAATATTAACCCGTGAGATAAGGAGTTTATAAAATTATCATTAAACGAAATAAAAGCAATAAGATCGTTAAGCAATATTTCTTTGTTGATAAATTTACCTTCGTTTAAGGTTTTTATAATACTCCTGAAATTCACAACTTCTGTTTTTTCGCTGTAATTTTCTTTTACAAATTCTTTTAGTTGGTCGGCTATCATATCTAATCAAATTCATTTCCTCGTTCACCAAAGAAGATGGTAAAATTGTCTTCCTCTGCATTTCCCCAAGCAAAGAATATATCTCCATAAATTTTATCATGTCTAATGAATTCTACATTATCATAACTTTCAGGACGAGACATAGTTGGAGAAATAACAGTATTCTCACCAATTTTTTTGCGGAACACTGTCTTCTTTCCTTCTTTCTTCTTTTAGTATTATCTATAAACTTTGTCATAATTATTTTATTTTCATTGGTAGTGATTTTTTATGTTCTCTTATCCAGATGCAAACTTCTTGCGTTGTGAGCTTATAGGTCTTACCATACACCCCTAACGACCCTTTGCGTATTGCTTTGCAAACCTCGTCCGTTGTCATCGTTGGGAACTCCTCAGCAACATCTTTCAGGATTGCTGGTATGTCTGTCTTTTCGCTTCCTGTTCTTTCAACCGCTTTACACAAGCTGGCCAAAATCTTTGGCTGGTTAAATGTCTGGATACTGCTCGACTGCGATTTTTGCAAGTTGTTTGATTTCATCTCTTCCATTATTTTTAAATCTTTCGTTAAATACTAAAATATACATTAATCCCTCGCCGTTCTTTTTCCTGAGTTTTGGCAAGGTTAGAAATTGCTTAGACCAAAAATCGTCAGCCTTGGTTCTTCTTACAATTGTGACAATTTGCTCAAAAGGTATTTTTTCAATTCTGTTTAATTTGTCAATAGTGTCCTTCCATCTTTCTTCAGCTTTCAGATCGGCGGGGTGTAAATGTTTTTCAAAAAAGCAAAGGCATTCAAGAAAACAATTTTCAACTTCTTTAGAAAATTTAACCTCCCTTAGTTGTTCTTTATTTTCTTTTACTATATCTGTATCTGTATCATTATCTATATCGGCTTTTTTGGGTTTCTTTGGGTTTCCAAATAACCCACTGGGTTTTTTGGGTTTTGCTGGCCTGCCTCCTTTTGCTCCATTGACCTTATTTCTGTTAACGATAGATTCATATTTCTTTAAATCTCTTTTTAAATTTTGCTTTATTGGCTCGAAAACTAACGAGACTATCATGTCTTTAGGTTCTGGGTTTTTATCATTTACATACTCTAAAATTGTTAGAAACAACTCGCCAGCTTTTTCTTTTGGCATCTTCTCAATCGTGTGTATTAAATCACAATAAAGGAGAAAAGATTTTTTATTGTCAGCCATTACTTACAGATTGTATAGTTTTAAACATTAAAATTTATTAACAAAAAAAATCAAAGGACAATAAACTTAATGCCATCTATGCTGGTGTGCTTAACTTTTTCATCCCTTATCCAGTTATATATTTGCTGAACGGTTAAATTCTTCTTTTTAGCAAAGTTTCTAACTGTAATTAGTTTTGTTTTATCTACTTTAACTGTCTCCATAACTCAAATATACTTTAATATTTTAAATATTCAAATCTTATCCCTAATTTATTTTTAATATTTTCTCTATATCTGTAGGCTCGTAAGTGTTTCTATGATACCTGCACCTCCCACGGACACCATTCCTAGGGTCGTAGGTATCGCATTCAGTACTCCCACAAGACTCTTTTGTTAGCCCTACAGCCATAAGCTCAGAGCAATAAAATTCATGACTATTTTTCACCATTTTAGCCTCCAGTATAGTAAAACTTTTTAAGTCTTTATCCTGCATAAATTCTTTCCAGTAATCAAGTGTAAAGCATTCTTGCTGAAATAGTGGGTCGTTATGATAGTAGTATTTGCTCATTATAATGATTTAATCATGCATTCATATACATGTTTACCAATTTTAGGGTGTACGCAATTGCGTAATACTTGGCATGGGTCATGGTTGCCCTCGTAATAGATATTACCCTCGTAATTAATACCTAACCACTCTTTTAGATGCTCTGACCCTTTGGCCGTGCCTATGTTTATAAAATTCTTAGGGTGCTCCATTTTAAAATCTGATATATCGAAATTAGACCAAAACAAGTGCCTGCCGATTTTTGCCGTTGGATGGATTGGTGGGTCATAATATGGGATAACATTCTCTATAACATATTTGCCGTCAAAATTATAGTCAAGAAATATTTTTAACTCGTATAACTCTAAGCTTGGAAGTCTTGGCTTTCTATTCCTGCCACTTCTTATCATTCTTGTATTTGCCTGACAGGGTGGAGACAACCAAATAAAATCATAATCTTGATAATTATTAAGCAAGTGGTCAATAACATCGCCTATAATTACTTTATGTTTAGCATTATTTGTTTTGTAAACTCCTGCTATTTTGCTGTCTTTCTCAACTGCTACAACATTGCAATCTTGCCAATATTTAGCGTTCCCTCCTAGGCCAGCATATCCGTTTAATACATTCATACTAATAAAATTTATTAAATCTATTATACTGCTCAATAGTTGCTTTTTGCTCCATTTGAGGATTTGTTAATTCCATAAATTCGGCTTTTGGTATTAGCTTCTCATGCTCTGTGTTTAGCTCCTCATAAGCCATACCCTCAAAGTGGTTGTTAATATCTTCTTCTGGATCACATGCGTAGTCGATAGCTGCCAACGGTATGATAACATCAATTATAACTATCGTTTCACCTGCCAGCCCTGCACCTGGTTGTCTATGGGAATTAACATCACAATCAAATGACATTATTTTGCCATCTTCATTTAAGAAGTCAATTAGTTCCCATGCGTTTTCATCTGTTGCCTCGTCTAGTTCCAATGGTGATAGTTCGCTATAAGTTGCCATTTGCTTAGTGTTTTGTTAATACTTTTACTAAAGTAATACACTTGCTTAACTTTAGCAAATGTATTACTTTATTTATTTTGCTAAAATGGCAGATCGTCTATTATCCCTTCGCTTATTTCCCCTGCTTGCGCTGCTTGCTCCTGCGGAACGCCTGGTATACTATTGGCAACACTAGATATTTTCCAAGCTTGCAAAGTATTAAAATACTTATCAACTCCCTGCGGATCTGTCCATTTGCGACCCTTTACATTTAGCTGTACAACAACTTCCTGTCCAATATCATAGCTATCTAATAAATCGCACTTATCTTGTATAAACTCCATTTTTATATGTTCTGGATAGTCTGGATTTTCTGCGTACTTAATCACAAATTCACGTTTAGCGAATGAGTCTGTAATTTGCTGTTTATTAAATATCTCATATATTATTCCCTGTATTTCCATGTTATTTTAAATTTACGCTTACTGTGGTGGTTGATGTTTTTACCGCCTTAAATACTTCCTCGCCTGTGTTTGGGTCGACCATTGAAGTAGATAAGTTTTTAAGCATATTTTCAATGCTTTTCTTTTTGTCTAGTACATCAATGTACTCAGAATAATTACACCCCTTAAAATCATATCTTACACCGCTTTCTTTAACCGTAAAAACAGCACCATGATAATCGACTTCTTTTTCAGGGTATTTTTCTGTCTCCTTAATTAAAGCATCTTTGTATTTGTCACTATCTTCGATTTTCTTAATCGTGTCTTTTAATATTTTTACCTGTTTTGCCAAATTCATGACATCCAAGTCACCTTCGATAATCCCTTCAATAATGCTATCTGTAAAGGTTTTTATTTGCTCCTTATTCTCTGGTGCTGACATTAGCACACTCATTGCCTCGTTTTTCATTTCTTAGGTGTTTGGTTTAAGACTTCGTTTTTAATTTTCTCCTCCTGTGCTGGTGTTACCGTGTACGCTTTCTTAACATCCTCAATAGTTTTGTTTATTTGTGGATTTGCCAACGCTGCAACGATCTTTACCCATGCTGTACCACCTTCCTTGATGGTTGGCTTTGCTGTTTTTACTGGCAAGTCATTTGAATGTGTAGCGTCCGTGTCTGGCATTTTACCTACGGGCGTTAAGAAAGTCAATAATAAGCAATTTTTCAAGGCGTATGTTGTGGCCTTTCCTGCCCCTTTGTCCTGAGTGTCCACGCCTTGACCGTATCCAGCAAGCTCTACACTTTGCCCCGATTCGTGCATAAGCAGATACTTAGTTTTTACGCTTGTGAATATAGATTGCTTTGATTTCATAGGCTTGGGCGTAACCTTGCTATATTGGTCTATTTCCTCCCATCTGGTAACCTCTTCGCTTTTTTCTATGTCAATAGGTAGAATACATAAGCCGTTATTCGCCAGAGCCTCATTAAACACCTCCTTAACGTCCATGTCTTTTGTTCCGTCATAGGCATGTTGACCACTACCAACACGGCTGTTTTTCTCCATGCCTTTTACGGTTTTCATAACCTCAATTATGGCCTTTGCTATCTTGTCTTTGCTATTCGTTTCCATGCTATTTATTTTTTCTGCTTTCTTTTATTAATTTTATTGTATTATTTATGTCACTTTCATACAGATATGGAGAGTTGCTCATTTCACTTATTAGTGCAATAAGTGCTTTGGAAGTTGATTCCCCGATACATTTGCCCTTAAAGTAGGTGAGTAACTCTGCTGCTTCGTCCTTATCTATCTTATTATTTTTATAGTCATAATATTTATTTACGAATAATTTAGCCGTCACCGTTAACGCCCCTATCCAGCTCGCCATCTTTAATAAGGTGAAAAGGAAGAATAAACCCAATCCCCATAATGCCATCTGTGGGGTTTCTTTTAAAATCTCTAATAGTTGCTGTATCTGTTCCATGCTATTTATTAAGTTTGTTTTGTCTATCATTTATTTGCTTAAAAACCAAGCCACAAGTATGGCTATCTATCATATTAGCGGCTTCCTCCTGTGCGAATTTGCAGCTCGCTTGCCTCCTGTCTAGCTCCTTGCCTAAACTGATTCTGTAATACATTTGCGCAAATACGCTTTTCTTGTACGCCTCGCATAAATTGAATTTCTTATTTTCTGTCCTTACTCTTAACATATCTTTTTATTTTCAAAGGTAGTGTATTTGTTTTACAAAGAAAAGTATTTGCTAAACTTTTTGGGCAAAAAAAAGGAGCGCATGAGAAACGCTCCTAAAAACAAAACACCTAAATCACAAACTTTTGTTGTTACGAATAGCTTTACAAATATATGAATTAATCTTTATCGATCCTTTTTAATCTTCTGGCCTGTCTGTTTTCCTCTCTTTTGTTCGACCTTTCATGTTGACCTTTAATTTTCATAAATCCATTTACTGCACGATCTCCAAAATAGAATATAAAAACACTCCCTAATAAGATGGACATTTGAGATAAAAATGTGACATTTAACGTAAAAAAAGCAAACCCGTCCAAATACCCCATAATTACAAAGTTTACTAACAAAAAGGCTAATGTTAGTGGTCGTATATTCTTAGACCACCAAGAGTCACTAATCATATCTCTGTCGTGCCTCTCGTTGATCGCCTCGGCCTCCTCTTTTTTAGAGGTGGTAAGATTATCAGCAACCTTGCCAGCCTCGCTTACAAGCTCTGTACTGGCCTTGATTATTTCTTTTGCCTTCATGCTGATAATTTTATTTCAAATGTATTTTCTTGTGGATAAGGCCTTAACTCGAAATGCCGTGCATCCCAACCAATCTTATCTTGCTCGGTTAAGAATCCATCATTATCCAAATCCTTATCGCCCCAAAATATGCCGCAATGCAAATAAATATCTTTTGGTATTTTCTTCTCTTTCTTTAATAATTCAAATGATAAAATCATGTAGTATGCAACGATTAAAGCATGCTCTTTTGTGTTTGATATTTCGCCATCCACATAAGGGGCAATGTCAACAGCCCCCCCCGATTGGTGATAAGATTTCTTTTCGTACCCATCTCGTTGCGAAGCGCCTCTTGAAAATATCTCGTTTTGCTCTCCTGCTGTCCTAACTCCTCCCATCCACGGTATAGTAACGTCTATAGGCGAAAGTTTTAAAACCTCGCTTAAAGCAATAACTAAATATTCACTTACGCCTTTTATTCTGCGCTTACTGGTTTTTCCTAAGTAGAACATATTACCCTCCGTTTTTTAATCCTGCAACTATCTTGGCTAAGTCGTGAACTTCTTTGGCCAACCCGTCTACGGATTTTCTCATTTCTTCAATAGATTTTTGCATTCTGCTATTTTCCTTGATATTATTTTCATCGTGTATTGTATTTGTTAGGATATTCTCTTTGTTAGCATACACCTGTTTTTTTAGACTTTCAAAGCTCTCTTCTCTTTTACCCTCCTCTTTTTGTTGTTCTGCATATTTCCTATCACTAGAGCTTTTTAGCCAAACACTAAATATTATCATACTAACAGAAGCAATAAAAGAAAATATCGCTCCAATAATTGTGACAATTGAAATAGATGGCTCTATAACTTCAGGGTGCGTATCTGCAAACAATAATATTGACTGTATAATCATAACCCTTTTAAAATATCTGCAAGCACTCTTTGTGCGCTAACTATGTCCTTGCTCATTTCCTCAATTTGGCTACTCATTAATCCCCTCTCTTTTAATGCCTTATTAGCTCTAATATACTGCGCATTTGCAATAAACAAACTATCATTTAAATCTTTTATTACCTCCCTACTAACCTTATTGCTCGCTTTTGTTTTTCTACGGCATACCATGTTTGCAATAGGCCACATCATTGACGCACCAAACACACATCCACTAACCATCGCTATCAATGTTTGTAGTTCCATTTTTTAGTTCTTTGATATTAATCATTGGTGCGCTGTATGCGAATCTTGAGTTTTCTAAATCGCTGCTTAGTTTTTGAATTTTGTCGTTTAGCTCTGTTTTTATCTTATGATACCTGTAATTCTTAAGGCACTGCTCGGCCTTTAATTCAAAGACCTCTCTGTCTTTGTCCATCTCGTTCATTTTGATTTTGTGCATATAAATTAGTCTCGTTATTGGCCATGCTATAACAGCACCGAAAATACAACCGCTAATTATCGCTGTCAATATTTGAGTATCCATTTTTTGAGTTAATTAACATAAGAAAAACAAGTACTATAACAACTCCTTTTATTGCCAATTCTGGTATTGAATAAGGGTTATTGTAAAACACCACGTACCAGAAAAGATCAAATATGCAAATAATTAGGCTAATGATTGCAATCTCTCCAAGTAGTGTGTTTCTTGGCACAAACAAAAGTATCGCAATAGCTATTACTATGTGTCTCATAAAGTCAGAGATATAGCTGACATAGGTCACTAATCTAATACCATTCTCAAAACCTCCTTCATACACCATAAAAGGGAAAGGCTTAACCCATATTTCTATGGAAAAAGCCTCCCACGAATACGGGAGTGCATGATATATAACCATTAGCACTATAGCCGCTAACCCTTTGCTCATTACGACCCTGGTGGTACTGGCTCTGGTACTGGTGGCACTGTTTGCGTTGTTACATTAACCTCCTCCTCTTCTGGCTTGTCTGGCTTGTCATTTCGCCACTCCTGAAATTTGTTAAATTGTTTCATAATTTTTTTATTTTATTGGATTATTTCTGTTGTATTCCAAATATAATCATTTTTTATTTTTCTATCTAAAATATTGCCATCTTGATGCATTAAAGCTTCTGTAATCTGTATCATGGGAGTTCGTGAAGTATAGGCTCTATTGTTTCAACAACTTCAAGCTGATTGAATAGATTATTAAACTTACTCCAAACAGGATGATCTTTTATTTCCTCGTGGATATAATGATCCCCGTTAGCATCTTCTACTAATTCAAGCCGATGAACTCCATCTGTTTGTCCGTGCAACTGTCCATATAACTGATTTGGGGATCTTAGTTTTAAAAAGGCCATAATTATACTATAAATAAAGATTCGAGTAAATTTAATTCATTGTTTAGGGCAACCCTATCTAGGTTTCCTCCATAATAGGCATAAGATACGGTGCCGTCCAAATGTCCAGTTATGCTTGTATATTTTTGAGCAAGAATCCCCATCGTTTCGGCTGGGATACCATAGCTTGAAACAGTTGAGCTGCTTACTGTCACTCCATTTTCCTGATAATAACTATTAACGGAGTCTATTCTATGAGTCGAGTATCTACCCTTTACAAAAACATTTGAAGGGGCATATACTGCGCCTGTGCCAGCGTTGTTAACGTAATTAATTGATGTTCCTGTTTGCACAATTCCAGTGAAAGCAAGCCCAGCCCGTGATCCGAATAAATTTTGTGTCAAAACATCAAAATTATCATAACAATAAGCACCAATATTATTGATATTTAAAGTTGCATTGACAGAATCTGTCGCTAGATTGAAGTTAGTATCGATGTACTTAGTAGTTCCGTTTCCTCGAAATCCTTGATTTGGCGTATGAACGCACCCGTTAACATTTGATGCCGAAATTCCACGTATAGCGCACATTAACGAGTTAGCTTCATCAGTTAATGTATTAAAAAAGAAGTAATCCATCTTAGCCCAATTCCCAGACAATACCATTGCGTTTACTACCGTGTTTATATTCTGTTTTTCTGTAGTAGTTAATGGATTAGGCATCAGCAAAAAAACTGCTTCGGCTTCTGCTGAATACACTTCACTTTGACTCCTTAATATGTGGTTATGATAATACATTTAATTTCCGTTTTGCCCAACTGCTACACCTATTTTTGTTGCCGTTCTTGCTAAGAAAGAAACATCGAATATATCTCCAATAGCTCCCGTCAATACTATTGATGGCGTAGTGCTTAAATCTGCATCATTATAACCGTAGAATGAAAGCCCTGTTCCTGCCAATGTTATAGTAACATCTCCAGCAATATTTTTCTCAACACTAAGCACTTGGTTTGCGCCCTGCGTAACGTTGCTTAATGTCAATGTTATAGCGGCCTGAACAGTTGATAAGGTTTTTATACCTAGTGTATTACTGGCCATATTAAAAGCAATTGCCGCCCCATCTGTTAGTGCTGCCGTTGACGCTATGCCCCCGACATTAGAATTAAAGGTAAATAATCCGCCTAATTCTATTTTAACCAATGAAGCACCATTAGATGGTGAGGCTGCGCTTGGAGCTGACGCCGCTCTTAGTTGCAAGGCTTGCCCGTCACTTTCATCTATTCCAAACCCGTATCTAGCCGACGATCCTTCAAACATAACAAACGGGTCGCCCGTTCCGTTTGCTGCTATTTCCACGGCTAAATCACCGTTCCCTGCCTGAATTAATGCGTGTCTGACTTCTGCTGCATCACTTACAGAGGATAATATTTCCCCACTTACAGATAACACCTTCCCCGTTATTTTTCCCTCTCCTGATATTGTTGCGGCAGTCGTTCCAGCACCATTTTTAACACCTATAACAGTGTCGGTATCTAAAGCCGTGCCCCTTTGTAGAAACACTGCCCCTCTTGTTGCGTCTGTTATTATTTGAGGTATTACCGAATTTTCGTAGACTACCTGAAAAGTCGTGCCAGCTACTCCACTATGTCCTGAACTGCCCGACTCAGCGCCAAACTTTCCGAAATTATGAAAGTGCGCTGTTCCTGCTGTTACCGCATCCGCTAAATTGCCTGTTATCCCTTTTTGTAGAATTAAGGCTGATCGAACTAAAGCTGATTCATTTATTACATCGGCAAAAGTGTAGCTTTCACCTCTTATTACTGCATTTAAAGCATTATCTAAAGAGTCATAAACCGTTTGGCCGTATTGGATATTAACAAATCCACCTTTAAAAACTACGATATACTGAACCGTAAATTTATTGTTTGGAACGGCAACCAAATTCAATATATCCCCGTTAGGGTCGTAATTATCTGGATCGACAACTGTTGCCGAAGCATTGCTTCCATCACTGGCAACGTATAAAAATGTTGTAACGGGGTCAACCGCTGCATAGCTCTTCGTGTTTGGCGTTGCTGAATAAGGTTCATTTCCATCACTCCCTAAGCCTAAATCTACAACCGTGCCAGCCGCCAGAGATACCTTCATTAGTGTTGCTGCTGCCTCAAATGTTAGGCCGCTTTGAACAATCGGCCCCAGGCCTGTAAACAACTCCCGAACCTGAGATATTGGATTCTGAACGTTGCTTGTTACCGATATAGCGGATGTAATGGTTGCCCTGTCTGGATGGCCTATCTGTCCGACAAAAGCCTTATCTGTCATGTCGGTTGCTGTTGGCTCTGTGCCTTGATATAACAGCACCCCAGCACTATTCATTAGTACATAGGTAATGTTTGCCGTGGCGATTAACGGGTCTGTTATTCCTGCTTGTGCTGCTCTGGTTACTACGGGCGCAATTATTGGATTTTCTGGATCTGTAAAATCTATAAATTGCGCTTTAATCTCGCCAATGTCGAAAGTCGTTGCACTGGCTATCGTAAAGCCACCAAACGAGATAACGCCACTGGATGAATCAAGAGGATTGCCCCCACCTCCTCCCAAGTCTGCGTATGTTGTGCCATCGTTGGTACGCTCCCAAACTTGCGAGGTCTCGTTAAACCTAATTTTAGGCTTTTGTACTGCTGAATTATTAGCCTCTAAAACCTTATTACCTATTAGACCATCACCAAGTGAGAACGCATTTTGATTAGTGCCTGTGTCCGTATTTTGTTGGTGGTTGTTAGCGGTTAATGTATCTATATTATCAGCATGACTATTAACAACGGTTTTTATCTCTGTTGCATTATCACCAGTTATTTTGTTTTTTTCAGCGATTAAAGGCAACGCTGTTAGCGTTTCCTTATCTACATACGTTATTTTATTTGCTGCCATTTTTTATTCAAATTCAGAATCTAAGATATAATCAAGGCCGCCCTCTGTTTCGTCACCCTGATAAGAGGCTATTGCCGTATTATTCGCTTTAAACAAAGATACTATTTTGTTTGAGGTCTGCACTATTGGTAAACTTGTAAATACTGCTATTTTAATGTCTAGGTTGCTGAATTGCGATATTACCTCACGCATCTTGGAGGTATCGCCATAATGCTGAATAATTAAATCCCATGCATTTTGGCCATCAAGCACACTAATTGCCTCGCTACTAACAGGCGTTATATCTCCTGCTTTAACCTCGATTGCTACCTGATTGAAAACCTCACTTTCAAATGAAGCTACCTGCAAATTGCTGTTATCATAAAACGCCACTATCGAGCTGCCTACAATATCTATTTCTACAGGCGTAAACGTAGGTATTTGAGTGTCAATGTCTTGGAATTGAGAAACAATAGCACCTAGATTTTCCGTATTGCCTTGGTATCTAATGGCAATATCCCAGATATTCTGGCCTTCTAGTGTGCTAATCGTTTCCATTTACATTTATTATTATCTCTTTATTTATTATGATCTCAGGAAAATTGGAAGCGTCTACATTGGCCTTTGGAAATACATCGTTTGCCAATGAGCTTTTAATATTTCTTTCTATAACGGTGGGCAATATATCCTGATTTAAATAATTTGTTATGCCAACACCCAGCAATGGAGCACTACGAAAATGGCCAACGCTGCTAATTATATTGTAATACATTAGATTGTTAGTATTGTCACCTTGTAAAAAGTCACCATCCTTTGCAATAAATGATCCGTTAGAATCTAATATAATATCATGTGTTGCCATGTGTTATTTTATCGTTTTCAATGTCTGCCTCTACTGTTGGCGTTAATGCACTTGTTGCCCACGTTGTTGTTATAGTCTTTAATGCTGCGCCACCATCTGAGGGCACAACTACCCAGCTACCAAAAACGGTTTTTAAATCGTTAATATCGTTTTCTAAATTGTTTAATTTTCCTACAATATCGCTAATTTTTATCAGACCGCCATAGGTGCCGTCTAATAGTTGGATACTGTCAAGGCTCGAATACATAGAAACATAACCCGTCATGTCGTTAATCGGCTGAACTATTACCTTGCTCCCTTCGGTTGGTATCATTATAACACCGTTGCCAGCTTCGGTCTGCAGTCGAACATCAAGCAAATTAGAGTCGCCCGTTATTGGCTCACACTCACAAGTAAGAGTGGGAACATCTACAGAAACCACAATGCACACAATGCCGTAATCTTCTTTAAAATCGTTTTGGGCTATCCCTTTAATTGCCGATCTTATCCTCTCGTTACTCACTTATCAATCTGTCTAATTCTACCATTTGACGGCCTCCACTAATACCGTACCTAGTAACTACGCTTTTTACCAAGTATGTGCCGTTTTTATCTGTTATCCTATCATCTATCAAAGTTACACTATCCCCGTGTTTTACCTGCGGTTCTAAGAATGTTTCAAAAGACCCTCTAAACCCTTCATATTTGAATTTTAAAAGCTCCTGATCTGCTCTTTCTTGTAAATCGGCCTCTGGCACTTCAAAGACATAGATAGTCCGCCTGTCACCGTCTGGATCGCCTGCGGTAGCTTCAATTTTTGTGTTATCTAAAAAGGTGCTAATTACTTTTAAATTTACTTTGTAATTCTCCTTTTTTGAATACTCTAAACTATCACTATTTATAATATTTTTTCTAGCGTTAAATATATGATTTGTTGGTGCTCCTCCTGGGTTTTCTGTAATATAGGCAAACCCCGAAATTAGTACGCCATCTCTAAAGTAACTTATCACTCCATGCTTGTCTTTTAAATGCTTTAATAATTGTGCGATTGTTGTTCTTGGATCATTTACCCTAATATAGCCTATCTTTCTGTCACTACCTATAAAATCCCTACCCTCTACATTCCTACCTTCTGGCAATATAGCGGTTAACACCTCGCTGATTGTTTTGCCCTTAACCGAATATTTGCCTACTTTCAACTGCTTGAAGCTGTACATATCATCTTCAAACTCCATCTCTATGGGTAAACTAGGATTGATATTTGAAATAAAGCCCTTAAATCTTTCTGTTATGCCCGATGTGTTAATCCCTCCAAGATAGCCAGCATTAAGCGTTACTGGGTCGCCAATATCGAAAATAGGGGTGCTCCCTCTTACAATATCATCTACAACCTCGCCCTTTCTTTTAAACACTAATTTCTTGGGAATTGTAAACTTTGCTGTATCGGTTAAGTTATCCCAAGACGATGTTATTTCTACATCTGTAACAAAGTCCAGATTATAGCCAGATATTTCTGTGTTAGATTGTAGAATTAGCATCGTCTGAAAGTTGTAATTCTATGTCTTCATCACTAATTAATGACATGGTAAACGGAACAGCATTTCTAAAGCCTTCCTGTTGCGCAATTCTGAAAGTGTCAACAACTACGCTGGTAATATCAAATATGCTTAGGAAATTAGAGGCTACGCTTATTTGAGTGTTTAAATTCATGTATTGCTCCCATAGAGCTACAAGGTTTTTAGGAAATTCATTAGGGTTTACACCTATTAAATAACCCTGCACATTTATCTGAAAATCATTTAGCGAAATGTACTCTTTAACCGTGCCAGCCCTGCCGCTTATTTGTGTTTTTACAATATTCTTAGATTGTGAAACGGTCAGTAACACATCTGCCAAGTTCATATCTTCGGATATGCCAGTGTCTTTATTTTGGAATATCAATAAGTCATATATTGGCGTTCCTAGATATGATGTTGCAACGGGTGTATCGGAAGGCTCTGCCGTTTGTTTTGGAAACAAATTAGCATGGCTGCTTATTGTTGATATATTAGGATTATTTGGTAAGGTAAATATTGCCATTATGTGCCTATTAGTCTTGTTGCGTCTGTACTAGCCTCTACTAAGATACGGGTTACTTGCTCTTTTAGCGTGTCAAAATCTTCTTTTATATTCGTGTTATTAAAATTAATTTGCTCAATTAGCTTATCAATGTTTAGCTCTACATTTTTAACGCCTCCACTAGATATTCCTGCAATGCTTGACCTTTTTGTTCCTTTTGCTCCTGGGCCACCTGCGCCTTTTGCACCACCTGCACCCCTTAATAAGCTCACATCTGTGAGGGCTGCCATATCAAAGCCTTTTCCTGTCTCTCCTTTCAGGCCTGTTGCGAATATATCTCTATAAGCTTCAAGCTCTTTTGTTGCAAGGTCTTTTACACCGCTTGCAATCTTCCCAAATCCTGTTTTAAATTGGCTCACACCTTTTGCAATCATGGCTGGATTGAACGAGACAACGCCAAACATTAAATTTCCTAGCCCTTTAAATGCATCTACAACGGGTTCTAAATCTTTTACTATATCTTCAAAAGGCTGACTCAGGAAAGAGACAGCCGCAGCCATTAATCTAAAGGGCGTTAGTCCTACTCTCATTAGAACTGCTAGCCTGTTAATACCTAATTGAAATAATTCAAGAAGTGTAAGGTTAGCATCAAGACCGCCAAAAAACTCTTTAAACGGGGATAGCATTTCTATATAAATGTTTTTAACCATCCTAAACGAATCAGCTAACGGCTTAAGGTTAAGCCTTGGGAGCATGTCTAAGAATGCAACAAATCCCTCTAAAAGAGGTTTTAAAGAGTTGGTGAATCCTTCTCCCATTGTTGTAAACATTAACCCTAATTTACCCTTGATTGTTGAGGTTAGGCCGCTAAATGTCTTAGATTGCTTATCCATCATATTAAAATACTGGCCTCCCTCACTTGTTGCCGTAATAAAAGCGTCCTGAACTTGGTCGAAAGTTATAAGCCCTTTGCTCATATCTTTTCGAAGTTCAAGGATAGATTTTCCAGTCTTTTTGGATATATTATTTAGAGGGTTGAAGCCCCTATCTATCATCATGTCAAGCTCCATACCCATCAATCGACCATTAGCCGAAGTTCTAGCAAAAGCCGTGGTTAAGCCGTCTAATTTTTCTTTGTTGCCACCTGCAACGTCTCCAAGCATTTTCAGAATGGGCAATACCTTCTCTTGGGAGAACTTGAAATTTAAAAGTTTTTTGGTTGAATCCAATAAGGCGTCATTAACAAAGGGAGTAACATTTGCAAACTCATTAAGGTTTTCTATCATTTGCTTGCTCGCCCCTTTGCTACCTAGCAATACCTCAAACTCTACCCGTGTTTGCTCCATTGAAGCTCCAAGACTTATAATCTCTTTTCCTGCCAGAACAGCACCAGCCGCAAGGGCGACCAGTCCACCAGCCAGAACACCGCCCGACATCATACTGGCAAATCCTCCTATTCCTCCTTGCTTAGAAGTACCTTTCTTTACGCTGTTATCGAACTTATTGAAGGAAGCGTCTGCACGCTTTATCTTGGGGCTAAAAGCGTCCTTTAAGTCAATTACATATAAGCTCTTATTTTCGGCCACTATACTATCTTTACTTCTTTTTTCTTTAACTTACCATCAAACTGCAAAGCAAATTCAAGCCTACCCCAAAGCACGGCAAAACGATCTAAATTCTTAGGTTCTTCACCAAAATAAAAATGGATCAAAGCTATCATTTGCTCAAATCCATTTTCATCGTCCAAACCGTTTAAAACAACATTATCACTGCCGTTGTTATATGTTGCCTTTATTTCGTAACGTTGGATTTTTTTTTAAGCTCAACTTCCATAGGGGTGATAAGGTCTAAAACTACTGTCATTCCTGCCTGCACAGCAATAAAGTTGTTTAGAACCTCGTCAATAACATCACCCCCAACATGGAGACCTTTTAAAACCATTTTCGTTGCCTCAACGTCTTTGCCAGCTTTCACCAATGAGGAAGCCATGATATAGGTTTCCTCGTCAATCTCTTTGAGCTCTATTTTATAAAACTCTTTACCGCCTCGCTTTTTAGGAAGCTTTACTTCATAAATATCTAAATTCTCCATGTTATTATATTTAGTTTATTTTATTTACCATCCCAAGAGATGTCGCTAATATGCAACGCCAAAACCTCCGTAAGTTGGTTATTGTCTACTGCACTTGATGCGGCACGCCCTTTAAATCTGCATTGCTTTAGTCTATGCCTAGCAAATTTCCCGTCTTCGGTTAAGAAGTTAACACCAATATCGAAGAATCCTATATTTTGTATTCTTCCATCTGGTGCAACGGCCGTAAGTTTCTCAACTTCACCCATCTCCAAGGTAATAGAACCATCAGGCGATATTTTGCCAAACCCTACAGATATGGGCTTATTGCCCGTGCCATAATTCGGCACTATATCTTGAGGGTCTGCATAAGAAATATCTGTAACACCTATAATTGGCACTCCTAGAATGTTTATTACTATATTAGAGTGCGAATAAGCTACACCGTTAATATTTGTTGGTTTTCCTAATACTGCCATCTTACAAACTGGTTACAAGTCCTATATTTACCGTTATAAATTCCGCTATTCCTAATGGTAGAATCTGAATCGTCACTACCACTGTATCCGTAGCTAAAACATCTTGCGCTGGGTCGATCAGAACATTATAATTGCTGATCTCGCCATTAGCTACCATAGCCTCTAGCTTAGTGCCTACAATGTCACTAAAATACCCCGTAACATCGTCCGTTAATGTTCCGTCAGCATTCAAAAGTAAATCCTTCTGAATCTCTGGAGTCATAACCGTACGAGTTAAGCGTATCGCCTTATCTATTACCCTGTTGTTTTCAATAAAAGCAAAGTCGCTGGTTGCTGGTATTGATGTTGGTATTCTTTCAAAATAGCTTCCTGATATTTCTGGCAAATATTTTCGCATAACTGAATAACCATCATCTTTCAGGCTTGCTAATATCGTTAGGTCATTGGCTGCATCGCCATTGGCCAGCGCAATAGTTTCAAGCTCTGTGCCGTCACTCATATTGAAGTTAGCTGGGTTACCGATAGACTGCTGTACTGCCGACCTACTGTGTGCCCCTAATTGCGCTCCTATAGCTGTGATAGAATAAGCTTTTGAGGCGTATAACGCTGCTCCTGCACCTCCTCCGTCTTGTGCTACACATACCGAAACTTTGCGAGCTGCTAACGCCCTTAGATCGCCTACTGCTAGCCAATCCGCTACGGCACTAAAATCACCAGCATAGATAATGCTAAGATTATAGCCTAAAGCGTCCAAAGCGTCTACAAGAGTCTGCATTTTTGTCACTTCTGCTGTTGCAAAAGCTTCATCATTGCCATTGTAAACACCCATTAACCTTATCTCACCTGCTGCGGCTGTTGCTAACGTTGTTATTTCTGCATAATCATATGTAAGAGCAGGAACAGGATAAAAGCCTATCCATAATTCGCCCTCTGGATTAATTCTAAAATACTCGCTAATATGATACCATTCAACCGCATGGTTTACCGATCCCTCAATAATACCTAGTGCTTCCGCTTGTCCTAATGTGTAAACTTTCTTTTCCCTGTCATCGGCTGCAAAGCCTGTTGGTAAAGTGTTATTATAGAACAGCAAAGCAGATATTTTGTCTTGGTTAGGTGTGCGCCTTCCTAGGCCACCTTCACCGACATTAAATGTAATACTGCTAAGTCCTGCCATTATTCTTTGTTATTACATTTGAAAACTACCAGCCCTTTTCTAGCTGCGTACTTTTGGGCGTAAACTTCCTTATCATTTTCAAATACGTTTTTATCTGAAACAACATAGATATACTTACCCTTCAATCCTTCGTAAGTTGCTGCCAACTTATCGGCTTGCTCCTGGCTTGATATTTCACCAGGAACAACCGATTTACTTTCTTCAGCAACATCCTTATTATCCATAAGCTGGCCTTTAGGCTCTGGCTTTGAATAACTTTTATTGCTCCTCTTAGACATTATACTGCTTCAACTAATGCTTGAACACCTTTAACATCTGTACGGGCGTTTAAGCCTCCAAATCGACAAGCTGCCGACATAATAGAGCCGAAATAATCAGCCTTATCTATTTCTAAGAACACTTTAACCGATCCTTGCGCTCTACGAACAAAATCAGGATGCCAAGCAAATCCAGCACCTAAGTCAGTAATAACATTGGCCGCCTCTGTATCTTTTATTGTTGCTCCACCTGTTGCGTAACGATTAACAGATGATCTAACAAAAATGTCAAATCCAAATATCCTGCCGACCATGCCATCGGGAATTGTTGACATTCCTAACTTATCAGCATGAGTAAAATCATCAATATTTAAAATATCGTTATACATTGCAGAATTAAGAATTAACTTTCTTCCTGCCTGTGGTATATCGTCACCGTCAAACTTTGCTCTTATAGAAAGTAAGTCAGCCTTAACGACTTTCTTCACTACGGCCGTACTACCTGGAGCACTTGACGTTCTAGTTACTGTTCCTGTGGTATTCGTTAGCCCTGCACCTGTTACATTTTCCGCCCACTTAAAAGCCATTCTATCTGCTTTCTTTTGAAGGATAGACTTTATATGTCCGTCCATAATTGACGCTCTCTTGTTATACGCTACAATCAATTCTTCACTATACTGCAAATGCGTAGGATTAGAAGATAATTCTTCTAATAGGTATTGCGTTGCTGTATCTGTTCGCTGTGTAATAGTACCAGGGAATGAAGCCCTATCTATTACTATTGTAGGGTCTGCCCCTGCGTGTGGTAATTCTACGCTGTTGCTGTTTACAAAAGCGTCATCATTCTTTGCGAATTGCACGAATGAATTGTCTTTGCGCAATGCCTCTGTAATTTCTGAGGCAAATGTACGTTTTAATAATTCTGCTGCCATTTTAGTTTAAGTTAATGTACGCCTCTTGGTACTTTTCAAATTTCTTTACGTCTGTCTCTATCAGATTTTTAACCTCGGCTTCATTTCTCATGAATGCCTTTAGTTTTTCAGGATTCTTTGTTAAGTCCTCATTGCTGGCATTGCCATTGTTGCCAACGTCAACCGCCCTGTTTGAGTGATCTATAACAATAGAGCCGATAAGCTTTTCCGCCTGATCGTAATTTTCTACGGCCATTTCTTGCCACTCCTTAGAATCTTCTTTTTTGATTTTGCCATTTTCCACGGCATTGTTCACCAACATAGATGCAGCTTTTTGAGCTGTTTCTTTTGTTGTCTTTTCAAGGTTCTCGATTTTCTCGTTAAGCTCCTTGTTTTCCTTTTCCACTGCCAACTTATCGGCTTCGGCCTTTGTAGCCATATCTATGGCGTCCTTGGCTTCATTCTGTAAGCCTTCAATTTTATTTACAATGTCCTTTTCGGTTGCATCGTCTTTCAATTGTAGCTTGTTAGTAACCTCTGTCATTTTACTATCAACTGTTAATTTGTTAAATACTTCATATTGCTGCTTGGAGCTTAGATTTACTAGCTCCTGATTTTCAATCCTTTTTTTGCCCGTGTTAATCGGTGATTCTGTTAATAGACCCATTTGATAGGCCTCGTCAGCATCAAAGAATGACCCCTTTTGTTTGCTAAGCATATCTTCAATTTTGCCTTCTGAAAAACTTGTTTTGTCTAGTAAGATTTTCTTTAAACGACCCCTAACCAATTCAACAAGACCTTTATCGCCACCACTAGGCGCATGAACCATAAGTATAGAGAAGTCATTTGCTGTTACATTTCTGCCAAACAAAGCAATTATCCCTGCTATACTTGCAGCCATTCCGCTTACATGGGTGTCAGCTCCGACTTTTAGCATAGCATCAATTATTTGATAACCATCAAAGACGCTACCCCCTGCGCTGTTAATATTAACAACGACATGGAAGCCCTGCGCTTTAAAATCTAGAATTTCTCTGGATATGCTACTGCCTAGTATTTTCGTGCCTATCTCCCCATCAATAAACACGTGTGCAATGCCGTCTATAATTCTATTTGTCACCATTAAACCAAATATATTGTATTGACGTTCTCAGGCTTGGTAAAATGGGTAATAGTGGGTATCTTTATGCGCATGGGACGCAATAGGAAAGAAGGTTATAGAGTTTCGGCAACTTTAAACCACGGAGTCAAGAGCAAATTGATCAATTACGCAAGCAGTAACGACATGAAAGAAAGCGAGGTCGTTAAAGAAGGACTAAGGCAATTATTTAATACTTTTCCTAAAAATAAGAAGTTATGAACAAAGAAACTAGATCGTTTATATGGGGGCTTATCTGGTTTTTCTTGTGCTTGTGGTCTTGTATTATCCACGCTAACAGCATGGGCGATAAAGATTTCATGGGAGGGTGGGCATGGTTGTTTTTTTTGTTTTCCTTTATTGGAGTAATTCAAAGTTTAAACACAATACATAAGACAATATCTTAATCCTCATATTGCACGGTAACCCAGCCTATATTATATCCCGTGCTGCTAATCCATTGGAATCTGCTCGTTAATAAATAGTTCATCATTAGCTGCAAATGTTCCTAAATGCTCATTTACGCCTAAACTAACAACTCCCGAAGTTGCGCTTACCTCTATGTAGCCTACTTTTCCAACAAAACTACCTACCAGAAACCGTATCCCATTTACAGGCCTGTACCCTGCTGGCAATGTTGTTATAATTGTTCCTGAATAATCTCCCACAATAGGGCTTTCTATAACGCCATTTAGCCAAAGATTTCCAAAGTTATCTTTTCTATATCTAAGACCGTTATACATTGAGTTTTCGCCAGCCTCCCAGCTATTCGCAAATGTAACATCTGCCCACGCCTCCAATGATGCGTCTGCTTTCGCTGTTATTTTTGCGTTAAGCCCTGCCACGTAATCACCTGCGGCTGCAATGGTGATATATTGCCCAGCTCCTGGTGGGGATACTGCTGTTTCTGCTGCTTCGTTGTCAATTATTGGCTGATTTGTTCCATCGCCAAAAGCTCCATTTATGGATACTGTTGTAGCTTCCTGAATATAGAAAGGATAAGATAATGCGGTATCTGCTGCCAGTCTTAATATCTTGCCGTTAAGCACTACAATGCTATCTGTAATAGTTGCTGCGCCTGTTAGCCCTGCTACTGTGCCTCCTGTTAGAATAAACCCTTCTGTTTCTGTGCTAAAATCTGCTATTAAAGCTTGCATAGCGTCAAAAACCTCTGCACTAAGCTCACTTTCTAGATATTTATCAAAGAACTTAAGACCTTGATTTATTGGAAATGTAGATTTAAACTTTTTCATTATACATATGTTTCAATTGTGTATGTCACTCCTACAGATTTCAGCCTAAGCATTTCAGCCTCCACCCTATTATCAAAGTCAGGAGTAGACAATGATACTGGTATTTTTACCCTTAATCTTTCAGAAAATCCTGAATCTTCGCTTTCATCAAGTACCAAGAAAGTATCTAACCCCTCGCCTTCGTCCATAATTAACGCTGGGTCAATAAGCTCGCTTTCATCGACTATAAGACCAGCACCAACAACAGACCTGTTGGTCTCTACTAATATAAATGGCGATATAGCAATGCCGAATATTTCGTTAAGCCCTGCTTGCATAAGTATTTTTTGACCATTATATCTGGACTCGTCTCTTATCTTAGCCTCAAAAGCAACATCGCTATTTATTTTTGATTCTACAGGAGAAACAAGGCTATAGAGATAACTCACAAAGGAAGTTTCCCTTAAAACAGGAGGTAAGTAATTAAATACCTGTGTTCTAAAATTTGTGCCAAATAAACTCATACTGTTTCTAGTTGCATGACTATTGTATCGTTCAATGTTTGTGCAACTGTATCCTCACTAATTAGATACCCAGCCAATGTATTATAAAAGCCTTGAAAATCTACACTTGCTGCGCTTGCGTATGGCGTTGCTGCATCTCTAGCCTTCACCTCTGTATATTCCACCCTTGAAACTCCGTCAACGGCCTGTATAGCGTCCGTTAATCTTATCATAAATACTGTGCCGTCAAATGCGGTATCTGCAAACGTAGCAAAGAAGTTATCTATAGCTGTTATTACGTTGGTCTTTACCGTTGCGCTTGCGAATTGGCCTAAGTAATGTATGGTAGCCCCGACCTTCATTCTGTCAGGGTTAAGGCTTATAAAGTTGGCTGTTATCCCTGCAAATCCAATTCCTTCGGCTGTTGTCGTACCATAATAATAGTCTTTAACGGCCTCTAATTCTGGCGTGGTTAGAGGTGCTAGGGTAGGAACTACTCCCTTTGCTACTTTTATGCTTATCCCTCCGTTTTCTAGGTCTATAATAGCAACCCTTGTAATTATCTGTTTTGATACATCGGGAACGGCATAAACTGGCACAAAGTCAGAATCTAAGGTTATAATATCGCCAAACTGAAAGCCTAATATTTGATTTCTCAACCATGCACTATTTCCACTAAAAGCCCTGTCCGCAATTGCTGTTATATCCGTTTTTAGAATGTCATAAATAACATCGGCTAAGAATATCATATTTGCCGCAACGGAAATAAAGATATTAAAGACCGATAAAGAAGATCCGCCATCTTCTGGAAACTTAAACACATCTAAAGAGGTGTATGTCCTTAATTTGACTTTTATTTCACTTTCGATTTCTGCTAATGTACGTGCCATTATATAATTTCCTCAATAATATCTAAACCTGTTGGGGCGACCTTAGTAGCCAAACCACTCCTATTGTATGCTGTTTTCTTAGTCCAAACCGTTGTGTATTCAAGTATCGGATTGTTAACATTATCAAAATCAGTATCTAAAAACGTATCCGATTCAACAAGCGAACTGAATTGCACCGTGTCGCCCTCTCCTCCTCGCATTCCTGTTATACTAGCATCAATAGTGTCTAATATAGTGTAGTCTTGTGGTCGCTCCTTGGAGTACCCCTCAAAGCCTAAATGAAGCCTAACTATTAAGCTTACATATTTAATCCCCAGGGCTACATTCTTTACTTCCTCTGTAGATAGCTCAACAAAACACGCTGGGTAATCAAAAGCCTGTTCATCGTTGTTATCTTCATTCTCATTGTTTGACCTGTCAAATTGATTATTCCACGATCGTACCGTTTTTAAATCTGGCACTCTCGTTTTAATCTCATTGATAATATAGTCTCTTAATAACTTCAACTGAAATGTTTTTTTGTAAATTTAAGAATATCTTTATTATTAATCTTATTAAGTGCCTCACTATCGCCCATAAATTGGCGTTTTGGTAATTTCCTAGTGCCCTCGTTATGATATTGACCATATTTCATAATTGTGCCAAATGCTATTTTTGTACCTGATGCCTTATAAAATATGCCATTCCTTAACTTGGAAGTTTTGATTAATAGTCGATCTCCATCTTTCTTTTTCTTAGGCTTCCAGCTTCTAACACCACTATCAATAAAACCCTGCGCTTCAAAGTTGTTGAGCTTAAACATTTTCACGCCATTGTTTCCTATGGTTCTCATTAGTGCCTTTTTGCCCCTTTGAAAGTCTTTTAGTTGCTTACCTAGGTTTATTGGCATAATTAATAACCCTTTTTTGTGTGGCATTTAACGCAAACCAAATTAACTTCGCCAACATTTGTTAATGGTATAAATATATGCTTACACTTATTATCCTTACTATATGGTACACATTTTTTAACACTCATTATCTTGGTGGTAATGGTAAATTAAAATTATTTCTCTTTAGCCCAGCATCGCCCTTTTTGATATTGAAATATGGGTGGTTGGACTTAAATATCAATTTGTCTTTCCCTGGGTTCATTTTAAACTCTTTAGGAAACTCCTTAGTGCCGAACTCTGGAATATTGCGCCTTGCTAAATCCGTTGTTTTTCCTATCTTCTTACCTGTAAGAAAGCACCTACACCGCCAGCCATTAGATGGGCTGTAGTCATGCCAAAACGGGTCGTTTTTGGGTCTTGTTATCCCGTCCAATGATCTATGAGCTGGCCTTACCCTCCCGTCTCGTTGTGTGTGGTATGTCAATAGCTCTATTTCCTCATTATCCTGAAAATCTACCCACTCCCTCGCCTGTTGAGCTTGAAGCGTTGAGGTTATCCACTCACTTTTAAGATAGTTTACATTATAATCATCAAATACGATTCTTGCTGTCCTGTTGAATGTCGGCCAATCCACGCCAGCACTAGACAAATTCGACATTATTCGCACCTGTTGATATTGTTTGGCTGCACTAAAACGCCATATATTTTCCTCTAATCCTTTGCCCACATTATACGGAGCTGTGCCAAAAACAAAGTCATCTGCAAAGCCGCCAAAGCCTCCTATTGTAGCATCCATTAAATAATTAATGGTTTTTCCGTACATCAAAGGGTCTAGTGTGCTTGTTGTTATTGCGCCATAAAACACTTTAGAAATAAATAATTCTGATTCATCAGTATTAAATGGAGGGTCTGGTATTTCTGTCTCTAAAACATTAACAATATCATCTATTGCAAAATCACACATTACTTGTATAAGTTTTGTATTGCCTCGGCAACTTGTGCCGTATCATTTGCCGTGCTTATTGCCTCTACTTCCACCCCGTAAGTATCATTAATATAATTGTCACTATGCTGCTTACCCATTTGCGAGATTTTAAGGTCTATATCCGATCTTTCCGTAAGCGTTAATTCCTCACTAGTATCATATACAAACTTATAGCCCTCGAAATTACCTGCTCCTATCCTTGTAAGAAAAGGAAGTAATTTGTCATTTACTTGCGCTTTTATAAACTTAGCATCTGCATTGCCGTAAAGCTTTGCAATGTTTTCGCCCGTCTTGCCAACAACCTGACCAGTATTATTTGACACTACATCTTGGCCGAATATAATTTTACTTATCTGCTCATCCGAGTATCTTATTAGATTCTCATAAACCTTGTAAGCGTCTGTTCTTGATGTGCCAGCAAACTCAATTTCATCTTCTGGACTAAAAACCCCGTACCCGTTAGACCCTAAATTCTTTAATGCTGTTAATAGCTGACTTCTGGCGTTATCTGTCTTGTCCGTTTTTACGGTTTTCAAATCCATTCCGAAAATCTCCGCCCACTCACTCCAATTGGTGTTGGCATTATTCTTTATCAGTATCGTAGCTGCCAAATATTCCATTAGCCCTAAATCGTGTGTTTTGCCGACATATAGCGTCCAGAACTTTTTGTCAAACATATCGATCCCATTTTCCACGGAGCTTGGAGTTGTTACAATTAGCCCTAATTCTGGCTTAACATAATCTCTATCTATTGGATAGATGTTGTCTTTCATCTCGCCATTAAGCATAAAAGGGTCAAAAGATTTGCCGCCCCATGAGCCAAACTGTATAAGGTTAAATCCCCACATCTTAGAATCTAGGCACATGCCTACAAAGTCGCCAAACCAAGGCCTTTCTAATATTTCTGTTAGCTGATCATTCTCATTATCACTGCTGTCTACTATCTTCCACTCTCTTGACAGTGTTTTAAGCTTTCTGGTATTCCACTGACTTTGTAAGTGTGGGTCACGCCAAATCTGTCTATAAACTTGGTGCAACTCCTCCCTATTATAGAATTTCTGCGTATTAGCTTGGTCTAAGGCTGTTCTTAGGGTTTCAAGGTCGTTGAAAACTTCATATATCGCCCTTTTTGTAATCGCCTTTTCTGCAACCTTATTGACGTGACTCTTTTTTACCACGTTATGAACTTCTGGCTTTTTGCTAGTGAATATGTCAAACACTCCCATTATTATTCTATTAATGTGTTGTCCTGAAATGACCTGCTAATAAATTTCCTCTGTGAGTTTAGGAAAGTACTAACTAATGGCTCTGTTACTTCTGGCACTCCTATAAGCGTCATGCTGCCCTCTTGCATAGACTGCAAAGTCTCTAAGCTTGATTCATAAGCCTTGATTCTTAGCGTTGGTATATTCCTTGGATTTATCGTAAAATGCAAATGAAACAAAGATATATCGACCATGAATTTTATTATCATTCTAGCCCTTGTTGCGTCTGGTGCATCTTTGGCGAACTCTGCGGCCATGTCATATCTTGATGTCGTATATGCTCTAATTTGTGCCTCTGCGGTGTCTTCCGATTCTCCCCGAATTACATCCTGAGACTTGCCGCTTGATTCTGCGGCTGCTGTCATTATCTCGTCAACATGTAATATTGAAGCACTAATTGTGTAATCTTCTTTCTGTAAGTAAGCCATTTGATCGCCAATATACTAATTTATCTTTTAAAATTACGTTTGTAGGGCATAGAATAATCAAAAGTACTAAATCCCCTCTTAAATTCGTTGTATTCGTTAATAAAAGCCTTGCATATCAGGTAATCCATGTTATCACTAAAATGGTGGTGCTTCTCTACCTGTATTCCACTTTCTTTGTCTTTATGCTTCTCTTTAAACTTCGTACCATCACTGGCCATTTTACCAAACAGTAAGTCATTAATCAACTCGGTACATTTCTCATTTATCTCTATACTGATACCTTGCTCATTATCTCTGAATATAGCGTTAATGAAATTACCTCGCATAGATACGCTTGGTGCTTTCATTAATAGCATCACCTGTGGGTGCATAGGTCTTAATTCTTTTCTTATGATATTAAAATCGTTAGCCCCTAGCTCGCTTCTAGTATCCTCATGCCTTCCTGCTGGGTCGCCATAAACAAACAAACCTGCATCATGACTCCCATACCCTTGTAAGAATAGCTGACATGCTAAATCTGTCCTATTGTCTGGATCACGTGCTGCGATCAAATCTATACATGTTAGCTGCTTGCCCACAATTTGCCAAATGCTAATGGAAACATAAGGATGGACGTTAAAATCAAAACTAATATGTAGGGCAATATCTGGATTATACCTATTCCCCTTATAAGTGTGTATTGATTGCGAAAACTCCTGGTAAAATCTGCCAGTCACTACTTTTGTTCCCCATTTCCCTTGTGTGTACACTGTGTAATAATAAGGATTTGTTCTCTTTAAGTCTTCCAGCATTGCCC
>Ga0224506_10000424_pt1 | contig 37167 bp, 29 predicted proteins | sample SF_Jan12_sed_USG_2_FD_169108 | JGI IMG/M metagenome (GOLD analysis project Ga0224506, IMG submission 169108) | Sediment microbial communities from San Francisco Bay, California, United States - SF_Jan12_sed_USGS_8_1 | ecosystem: Environmental > Aquatic > Marine > Sediment | place: USA... | reverse complement strand
CTATGCCGGATGCAGATTCATCTGCAACTTCATTCTTTATGCCAGCGGTCGGTTACGCGGTGCGTAGTGATGCGTTAACTTACGGTATCGGCATGTTTGCTCAAGGCGGCATGGGTACAGAGTATGCAGCAAACTCGTTTTTAGCGGCTGGTTCAGGTGATATAGTGCGCTCTGAAGTCGGTGTCGGACGACTGGTAGCTCCAATTACTTATAGCGTTAATAAAGATTTAACCGTTGGTGGCTCGCTCGATTATGTGTTTGGCGGTATGGATCTGAAAATGGCAATGAGTGGTGCACAGTTTTTTGATTTTGTGAGCACACAACAAGGTGGTGCCGCATCAGGCACGCTCGTGGATGGTTTTGGTGGTATGTTAACGGCCAATAATACAGTGACTCCAGTTGTAAATGCTGATCAATCTGTAACCGGTGCATTTGATTTGTATAATACTCGATTTGATTTTTCAAACGATGATGATTTTTCTGGCGAGGCAAAGGGTGCAGGCTTAGCAAGTAAGATTGGTTTTACATATAAAGTGAATAACAATTTAACCGTTGGTGGTACGTACCATACTAAAACAGATATGGGTGACTTAGAGACTTCTAACGCTACGTTAAGTATGGGAGGCGATTTTACAAATATAGGTGGTGGTGTTGGTGTGCTTCCAGTTACAGGTAAAATATCAGTAAATGATTTCCAGTTCCCGGCACAAATTGGTGTAGGTATGGCTTATCAGCAGGATAAGTGGATGTTTGCCGCTGATGTGAAAATTATTCAATGGGCTGATGTGATGGATTCATTCCGCATGAGTTTCACAGCTGACGCAACTCAGGCTAACCCAATGGCAGCCGGTTTTGCTGGCGCTTCGATGGATGTCGAGATGTACCAGAACTGGGAAGACCAGACGGTTGTTCAGCTAGGTGGTGCTTATAAAGTATCTTCAGCAACAACATTACGTGCAGGTATCAATAGCGCAAGTAATCCTGTACCAGATGCAACGTTAAACCCATTATTCCCTGCAACGATCGAAAACCACATTACCTTAGGTGTGGGTCAGGCGACAGGTAAAACATCAGGTGTTGATTTCTCGTTAACCATCGCCCCTGAAGTTGAAGTTGCTGCCGGTAGTGGTGTAACAACAACGCATGCACAGACTAACTGGCAGTTGATGTACTCACAAAAATTCTAATTTCAGTTTAGAATTTTATAGCCGGGCGGCATGTCCTTGTCGCCCGGCATTTTTCAGTTTTATCGGAGATTCTATTTATGAGACTTTTTTTTAGAAAAGATTCTTTTAAATGCCTTATTGCTTTTTTAACCGTTTTTTTATTCTCATTTTCATCAGCCTACGCAGCCGATGCAAAGCTGTATAAACCCTTTGTAATGGCGAAGACCCCGGCGGGCGATTTTAATGCCGCGGTTGCCAGCACTAAAAGTACGTTGAAAAATGCCGGTTTCAATATCGTGGGTGATTATTCGCCGTATAAAAACGCGCATATTTTTTCCATTACCAATGAAACGGTGCTGAATATAGTAAAAAATGAAAAAGCCGGTGCTTATGGTGCGGTGCAGCGTGTTTCTGTGAGCCAGGTGAAGGATAAGCTGCAGGTTGCTTTTACTAACCCAGAATATATGGCTTATGTTTATCGCTTTAAAAATGATTTTAAAGCCATTCGTGCTGATTTAATTAAAGCGCTGGGTTATCAAAAAGACTTTGGCGCTGAAGGTTTAACAGAGAAAAAGCTGCGCAAGTATAATTATGCCTGGGGCATGGAAGAGTTTGATGAGGCCGATGAGATTGCTGAATATAGCACTTACCAGCAGGCTATCGCCGCTATTGAAAAGGGTTTTAAGAAAAATAAAGTAGGCGCTTATAAAGTCTACCGTGTTGATGTGCCAGGTAAAAACATGACGGTATACGGTGTTGGACTAAAATCACCTGATATGTTTAATAAGTATCAGGATGATGGTTATATAATGAGTGTGATTGATTTTGATAACGACAAACATGCGGCGCATTTGCCTTATGAAATGGTAGTCGTTGGTAATAAAATTGAAGCCTTGAATGGCCGTTTTCGCATTGCGATCAATTTCCCTGATTTAAGTATGGCTGGCGAAAACAGTTTTATGAATATCATGGGAGCGCCTGGTGGTATTAAGAAAGCGCTGGCAGCGGTTGCCGGTGGTGAAACAGACGAGTTTTAAGCCTGTTTCATTTGCGTGATAAAAAAACCCGGCCTGGCCGGGTTTTTTTATGTTTGCAGCGAAAACAAAGTGTTTAGTCATGAATCGTTGCATAAAGGTATAAATTTGCCATCAAAACATTAATATACGCTCATTTTCTTATTTTTTGCGTGAATTTTAGCGTCATAAGTATTAAACTTGACTGTTCGGCTGCTATGCAGCTAAAAGTCTATGATTTTTAAGGTTATTCAGTGCTTTTTTATGCGGTATGCATAGAAAAAGCGCAGACTCTGGAGTCTAATTAAGTGGAATTAACGGGTGCAGAAATTCTGGTTCAATGCCTCAAAGAAGAAGGTGTTGAGTATTTGTTCGGGTATCCTGGCGGTGCGGTGTTGCATATATACGATGCATTGTACAAACAGGAAGACGTCAAACATATTCTGGTGCGTCATGAACAGGCGGCAACGCATGCCGCCGACGGTTATGCACGCTCAACCGGAAAGCCTGGCGCTGTACTGGTGACCTCAGGTCCGGGTGCCACGAATGCGGTTACTGGCATTGCGACCGCTTATATGGATTCAATACCCATGGTTGTGATCACCGGCCAGGTTCCGACCAGTCTGATTGGTAATGATGCGTTTCAGGAGTGTGACTCAATTGGTATTACACGGCCGATCGTCAAACATAATTTCTTGGTTAAAGATATTAATGAGCTGGCCACAACCCTTAAAAAAGCATTTTATGTTGCAACAACCGGCCGCCCTGGCCCGGTTGTTGTGGACGTGCCCAAAGATGTCACGGGGGCAAAGGCTAAATTCAGTTATCCAAAAGACATCAGCATGCGTTCTTACAATCCATCGTCCAAAGGTCATGTTGGGCAGATTAAGAAAGCTGTTGAGCTGATTTTATCGGCTAAAAAGCCGGTGATCTATACCGGTGGTGGTGTTATTTTGGGCGAGGGTTGTCAGCAACTGGTCGAGTTTTCACAGAAGCTGGGCTATCCGGTCACCAATACACTGATGGGTCTGGGTGCTTATCCGGCCACTGATAAACAGTTTGTCGGCATGCTCGGCATGCACGGTACTTATGAAGCCAATATGGCGATGCATCATTGTGATGTTTTGATTGCTATCGGTGCACGATTTGATGATCGTGTGACTGGCAATTTAGAAAAGTTTTGTCCCGATGCTCAAATCGTACACGTTGATGTTGACCCTGCCTCGATTGCGAAAACCGTTAAGGTCGATGTGCCTATTGTTGGTGAAGTGGCAGAAGTACTTGAGGCGTTGATTAAACAGATAGATGTGTCTGAGAGCAAAGTCGATACATCTGCAATTGACACCTGGTGGCAGCAAATTGATGTCTGGCGTGCTCAGGATTGTCTCAAGTTTGATACTGAGGGTGATAAAATCAAGCCCCAGAGCGCAATCAAAAAGGTTTACGAATTAACCAATGGCGATGCCTATGTCACCTCCGATGTGGGGCAGCATCAAATGTGGGCGGCGCAGTATTATAAATTTGATAAGCCACGTCGCTGGATTAACTCCGGTGGTCTGGGCACCATGGGTTTTGGTTTGCCTGCGGCGATGGGTGTGCAACTGGCACACCAGGGTGAAACCGTGGTGTGTATTACCGGTGAGTCGAGTATTCAGATGTGTATTCAGGAACTGGCGACCTGTTTACAGTATGGTTTGCCGATTAAAATCCTAAATTTAAATAATGGTTTTATGGGCATGGTGCGTCAGTGGCAGGAGTTTTTCTACGACAAACGTTATTCGCAGTCAGTGATGAATGTTTTGCCTGATTTTGTTGCATTAGTTGAGGCATATGGTCACGTTGGTATCCGGGTAGAGAAACCGGAAGATCTGGATGCTGCGCTGGATGCCGCCTTTAATAAACATAAGGATCGTCTGGTGTTCCTTGATGTTATTACCGACCCTGAAGAAAATGTTTATCCAATGGTTCCAGCCGGTGCTGGTCTTAACGAAATGGTGTTAGTGTAATCATGCAGCATATAGTCTCAATATTAATGGAAAATGAATCCGGTGCTTTATCCCGGGTTGCTGGCTTGTTCTCTGCACGCGGATACAATATCGAATCGTTAACCGTGGCACCGACGGATGATTCATCGCTCTCAAGAATGACACTGGTGACGTCAGGCACGGATGATATCGTCGAACAAATTTTGAAACAGTTAAACAAACTGGTCGATGTCATCAAGCTGGTAGACCTGACCGAGTCGCCGCATATCGAGCGTGAAATGATGCTGGTAAAAGTCGAAGCGGTGGGGGAATCACGCTCAGAAGTTAAACGTCTGGTGGATATTTTCCGTGGCAATATTATCGATGTCACCGATACAACCTATACGGTTGAACTGACCGGCCCCGGTGAAAGGCTGGATGCGTTTTTGCAGTCCTTATCCAGCATCAGCATTCATGAAGTGGTTCGCTCGGGTTCAATGGGCATTAGCCGTGGTGAAAAAGTCCTCGGTTTATAATCGTTTTATTTTATTTATTTTTTAGTCTCTAATTTTTTGGACAGGAAACAACTATGAACATTTTTTACGATAAAGATTGCGATCTTTCTATTATAAAATCAAAAAAAATAGCCATCATCGGTTATGGCTCACAGGGCCATGCACATGCGCTTAACCTGAAAGAGTCGGGTGCGGATGTTACTGTTGCGTTACGTACCGGTTCTGCTTCTGCTGCTAAAGCTGAAAATGAAGGACTGACAGTTAAGCCGATTGCTGATGCGGTAAAAGCGGCTGATGTGATCATGGTGTTAGCGCCGGATGAAATTCAGTCTGCACTATATAAAAATGAAATTGAGCCAAACATCAAAGAGGGCGCAACCTTGGCTTTTGCTCACGGTTTTGCGATTCACTATAACCAGATCGTTCCGCGTAAAGACCTTGATGTCATCATGATCGCGCCAAAAGCACCGGGTCATACTGTGCGCAGTGAATTTGTACGCGGTGGCGGTGTGCCTGATCTGATTGCTATTTATCAGGATGCATCGGGTAAAGCTAAAGAGCTGGCATTGTCTTACGCTTCTGGCGTCGGTGGTGGCCGTACCGGTATCATCGAAACAACCTTTAAAGATGAAACTGAAACGGATTTGTTTGGTGAGCAAGCTGTATTATGTGGCGGCGCTGTTGAGCTGGTTAAGATGGGTTTCGAGACGTTAACTGAAGCCGGTTATGCACCTGAGATGGCTTATTTCGAATGCCTGCACGAGCTGAAACTGATTGTGGATCTGATGTTCGAAGGCGGTATCGCCAACATGAACTACTCAATCTCAAACAACGCTGAGTACGGTGAGTACGTGACGGGTGATAAAGTCATCAACGAGGAAAGTCGTAAAGCCATGCGTCAGGCATTACAAAATATCCAGAACGGTGATTATGCTAAGCGTTTCATACTGGAAGGTGCGACAAACTACCCTGAAATGACAGCTCGTCGTCGTAATAATGCAGCTCACCCGATCGAAGTAGTGGGTGGCAAATTACGTGAAATGATGCCCTGGATTGGCGCTAACAAGATTGTTGATAAGTCTCGTAACTAAGACTGCATTTTCAATGCTTGAAAGAAAGGGGCCTTTATGGCTCCTTTCTTATTTGTGCTATCCTAGACGGCTCCTAAGGCGTAGAATTTACGTTTAATTGTATATAACCTGTGCGGAAATTATGGAAACAGAACAACAACAAACTAAACGTCGTAAAGGTATCTATTTATTGCCTAACTTGTTTACCACTGCGGCACTTTTTGGTGGTTTCTACGGCATAGTGGCGGCCATGAATGGTCGCTTTGAACAGGCTGCGATCGCGATTTTTATAGCCATGATACTGGATGGCCTGGACGGACGCGTGGCGCGGCTGACCAATACACAAACCTCATTTGGTGCAGAATACGACAGCCTGGCCGATATGGTGTCTTTTGGTTTGGCGCCGGCATTGATCATGTATGAATGGTCATTATCATCGATGGCAGATTTAGGCTGGCAATGGGGCAAATTAGGCTGGATGGTTGCCTTTATTTATACCGCAGCGGCGGCATTGCGACTGGCAAGGTTTAATACCCAGGCAGGAACGGCCGATAAACGCTTCTTTCTGGGGCTACCGAGCCCGGCGGCGGCGGCCTGTGTGGTGGCTTTTGTCTGGGTCAGTGTCGACCAGGGCTTTAATGGAAAAGAGCTGGCGATTCCTGCCGTGGTCATTACTTTACTGGCAGGTTTGCTGATGGTGAGTAACTTCCTTTATAGCAGTTTTAAAGAAGTGGATTTCAAACATAAAGTGCCTTTTGCTGTGTTATTGGTGGCTGTTCTGGTGCTAATGTTTGCCTCATATGATCCGCCAAAAGTCTTATTTGTAGGCTTTGTGGCTTATATGTTGTCAGGTCCCGCATTGTCTTTGTTAAGAAAATTTAAACGTCCGGTAAAAGAAAAACAGGCGTCAGACACAAAACAAGACAAGAACTAAAGTCAATTGAAATAAAAAGGCATTATCAGGCTTGGCAATGACAGGCTAAAGCGCTATATTCATATTATCTATGAAAAACACAATGAAACAATTTGAAAATAAACATGCGGCATCACACCGTGCTGTTTCATTGTGCCTGCCTAAAGCTGATCTGCTCTCTGTTTTATTTCTACTGCTGCCGTAAGGCAGATGATGATGTCCTGGCGAGGCTTAACCGTATCAAAAACCCGAATTCATACATCCTCAGCAGAGGATTTATAAAACCGTTAGTGATTTTCCGATGATTGTATCGGTAAATGGAGCAGAACATGAGTGCAGATAAGCTGATTATATTTGATACCACTTTGCGAGATGGTGAGCAAAGTCCCGGCGCATCAATGACCAGAGATGAAAAAGTTCGCATTGCCAAAGCACTGGAAAAAATGCGAGTCGATGTGATTGAAGCCGGTTTCCCAATAGCCAGTCAGGGTGATTTTGAAGCGGTGAAAGCGGTGGCAGATGTCATTAAAAACAGCAGTGTCTGTGGTCTGTCGCGGGCTTTACAAAAAGACATTGATCGCTGCGCTGAGGCATTAAAAAATGCAGTCAATCCGCGCATTCATACCTTTATTGCCACCTCACCAATTCATATGCAACAAAAACTGCGCATGGAGCCTGATGCGGTATTGGAGCAGGCCGTTAACGCGGTAAAAATGGCGCGCGGTTTTACTGATAATGTAGAGTTTTCACCGGAAGATGCCGGCCGGTCAGAGCTTGATTTTTTATGCCGCGTGATAGAAGCGGTAATAGATGCCGGTGCAACAACGATCAATATCCCGGATACAGTGGGTTATAACGTGCCCGAACAGTTTGGCTCATTAATTAAAAACCTGATCGAAAGAATCCCTAATTCTGACAAAGCGGTGTTTTCAGTGCATTGCCATAATGATCTGGGGTTAGCGGTAGCCAACTCACTCTCCGCAGTACAAAATGGTGCCCGCCAGGTCGAGTGCACCATTAACGGTCTTGGTGAACGCGCGGGTAATGCCTCACTGGAAGAAGTGGTGATGGCGATTCGTACGCGTCAGGACATGTTCCGCTGTAATACCGGGATTGATACTACCCAGATTATGAATTGCTCAAGACTGGTGTCGGGCATTACAGGTTTTGCTGTTCAGCCTAATAAAGCCATCGTAGGTGCCAATGCCTTTGCTCATGAGTCCGGTATTCATCAGGACGGTGTCTTGAAAAACCGCGAAACTTACGAAATTATGCGGGCGCAGGATGTCGGCTGGAGTGATAACCGCATCGTTCTGGGCAAGCATTCAGGTCGAAATGCTTTTCGCAGTTGCCTGAAAGATCTCGATATTGAATTCGATTCTGAAGAAGCATTAAATGAAGCCTTTTCCCGGTTTAAAGAACTGGCGGATAAAAAGCATGAAATCTATGACGAAGATTTGCGCGCATTAGTCAGTGAGGCCTCTTCTCAGCTGGCAGACGAGCATTACAAGCTGGTGAGTCTGAAAGTCTGTTCCGAGACCGGTGAAGTGCCGCTGGCAGAAATGATTGTTTCCGTCGATGGTCAGGAATTCAATGCCTCATCAACGGGCAGTGGTCCGGTTGATGCCACCTTCAAAGCCATAGAGCAGGTTGCAAACAGTGGTACTAAACTGAAGTTATATTCTGTTAACAATATAACCACCGGTACCGATTCGCAGGGCGAGGTCACCGTCAGGCTGGAACTGGATGGCCGAATTATAAACGGTCAGGGAGCTGATACCGATATCGTTATTGCATCGGCAAATGCTTATATCCATGCGCTGAATCTGTTGCGCAACCCTGATAATCGCGAACACCCACAACATGTTAATGTCTGAAGACGACAATGAAACTAAAAACGGGGCTCATATGAGCCCCGAATTGCGTCAGCATTATTTGCAAATGATGGGCATTCAGGTCTGGCAGAGTCGATTCCAATCAGCTTCAGTTGCAGCTACGCCCGATGAAAAAGAACGCATTCCACAGGCGATTGAAACCGCAGCAGAGACTGAAGTCAGCGATGCTAAGCAAGCCGTGCCTGACGGCTTAACGCTGGAAAAAGCCATCCACTCATGTGTAGCCTGTGAACTGCATCAGACAAAGACCAAGTCGGTGGTGGCAGAGGGCTCACACGCGGCAAGAGTGATGTTGATTGCAACAGCGCCCGCCTTCAATGCAGAGTCCGATGCAGCGTTGTTAACGGCGGCTTCCAGTCAGCTGCTGAGCAAAATGCTGCAGGCGATAGATATTCAACGGGCCGATGTTTTTTTAACCGGTCTGGTTAAATGCCAGTTGGCAGACGATCGTGAACTGAGGACAACAGAAGTGCTTTGTTGTGAACAATACCTTAGTCAGCAAATTGAAATGTTAAAGCCTGAACTGATCATTGCTTTTGGCGAGCTCAGCGCGCAACATTTGCTGGTGAGTAAAAAAAGCCTGCAGGAATTATCAGCCAAGGTTTATCAGTACCATTCACGGCCGCTGATGGTGATGCCTTCAGCCGATGAGTTACTGATTAATCCACAGAATAAAAGGCTGGCCTGGCATCAGTTATTACGTATAAAACAAAAACTAAATGACTGAAGCTTTGCCCACAGATGCTGAAAACCATCATGCGATACGGACAGAAAGCCATTACCGGCTGATGCGGCTTGATGATGTCAAATCAGTGTTTGAGATCGACAAACAGGTTTACCCTTTTCCCTGGACAGAAGGCATCTTCGAAGACTGTATCAAAACGGGGCATTTATGCGTTGTTAATGAAATCGACAGTCAAATTGTTGCCTACGGTATTATCGGCATGATTGTGGATGAGGCACATATTTTAAACCTGAGTGTCAGCCGGCCGTTCCAGGGTAAAGGTTATGGCCGTGAATTGCTGATCTATTTGCTGGCGCTGATGAAACGCGGTAATGCGGTGCGAGCCCTGCTTGAAGTGCGTGAATCTAATCAGACTGCAATCAGCCTTTATCACAGCCTGGGGTTTGAAAAAATAGGCACACGTAAAGGCTATTATCCGGCAGAAGACGGCCGAGAAGATGCCACCGTTCTGGCGAAATCGATCGCTTGAATTATATTTCTATTGAATGATTCAGAGTCGCACCCGCTTGCGTTATAATGCGCGCTCCGAACTAGAAAAAATACCGAATACCGATGAGTGAATTTCTCGAATCCCTGCAAAAACGCCGTACTTTTGCCATTATTTCTCACCCTGATGCGGGTAAAACCACATTAACGGAAAAACTCCTGTTATATGGCGGAGCCATCCAGATGGCCGGCACGGTAAAGGGTAGAAAAGCCTCACGTCATGCGACCTCCGACTGGATGGAGCTGGAAAAACAACGCGGTATATCCGTTACCTCATCGGTGATGCAGTTTCCTTATAAAAACTGCATCATGAATTTGCTGGATACGCCCGGGCATGCTGATTTCTCAGAAGATACCTACCGTACATTAACCGCTGTTGATTCGGCGTTAATGGTCATTGATGCCGCCAAAGGTGTTGAAGAACGCACCATCAAGTTAATGGAAGTCTGTCGCTTGCGTGATACACCCATTATCACCTTCGTTAACAAAATGGATCGCGAAGCACGTGACCCGATCGATATACTGGATGAAATTGAAGACATTTTAAAAATTAAATGCGCGCCGATGACCTGGCCCATTGGCATGGGCAAACAGTTTAAGGGCGTGTTTGATCTTTACAATGACTGTGTTTATTTGTTCAGCGCGACTCATGGCGGCAAGTTATTAGACGGTAACCTGATTCAGGGGCTGGATAATCCGGAGCTGGATGAACACCTTGGTGCAACGGTTGCAGCAGACTTACGCGATGAAATAGAACTGGTCAAAGGTGCCAGTCATGCATTTGATTTTGACGCCTACCAGGCCGCTAAAGTCACGCCGGTCTACTTCGGCTCGGGTATCAATAATTTTGGTGTCAGAGAATTACTTGAAGCAATTGATAGGTATGCGCCGGCACCAAAATCACGCAAGACCTTAACGCGCGAGGTTGAGGCGACGGAAGAAACATTCAGTGGTTTTGTTTTCAAAATCCAGGCAAATATGGACCCGGCTCACCGCGACCGTATTGCTTTCATGCGCATTTGCTCCGGTGTCTTTAAAAAAGGCATGAAAGCCTACCATGTGCGCATTAAAAAAGAAGTGAAGTTCGGTGATGCGTTAACATTTATGGCATCGGACCGCGATCACGTTGATGATGCCTATCCCGGCGATATTATTGGCTTGCATAATCACGGCACCATCCGCATTGGTGATACCTTTACGAATGGCGAGCAACTGGCCTTTTCAGGCATTCCGAATTTTGCACCTGAATTATTCAGGCGTGCACAATTGAGAGACCCGTTGCGCATGAAGGCGCTGTTAAAAGGCCTGACACAGTTATGTGAAGAAGGCGCGACGCAGTTATTTAAACCCCTGCACAATAATGACCTGATTCTGGGAGCAGTGGGTATATTGCAGTTTGATGTGGTGGCGTACCGTCTAAAAGATGAATACGGTGTTGAATGCAGTTTTGAAAATGTTAATACCAATACCGCTCGCTGGGTCGATTGTGATGATGAAAAGATGCTGGCTGACTTTAAAAACAAAAACCAGACCAATCTAGCCCTGGATAATGCAGGAGATCTGGTTTATCTGGCACCGACACGTGTGAACCTGCAAATGGCAGAAGAAAGATGGCCGGATGTTCGCTTTGTTGCCACCCGTGAGCATGGCATCTACGATTAAGCGTTATTACCGTTTGTAAGCAAATTCCTACACTACCGCCCGAATTAGACTACAGCCTCTTCGGTATTATTCCCAAACCGAAGCGATTTATGCTATAGATAGAAACTTATGCTTAAAATTTAACATTCCTGACATGTTGTTGACGGATATGTACGGGATCTGCGCCTATATAAGGCATAGTATAAAAAATTAAATCAAGAGCAACTGCAGTTTAATTGTTCCGCAGCGTGGTATTGGTTCCGGGGCTTGTTACTGCTTACATTTAATTTTAGTAAATTTTTTAGAAGGTTGTATTGAATGATTTCTGAAAATGATATTAAAGATAGCCGTATTTTAATAATCGATGATGAGCAGGCGAATGTCACGCTAATAGAAAAAATATTAGAACTGGATGGTTACCAGAATTTTGTTTCAACGTCAGACTCCACCCAGGCAGTCGAGTTATTCCAGCAGCTGCAGCCGCATCTTGTCTTGCTTGATTTAAACATGCCGGTTTTTGATGGCTTTGATGTTATGCAGCAACTGTCGGCCATCGAAAGTGACAATACTTTCCCTTCTATTCTGGTACTAACCGCGCAGACAGACCGTGAGACGCGTATTCGAGCGTTGACAGGTGGCGCAAAAGATTATGTACACAAACCGTTTGATCGTGTCGAACTGTTGTCGAGAATCAGAAACCAGCTCGAAGTAAAACGTTTGTATGAAATGGTTCAGAATCAGAATAACCATTTGGAAGAAAAGGTGGCCTCTCGTACCAGAGAGTTACAGGAAACACGGCTGGAGGTAATTCATCGCCTGGGTCTGGCAGCAGAATACCGTGATAATGAAACCGGCTTGCACATCATCCGCATGAGCAAAGTCTCATCTGAGCTCGCCAGGGCAGTCGGTATGGATGCAAAGCAGTGTGAGTTAATTCTCAATTCAAGCCCTATGCACGATATTGGAAAACTGGGCATTCCTGATTCGGTTTTACTCAAGCCCGGCAAATTGAACAGCGAAGAATGGGATGTGATGAAAACACATACGCTGATTGGCGCCCAGATTCTTTCCGGCGGTGATACAGAATTATTAGAACAGGCACGACTGATTGCAATGACTCACCATGAAAAATGGGACGGCAGTGGCTACCCCAATGGCCTCAGTGGTGAGGATATTCCTCTGGTTGGCAGAATAGTGGCGCTGGCCGATGTGTTTGATGCTTTAACCTCAGAAAGACCGTACAAAAAGGCCTGGCCTGTGCAGCAGGCCGTCGACTATATAAAGGACATGAGTGGCAGTCAGTTTGATCCGGCATTGGTTGATATCTTTATCAGCATCTTGCCAAAGGTACAGGAGATTAGTGCACGCTACCGCGAGCCCGATGAGTATTTTGAAAAAGCCGTTTAATGAGTCTGCGACAGAGCCAGCTTTTTCAAACGCTGAAAATTTTCTGGGGCCACATACTGCAATATCTCTTTCTCATCCGTATTATAAGTGATGCTCAGGCCCAGCTCCGGGTAGAGCAGAATCGATGATCTGTCATTCAGCGTGATGGTTTCTGCCGCAATGCCAAAACGCTGCAAGATAATCTCGTCATCAAACTGAGCATAGGGTATGTAGCTGATGCTGATGACAGGATATTGCATGGCCTGCAAACCATCTTCTTCATTGAGTTTATATTTAAACGCGCCGCTGGGTGTGCCTTCTTTATCGATGCTGTGTTGTCTATAGCGCTGCAGTGTTTCGTCATCGATGCCGTATTCCAGGATCATTTTTGCAGTCAGCCCGCTCAGTGAAATGGAGCTGATATAGGCTTCAAGATTTCTGCGGCCGTTTTTATGTTCAAACAATGCGGTTTCAGGAAATGTCTGCAATGTGGTTAAAGCATCCCGCATACTGGTCTGGTCTAAAATGATTCCAAACACCTCGGATTTGCCATCATCTGTCAGGCTGATTTGCCAGGGCAGTTTATCGGATGAAATGCTGTAGCGTTTTTCATTGATCGCAGTGATTAAGATAACAAAGCCTAATACCATCAGAAAAAGATAACACTTTTTGCATTTTTGCAGGCCGAACTTTTTAATCATAATGCCTCTCGTAATATCGTATTAGTGGCTGTCGAGTTTTGCCAGCTCGCTGACGATGCCCGTGATCAGTGATTCACCAGACGGACCCATTTTGGCCATCAGCCGGTCAACATCGCGTTCGCCATCAACCAGTGGTTTGATAATGGCGCTCAGTTGCGCCATATCGCCGCTGGTTTGAGACATTTGCTCGGCCATCTGGCTGAGCAGGGTCAGTGCATTGACATCACCACGAGCGGCCTGATGAATCATGCCGGCTAACATCGGTGCTGCCTGACTGGCATCCGCCTTTTGCTCAGGGTCGGGCAGGCTGGCGGGATTTTGCAAGCCCTGCAAAATGGCAATCACGATTGATGCATCTTCATCATCAAGTCCGCGGGAAAGGTTTTCATTGCGATCGCCGTCAAGAATTTTACGAATGGCTTTCACCAGATCACCCCAGCCATTTTGTTCCGAGAGTAATAAGGCCTTATCAAACTCTGCTCGCAAAGAAGGGTTCTGTGCGGTTTGCACTGCCGCGACAATTAATGGCGCATGCGTTTTTTTAATCTGATCAAACAGTTCGGCTGTAGGCATAAAGACTCCGGATTGTCGCAGCTCAAATGGCCATGATTTTTTTCAGCTGATCATTCAGCTGAGCTAATGCTGTGTGCATTTCATTAATGCGCAACCGTTCTTTGGCAACCACGGCTTCGGGGGCTTTATCTACAAAACTGGCATTGCTCATTTTAGCCTCTGACTTGTCAAGATTAGCCGATATCTTTGCGATGTCTTTTTGCAAACGGCCAATTTCCGCATCTTTATCGATCAGTCCTGCCAGAGGAATAAGAATTTTCAGATCACCGACCAGCGCAATGGCAGACTCAGGAGCGTTATCTTCAGTTAACCATTGCACAGATTCAAGTTTTGCCAGTGTGCTGACAAAGTCTTTGTTTTGCATAAACAGGTTTTGATCGTTGTCAGAATAGTTTTGCAATAAAACAGGCAGGGGTTTGCCCGGTGCGATATCCATTTCTGAGCGGATACGGCGAACACCCATGATGAAAGCTTTAACCCATTCAAGCTCAGTCTCTGCTTGCTGGTCACGCTTTGTGCTATCACCGTGCGGGTAAGATTGTTGCATTATCGTTTCACCCTGGATACCTGCCAGTGGTGCAACGCGTTGCCACAGCTCTTCAGTTATATAAGGGATTAACGGATGTGCCAGCCTTAAAATGCTTTCAAGTACACGTACCAGGGTCTGGCGTGTGCCACGTTTTTCTGCATCGCTGGTGTGCTCTGAGTTGAGCACCGGTTTTGACAATTCCAGATACCAGTCACAATAATCTTCCCAGATAAAGGCATATATTTCATGGCTGGCATGATCAAAACGGTATTTTTCAAAATTATCGGCAACGCTATCTTCAATGTTTTGCAGGCGTGAAATAATCCAGCGGTCGGCCAGGGATAAAATCACATCGTCATTATCGATTCCGGTGTCCTGATCTTCCGTGTTCATCAGTACGTAGCGGGTTGCATTCCATAATTTGTTACAGAAGTTACGGTAGCCTTCGATACGGTTCAAATCCATACGGATATCACGGCCCTGTGATGCCATCGCAGCAAAAGTAAAGCGCAGTGCATCAGTGCCGAAAGCCGGGATGCCGTCAGGAAAATCCTTGCGTGTCGATTTTTCGATTTTGGCCGCCATCTTCGGCTGCATTAAGCCGGCCGTGCGTTTTGTGACTAAGGTTTCAAGTTCTATGCCGTCAATCAGGTCAATCGGGTCGAGCACATTGCCTTTTGATTTCGACATTTTTTGGCCTTCGGCATCACGCACCAGACCATGAATGTAAATTTCTTTAAAGGGTACTTCGCCGATGAATTTAATGCCCATCATTACCATGCGCGCAACCCAGAAGAAAATGATATCAAAGCCGGTGACCAAAACGCTGGTAGGATAAAATGTTTTTAAACGCTCAGTCGAGTCAGGCCAGCCCAGGGTAGAGAAAGGCCAGAGTGCTGAAGAGAACCAGGTGTCTAACACATCCTCATCCTGTCTTAATGCTATCTCATCGCTTAAGTTATATTTTTTACGCACAGCGGCTTCACTGTCGGCAACGTAAACTTTGCCATCATTATCGTACCAGGCAGGAATGCGGTGACCCCACCAGATCTGACGGGAGATACACCAGTCCTGGATATTGTTCATCCATTCGAAGTAGGTTTTGTCCCAGTTAGCCGGTACAAATTTAATATCGCCGTTTTTCACCGCATCAATCGCGGGTTTGGCCAGAGACTCAACGGCAACATACCACTGATCTGTGAGGTAAGGCTCAACCACAGAACCGCTGCGGTCACCGCGTGGTACCATTAATTTATGTTCTTTTACCGCTTCCAGCAAGCCCGCAGCCTCAAGGTCAGCGATCATTTGTTTGCGCGCAACGTAACGATCCATACCACGGTATTTTTCCGGGGCCTGCTCATTAATACAGGCATCGACAGTCAGAATGTTGATCATCGGCAGGTCGTGACGTTTGCCCATTTCATAGTCATTGAAATCATGGGCTGGCGTGATTTTTACGCAGCCGGTACCAAATTCCATATCCACATAATCATCAGCAATAATGGGGATCAGGCGGTCGCTTAGTGGTAATTGAATCGCTTTGCCGATCAGGTCTTTATATCGTTTGTCTTCAGGGTGTACTGCCACCGCCGTATCGCCAAGCATGGTTTCAGGCCGCGTTGTGGCCACGACGATGTAATTTTTGCCATTGCAAGCCGCGCCATCGGCCAGCGGATAACGCATGTGCCAGAGGTGGCCGTTTTCTTCTTCTGAAATGACCTCAAGGTCTGAAACAGCCGTGTGCAGAACCGGGTCCCAGTTTACCAGGCGTTTACCGCGATAAATGATGTCTTCATCATAAAGCTGGGTAAACACTTTTTGCACCGCATGTGATAAACCCTCATCCATGGTGAAGCGTTCATTTTCCCAGTCTACCGATGCGCCCATACGACGCAACTGACGGGTGATATGGCCTCCGGATTCCTGTTTCCAGTCCCAGATGCGCTCGATAAATTTATCACGACCTAAATCATGGCGGCTTTTGTTCTCGGCTTCAAGCTGGCGCTCGACTACCATCTGGGTGGCGATACCGGCATGATCAGTGCCCGGTTGCCAAAGTGTTTTTTCGCCTTTCATGCGGTGGTAACGGGTAAGCGCGTCCATGATGGTATCCTGGAAGGCATGTCCCATATGCAGTGTGCCGGTTACATTGGGTGGCGGTATCATGATGCAATACGCGCCTTCAGCTGATTCTGATGGGGAAAAATAGCCCTTATTTTCCCAGTTTTCGTACCATTTTTGTTCGATAGATTGCGGATTGTAGGTTTTATCCATGGATTTTAAATCTCGATTCTCTGTAACGGGCAATGAAGCCCGGTATTATAACGGAAAGTGAGTTTTTGATCAGGTATGAAGCCGGCGTTTTGCTTTTTATTCTGTCAACGGTATTTATTTTTTGAGCAACGAAGATAAGATCTGATGGTGTAACTGGCGTTTAATAGCAGGCAGGGCGGAGTCTATGGCGTGCTCAATTTTCTGGCTAAGTGCCTCCTCATCATCATTTAACAAATGCACTTTGGTGTCGTTTTTTTGATGAAGGCCGGCCTTCTCCTGGTCGCCTGTTTCTATAATATCGGTGAGTAGAGGAATTGTTTGATGCATTATGTCTGACCCAGTTCATGAAAGTTCAGTTCGCAGTGGTTGTGCTGGCAAATCGTTTTATATTGTTTATAGCGTGCTCTGCCAGGTGTTAAACAATCGTCTGCCTGATGCAGTATTTCTGCCACACGCTGATTGCATTCTACAGCTACTGGCATCTGGTCGGTTAAATTAATAAATAGATCGAAGCCTTTACCCGGGTCGGCATCTTCGCCAATTAATACGGGGTGTTGATCGGCAAACCCATCATCTTTCATGCCGTGCGGCAGGAAACTGCCTTGATCAAGCTGCCAGAGCATATTATCCAGTTGCTGAGACTCTGGTTTGTTTTTGGAAAAAAGATAAACAGAGTTGTTCAGCGACCAGGCTTTATGTGTCAGCTTGCAGGCAAAATGCAGCCGGGCCTGATTGTCATTGCCCGGAATCATATAAAAGTCAACGCGATTAATGGCTGGCATTCTCTTCAACACGGTTTAAAATATATTGCATCAATAATGGCACAGGGCGTCCGGTTGAGCCTTTGTTTTCACCACCTTTCCAGGCAACGCCTGCAATATCGAGATGCGCCCAGTTATATTTTTTAGTAAATTGTGCAAGGAATACCGCAGCCGTGATACTGCCGGCTTCGCGACCGCCTATATTGGCCAGATCCGCAAAATTACTTTTTAACTGCTGTTTGTATTCCGGCCAGGTTGGCATATGCCAGCAACGGTCACCGCTGTATTTGCCGGCATTTAACAAATCATTAATCAAAGGATTGTGGTTGCCGAATAATCCCGCCGGGTGACCGCCCAGTGCAATCACACAGGCTCCGGTTAAGGTGGCAATATCGATCACAACCTCCGGGTTGAACTTTTGAGAATAGGTTAAGGCATCACAAAGTATCAGGCGACCTTCGGCATCGGTGTTAAGTATTTCAATCGTGGTGCCAGACATGCTGGTGACAATGTCGCCCGGTTTGGAAGCCAGGCCATCAGGCATATTCTCAGTGGCCGGTATAACAGCGACGACATTAATCGGCAGTTGCAGTTCTGCAATGGCACTCATGGCACCAAAGACACCAGCGGCACCACACATGTCGTATTTCATTTCATCCATGGCGGCACCGGGTTTTAAACTGATGCCCCCTGAATCAAACGTCACGCCTTTGCCAACAAGAACAACGGGTTTTTCATCGGCAGAGGCGGCACCCGAATATTTCATGATGATCAGTTTGGCACTTTCACGACTGCCACGACTGACAGAAAGCAATGCTCCCATTGCCAGTTCTTCCATCTGGCTTTCTTCTAAAATTTCCGTCTCGAAATTACGGTAGGTTTTTCCCAGCGAGCGGGCCTGTTCAGCAAGGTAACCCGGCGTACAGATGTTGCCAGGCATATTGGCCAGATCTTTACTGAGCTTAATGCCGGAAATAATGGCGCTGCCCTGGCGAACAGCCAGTTCGCCGGTTGGTAAATCACGCCGGCTACTGACACTAAAAACAACCTTTCTTAATGGTCGCCGGGAATTTTGTTTGTCAGACTTTAGCTGATCAAAACGATAAAGCTGTTCTTCAATCGCTTCGATAGACTGTCTTATTTTCCAGTCAATCTCACGGTTTTTAAGCGGTAACTCTGTGAGGCAGGAAAACGCCTCGGTGGCACCGCGCTGATCCAGTATTTTTGCCATTTGCGCGTTTATTTTTCTGAAGTTGTTGACGTCCAGCTCTTTTTCTTTGCCGCAGCCAAGCAGTAAAATACGGTCACATAAGGTATTGGGCACGTTATGCAAAAGCAGATCCTGGCCCAGCAGACCTTCCAGTTCGCCACGTCTGATCAGGTTAGATATTAAACCTTCGCTGGCATCATCCAGAATCTGAGCAGAAGCCGATAGCTTTCGGGAGTCAAAGACACCAACGACAATGCATGACATGCGTTGTTTTTCAGGACTACCGCTTTTGACTGAAAATTCCATTGCTGTTCCTATTGATAAGTTGTATTTGATATAAAAGTGTTTTCAGGTAGATAAAGTTAAAATGGGCTAATGTTCACAAATCTGGAAATATATTTTATGAATAGTTAAAGTTTATCTATTACTCAGTGTTTACTTATATAATATCGTCTTACTTTGAGGCCAGAGTAAATGATATGTCACTAATAATGATTGCTTTATAAACTATATTTCGTGTTTTGTCAGATAAAAACCGTTTTTTTTTAACAAAATGTATATTTTTGATGAATATTTAACTCATTACTGACATTTATGTAATAAATTCAGTCTGCTAGGTTTAGAGTTAGTAAAATGAAGTCATGCTAAAACAAACAATAATTGATCGTTATATTGGAAAGGAGATTCTGTTTTCCTGGTTTGCCGTGTTTATTGTATTAACCTTGATTATTAGCGGGAGCACGCTAGGTAACCTGTTTTCTCAGGCCGCGGATGGCAGTTTGCCAAATAATGTTGTATTTACCCTGTTATTTAACGCCACCTTGCGTTTTAGTGTGCAATTACTTCCCATTAGTTTGTTTATTGGTGCGCTGTTTGCCTTTGGCCGCTTGTATAAAGACTCCGAGATGGTTTCCATGTTCGCCTGTGGCATCACTTATAAAGCCTTATACCGGCCACTCTTTCTTATCGCTGTTCCAATGGCGCTGCTATCGGCTATTGCTAATTTCATGATGGTGCCGGCGTTAAAACATGAATATTACGAGCTGGAAGCAACAGTTGAAGACAGTGTGGATATCACAGGTGTGACAGCAGGGCGTTTTACCGCATCCAAAGGCGCCTACCCGAGCATATTCTTTATTGAGCGCAAAGATAAACACGGCAAAATGCGCCACACATTTTTATACCAGTCTGATAAGTCCAACCGCAGTTCTATTGAAACCTCGTCAACGGCTTCTTATTATCTGGATGATAAAGGACGACGTTTTATGCTGTTTGAAAATGGCCTACGCTACGAGGGCAAGCCTGGCGAAGGTGATTATCAGGCGATTGAATATAAGAAGCACGGTGTCTATGTTGAAGATAATCAATCGGTACGAGTGCGTACAAAGCGCGATGAAATTCCAAGCAGCGTGCTTTGGGCATCGGATAAACTCACTCACAAGGCAGAGCTTCAGTGGCGTCTGGCCATCCCCGTTGTGATTATCGTGCTGGCGTTTATGGCCGTGCCTTTTAGTCACACATCGCCACGAAAGGGGCGTTTTACAAAGATAGGTCCCGCCATCATTGTCTATATTATCTATTCTAATTTATTAATAGCCGCGTTGAGCTGGATGGAAAAAGGCAAAACGCCAGTGTGGCTGGGGTTATGGTGGGTTCATTTTATATTTATTTTGCTGGGACTGTTGTTGTTAATGAAACAGACTCGTTTTCATAAGAGGCTTTTAGGCGCATCATGAAAACGCTTGACCTCTATATTCATAAAACGGTGTTCAAAAGCACTTTATTAGTGCTGGCCATTCTCGGTGCCTTGTTTGCTTTTATGGAATTTGTATCGGAGATAAATCTCATCGGTATGAATGACTATAGTTTAATCAACGCCCTGGTATTTGTTAGTCTTACATTACCTAAAACATTGTATGAGTTGTTTCCAACGGCAACATTAATCGGCAGTTTGTTAGGTTTAGGAGCCCTGGCTGGTAACAGTGAACTGATTGTCATGAGAGCGGCGGGTATTTCAATCAGCCGAATTTCCCGCTCAGTACTGCAGTCAGGCCTGCTGTTAACGGTATTGGTTGCGGCCTTTGGCGAATTTCTTGTGGCTCCGGCAACTCAAAAGGCCGAGTCAATCAAGACCCGGTCACTGCATAAAAACATTTCATTAGGCAAAAGTAACGGGCTCTGGGTAAAAGAGGGTAACTATTATCTCAATGTTAAAAAAATCTATCCCGATAATCGAATGGCCGGCATCGAGATTTATGAGCTTGGTGAGGGCAAACGACTGCAGTCAATCACCAGGGCGCGTTCAGGAATCTATAAAAATAAAGAATGGGTACTCAGTGATATAAAACGCAGTACCTTTGAAAACGGCGGTGTCAAAAGTGTCAATATAAAATCCGAGATATGGGATCATTTGTTCAATCCGGACCTGTTCGAAGTAGTGGCCGTCAATCCGGGTGACATGACAGCTTACGATTTGTATAAATACAGTGATTATCTAGAAAAAAACCAGCTGGATGCCAGCCATTACCGCCTGGCATTCTGGCTGAAAGTGATAACGCCCTTGTCGACCCTGGTCATGTTGCTGATCGCTTTACCCTTTGTGTTTGGCTCACTGCGCTCCGGTAGCTCAGGACAACGTGTTTTAATCGGTATTCTTATCGGCGTTGGATACTTTATTGTGGGTAAAATTATGAACCATATCGGCCAGTCTTATGGATTGCACCCTTTATTAAGTGCAATATTACCGATGCTGATAGTTTTAATTTATGGTTTGTTTGCCTTTTTGAGAATTCGGTAATCAAACAGCTAGTTCTTATCGATCAGTATCGTATTTGACAAAATGTCATGCAAGGTCGATTTCTTTTCATTGAAAATTGACCAAAGAAAACCCAGTCCGAACAATAATAGTGAAAAAATAGCGCAACAGAAGCGGACAAAAGCCTGTTTCCAGCTAACTTTTTTATTATCAGTGCTAATTAATTGTAAACGCCATGTTTTCATGCCCAATGTTTGCCCTCCGTGTGTCCAAAACCAGCCATAAAAAACAAAACTGATTAGAAACCAGTAAATAACAAGAAAGGGAAAAAGAGCATGCTGGCTTGTTATCGCTTCACCACCATTTAATGGCAATGTTAAGGCTGTTGCAATGAACAAAACAGCGATTAACAATAAACCATCGTACCCAATAACAAGCAAACGTTTAAATAGTGAAGCAGGTTTATAGTTATTCATCATTTTATTAATCCTGGCTAAAGAAAAGCGGTGTGTTTATGCAAATCAAAGTTGTCTGAAAGACTGTCGTCATGCAGGTTTTATTAAATTGCTGCAAATCATACCTGATTGATCTGAAAAGTCGAATAGCCAGTAATAAAATGCTAAATTTTGTCGCCAATGTTTGAATTAATAGAAATAAATTAATATCAATGCTTTGAAACAGTGTCTGCGGCGCGGTTTTTAGCTCTCTAAATTTATTATTAGCGCCAATTTATATAAAACCGAATCAATTGATTATTTATCGCATTTTATTTTTAAGTTATGAGGATGAAAAGTCGATTCATTTAAGAGATAAAATGTAATTAAACATTGCATAACGCCCTAACATCAATATATTTTCTTTTTGAAGCATAAATATTAATAAATTCTTAATTATTTTCTGTTTTTATGAAAATAAATACAAAAAAACTCAATAAAAATTTGTAAAACTGGATTTACGAATTATAATTCATGAATCAACACAAAAAAGAGGCCCTAACAATGGCAAAAGCAAAGAAAAAACCAGCTAAGAAAAAAGTAGCTGCTAAGAAAAAAGTAGTCGCTAAGAAGAAAGTAGCTGCTAAGAAAAAACCAGCAGCTAATAAAGCAGCTGCAGCCGCAAAGAAAAAAGCCGCAGCAGCAAAGAAAAAAGCTGCCGCAGTAAAGAAAAAAGCTGCCACAGCCGCAAAGAAAAAAGCGGCAGCCGCAAAGAAAAAAGCCGACGCTGCAAAAAAGAAAGTAGTTGCAGAGAAGAAAAAAGCGGCCGCTGCTAAAGCAACAGCCGCTAAAGCAGCCGCTAAAGCTCAAATGGATGCACTGAGAGCTGAAGTTAAAGCCGCTAAAGATCAGGTTTCTGCTATGAAGAAGCGTGAAGATGCGCTGATTAAACTGTCATCTGATAAAGATGCAGCCGCTGCTAAGTTCATGGATAACTGGATGAAGTCTGCAATGGCTAAAATGGAAAAATCTATGGCTCCTAAAAAGGGCAAAAAGCGTCGTAAAGCTAAGAAGAAGTAATTAGTCAGACGTTTTTAGATTTTTTCTATAAAAAAAAGCCCGGTTATGCCGGGCTTTTTTTATGTTGCCAGTTTTTTATGGCAGATTTGTTAAATAATGCCATTAAAAGGCAGCACTTCTACTGTTTCACCGGCCTCAACATTGCCTGAATCCTGCGGGATAACAATAAAACAGTTTGCAACACTCATCGATGTCAGGATATGCGAGCCTTGAAGTCCTGTGGTATCTACTATTAATTCACCAGTAGCCGTCTGTTTTAAAATACCGCGTTGAAAATCAGTCCTACCCGCCACTTTTTTAAGAGAATGTATACATTTAGCTTTAAGACTCAGCTGCTGACTGTCATCAAGCCCTTTTAAACGCGAAATGGCGGGTTGTACAAATAAGTAACAGGTCGCCATTACTGAAACCGGGTTACCCGGCAGGCCAAAGTAGGGTGTTTGATTGATTGAGCCAAAAGCCAGCGGTTTTCCAGGCTTCATTGCAATTTTCCAGAAGTTTACTTTTCCTGATTCCTGCAGAATTTCTGAAACATAATCAGCTTCACCGACCGAGGCGCCGCCAGAAGTAAGAATCATATCTGCTGAGTTTGCCGCATTCTCCAGTGTTTCTTTAATCAGCGTCTTGTCATCTGCGATAACACCTAAATCGAGCAGCTCAACATCCATTTTTTTTAGCATGCCATACAAGGTGTAACGATTACTGTCATAAATATCCCCGGCTTGCAGTGTCTGACCCAGGCTCTTTAACTCATCACCGGTAGAAAAAAAAGCAATTTTGGGTTTTCGGTAAGTTGTCACCTCACTCACACCGATGGAAGATAGCAAGCCGAGATCCGCCGGTGAAATTTGTTTACCGGCATGCAATACAACCGCGCCCTTTTCTATATCTTCTCCGGGGTGGCGTACATTCTGTGCCTTCAGGTGCTGATTGCTAATCCTGATCAGATCATCACTGCGCTGAGCATCTTCCTGCATGATTACGGTATCGCAGTCCTGCGGCATCATCGCACCCGTCATAATACGAACGCATTCATTAACAGAAACCTTTCCCTGGAAAGGTGTGCCAGCAAAAGCGGTGCCGACAACGGCCAATGTAATTGGCTCAGCGGATGCTAATATTTCACTATTGATAGCATAGCCATCCATGGCGGAGTTTCTGTGCGGCGGCACATTGATGTCTGAAATGACATTTTCTGCCAGTGTCTGTCCAAGCGCATCACGAATCATTTGTTTATCTGTGCTTTTGATCGGTTCGATCGCATTTTTTATCTGTTCGAGTGTTTGTTCAACCGTGAGTAGCGGTGTTTGATGTGCATTGTTAAAACAATCGTTGATGTTAGTCATTGTTTATCTCGTTAACTGTTGTCGTGTTGCAATAGTGCAGGATGAAATCTTTCACGGCGTTAATATTGTTGATATCAAGTACCGTCTTATCGGTTTTAAGGCAGGCAGCAAGACTATCTGTATCCAGATCTGAAACAATGGCTAAAGTACTTGCCTGGTTCATAATATGGCAGACATCATCATCTAGCTGTTGATGCCTGTCCTTTATCGCATGGCGGAAAAGAAACAGTTTATCGTGTGGCAGATTTTTATAACCCTCGACCAAAACAAGATCAACCAGCTCGGGTTTGATCAAAGCCAGTAATTCATTGATCTCGGTAGCGCCGGGTTCTGGCTTTTCAATCATTAATGCAATGCGTTTGTCAGATGCAAGCAGCACAGCTGCGGCACCGGATTGGCGCATTTTGTAACTGTCTTTGCCGGGTTTGTCGATATCGATCTGGTGATGCGCGTGTTTAATAACAGCAACGCGCAAGCCGCACTGTTTCAAAAGCGGTATCAGCTGAACGATTAGCTGTGTTTTACCGGTGCCGCTAAAAGCGGCAATGCCTAATACCGGTTTGGGGTAATTAATAGTCGACATTTTAATTCATATCTTCCGGTCGATTAAAATTCTTGAACGCGTCAGGCTGGTCTGAAAAATCAGCGATGACGGCATTGTGCTGCTCAATAAACTGCAATACTTTGTTGTGCTCATGCGCCAGCGCCTGCTGAAGCTTGGGTAAAAGACTGGTTTTATAAAGCCCAAATAAAGGCTGGTATCGTGTGCCGTCATCAGCAATGGCAATATTGGCGCTGGCATTATCATTCAGAGTGCTGGCTAAACGTTTAAACAGGTCTTTTGGCGGTGTAGGGCAGTCACAGGGTACAACCAGCAAATATTCGGCATCCGTGCAATGTTGCATCGCCGTCATAATACCGGACAGAGGGCCTTTAAAACCTTCAATCGAATCCGATAGCAGCTCAAAGTTTAGCTGCTGATACTGATCATGGTGTTGATTTGCATTAATGATGATGCGATCCACCTGGGTTTTCAGCGCATCTATTACATGCTCAATCAGGGCTTTGTTTTGCCACATCAGCCAGCCCTTATCGGCATAGTTCATGCGGCGTCCGCGACCACCTGCGAGTATCAGTGCTGTTGTATTGTGTCTGTCTGCTTTCATCTATTGCATCGGCTATCGAGTTGGCCTGCATTCTAACATTGATAAAGGCATTGATTAATTACGATTTTAAATCGCAAGTTTTACCGTTAAGATGAGGCCATGTCAAAACTCGATAAATTAAGCGTTTCTGAACAAGCCGTGATCGAACAGTTTCTGGATGCTTTGTGGATGGAGTCAGGCTTGAGCAAAAACACACTGGATGCCTATCGAAATGATCTGGCGGGTTTTAGCCTGTGCCTGCAAGCAAAAAACGCCGGTTTATTAGTGGCCGAAACCACTGATATTCAGGGTTTTTTATACACGGAGTTTAAAAGCGGCAAAAAAGGACGCAGTGCCGCCCGTCTGGTCTCCAGCTTAAAGCGCTTTTACCAGTACCAGATACGAGAAAGCCGGGTTACAGAAGACCCCAGTGCCCTGGTGGATATGCCAAAGCTGGATAAACCCTTGCCTAAAATTATCAGTGAATCACAGGTTAATGATTTACTCACAGCGCCGGATAAGAGCCAGGCATTGGGTCTGCGAGATTTTGCGATGATGGAAACGCTATACGCGACCGGATTAAGGGTCAGTGAACTGGTTAATTTGCAAATCTCACAAATGAGCATCGATCCCGGTGTGGTGCGCATTATAGGCAAGGGTGGCAAAGAACGGCTGGTGCCATTAGGAGAGCCGGCTATTGATGCGATAGAGGAATACCTGAGCCTTTCCAGACCCGAGTTGATGCAAGGCCATGGCCTCAGTAATGCGGTTTTTGTCACGCGTCGCGGTGCAGCGATGACACGCCAGGCATTCTGGTATTTAATTAAACGCTATGCAAAAGTGGTTGGCATAGAAGAAAGCATCATGTCACCGCATACCTTAAGGCATGCTTTTGCCAGTCATTTGCTAAATCATGGCGCTGATATACGCGTCGTGCAAATGTTACTCGGTCACAGCGACATATCAACCACACAAATTTACACGCATATTGCAGACCAGCGGCTTAAAAATCTGTATCATGCACATCATCCGCGGGCATGAACTCCTCAGGTGCTGACTTGTCCAACTTAATATTTAATAAAGTAAGCAGAGAAATAATGAAAAACACCCTCAAAGCCATATTAATCACCGTCTTTATGTTTGTTAATGGGCAAGCCCAGGCAGCTGAAGACCAGCAAGCCAATTTACGAATGATGATTTCTAAAACATTTCCTGGTATTGAAATCAGTAAATTTAAACAGACCGTGATACCCGGCATGCTTGAATTTACGATGGGTGCCAAGGTGTTATACGTGACAAAAGATGGCCGGCACCTGTTTCAGGGCAATATTTATGACCTGGTCAGCCAGCAGAACCTTACCGAAGAATCAGAAAAAACAGTAAGAAAAACAGCGCTTGATGATTTTGGTGAAAAAAATACCCTGGTTTACAAAGCAAAAAATGAAAAGCACTTCATCACCGTATTCACGGATATCGATTGCCCCTATTGCCGCAAGTTACATGAAGAAGTGGCACAATATACCAGCAACAACGTCAGTGTGCGTTACCTGTTTTTGCCCTTTAAAGGCAAAAAAAGTTTAGAAAAATCTGTTAGCGTCTGGTGTTCAAAAAACCCAACAAAAGCCATGACGGATGCAAAAGAAGGCCGTCAGATAACAACAGCAACTTGTGATAATCCAATAGAAAAGCATATGCAGCTAGGCCGTGAGTTTGGCATCCGCGGTACCCCGGCGATTGTTATGGATAATGGTGAGATGATTCCCGGCTACCGTCCGGCAAAAGATGTTCTAAAGATATTAAATCAATAAAATCAGCAAAGGCGGGAAAGGATTCCCGTTGATTTTTTAAGTTTAAAAGAAAACATCCGCCGGCAGTTTTTTACTCTCGTTAAAGCGTAACATCATTTTCCGCACTATTGCTTCATCAATCTCATCGCATAAAAAGCCTTTTGCATTCTTTATAAATGTGTTTTAAAAATTTTCGGTTTTGGCCAGATAGTAATGAATAATGCCATTTAAACAATCGGCGTAAGATTTATTCTCACGGTGATGCATTTATTGTATAGGTTATTTGTGAGCAGATAATAAATTGCCTGCTACCGATACATCGGCACATATAATAAAATGTCCTCATGTTGACCCATTTGCAGTCTGTTGTATCAGTATTTGAAATGATTAGCCGTCAATTTATCAAAATATGCTAAAAATTTTGCTCAAACAACAAATGAAATCGTATAAATCGTCGAAAGCGCTATTGGCTTTTTATTAATGCTGTTGTGGTGAATTATAAATGCTGTGATTATAACCACTGCATGAGTCCGGTTGTTTGCTGAGGTTAATTCTGTTGATTGACGCAATTGTGCAGACTATTAATAAGGGGCGGATTTCATACCAAAATTCACTTGCGTAAATTATGCCCATCAATGAGTATTGATTTGATATTTTGTAAGTAGGGATTACCGTTGAAAATTGTTGTTATTGATGATGAATCTAGTATTAGAAGCGTTATCCGTGAATTATTAGAAATAAATGGGCACGACATTTTCGAAGCGGACAACGGAAACGCTGGTCTGGAACTGATTCGTGCCACGCTGCCTGATCTCATTTTATGTGACATCAACATGCCTGAAATGAACGGTGATGAATTATTTGATACCTTGAGGGCATCAGAATCTGAACTGAATATTATTCCTTTTATATTCATAAGTGGTGATGTCACTACGAATGAACTGATCAAAAGACTTAATAAAGGAGCCGATAACTGCTTTGAAAAGCCCTTTAATTTGAGCCTTTTAGCCGCACATGTTAACTCTCACCAGTCAAGAGTGAGTCGTGTTTCGGCCTATATCAATGACAAACTTGATATTATTGCAGATTCACTGCCCGCTACAATCGAGCATGACTTCTCGTCTTATACATCGTTAACACTTAATACCAGCGGTTATGTCAGTGCGATTGTTTCTGCAATGCATGATTACCAGACGGCAGAAGCCGGCCAGCCATCACCTGAAAACGGCTCTGATATTGCCGGCATCGGTGCAAGTCAAAGCGGTTCTGATCAGTACACCGTGTCGACCGAGATAAGTTATATTCAATATTGCCTAGACCGCTTTAATGACAGAAGAAAGCTGGTGAGATCGGCCAATGGTGAGGACTTGAGCTGGACGCTTATTTTTATTGTGGTGCATGCACAGTTACAAGCGGCAAAAATATACGTATCGGATCTCTATGTCAGCATCCCCTCGGCTAAATCAACAATTAACGCACGAATAAGTAGCTTAATAGATGATGATGTTTTGGCAAAAGTGGGTGATTCAACAGATGGTCGCCGGCAGCAGATTTTATTAACCGAGCGTTTCAGCAGCGAGTTGATGGTGCATATTGACAGCAGTATCAAACGCATAAAAAAACTCGTCTGTTAAGCTTTTTATAATTTCGTATATCAAGCCTTTAGTAAAATCAAAATCAATTTAATGGCTTAGTCGAAGCCTTGCTCAATAGATCAGGTTGCGATTAAAGCTGGCGATAAAACTTCAGCTCATTCAAACTCAAACACTTCATTGCAATGGGTGAATAACAGCATTGGCCGGATCGTGTGAGCGGGCCATATCTTTTGCAAGCCCTGTTTATAAAACTGCATTTGTTTTTTATATTCTTCAGCCAGGGCTGAAATATTGTCACTGCTAACGTTCTGATGTGTTTTGTAGTCGATCAGGTAAACGATATCATTATTAATAATGACTCTGTCGATCACGCCGTGTATGTCTTTTTTTCCGGCTGTGTAATGAATGGGTAATTCGTTAAACGATTGCTGATAATGCGCATTGTTAAATAAATAATCAAAAGCCGGTTCGGCAATGACCTGCCTGGCTTCATCCAGGCAGGCCTGGTATTGTTCTTTAGCAAGTATGTGACCGGACTCGATGGTCAACTGTAAAAGTACCTGGCTGTCGCTGATGGCGTTTGTACCACTCAATAGCTCCAGTGCACGGTGGATCATGGTGCCGCGGGTCATGTGGTCAACATCGGCCGCGGCTGGCGCTGAGCTTTGCTCTGTCTCACTAGGTCTGAGCGTTTCGCTTTCTTCTTTTTCAAAAATAATCTGTGATAACTCAGGCGCAACCGTGATCGGCTGAACAGCAGCGGTGGCCTGTTTTGCAGATTCGCCGGAATACTCTAAATCACCGCAGATATATTTAAGACCATCTTCGGCCGTGTCGCTGTGTGTGAGCCGTTGCATGCCTTGTTCAATTAAATGATACCAGCTTGGCAGCTCACTTTTGGTTGCCCGGTTTGGCGCACTGGCGCTGATAAATAAAAATTGTTTGGCGCGTGTCAGGGCGACGTACAATAGATTCAAGGTTTCACGGTTTTGAAAGGCCGCAGCCTTATCCACGTATTTTTTACTGATGCTGTCCCAGTCGGTCTTAACGCCCATCAAATGAAAAGAATCAGGTCGTTCACTGCTGGTTGGCCAGTCGACCATGGTTTTGTGAGCCAGCTTTGGGCTGCTCTGGCTGGCGCTGTCAGCCAGAAACACAACCGCCGCTTCAAGTCCTTTGGAGGCGTGAATTGTCATAATGTTAACGCGCGGCATGCCACTACTGGCGGCGGCTTCGTCGGGTGCTTCAGTGGCCAGTTTTTTTAAACTGCGCAGCTTATTGAGAAAATGCGTGACGCTGGGGTAACGGCCGCTGTCTATATCCAGTGCCAGCTCGAGAAAACTTAACAAGTTGGCCTTGATCTGCGCCTGAGCGGACTCGACAGTCGCCGCCTGATAACGGTTGAGTAAATTACTGTCGTAAAAAATAATATCGAGTAAATCATGAACCGGCATGCGGTCAGTAATGCTGCGCCATTTTTCGATAAAGAATGCCGCCCTGGCAATCGGCTGATCGGCATCCAGCGTGGTGGCCAGTAGCTGCATTTTCTTAAACCAGCGCTGGTGTTCTGTCACAGAAACCAGTGCCAGTAAATCCTCATCGCTGGCATTAAAAATCGGTGACCTAAGGACTTGCGCCAGCGCGATATCATTATGCGGTGAGACCAGCACCTCGAGCAACATTTCGAGGTCGTTAATCTCAAGGCAGTTAAGCAAGCTGTAACGGTTTGCAGAGGTAAAAGGAATCTGGTGCTGTCGCAATGTCTGTTCGATTTGACGAACGTGCGTCCGGTTTTTTAATAAAATGTAAATGTCATCATATTGAACCGCGACCTGAGCATTGTCTTTAGTGATTAATAATCCCTGATCAACAATCTCATTAATGCGGCACGCAATCCATTCTGCTTCATGGCTGTATTGCAGGCTTTCAGTGCTGAGGCGGGCTTCGGCTAACGGGTTACGGAAATAAACCGGTTCAGGCTGTTCATTCTTATCAGCGGCCGGGAAAATGGTTTTAAGAAATATTTGACCCGCGAGTGCGGTTTTATGTGTGCCATGTTGCGGAAAGTCAGCGAGCAAATCACCCTGTTCCGGTTTGAAGATTGCATTGACCAAATCAATCACCGCCGGAGAAGAGCGCCATGATTTATTCAATGGCCACTGGCGGGCACCCATCTGATGATGCAGCCAGTCAGAGACATGAGCCTGTAATTCAGGGTTGGCACGCCTGAAGCCGTAGATCGATTGTTTTTCATCACCGACAATAAAAATAGAACGCTGTCGTTCGACATCACCGGAGGCCAGTTCCTCGAGCAGTGGTTTTAGCAAATACCATTGCGTCGGGTTGGTATCCTGAAATTCATCGATCAGCAAATGATTGATGCGCTGGTCAAGTTTGAACTGCACCCACTCGGCATTTTCAGAATGTTTTAAAAGCTGGTAGGTGCGCCATTCCAGATCAGTGAAATCGAGCTTGTGCAGTTGAGACTTTAATTGTTGAAAGATCGCCAGTAACCGAGCGCCGGCAATAAACCAGGCACTATTGCGTTTAAGCGTTTCAATCCGTGCGAACTGGTCTTTAACTTCAAGCAGTTGTTCGGCAATTTCAAAATGCAGTCGCAGGTAGTCGTCTGAGCCTTGTGCACCGAGAATCTTTTCACTCTTTTTTGTCGCTTTGCGTTTTTGTATCGAGTTATCTTTATTCAAAAAGGCAGGTAACAGCAGTGCAAATGCATTTGCTGTGTCGTTGCTCTGCTGCAAGGCTAAAGCGATGTTTTCTGCATGAAGCATTTGTTTGTCAGTGGCGATCTGCAGATGAAGCTCGCGAAACTGCGTTAGCTTCTGCGGCAAACTGCGGCTGAATAATGCCTGTGACGGGTTTGTGGTGTTATCCAGAGCTAAAATATCAGACAGGTTTTGAATCGCAAACTCAACAGGCTGCTGTTGTCGTTCTGTAAACGCCCACCAGTCACTGCGGTGATCAATAAAGGATTTAAGTGCGGTTTGCGTGCTGTGAATGGACTGGCAATGCTGCAATAAAATGCCCAGGTTGGTTGCCAGCTCGCCATCAGGTGTGATCGTCGCCTCGTTATAGAGCTGCTGGATCGACTGTTCGATCAGCAGTTCAGTGTTCTCCACCAGCTCAAAATCCGGTGGCAAGTTGGCCTCTAGCGGAAAACGCGAGAGAATATCCTGACAAAATGAGTGAAAGGTCATGGTGCGCACAGGAAAATCATGAAACAGGCATTGCTCGTAGAGCTGGCGGGCCTTGTCAATGGTCGGCTGATGGCTGTCTTCGCCTAAGGCTTGTAACAGTGTGACGATTGTTTCATCATCGGCCAGCGCCAGTTCACGCAGCCGTTCGGTCAAACGTGCCTGCATTTCACCGGCGGCCTTGCGGGTGAAGGTGAGCGCGAGAATACTGGCCGGTTCAGCGCCGTGTAACAGTATTCTGAGCATGCGGCTAACCAGTAACCAGGTTTTACCACTGCCGGCGGAAGCTGTTACAGTGGCGCTAATATAGGGGGATGCGGCTTCAAGACTCATCTGCATAGCATAAAGTCAGATAACAAATGAGTAAACCGGCATTTAGACAATATAAATGCCAGCTGGAGAAAAACAGCTTGGCACTATAAACTGTCGCAGGTATATTGCATGCAGTTTATCCTAGATATTAGTTTTCACCTTTTGGCCAACTTTAGAAATTCGGTAATAATAAATGAGCGATTATGATGCTTCCTCGATAGAGGTGCTATCAGGACTGGACCCGGTTAAAAAACGTCCGGGTATGTACACAGATACAACCCGCCCCAATCACCTGGCGCAAGAAGTCATCGATAACAGCGTCGATGAAGCGGTGGCGGGCCACGCATCGCGCATTCAGGTGACAGTATTCAAAGACGGCTCACTCGAAGTACAGGATGATGGCCGCGGCATGCCGGTGGATATGCACCCGGAAGAAGGCATCTCCGGTGTTGAGCTGGTGCTCACACGATTACACGCCGGCGGAAAATTTTCGAATAAAAATTACCAGTTTTCCGGCGGCTTGCACGGCGTCGGTATTTCGGTAGTCAATGCCTTATCGAAAAAAGTTGAGGTCGAAATTAATCGTGGCGGCGTGGTCTCGGCCATCAGCTTTGCCAACGGCGATAAATGCACAGAGCTGACAGAGGTCGGCAAGGTTGCCAAAAAGAACACCGGCACACGTTTAAGGTTCTGGCCAGATGCGAGTTATTTTGATTCTGCCAAGTTTTCAATTCGCCAGCTAAAGCATGTACTGCGGGCCAAGGCCGTGTTATGCCCGGGTTTAACCGTTGATTTTCAAGACGAAGCCAGTGGTGAAACAGAAAGCTGGTATTACGAGACCGGGCTTGAAGATTATTTAGCGCAATCGTTAACCGGCCGTGAATGCCTGCCGGCTGAACCGTTTGTGGGTGCGTTCAGTAGTGAACACGAAGCCGTAGAGTGGGCATTGTTCTGGCTGCCAGAAGGCGGCGAAGGCGTGACCGAAAGTTACGTTAACCTGATACCGACCGCGCAAGGAGGCACACACGTTAATGGTTTGCGCAGCGGTTTAACCGATGCGGTGCGTGAGTTTTGTGAGTTTCGTAATCTGGTACCCCGTGGCGTTAAGATCAGCCCGGAAGATGTCTGGGATAAAGTCAGCTACGTTTTATCAATCAAACATGAAGACCCGCAGTTTTCAGGGCAAACTAAAGAGCGCCTGTCTTCGCGTGAATGTGCGCCGTTTGTTTCTGGCGTGGTTAAAGATGCTTTCAGTTTGTGGTTAAACCAGCACACAGAAGATGCCGAGCGCATTGCTATGCTGGCTATCGAGAGTGCACAGAGCCGACAAAAAGCCGGTAAAAAAGTCGCGCGGAAAAAAGTCTCGGCGGGTCCGGCGTTGCCGGGCAAGTTAGCTGACTGCAGTTCTAGCGATTTGGCCCGCGCCGAATTATTTCTGGTAGAGGGTGACTCTGCCGGCGGTTCAGCCAAGCAAGCGCGCGACAGAACCTTTCAGGCAATCATGCCGCTGCGTGGAAAAATATTAAACACCTGGGAGGTGGAGTCAGATCAGGTACTGGCTTCGCAGGAAGTGCATGACATCTCTATCGCGCTGGGCGTAGAGCCAGGCTCAACCGATATTAAAGACTTGCGATACGGCAAGGTATGTATTCTGGCCGATGCCGATTCAGACGGCTACCACATTGCTACCTTATTATGTGCTTTATTTCTGCGTCACTTCAGAACACTGGTTGAAGCGGGGCATATTTATGTGGCGATGCCACCGTTATTTCGTATCGATGTTGGCAAAGAGGTGTTCTATGCGCTCGATGAAGCAGAAAGACAAGGTGTGCTGGATCGTATCGATGCTGAAAAAATGAAAGGCAAAATCCAGGTCACACGTTTTAAAGGTCTGGGTGAAATGAACCCGATGCAATTGCGCGAGACCTCGATTGCGCCGGATACAAGACGACTGGTACAGCTGCAAATACAGCCCGGTGACAACACCCATGAGTTGATGGATATGTTGCTGGCAAAAAAACGCGCCTCAGATCGCAAGGCCTGGTTAGAGTCGACGGGTAACCTGGCGGAAATTTAAATCAGCGGTATTAACGTTATTACCTGCAATATTGATTGAATAAAATTTAAGAAAACATTATGACAACAGAAAACGAAATGAATTACGAAGGCGTCGAGCAGCAAGCCTTAGCGGCCTTCGCAGAAAAAGCTTACCTCGATTATTCGATGTACGTCATTCTTGACCGCGCCTTACCCTTTGTTGGCGACGGTTTAAAACCGGTACAGCGCCGAATCATTTACGCCATGTCTGAGCTGGGTTTAAAAGCCACAGCAAAACATAAAAAGTCAGCGCGTACCGTCGGTGATGTGCTGGGTAAATTCCACCCGCATGGTGACTCGGCCTGCTACGAGGCCATGGTATTAATGGCGCAGCCGTTTTCGTATCGTTACCCACTGGTAGATGGCCAGGGTAACTGGGGCTCGCCAGATGACCCTAAATCGTTTGCCGCGATGCGATACACCGAATCGCGTTTATCACCTTACGCACAAGTCATGCTCGATGAAGTCAGCCAGGGCACGGTTGACTGGGTGCCTAATTTTGATGGCACCCTCGATGAACCCAAATCGCTACCGGCTCGCCTGCCCAATGTTTTATTAAATGGCGGCATGGGCATCGCCGTGGGCATGGCAACCGATATCCCGCCACACAACTTACGTGAGCTGGCAACAGCGTGTATCCGCTTGCTGGAAAGCAGCCGCACCAGCATCGATGAACTTTGCGAACATGTAAAAGGCCCGGATTACCCAACCGATGCCGAAATTATTACACCGGCCGCTGAAATTCGTGCGATGTATGAAAAAGGCCACGGCAGCATTCGTATGCGAGCGGTGTATGAAAAAGAAAACGGTGATATCGTCATCACGGCGCTGCCGCATCAGGTCTCGGGTAACAAAATTCTGGAACAGATCGCCCAGCAAATGGTAGCCAAAAAACTGCCGCTGGTTGAAGACCTGCGTGACGAATCCGATCATGAACACCCGACCCGTTTGGTCATCGTGCCGCGTTCAAACCGTGTCGATAGCGAACAGTTAATGGCGCACCTGTTTGCCACCACTGATCTGGAGCGTACCTACCGCGTCAATATGAACGTCATCGGTATCGATGGCCGGCCCGGTGTTAAAAACCTGAAAATGATGCTGCAGGAATGGCTGACATACAGAAGAACCACGGTCACCCGTCGTTTGCAGTGGCGTTTAGAAAAAGTAAACAAACGCCTGCATATCCTCGATGCAATGTTAATTGCGTTTTTGAATATCGATGAAGTCATCGCCATCATTCGCGAAAACGATAAACCAAAACCCGTATTAATGGAACGTTTTGGCATCAGCGATATTCAGGCAGAAGCCATTCTTGATTTAAAACTAAGAAACCTCGCCAAACTTGAAGAAATGAAAATCAAGGGTGAGCAGAAAGAGTTAAAAGCCGAACGCGCTTCATTAGAAAAAACATTGTCATCTGATAGCCGCATGAAAACACTGATCAAAAAAGAAATCATGGCCGATGCAAAAGAGTACGGTGATAAACGCCGTTCACCGATTGTGTCACGCGGCGCTGCACAAGCGCTGGATGAGTCTGCACTGATTCCAAGTGAGCCGGTGACCATTGTTATTTCAGAAAAAGGCTGGGTGCGCGCTGCTAAAGGCCATGATATCGACCCGACCACATTAAGTTACAAAGCCGGTGATGCTTATTTATCATCAGCCACGGGCAAGTCAAATCAGCAGGCTATTTTTCTCGACTCAAGCGGCCGAACCTACATGCTGGCCGCGCATTCGCTGCCCTCGGCAAGAGGTCAGGGCGAGCCATTAACCGGGCGCTTTAACCCGCCGAGCGGCGCGACTTTTGTCGCCGTGATGATGGGCGATCTAAAAGACGAGTATTTAATGTGCAGCAATTTTGGTTATGGTTTTGTCAATACCATTGAAGATATGCAAACCCGTAACAAAGCCGGTAAAGTGGTGTTAAAACCAGCCACAGGCGCGCAAGTGCTGCCACCGGTTGCGGTTCGCAACATTGACGAAGACTGGATAGTCGCCGTCAGTTCAGAAGGTTACATGCTGGTAACACCTTTGGTCGAGCTGCCGAAAATGGCGCGCGGAAAAGGCAACAAAATAATTAATATTCCTTCTGCCAAATTAAAAGACGGCAGTGAACATGTGGTGGCAATAGATCTGTTGCAAGACGGAGAAAAGATGACACTCGATACCGGTATGAAAACAAAAACACTATCAGCAGCAGAAGTCGACGAGTTTGCCGGTGAACGCGGCAAGCGCGGTTTAAAGTTGCCAAGGTTGTATCAGAAACTTAAATCGATTGAGGTTCATAAAAAGGCATAGTTTTTTTTGTAGGCTGGGGTGAGTGTGTTGTGCGAACCCCAGCTATTTAAGATCAAAATCAAAAGCGTCGGTTCCCGCACCGACAGGCGTGTTCATTTTCTTTACTCGTATAAAGAAAACGAAGCAAAATAAATGCGCCGGTACGAGTTATACACATAGGTAACACATTAGTCCAAAGACATAGGTTACAAACGAGTAACCTATAAGCATCAACGAGAGGAGATGCTTATGTCGTGGAAAGAGGTGAACCCTATGCAACAGAAA
>Ga0224506_10000423_pt1 | contig 37241 bp, 36 predicted proteins | sample SF_Jan12_sed_USG_2_FD_169108 | JGI IMG/M metagenome (GOLD analysis project Ga0224506, IMG submission 169108) | Sediment microbial communities from San Francisco Bay, California, United States - SF_Jan12_sed_USGS_8_1 | ecosystem: Environmental > Aquatic > Marine > Sediment | place: USA... | reverse complement strand
ATATTCGAGCATTGGCGCTAAAATCATTATTGCTTTACTTCTAAAACCTATGGAATCATTTTATGAAAGAATTCTATATAAAAAAGCAATGAAAAAAAGAGTGGATAAAGACGTTATCTCTTTTTAAATTATTTCAAATTATCCTCAAACAACTTAAATATTCTAGAATATTCATCTGTCCAACTGCTAGGTTCAACAAACCCATGCCCTTCTAAAGGGTAGACGGCTAGTTCCCAATTTTCTTTTTTTAGTTCAATTAATCGTTGGCTCAACCGTACAATATCCTGAAATTGGACATTTGTATCGATCATACCATGACACATCAATAATGCTCCTTTTAGTCCTTCAGCATAGTAAATTGGTGAACTTTTTCGATATGCTTCAGGATCCTCGATAGGCGTATTTAAAATATTTGAAGTATATCCATGGTTATAATGTGCCCAATCGGTTACAGAACGAAGAGCAGCCCCAGCAGCAAATACATCGGGTGCTGTAAACATCGCCATCAACGTAATGAAACCACCGTAAGATCCTCCGTAGATTCCAATTTTTTTAGCATTTATGTTGTGCATATTGACTAAGTAGTTTGCGCCATCTATTTGATCGCTTAAATCGAGTCCTCCCATGTGCTGATAAATTCCAGTTCGCCAATCTCTTCCATATCCAGCACTAGCTCGATAATCAATATCTAGCACAGTGTATCCATTGTCTACTAAATAATTATGAAACATATATTCGCGATAGTAAGAACTCCACCATTTGTGAGCATTTTGTAAGTAGCCTGCACCATGAACAAATATAATGGCAGGTCCATTTTGGACTGCTTTTTCGGGTTTGTATAGCCGAGCATGTACGTTTGCTCCATCTTTTGCTTTGAAAGTAATATGTTCAGGCGATCTCCAGTTATATTTATCGAAGTCAGAAGTGGTAGAGGTTGTAATTCTTTTTGGTTTAGTACCTTCTTGATTGTCCATTAGATATAACTCCCATGGTTGCATGCTATTAGAATAGCGAAGAGCTATTTTTTTATTGTCAGGTGAAAAGTATGCATCACTACGACCAAGAGTAGACGTTAGCTGAATGAATTTCCCTCCTTTTATATCCATTTTGTACACATAACGTTCGCCAGGGTGCTGCATGTTACTTTCAAAATACCATGATAGTTTATCGTCAGAAATTCTTGGATTATAAATTTCAAATTTACCTTTGGTGAGTGCTTGTTTCTTTCCTGTTTTTATATTTATAGTATAAAGATGTGAGTAGCCCGTTTCTTCGGACTGAAACCAGATGCTTTGACTGTCTATCCACCCTATGGTTTTGTCCCATTGCGACCATCCTATACCAGGACCACCTATCCAAGCATCATCATGCTGATGGTCTAGCGATTCTAATATTCCTGTTTTGATATCGAGTAAACAAATCCATCGGTCTTTATTATCTTTCGATCGAACGATTAAAATCACATTTCCTCCTTCGTCAGACCATAAGGGTGCATGAACATACACTTCACGTTTTTTATTCTTATCAAGTACAAAGTCAGGACGTAGATCAATGTTTGGTAAGTCAGATGTAGAAACCCTATAGGTGGTATCATTTTGTATGTCATAAATACCCACGTTCATTTTCGAGGTTGGAGACCCGACCTTTGGTCTTGAATTGAGTGTTTCAATATACCCCGACTCAGTAACGTAGTTGGGTACATTTGTTCTATTACTATTGGCAGGTCGTTCGAATAACGAATAGGTTATAAAATTTTCATCAGGACTTATCTGAATAGTAGATACACTTGCTTTGCCAGTATATATGGTTTTTGCTCGACTAGGGTCGTTACTTTTATTATTTTTGATCTGTAGATTTCTCTTTTCCTCCCGTTCTTGAAGCGTTTTTATCAACTCCATTTCTTCTTTTTTTATCCAGGTAGTATAGTCTTCTGATTTGGCTTCTATTTTTTTATTTCCTTTTTTAAAATCAGTTAATTGAGTTGTAATGCCTGATTTGATCTCCCAAGCGTATAGGTTTCCCGATAAGGAATAAAATATTTTTTGTTGATCAGAGGAAAATATTGGCGAAGACTCTCTTTGAATAGTATTTGTTACTTGTTGCTCCACACGGGTAGTTAGATTATATAGATACAAATCGCCATTTTTTGTATACGTCTTTTTTGTTTTGTCTTTAGTGTAGTTCCCTTGTTTAGAAGGCAATTTTGATAATTCTTTGGCACTCACCATTATAGGGGAATGATCCTCCATAGAAATACGATAAAGTGAGTCACCTAAATTATTTTCAGGATTCCAGTTAAAGTATAAATACTCACCATGTTCGTCCCAGTAAATTGCGTTTGGAGAATTTCCAACAAACTTAGTTCCTTCCATGATTTGTGGTATGGTTAATTGAGATTGACCAATCGCAAAAGAAGAAAGAAGCATGTAAACAGGAATGTACAGTAGTAATTTTTTCATAGTTTGATAATTAAAAAGCAAAAGATAATGAAAAATAGATGGATGAAAAATTATCATGAAATAAATAAAAGTTGGAGGGATATTATGTGTTGAATTTCCTGAATTGAATCCATATTTCTCATATTGAGAAATATGTAAATAAAAAAATGCGAATATCTATCTTTAGGAAGCTTTTATAATTTGGCATAATTTTGTTAGATTTAACCGAAAAACTTACATGATATTATGAATGCTTTAAATCCTAATGCGACCATTGCCCAACTGTACTATCTATTAATTCATGCTGATGGCAGGGTAGATGATAAAGAAATAGCAATGGGGAAGAAGCTTGTAGAGGTTGAAGGGCTAAATTCAGAGCTTTTTTATAATGAAATAGATCGCTTGGAAGAAGTAGACTATAAGAAACTTTTGCCTGAATGCTCTTCAGTGCTTCGAAAATTTGAAAAGAAAATACAAATACGGTACATTGCTTGGTTGTGTGTAATCGCCAATTCAGATGGTTTTATGGATAAGGAAGAATGGAAATTAATCTATCAACTTTATCACAACCAACTAAAGTTATCGCTCGATGCTATTATGATTGAACAAAAAGAGATTAAAAAACAGCTGATGTTAAAATATAAAGGTGTTGCGTAAGGTTACTATTATGCAGACTTTTCGTTTTCTGAAATAATATAATCGGCTATATGATTTACATCTATTAGAACTTTCCTTCCTTCTTTCGGGTCTTTTATTTTTATTTTATACTCTCTCTCTAACATAACAATTAATTCTATTGAGTCTATTGAATCAAGACCAAGGTTTTCTCCAAAAAGCACTTCGTCATCTTTGATGTCTTCAGGGGTTAAATCCAAAAGGTTGAGGTATTTGATGATGTGATTTTTTAATTCGGTTTTAAGTTCTTCTTTATCCATTTTCTTATATTAATTTTTCGTGTTTTAATTTTCCAAAGGTAATGACCTGACAGACAATAATAAAAATGATTATTGAAATTACTACGCCTGTTAGTTCTTTTAATCCATTATCACTTAAAAATAATAAATAAAAGCCCTCTAAGCACCATCGCATGGGGGAAAAATTACTAATAAATACCATGTAATCAGGTAAAGCAAAAAGGGGGACCCAGATACCGCCAAGTGCTGCGAATATCATAACGGATATAGAACCTATACCATTGTTTTGTTCTGGAGTTTTGGAAATACTGCCTATCATTACGGCATAACTTACTGCTGCTATACTACTTAATACCACAATCAAAACAAACGCACCAAAATGAGTGGGCATTTCTAGGTCAGGTAAACCAATATAAGGAAAAATAAATTTTCCTATTGAAAAAATAATGATTACCTGTAGGAGTGCAGCAAAAATGTATACAAGCATTTTACTAATAAGGATCATACTATAATGTGTAGGTATGGTTTTAAGACGAATAAAACTACCACTGTTTTTCTCTTGTGTAATATTACTTCCAAGCGAAAGTACCATGAAAAACATCGCAAATATCGTCCATGCAGGGACATTATGTTGTGTTGAATTTGGGTTGGGTACTTTGTTAGAAGTAGAGGAAGCTATTTTAGTGATTTTCGTTCTGTTTTCCAGAATTGTATGCTCAAGATTTTTAGGATTTTCGAAACCCATTTGATGATATACTCTTTCAACCATTAAGTTTTGCTCTATACTTCCTAAAAAAGTAGAGATGAGCCCCATAATTGAACTAGCATAATTATCTTGTAAAATAGGATCGTGAAAAAATGTGATTTCGGTTTTTGATAATTTATCGGTTATGGTGTCACTAGCTAACCCTAAATCTACAAGCATTTTTTTTGAAATGTAATTGGCCTTTTCTTCCATAGATGCTGAAAATACTTCAGGAATATATAGTGCAATAAGCTTATCCCTCTTTAGTAATTCACGATTCGTGGCAATTAAACTTAATTGATTGTCTAATTCTATTTCAAAAGACTTAGAATCTTCAATAAGGTGGATGAACTTTGTTCCTAAAGTGCCTTTATCTTGATTCGAAATAAGGATCTTTACTTTATTTTCATTTACTATTTTGTAAGCGCTATCTTGAATGATGGTCATTAAAAAAACAAGGACTATCGGAAGACCAAACATGATAGATAAGCCTACTTTGTCATTTAGTAGAATTAAAAATTCTTTTTTTATGGAGGTCTTTAGTTTAAACATCTCGGTATTCGGTGCCTGTGAGTTGAATAAATAATGATTGTAGATTTTTTGAGTGATATGTTTTTAACAAAACGGATGTCGAGTCGTTAGCAATAATTTCTCCATGATCAATTAAAGCAATTGTATTGCAGAATTCTTCCGCTTCACTAAGATGATGTGAAGAATAAATAATTGTTGTTCCATTTTTATTGAGTTCATGTAGTAATTTCATGATAGCATTTTTACTTTGGACGTCAACACCTACCGTTGGTTCGTCTAATAGTAATATTGATGGTTCATGAAATATGCCTATTCCTAAATTCACCCTTCTTTTCATGCCTCCTGAAAAGGTGTTTATTTTTTTGTTTGCTACTTTTTCTAACCCCAGAATGGGAAGAAGGTTGTCAATCCTATCAGATATGTTTTTTTTATTTAAGTTATAAAGTGCCCCAAAATATTCAAAATTTTGGACAGGCGTTAGTTGCGGATAAAAAGCATAATCTTGTGGAACAAAACCTAATTGTTGTTTTATGTTTTCAGTTTGCAGAAAATTAACATTGCCCGATGAACCAGGGATGATTCCACAAATGATAGAGATAAGTGTAGTTTTTCCAGCCCCATTAGGGCCTATAACCCCAAATTTATCACCAGCTTTTATGTTGATGTTTACCTTGTTAAGGCTATTATGAGTAGCATTTTTGTATTTTTTTGAGAGTTCATGTATTTCAATACAAATATTGGAAGACATTACGAAGATAGTTTAAGTTTTGATAACTGACGAAAAGCCTGTTGCTCTACGTTTGATATTTCTTCTAAAATAGAGGCTGATAAATTATAATCACTTTGTTCGGTTAGTCTGCCTTTATAAATGCCAGCCATTTGAACAGCACTATCTCGCCACAAATCTCCAGCTTTTGTAATTTGTTCCGATGCTTTTAGTAGTTCTTCGTTTCCATCGAAGTAACTTGCTGACTCTTCTAAAAAAGCAGCATATAAAAAACGAAAACCACCGCCACCAGTACCTATTTCTTCTTGCATTCGTACAATCTGACCCAAATAGAGTCCTGCTTTTCTTTGTCCTAGTTTGTCACGCCATTTTCTAACCTGACCAGCGGTAAATTTTATTCCTTTCGAACCAGCAAAAAAACCAGGAATATACAGCATGTCTCTTACATTTCTTTTGATCCCTTTTATGATCCCTTTCTTTAATAAGTCAGTAGAAACCTTGCTTACATTTACAGGGTAGTAAAGTTGACCTTTTGGCGCTAATGGTCCTTGTGCAAATCTTACTTTTTGTAATTCATTTGGCGTAAGGACATTAGTGGTTTCCATTACAGGATCACTTACTAGATAGTTTCCCTCTTGATCTTTACCATAGATAATGATATTATGTGCATTGAAATGAAAGCGATACTCTGGTGGGAAGTAGGGTAAGTGAAATACACCTACTTGACTCCCTACCAACCTTCCTTTTTCTATTTGTTTATCAAGATAATCCTGAGCAGTGTTTTTGTTGCTAAATTTTATGCGCTCTACTTTAACCCCTAACGCCTTACAGGTACGTTTAAAAATAGTGCCTGGAAGAGTCCTGAATGAGATAAATGGACCATTTAAAACAGTAATTAGCGGAACATGAATGTAAAAAAGGCCAGCGCCTAACCCGAATGCTAAAGGTTCACTCATGAAGTCAATCCCATGATGTTGGAGCAGACTTGTAGTGACTCCATTTTCACAATGAGCGGTTTGTAGATGGTTAAATTTGACAGTAGGTGTGGTGGTCTTATCCATTGAAATTTTTTAGCTCTTCTAACGAAATGTCAAATGCATCTGCATATTTTTGAAGCTTTCGGTTACTTAGTTTTTTGAACACATGAGGCTTCATGTGTCTTTTTATGGTGAAACTCCAAAAACCAGTATACCCTGAAATGACATGCATGTCCATTAATTTCAATTCAAAAAAATAATAGATAGGACTTTTTTTTCCATTTTTTACCGCAATTTTAGCTTCTTCAACTCTGTTGTGAATATCGTCCCAAGCATTTCCAAGTGCTTCGGCTTTCACCTCCCAACCTGTACTTAATGCTTTTTCGTATTTGCCATCTTTATTTTTTACATAGCATACGTCTCGCGTGTATCCTGATAAAGCCGATTTGTCTTGCGGTACATTTTTTTTCTCCATTTTTAGCAAACGGTTAGCATGCTATATGCGTACGAGAATCGAGCACTTTCGGGAACAGAAAGAAGAATTTTTTCTCCTTTTTTTAATTTGCCACTTTTCATTAATTCATCTATCATAATATAGATAGAGGCAGACCCAACGTTCCCAACTTTATCAAGGTTAGTGAACCATTTTTCTTTCGGTACAGGAATTCCTTTTTCATGCATTCTGTCATCTATTTTATCTTCAAAATAAAAGCTAGACATATGCGTGAGAAAGTGATCGATTTCACTCGATTTAACGCCTCTTTTGGCAAGTATTTCAGCACATGTATCTGACCCTAAAGCAACAATTTTCTCTCCTAATAATTTCACATCTTGTTTAATGCTTAAAATCGATTGATTTATTATCTCCTCAGGAGTGTACTCTTTAAAACTTTTAGTACTCCCATTTTTCATTTTTTCACATCCTTGATACATGCAAGCCTCTTCTTGGTTGGCAAAAGAAACAGATTCAATCCAGTCAATCCTTAATGATATTCCAGTTTCACTTTTTTTATCTTCGATTAAGAATGAACCTGCTCCATCCGATAGCATCCACCTCAAAAAGTCTTTCTCAAATGCTAGAATTGGTTTATCTTCTACTTCTACTAATCGCTGAATCTCTTCTTCAAATTTATCGTGACGCATTACCTGTCCCAATCTTTCAGAAGCACATGTAACGGCTTTAGTTATCTCTTTTGACTTAATAGCGTAGTATGCATATTTTAAGGAATGCATCCCCGAACAGCAATTACCAGATGGCGAAGTGACATCCATATTACCTGATTCAGGTAATTCTCCATGAACCATCATGCCATGTGAAGGCATTATCTGATCAGGTGAGGAGGTGGCACAACTCAATAATTCTACATCTTTTATCTCATCAGGATGTTTTTCGAAAAGGTTTCTGATAGCAGTAGCAGCAATTTCACTATTCGTATGGGTAAGCTGCCCACTTTTGTCCATTGCATAATACCGTTGTTTAATTTTATTGTTACGTAAAATCAATGCTCTAGTTCTTGATGCAGCACCATTAATAAACCCTAAGTAATCTTCGATTTCATCATTTCCAATCGGGTTGTTAGGTAAAAAGCTAGCTGTGCGTGTTATATATACTTCAGGCATTCTTTGTATTTAAGTTAACTGAACAAAAGTAATCTTTTTTTCTCTGTAGGCTATTCATAATAAATGGTTTTACTAAAATATTGAATACAAAAAGCACTATTGGAGATACAACAAATAAAGCAAAAATGAGATAATACTTAAAAAAAGTAACCCAAAATTTTCTCTTCTTTGTCGTAAGTCCTTTCGATTTAATAAGATTAGCCCAAATCTTGAATAATTTTTTAGCTCTCTCTTCGATAAATAAAATATTGGTATTAATAATTATTCTATCTAATTCAAGTATTTTTTCTTGAAGCGTATGGTATTCATTTTCATCGATCGATACATTAATGATTTCTCCAAAATCACAAGAACTGTCAATGTCTTCTTGAATAATCCCTGGCTTGGGTAGCATTCCCCATTTTTTTGTTTTTTCACCTCCAAACATCCAATGCATAATAGTAAGAGCACTCACTAAATTGTTATTTCTATCGATTAATGGAATATTTGCTACTAATTTCCCTCCCGATTCATGTATCAGAGTTTTTACACTTTCTTGAGCATTTAACCACATGTTTCGAGCGCCAATTACAGTAATAACTGGAGTGCCTTTAATAACTTTAGCGAAAGATTTATTTTTTAAGATGGAGGTTGCAGGTAATGATGGTGATAAAAACCATGGTTGATACCCAAAAATCACTAAATCGTATTTATCTCGTTTAAAGAGTATAGGAGATAGCTCGATAGGTTCTTCAAGTACTGTTTCTGGCATTGCGTTAAAAAAAGCTTCTCCCGTCCATGGGAATGGGAAATTTTCACGTGGAGAAACCCTAATAACCTCTATGGTGTGATGCTGTAAAGGCTGTGTGATATTATTTAAAATATCATTCAATTGTCCCGTTTGTGAGTAATTAACTACTAAAATGTTTTTCATAGGGTCAATTTAAAAAAAATGAATTACCATAATAATTATTATTTTTCACATTTATAATAACTCCTCCGAAGAAAGTATTTTTGAACTTTTGCAATAACTCAATATATGAGATTTTAACGTGCTAGGAAGTTCCTTATATTGTTTTACTATGATTGACTTATCTACTTTAATATCTGTATTGTATCCTAAAATATTAGGAGCATTTTCTTGTACCGCTAAGCGTAAAAAACGGTATTCAATATTTTTAGGAAAAGCATCTATTTCCTCTTCTAGTAAGTCATGACCTTTTCTGAACATGGCAATTTTATTTTTAACAATATCTTCAAATGAAGACCTCTTCATAAGAATAGCACCATAATAAGCCCTTGTTTGAGAGGAAGTAGATTGTTCCTCAAGTGATCTTATTTGCTCATCAATTTTGTTTTTTTCATTAGAAGATAAGGACAGGTAATAGCTGTCAGATGTTTTTTGTTGAGGAAGTAGTGTGATAAATAAGGGTAAAAATAGGTGGACAAGTAACTTCATATTGTATTAAATTTAGGTTATTGTGTTTTACGACATTTTAAGATAGTATGATAACTATCTCCTATAAGCGGAAAAACTTCTACTACTTCTAAGCCAGATTTAGAAACTAATTCTTTCATTTTATTGCAGCTATACATTTTACTGTTTCCATTTGCTATTGTTGTAAAATAAAGAGAGGTAGCTGTTAAACTATATTTGGCAGCAGGAAATCGTTGATTGTCAAAGAATGGTTCCATAATATATATGTTGGTAGTATCACTAGCTGCTTGTTTTACGTTTTTAAGTATTTTAATAATTTCTTCAGGTGAAAAGCAATCTAAAAATTGACTCATCCATATAGCGTCTGCACCCTTCGGTATCTTTTGGAATTCATCTAATAAATCTATTTGATGAAAATCAACACGGTTTAGTAGCCCTCTATTTTTAGCATTTTCTCTAGCTATATTTAATTGGCCAGGTAGGTCGAGAATTTTAACATTTACATTTTTATCAAAATCACAACAGGCAAATGACCATTTTCCAGTATTTCCTCCTATGTCAAATATATATTTTGGGTTTTCATTAAAAACGATTTTTAAAGCCGTAGGGAAAGCATCATCAGAATAATAATGATCAAATTCGAACCAAGATGTTTTTATTTTTTCTGGTAATTGAGATAACCCTTCGTATACAGTTTTCCAATTCCCTAAGACTTTTAACCCTTCGGGTTTACCAGTCTTAATACATTCGGTCAACGACTTCGCTCCATGGTAGCAAACATCATTTACAAAATTAAGATTGACTCTTGTAAGTTCATCATTGAGAATAAAAAAACCAACTTTAGTGAGTTTGACTCTATCTTTATTAATGTACTCAATTATATCGGCACATTCGGCCATCTCTAACAGAACTCGTACGCCATAGTCACTTAATTTTAAGTGATCACAGATGTCCTCAATAGTTGCTTCTGAAAAATTATCAAACAGATAATCTAATATACCTAACTCTCTTAATGAAATTACAGTTTGAAATACAATAGGTGAGAAGGCTATTTTTTGTGCTTCAAATTTTGGATTGAGTGCGGTAAGCTGTTTTTCGGTTAAATTTTGCATACTTAAATTAAAAATTGAGTTAATAACACATATTTATTCATGTATTTTATGAGCAGATTATTTTATCTCACTTTTCTTAAAACTACACCAAAAGTTGGTTTTAAATAGCTGTAATCTGCATTAAATACCTGCTGATATTTTAAACCTGCATGAAAGCTAACAAAAACTAAACCATGACCAACCTCTACTCCACTTGAAGTTAACGTTAGTCGTGCATGTCCATTGCCTGCAATATCAAAAGTAGAAGTTGTTGGATCGTTATCAATCTGATACTTCCTGCTTCCTCCCTCAATAGTAGGGCCAATGTGAAATTGAACAGTAAAAGCATCTGCCGTAATTGAAAACAGTTTAAGTAACACGCCAAATTCACCTCTCATACCACCAGGTTTTAGTTCTCCTGTTTGGTCGTACATAACATTATCAGTAAATGAAGGTATATTTGAAATTATATTTTCAACACCTAGGTTAAGCATCCATATCGTGGCGGCTTTATAACCATTTCCATTACTGCAAAATTCTCCTTTAAATAATTCTAATTCTATGCCAAGAGGATCGCTTGCGATTATTCCAACACCAAATCGAGCGCGTTTATGCTCACTTTTTAGTGCGTTATACCAGTCTTGACTTATTGAAGGTGCCGAAATTGATAATAAGATGATGAATATAATTGCTCTATGATAATGCAGAGTACTTAAATTTTGAGAAAAAAGTGTCATTTGATATTTTTAATTAAAGTCATAAAACATATAGGGAAATGAAATTTATACATTTTTTAAATGTAAACCTTAAAAATAAATAAAATGATTTAATCTATTTGATTTGGTGTATGGAAGGGAGTGAATGAATCTGCGTTTTAATGAAGGGGTTTAGGTGGAATCAATAATATAAACAGTATAGTGTTTCTGGATTCTGAAAAATGAAAATACGTGTTTTTAGTCTTGTGATAGCAACCTTCATAAGATAGTAGTATCCTGATTATGTAGTTGAGTTGATGAACTGGCATTTAAGTCACTCATTCACAACAGAGAAGTAATAGGGCGTTTATTCACTTAATATCTGATTTGTGAATTTTTGTAAATACCAAATTAAAAAATAAATAAAATAATAATTATTTATAATGATTATAAATAACGAAAATTAAAAAAAACAAAACGGCTTTTCCGTGAAATAAAAGCACATATTTTTAATTCTAGTTTTAGATTTAGTCTGATAATAAAAAAAAGGATGTGATATTGTATTTGAATTATATCATGGACGTATTAGATTTGTGTCGCTTTGTATAGATATGTACGCAAAGCTGTAAAAAAAGTTATAACAAATAACCTAAGCATGACGAGAAAAAGTTTGACCGCTCGCATTTTGAAGACATTCGCATTTACAGCACTATTAGCCTTTAATTTTGCAGGTGTTTTTGCGCAAAGCATCCCAACGGATGATGCGAATATCAGTAACGGTAAGTCATTATTTGACGCTAACTGTAAGGCATGCCATAGTGTCGAGAATAAGTTAGTTGGGCCTGCATTAAAAAATGTATACGATAGAACTCCATCAGTTGAATGGATTTTTAGTTTTGTGAGAAATTCACAAAAGGTTATTAAAGGTGGTGATGAGTATGCAGTTGCATTGTATAATGAATACAACAAAACTGAAATGACTTCATTTGATTCCTTTTCTGATGAAGAAATTCTTGATATTTTATCTTTTATAAAGAATGAAACAGATAACCCAGCAGTTGTTGAGGTAGCTGTAGCAGATTCTGGAGACGCATCACAAAATAACGAAGCAGTATCTAGTACCTATTTAAATGTAATTGTGGTAGGTCTTATTGTAGTGTTGGCACTTATCTTTGTTGTATTAATTTTAATTACTACCGTACTTACCAAGTATGTAAATAATAAAGATGGTCTTGACGATATTGATAAAGAAGTAGTTAATCAGTCGTTTAGCCTAGGAGCTACACTTACAAGTAAACCATTTATGTTTTTAGCAGTATTTTTATTTACGGCTATCGTGTTTAAAGTGGTGATTAATGGATTGTTTTCAGTTGGAGTTCAAATGGGGTATCAACCTACTCAACCGATCGCTTTTTCTCATCAAATTCATGCAGGTCAATATGAAATTGATTGTAATTATTGCCACACAGGTGTAATGAAAAGTAAAAATGCAAACATACCTTCTCCTAATATCTGTATGAATTGCCATAGTGCGATTACAAAAGGAACGAATACTGGAGAAGATGAAATCAAGAAAATATATGCTGCAATTGAAAATGATCAACCAATAGAATGGGTTCGTATTCATAATTTGCCTGACTTGTCTTATTTTAATCACTCTCAACATGTGAATGTGGGAGGTGTTGAATGCCAAACTTGTCACGGACCAATCGAAGAAATGGATGTTGTAAAGCAACAATCATTACTTACGATGGGATGGTGTGTTGATTGTCACAGAAATACCGAGCTCAATACAAAAGACAATAAGTACTACGACAAGCTAGTAGAGCTACATAAAGAAGACAGCGACAAAGCACTTACCGTTGAAGATAATGGCGGATTGGAATGTGCTAAATGTCATTATTAATACAGTTAATTTTAGATAAGATTCTACTTATATATACAATATGAAAGATAATAAGAAAACGTACTGGAAAGGTATAGAACAATTATCTAACGATGCTGCGTTTGTTAAGAATGCGGAAAGTGAATTTCCTGAATCTGTTACACAAGAGTCAAGTGAAAGTTCTCGTAGAGATTTCTTAAAAATAATGGGATTTAGTGTGGCCGCAGCTTCATTAGCAGCTTGCGAAGCACCTGTAAGAAAAGCTATCCCTTATTTAAACAAGCCTGTTGATGTTGATCCAGGAGTAGCAAACTATTATGCATCTACCTACCTTAATGGGGGTGATTATTGTAGCGTATTAGTGAAAACTCGTGAAGGTAGACCAATTAAAGTAAGTGGAAACAAACTGTCTTCAGTAACTAATGGAGGTACTTCAGCACAAGTTGAAGCATCTGTATTATCTCTTTATGATGACGCTCGTTTAAGAGGAGCTAAGTCAAAAGGTGAAGCGTCTACTTGGGATCAGATTGATGATAGTATTATTTCGGAATTAGAAAAAATAGCTTCTAATGACGGTAATATAAGAATCGTAAGTAATACAGTACTTAGCCCAAGTACTTTGAAATCAATAGAAGATTTTAAAACAAAATACCCTACTACGGAACATGTGATGTACGATCAGGTTTCTATGAGTGGAATGGCGATTGCGAATGAACGTTCTTTTGGAACCAAGATTATCCCTTCATACGATTTCTCTAAAGCGGAAGTAATTGTAGGAGTAGGAGCTGATTTTCTTTCAACTTGGGGTGCACCAATAGAAAATACCTATCAGTACGCACAAACTAGAAAGTTAAAAGATAAAAAAATGTCTCGTCATTTTCAGTTTGAGTCAAACTTGACACTTACTGGGTCTAATGCAGATTATAGAAGTATGATTAAGCCTTCGGAAGAAGGATCAGTACTTGCTAATATATATAATATCCTTGCTTCAAAAGCAGGTGTTCCTGCTGTTAAAGCAAATAAAATAGATAAAGAGACAATATCAAAAGCAGCGAATGATCTTTGGAAGGCCAAAGGGAAATCATTAGTAGTTGCTGGATCTAACGATCCCTCTATTCAGGTAGTGGTAAATGCTATAAATAACCTTTTAGGTAATTATGGTAGTACCATTGACTTAAATACTCCTGTGAATTATAGAAAAGGAGATGAAGCAATAATGGATGCATTTATTAACGATGCATCTTCAGGAAAAGTAGCAGCTGTGATATTTTTTAATGCAAACCCTGTATATGATTACTATCAAGGTGAAAAATTAGCAGCAGCCTTAAGTAAGGTTGCATTAAAAATTTCTACTTCTTCAGTAGAAGATGAAACAGCTTCTTTGGTTGATTATATTGCTCCTGATAATCATTATTTGGAGTCATGGAATGACGCTAGTCCTAAAAAAGGACACTATAGCTTAGCTCAACCTACTATTACTCCAATTTTTAAAACAAGACAAGCACAATCATCATTCTTAATATGGTCTGATAATGATGGTGATTATTTTAAATACCTTCAAAATAATTGGAAAGAAAAATCTACAGGTAGCTTCCAACCTTTTTGGGATAAAGCATTACATGATGGTGTATATAATAATGCATCTGAAATAGAAAATGTTGAATATGAGTTTGTTGGAGATGTAAATTCAGAGGCTAACGCAATCAGTAGTAATTATAAATCAGGTGATGTAGAGCTGATGATTTATGAAAAATCAACTATTGGTAATGGATCACAAGGAAATAATCCATTACTACACGAATTACCTGATCCTATAACCAAAGCAACTTGGGATAATTACATTACCATGTCTGTAGCAGATGCTGGATTTCGTTTAGATGATGCGAAAACTAAAACAGCAAATGTTACCGTTGGTGGAGAAACAATTAACCTACCAATCATGGTGCAGCCAGGTCAGGCAAGCGGTACCATTGGTATTGCATTAGGGTACGGAAGAACAAGTGCAGGAAGGGTAGGAGATAATATAGGAAAAAATATTTATCCTCTTTTAGTTAATGTGAATGGAACACAAAGTTTAAGAATTTCAAAAGGTGTATCTGTTGAGGTTACTGAAGAAGTGCATCAATTAGCTCAAACACAGACTCAGAATACTTTTATGGGTCGTGAGACAATCATTCAAGAAGCTACATTAGAAGAATTCAAAAAAGATGAGGGAGCTGGTAGGTTTCATCCTCATGTAGCCACATGGCAAAGTGAGAGTGGACAGGTGAAACCCGAAGAATTAACTTTGTGGAAAGGGCATGAATATAATGGTCATCATTGGGGACTAACCATAGATATGAATGCATGTAATGGTTGTAGTGCTTGTGTTGTGGCTTGTAATGTAGAGAACAATATTCCAATGGTAGGTAAACAAGAAATCATCAATAGAAGAGAGATGACTTGGTTACGTATTGATAGGTACTATAGTAGTGCAACAGATGATGTTACGGATTATGCTGAAATGGAAAAATCAGCTGAAAATCCTGAGGTTGTTTTTCAGCCAATGATGTGTCAACATTGTAACAATGCTCCTTGTGAAACAGTTTGCCCTGTTGCAGCAACTACTCATAGTACTGAAGGACTTAACCAAATGGTATATAACCGTTGTATAGGGACTAGGTATTGTGCAAACAACTGCCCTTATAAAGTAAGACGTTTCAATTGGTTTAAATATCATGACAACGATCAATTTGCTGATGCTAATCCACAAATGAATACCGAAATAGGAAAAATGGTATTGAATCCAGACGTAACGGTAAGGTCTAGGGGTGTTATGGAAAAATGTTCTTTCTGTGTTCAGCGAATTCAATCAGGTAAATTGGAAGCGAAAAAAGATAGAAGAGAATTAGAAGATTCTGATATTACAACGGCATGTGCCGCAGCTTGTACTGCAGGAGCGATCACTTTTGGTGATATGAATAATGCTAAAAGTGAGATAAGTAATTTGATGAAAATCGAAGACGCAGAAAAAGGCAAGGAAATAAAAATTATGAAAAATAAGCGTGCTTACCATGTGCTTGAAGAAATAGGAGTAAGACCAAATGTGTTTTACTTGACAAAAATTAGAAACAAAGCGTAAGTAAATTATTTCACGAATCAGATAGTATAAAACGTATAATATGCAAGTTACTTCACCTTTAAGAGAAACATTAGTTACCGGAGGCAAGACCGTACATGATATTACCGAAGACATTTGTCGACAGGTAGAAGGTAAGCCCTCAAAAAGTTGGATGATGGGTTTAGCATTATCCTTAGGTGGTTTAACCATCGGTGGGTATGCTGTATTCACATTGTTGTGGGAAGGTATTGGTGTTTGGGGATTGAATAAGACAGTAGGATGGGCATGGGATATCACAAACTTTGTTTGGTGGGTTGGTATTGGTCATGCAGGTACCTTAATTTCTGCCATACTTCTTCTTTTTAGGCAAAAATGGAGAATGTCAATTAACAGAGCTGCTGAAGCGATGACAATATTCGCAGTATTGTGTGCTTTAATGTTCCCTTCATTACACATGGGGAGAATGTGGGTAGGTTTTTACTGGGCATTGCCATTACCTAATACATTTGGCTCTCTTTGGGTTAATTTTAATTCACCCTTACTTTGGGATGTATTTGCCATCTCGACATATTTCACAGTATCTTTAGTGTTTTGGTATATTGGATTAATACCTGATTTTGCAACAATAAGAGATAGAGCAACAAATAAAATTTCAAAAGCAATATATGGTGCATTAAGTTTCGGTTGGGATGGAGCAGCTAAAACTTGGATGAGATATGAGTCTGTTTCGCTAATACTTGCTGGCTTAGCTACACCACTTGTACTTTCAGTACATACGATTGTATCAATGGATTTTGCTACTTCAGTAATACCAGGGTGGCATACAACTATTTTTCCTCCCTACTTTGTAGCGGGAGCTATTTTCTCTGGGTTTGCTATGGTACTAACATTGATGTTAGTGACTAGAAAGCTTTTTAAGTTAGAAGATTACATTACCATATACCACATTGAGTTGATGAATATTGTAATCATTATTACAGGATCAATTGTTGGAGTCGCTTATATTACTGAGTTTTTTATAGCTTGGTATTCAGGGGTTCCTTACGAACAATATGCATTTATTAATCGAGCATTTGGCCCTTACGATTGGGCATACTACACAATGATGACGTGTAATGTTATTGCTCCTCAACTATTCTGGTTTAAGAAAATAAGAACGAGTATTGTTTCTACTATGATCATTTCAATAATTGTAAATATTGGAATGTGGTTCGAACGATTCGTAATTATTGTAACATCATTACATCGGGATTATATTCCATCTAGTTGGGCAATGTTCTACCCAACAAGGTATGATGTAGGTGTTTATTTGTTTTCTTTTGGGTTCTTTTTTACTGCCTTTTTATTGTTCTCGAAATTTTTTCCAGTACTTAATATGGCCGAACTTAAAAGTATTGTAAAGTCAAGCTCTGAAAAAAAATAATATATGGAAAGCGGAAAAAACTTTGTCCTCGGTATATATGACGATGAGGATGTATTATTGGAAGCAGTCACTAAGGTAAGAGATAGTGGCGTTAAAATTCATGAGGTGTATTCTCCATTTCCTGTACATGGATTAGAGCATGCACTAGGGTATAAGAGAACGCGCCTTCCTATAGCTGCATTTATGTTTGGACTTTTAGGTTTTACTCTAGCAGTAACCATGCAAACATGGATGTTAGGTGTTGATTGGCCAATGATTATAGGTGGTAAAAATTTCATTTCATTACCTCCTTTTGTTCCAGTTTCTTTTGAGCTAACTGTGTTGATTTCAGCACTAGGGATGGTAGGTACTTTTATGATTATAAGTGATTTAAAACCATATAAAAAGCCTCGTATGTTTGATGTCCGAAGTACAGATGATAAGCACGTTATGGCTGTTGATTTAGGTACAAATAATCTTAGTAAAGATGAGATAGGAAAGGTTCTTAATGAATCAGGAGCGAGTGAGGTAAACGATAAAAATTTTGATTAATATTCAAATGAGAGATATACACATGAATCTACTTAAATCTATAAAATCCGCAGTTGTGCTGGCATTAGGAGTAGCAATGGTATCTTGTGCAGGAGTTGATAACCCTGGCTTGGAATATGCGCCAAACATGTACCATTCAGTTGCCTATGAGCCACTTAAACAGATAACAGATGAAAACGCTGGTGATTGGGTGCAAATGGATCAAGAGAACAGTAACTATGGTGAGTATTACAGTTCTAACCCATTAAATCCTAATAGAATGAACATGAGAACACCTCCCGCAAATACTATTGCAAGAGGTAAATCACCATATCGTGTTGCTAAAGACGATTTAGATTCTGCTGCTAATGTTATTAGTCCTTACCCTGAAGGCAATGAGGCGATACTTAAAGATGGTAAAGTATTATATGAGAAATTTTGTGATCATTGTCATGGTAAGGATGGAATTACCCCGGGAAAAGTAGGAGATGTATTTTTAGGAGTTCCAGCTTATAATTCTGCGGCAATAAAAGACAAACCAGAAGGACATGTATTTCATGTTATTACTCATGGTAAAGGACGTATGGGAGCTCATGCTTCACAATTAAGCGTAGATGAGCGATGGAGAATTGCTCGTTATGTACAAAAACTTCAAAAACAATAATAAAGGCTATAAATAAGTTATCATGACGGAAGAAAGATATGAATTTACCGCAGGAGCAAAAAAGAAGATTTTTATTCTTGGTGCTGTTGGTATCGTACTTTTTATATTAGGAGTTTTTATGGCTAAAAGTGATGGCCATGGTGATGAAGCTGCACATGCTTTAAATACAATTGAAGAAACTTCTTTGTTAGCAAGTACCGATGAAAACGCTATTGTTTTATCAGAAGATGCACATGGAGAAGCTGCTCATCATGAAACAGCTCCTTGGTTAAAAAGAATCTTCTCTAATCTCTGGATTAATAATGTATATTTTACAGGATTAGCAATAATTGGTTTGTTCTTTATTACAATACAATATGCTTCACAGGCAGGTTGGTCAGCAGGAATGAAACGAATTCCTTTAGCCATGGCTAGTTATTTGCCTATTGCAGGAATACTTATGTTGGTATCTTGGTTTGTTGTCAAAGGAGATGTGTTTCATTGGACACACGCATCGTTATATTTACCAGTTGCTGAAGGTGGAGATTCAATTATACAAGGAAAAGCAGCATTGTGGTATTGGCCAAATGAAATTGGTTCTTCATTACCACTTTTTTATATAGCTAGAATGGTGATATTCTTTGGCTTATGGTATTGGTTTTTTGTAATGATAAAAAAACATATGCTTGCCGAAGACATTGATGGTGGTTTAAATCATTGGAAAAAGGCAAGAAGTTTATCAGCTATATTCTTAGTTATTTTTGCAGTATCTTCTTCAGTGTCAGCTTGGGATTGGGTGATGTCAATTGATCCACATTGGTTTAGTACCATGTTTGGTTGGTATATTTTCTCCAGTTGGTGGGTTAGTGGTCTTGCTTTTATTACGATAGTTGTAGTAATGTTAAAAAGACAAGGGTATTTGAAAATCGTGAATGAAAATCATTTACATGACATTGGTAAATTTGTATTTGGATTTAGTATTTTCTGGACGTATATATGGTTCTCACAATTTCTATTAATTTATTACGCTAATATTCCTGAGGAAGTTGTATACTTTGTAGAGCGTATGAAAGCAAGTAATTATGCCTGGGTGTTCTATACAAACATACTTTTAAACTTTGTATTGCCATTTTTACTATTAATGACACGTGATGCTAAACGCCAAATGTCAATGTTAATGTTAGTAAGTCCAATAATAGTTATTGGACATTGGGTAGATTTTTATTTAATGGTTACTCCTGGAGTAATGAAAACAGATGGTGCTATTGGTCTTTTAGAAATAGGAATGTTGATGATCTTTTTAGCATTGTTTATATATATTATGCTGCATAATCTTGCGAAAGCACCTTTAGTAGCAAAAAACCATCCTATGTTGGAGGAAAGTTTACATCATCATATTTAAGAAAGTATATACAATAAAAATATAGATATATGTTTCAAGTTGTTATTGGTATTGGAATTCTTCTAGTTGTTTTAATTCTGTTCATGTTGTTCAGAATAGGCACTTTACTCGATGTAGTAAAAGGCTCAAACCAGAAGGTAGTAACTAAAAGTAATAAGGTAAATGCAGCTTTGTTTGTTGTATTACTTGTTATAGGTTTTGGGTGGATTTTTATTTACTCATATGTGTATTTTGATGATTATAATCTTCCCTTAGCTTCAGAGCATGGTGTTGAAACAGATTATATGTTTTGGGTAACAATGGCAATTACAGGAGTTGTATTCTTAATTACTCACATCTTACTTTTTATTTTCCCTATCAGATATAGCTATGAAGAAAATAAAAGAGCACTATTTTTTCCTGAAAATCATAAATTAGAATTAATTTGGACAATAGTACCTGCTGTTGTACTATCAGTATTAATTTTTAAAGGATTACAAGTTTGGGGAGACATAACTAGTAAAGCTCCTGAAGATGCAGAGGTAGTAGAAGTGATGGGACAGCAATTTGCTTGGACACCTCGTTACCCGGGTTCAGACAATAGGTTAGGTGATTTTGATTATCGCTTGATTGGAGATGATAATAAAATGGGAGTTGACTTTACCGATGATGGTTCTTATGATGATTTTATTCCTAGAGAGATTCATTTACCTAAAGGAAAGCCGGTTTTATTTAAAATTCGCGCTAGGGATGTTATCCATAGTGTGTATGCACCTCATTTTAGAGTAAAAATGGATGCTGTACCAGGAATGCCTACTTCATTTCATTTTGTTCCTACAAAAACGACTGCTGAAATGAGAGTAGAAACAGGGAATGCTGAATTTAATTATGAATTAGCATGTGCTGAAATTTGTGGACGTGGACATTTCGCAATGCGAATGATTATTGTAGTTGACACACCCGAAGAGTATGAAAAATGGAAATCAGAACAAACATCACTTGTAGCTCAAAATGAAATATTGTTTAACCTTGTGCCAGATGATAAAAAGGAATTAGCAAAAGTAAAAGGCAAGGTTAAAACAGAAGTAGCTGCTGTTGAATCAAGTGAAGAAGTAAAAAAATAAACTGAATATAATTTAGAAGAAGCGTTAGCTTTATTATAACAAAAGAAATATACTATGTCTACTGAAGATACTATGCATAACAACGAACATGACCATGATCACCATGGAAATTTCTGGACCACGTATGTGTTCAGTACTGATCATAAAATGATAGCCAAACAATTTCTGATTTCAGGAATCATTTGGGCATTATTAGGTGGTGCTTTATCTGTTATTTTTCGTTTGCAATTAGGATTCCCTGATATGGATTTATCATGGTTAAAACCTGTTCTTGGCGAATGGATAGATATACAAGGGAAATTAGATCCTGAGTTTTATTTAGCATTGGTCACAATGCACGGTACAATTATGGTTTTCTTTGTTTTGACAGCAGGTTTAAGTGGTACATTTAGTAATTTCCTTATTCCTTTACAGATCGGAGCACGAGATATGGCTTCTGGATTTATGAATATGCTTTCATACTGGTTCTTTTTTACATCTAGTACTATCATGTTTATATCTCTATTCTTGGAGACAGGACCAGCTTCAGGTGGATGGGTAATATATCCTCCTTTAAGTGCTTTGCCACAGGCAATGTCAGGGTCAGGTCTTGGTATGACGATGTGGTTAGTAGCTATGGCGTTGTTCATTGTGTCTACTTTGTTAGGTGGTATAAATTATATTACGACCATAATAAACATGAGAACTGATGGTATGTCTTTTACTAAGCTCCCGCTTACGATTTGGGCATTCTTTTTAACAGCAATTATTGGGTTATTGTCATTTCCAGTTCTTTTATCTGCAGCTTTATTGTTGATATTTGATAGGAGTTTTGGCACAAGTTTTTATTTATCAGAAATTTATATAGGTGGTGAAGCGTTACCTAATACAGGTGGTAGCCCTATTTTATTCCAACATTTATTTTGGTTTTTAGGTCACCCTGAGGTATATATTGTATTATTACCCTCACTAGGTATTACTTCTGAAATTATTGCTACTAATTCTAGAAAACCTATTTTCGGATACCGTGCCATGATTGGTTCAATGTTAGGTATTGCGATCTTATCATTTGTTGTATGGGCTCATCATATGTTTGTTACAGGTATGAATCCTTTTTTAGGTTCTATATTCACTTTGTTAACCCTTATCATAGCTATACCTTCTGCTGTAAAAGTATTTAATTACTTAACTACTCTTTGGAAAGGTAATTTGATTTTTACTCCCGCTATGTTATTCTCAATAGGTTTAGTGTCTTACTTTATATCTGGTGGTTTAACAGGTTTGTTTATGGGAAACTCGGCTATTGATATACAAATTCATGATACATATTTTATTGTAGCTCATTTCCATTTAGTAATGGGTAGCGCAGCATTTTTTGGCATGTTGGCTGGAGTATACCATTGGTTTCCAAAAATGTTCGGTCGTATGATGGATGCTAAACTAGGGTATATACATTTTTGGTTTACTTTTATTGGTGTATACCTAATATTCTTTCCAATGCATTATATTGGTATCGCAGGATTCCCAAGAAGATATTATTCTTGGACAAATTTTGATACTTTCAATGGATTTACTGACTTAAATATGTTTGTTAGTATAGCAGCCATATTTACATTCGTGGCGCAATTTATATTTCTTTTTAACTTCTTCTATAGTATGTTCAAAGGACGTAGAGCTACTGCTAACCCATGGAAATCTACTACATTAGAGTGGACAACACCAGTTGATCCTGGTCATGGAAACTGGCCTGGAGATATTCCTAAAGTATACAGATGGCCTTACGATTTAGGTAAGCCTGTAAACGATGAATATGCTGCGAAATTTTCAGATGAAGAAATGAAAAATGTGCCTGATTTTATCCCTCAGAATATCCCTTTTTCTAAAACACCTGAGACAAATTTTCCAAATGAAAATGAACTTATTGCTTTAGAAGATGAAGATGATAAAGCAATAGAAGTAAAATAATAATAAATAACTGATCAGTTGCCTGTTTTTAGTCTTCTGATCAGTTTGTATAGAATACCTTAATTTTATTAGGATTGACAAGTAAATAGTGAGAACAGTAGTAGACATAACTTCAGGAAATTTCATCATGAGTAAGATGAAAGCATATTTTGAGCTATTAAAGTTCAGATTATCGTTACTTGTTGCATTTTCTTCTGGTTTTGGTTATGCGTTAGCTTCTTTCGGTCAGATTAATTGGTCTATTTTTATGTCATTATTTATAGGAGGTCTTTTAGTTTCAGGATCTTCAGTTATAATAAATCAAATTATAGAAAAGGATTTAGATAAGTTAATGGAAAGAACGAAAGGAAGGCCATTGCCTACCGGTAGATTATCTATTAATGAGGCTATATATTTTGCAATATTTACAGGAGCAATAGGCTTGTTCTTATTATATGTTAGTACTAATTTTTTGACCGTAGCTTTATCTTTAATTTCTCTTTTGCTTTATAGTTTTGTATATACTCCTTTAAAAAGAGTAGGTCCTATAGCTGTAGTCGTAGGAGCAATACCAGGTGCATTACCTCCCCTGTTGGGTTGGGTAGCATTTACAGGTAATATAGGTATTGAAGCTTTAATTATCTTTGGCATCCAGTTTATATGGCAGTTTCCTCACTTTTGGGCTATTGCATGGGTAGCTGATGATGATTATAAAAAGGCAGGATTTAAATTATTACCCTCAAAGGGAAAGAAAGATTTAAATACTGCATTTAACATCATGATATATACGTTGTTTTTAATTCCATTGGGATTACTACCCGCCAAATTTGGTTTAACTGGAATTAATTCTGCAATTATAGTTACCGTTTGTGGAGCACTTTTTTTAACTCAAACTTTTGGGTTGATGAAAGATGGTTCACGTAAATCGGCATTAAAAATTATGTTTGGTTCATTTTTGTATTTGCCAATAGTCCAAATCGCCTATTTACTAGATAAATTATAATATGAATACGCAATTACATATTATGGAAGAACCAAAAAAGACGTTTACGATACATCCTAAGAAATTTGCAATGTGGTTGTTTATTACTACTGTAGTAATGATTTTTGCCTCATTAACAAGTGCTTACATTGTAAGACAAGCAGAAGGTAATTGGCTAATTTTTGAACTACCAAAAATTTTGTGGGTTAATTCTGGGATAATATTATTCAGTAGTATCTTTATGCATTGGGCATATGTATCTGCTAAAAATGACAATACTAAAAATGTGAAAATCGGAATTGGTGCTGTAGCTATATTAGGTTTTACATTTTTAATAGGTCAGGTAATGGCATGGGGTGATTTAGTTAATTCTAATATTTTTCTTGTTGGAAATCCTTCTGGGTCATTTGTATATGTCCTTACAGGACTGCATAGTATTCACCTTGTTGGTGGGTTAATTTTCTTGTTGATTGTTTTGAAATCAACAATTAAACTAAAGGTTCATTCTAAAAATATGGCACAAATAGAAATGTGTACTACCTTTTGGCATTTTTTAGGTGGACTTTGGTTGTATTTATTTATATTTTTATTGTTATATCGTTAAGAGATTAAATTAAAACATTTATGTCAACTGCTACAACTGAAATTAGTTCGAAGACAAGTATTTGGAATGGGGGACAATCTCCATTTAATGCGAGTTATGGTAAGCTTATGATGTGGTTCTTCTTACTATCTGATGCATTTACATTTTCAGCATTGTTAGTAACGTATGGAATGGTTCGCTATAGCCATGCAGCTTATGACCCTTCTGTTCATGGGGCTATAGTTGATAACGTGTTTCCTTTTTCACAAGGATATTGGCCTTTGCCAGACTTTGTTTTTAATTCTTTTCCTTTTGCTCATCAATTAGGATTTGATCATGCTCCATTAGTATTTGTAGGTATAATGACTTTTATACTTATCATGAGTAGCGTTACAATGGTCTTGGCTGTAGAGGCTGGTCACAGAATGGATAAAAAAGCAGTTGAAAAGTGGATGCTTTGGACGATTATAGGAGGATTAACTTTCTTAGGCTGTCAGGCTTGGGAATGGAATCATTTTATACATGCTGGATCTAGCCTTTCATATAACTCATACGGACCACCTGATTTTGCTGCCCTATTCTTTTTTATTACAGGGTTTCATGGAACACACGTGCTAAGTGGAGTATTATTGAATTTCTTGATTTACTATAGAACTGTAACAGGTATGTATGAAAAAAGAGGTCATTATGAAATGGTAGAGAAAGTAGGTCTGTATTGGCACTTTGTAGATTTAGTTTGGGTATTCGTATTTACCTTCTTCTATTTGATCTAACGGATTGTTGAATAAATTTTACACTGATAATTAAAAATAATATGTCATCTGAAGAAACTTCTAACATACAGGTAATTCCTGCTGATAAGAATAAAATTAAACATATTTGGAAAGTAGCAGGTATACTAGGGTTAATTACTACTTTAGAATTTATTGTAGCTTTTACTATTCCATCAGGAATGCTTAAGTTAAGCATATTTGTTGTTATGACAATTGTGAAAGCAGCTTATATAGTAGGTGAATTCATGCACTTAAAGCATGAATCAAAAACATTAATGTGGTCAATTTTACTACCTATGATTTTTGTAGTATGGATGTTGATCGCTTTTCGTTACGAAAGTTGGGCGATACTACAAGCTAGAGGTTGGTAGTATAGTGAAAACATACACAATTTATCAGGCTAAAGAGTTATCTTTAGCCTGTTTTGTTTTATACCATGAAGAAAATATATAAATCAATAATTTTATTTTTAGCAATACTGCTACCAGTTTGTATTTTTACATTCCTGAAAATATTTGGTAATAATCAATTTAATATTCCTTTGTATTATCAAACCCAGGAAGAGTTAATAAATGCGCCATGTGAAGAGGTGACAGCTCCATATTTATTTGACTTCAATGCTATTGACAATAGTAATAGAATAGACAGTAGTAAGCTTATTTTGGATGATCTTATCACTATAATAGCCTATATTCCTGTTATAGACGATAATTATATGTTACATATGTTAAGTGTAAATGAACGAATTGGTAATGTTTTTCAGATGGTTGTTTTTACTAATACGTTCAAGAATAATCTCTCTAATTATGAAAATTTCAATTTTCTTAAGCTTAATGATAATATAAAAGCGTTTTGGAATTGCTCATTATTAAGTAATGAGTATGATAATTGGGTTCTCTTAGATTCTGAAAATAGAATTAGAGGTTATTATGAAATTAGTGATAAAGAAATAGATAGACTAATTGTAGAAATTAAAATATTATCTGAAAACGAGAATAAATAAAATGAATGAGAAACGTATAAATCGTATAATTATTACTTTATCAATAATTATCCCAGTTGTAGTAGCTTTATTATTCAATGTCAAAATTGTAGGAGTAGATCTTTCATTTCTTCCCCCTATATATGCTACTATAAACGGAATAACTGGGGTACTTTTAATAATTGCTGTAATTGCTATTAAAAATGGAAAAAGGTTAGCTCATGAGCGTATTATCAAGGTTAATTTATTATTGTCTTCTTCCTTCTTGATCATGTATATCATGTATCATACTACTTCAGAACCTACTATCTATGCAGGTCATGGTTCTATGAAATACATTTATTATTTTGTCTTATTATCACATATTTTATTATCAGTATTAGTCGTTCCTCTAGTACTCTTTACACTTTCTAAAACACTAACAAGGCAATTTGATAAGCACAAAAAATTAGCAAGAATCACCTTCCCGATTTGGTTATATGTTGCTTTTAGTGGTGTAATAGTTTACCTTATGATTAGTCCTTTTTACGTATAAAGTATGTACTTTTAGATATTATGAAACGGTTTTTATTTCTTTCTTTTTTTTTCTTTGTTTCCATACAGTTTAGCTTCGCTCAATGTGCAATGTGTCGAACGTCATTAGAGAATAATATTAGCAATGGAGAAGGGGGTATTGCATCAACAATAAATTTCGGAATATTATACTTATTTGTTACCCCATACTTATTAGTCGGAGTTGTAGCTTATTTTTGGTATAAGAATAGTAGAAAAAATGTATCAGAAAAAAGCATATCAAGCAATACTGGAAAGTAAATGTCCAAAATGTAGAGAAGGATCTATGTTTGTGTTTCCTCTTTCTAAGATAAATAAATTCACTCAGATGCATGAAATTTGTGAAACATGTGGGCTAAGGTTTGAAGTAGAGCCTGGTTTCTTCTTTGGTGCCATGTATTTTAGTTATGCTGTTAATGTTGCTGTCTTAATAATCACAGGTGTTATTATGTGGCTATTTAATATTCGTGATCTAGTTATTTTTATAGTAACTGTATTATCTATTGTCATTCTACTTCTCCCTTTGATTTTTAGATATTCTAGAGTGTTATTCTTACATCTATTTGGAGGAGTAAAGTATGATGACAGTTGGTCGAGAGGTGAGTAAGAATGATGGATTGATTATTGCTTTCTGAAAAGAGAATTAATCGCTATTTTTAAATAATCATTACTAGTCAACGTGCATATATTTACTAGAAAATCAATTCTTCTATTTGTCTTTTCTCTATTTCTTATTGCGATTGGTTTTTTTGTATTCAAGCTTCAAGATAGTCAATATTCAAAAAAGGATGAGCTATCACAAATAGCAATTAAATTAAGTTTAGAATCGAAAAAAATTACAGAAGAAATACAGCCCGTATTATCTTATCTTAAAAACCATCAAAATGTAGCGTTTGAGTTTCTTAATACTATAGATACTTCATATCCATATTTTGTGTTCAAAAATGGTGAGCTATCGTATTGGTCTTCTCACGAATACGTACCCAAATATGTAGATGTAATCGGTGATTATTACAGAAAATACATTGAGACTAGAAAGGGTAAATTCGTTGTGCTTAAATGGGGAACTTCAATACAAGAATTTGAGGTTTTTGTTTTATTGCCATTACATATCAACTCGTTAATAGAAAACCAGTATTTGTTTGCTGAAACTAATCCTACTTTTTTTAAAAGTGATGCGATTCAAATTAGTAAAACGAATCATGGAGCGATGCTACAGGTATGTCTTGACACATCTGAATGTTTGTTTTTTGTAGATATTAATGATACTTATTTTACTACAAACAAAAAAGTTAAATCCTCAGGGTTAGTTGTCATGGCATTTGGTCTGTTTTTTCTAATGATAAGTGTTTTTATTTTTTCTTTTAAAATAGGAAAAAATTCTCGAGGATTGAGTGTGATTTTTTTAATTTCTGTTTTGACCCTTATTAGGGTAATCATGCTACAAACAGACTGGCATATCAATGCTTTTAGCAACTCTTTTTTTAATCCACAAGTTTTTGCTTCATCGTTCATTACACCAACATTAGCTGATTTGGTGATAAATATGACACTACTATTACTTGTAGTAGGTTATGTGTTTTATGTTATACCTAAAGATTACCAATTCAAATTTAAATTTAAGAATTCAGGGAGTTTTTTGATTGGGTTAATCAGTAGTCTAGGATTATGGCAGTTATACTTATTAATTGAAACGGTTTATTATAATTCTAATTATACGTTAGATATCTCCTCTTCTGTTGACTTTTCAAAAGAGCGTGTTTTGGTTTTTATTGTGCTCATGATGGGAGGTTTTTTATTTATACTATATAGCCATATCATCTATAAACTATTTAATTTTTTATGTAAACCTGATCGAGTATTAATATCTGGGCTGATATTTATTTCAGGATTACTCCTTTTTGGCGGCATAATACATGTGTCAGGACAAGGGAATTGGTTGACTGTTTTGTTTAGTGTTCTTTATTTTACTTTGTTAATAATCACGAAACTTCCTGAACGTTTTTCAAATGTTAGTTATCAATCCTTCACTTATGTTTTGATTGGGCTAATATTTGCGTCCTTACTTATGACGTATAGTATTAAAGAACTAGAAGAGAAGAGAAATATAGAAAATAAACAGCGATTTGTAGAGCAATTTTTGATCGGAAACGATGAACTCGCAGAATATTTACTTTCCGAAGCAAGCTATGGTATTAGTAACGATGCCTTTATAAAATCCAGGATGTTTACCCCTTTCCTATCAAAGGAAGTCGTAAAGGAAAAGGTAAGAAAAGTGTTTTTATCTAGCTATTTTGATAAATATGATGTTGATATCGCTCTGTACAATGCAAAAGGAAAGTCATTTACGGAAGAAAGTCAATTGGAACTTTCATTACTAAAAGAAGGCTTGGTTAATAATTCTTCTACAGTAGGAAATAATCTTTACTTTATAAGTGATTATAAAGAAGAGTATACTAAAGGATATGTGAGTATTTCTGAGGTGAAAAAATATGGGTTAAGTGTAGGGTTTGTTGTTATCACGTTAAAAATGAAAAAAATTATTCCTGATAATGTGTACCCTGATTTACTTGTAGATAGTCGTTTTTTATTGCCTTATGAAAATAAAAATTTCAGCTATGCAATTTTTGCAGGTGGAAAAATTGTGTATAGTTCTGGAGAATATAACTATCAACAAAATTTTGAATTAGAAAGATCATCAGGGCACAAAGCTGATGATAATGGATACTGTCACCTTATAGTGGACGAAACAGAAAATAGGACAGTAGTGGTAAGTGGCTTGTGTTACAGTTATTTTAATGTATTGTCAAATTTTTCATTTTTATTAATTTTAATGATATTCTTAGTAGTGGTATTACTACTTATTTATGGGTTGTATTATTATCTGTCTGGGAAATCATTAAACTATTCAGCTCGAATTCAATTGTATTTTAATTGGGCTTTCTTTCTTCCACTTATTGTGGTGAGTTCCGTTACTTTAAGCCTCGTCACTAATTCGTACAAGGAAGAAGTGAAATATGAGCATTATAAAAAGGCACTTATCATTGGAAAAAACATTGAAAATGGAGTGGGAGAGGGACTGTCGCTATCTGGTGAAGAACTAAGTGATAAATTAAAATTTGCGAGTGTCATGGCCAATACAGATGCAAATTTATTCGATGTTAGAGGGAGACTCATAGCAAGTAGTCAACCGCTTATCTATAAGAAAAATGTGCTTTCTGAATATATTTCCTCGGCTGCACATGCAAAAATAGTAGAAAGGAAAGATCAAAGTTTTACAGCTCTTGAATCAGTTGGAAAGTTGACTTATAATGCCACTTATATTGGTATTCAATCTCCAGTTAGTGGTCAATTATTAGCTGTGCTAAGCGTTCCCTATTTTAAGTCTGAATTTAATTTAGAAAAGGAAAAAATAGAAGTGTTTGTGACGATTGTTAATGTTTTTGCAGTCGTTTTTATTGGCTTTTTAATCATTTCATACTTTGCCTCGAAGTGGTTGACATTTCCATTACGATTTATTACTCAAAAGTTAAAGGATACTACACTATCAGAAAAAAACATCCCTCTAAAATGGAAGTCAGATGATGAAATAGGACTTATGGTAAGTGAATATAATAAGATGATTGTGAACTTAGATGAAAGTAAAAAAGCATTGGCACGTACCGAAAAAGAATCTGCTTGGCGAACCATAGCGCAGCAAGTAGCACATGAAATAAAAAATCCACTCACCCCTATGAAGTTGACGCTGCAACATTTACAACGTACTTTGTTGGGGGATAAGCACGATGTAGGGTTGGATAAGCCCGTAAATTCGCTAATGAGACAAATAGATGTACTTACAGATATTGTTTCTTCATTTAGTTCATTTGCTCAAATGCCCATTCCTGAACATGAACGTTATGAACTAACAGACCTGGTAAAACAAACCATTGCTTTACATAAAAGTAAAACAAAAATCACTGAAGTTATTCCAAACCACAAAATGTTTGTGATGGGTGATGAGAAGTTAATGGGTAGAATTATTCTTAATATGATTTTGAATGCAGAACAATCTTCTGATAAACAGGTGATTATTTCTCTTTCAATAAAAAATCTTAATCAAAGTAAAATCGTAATAGAAATACTAGATAATGGCGATGGAATTCCAGAAGATGTACAGGAAAAAATATTTATACCTAATTTCACTACAAAAGAAAGTGGGTCGGGAATTGGACTAGCTATTGCAAAGCATGGAATAGAACATGCGGGTGGAAAACTTTGGTTTGAGACTGAAATTGGAAGGGGTACTTCTTTCTTTATAGAGTTACCTCAGGTAGACTAAATCATGTATTATGTTATTTTTTTGGTCAATCTATTTTTTTTTAAGTAAAGTAACAAAATAAAATACTTTAAAATGATAAGAGTGTTGTTTGTATGCCTCGGAAACATATGTCGATCTCCTTTAGCTGAAGGAATTTTTCAACGATTAATAGAACATAATAATTTGATGGATAGCATTTTATGTGACTCATGTGGTACTTCAAATTATCATATTGGAGGTCAGCCTGATCCTAGAACGAAAGAAAATGCGATATTAAATGGTGTTCCTTTGAATCATAAGGCAAGACAATTCACAGTTGATGATTTTAATGATTTTGATTACATCATTCCTATGGATAGTGATAATTATAATGACATCATGAGCTTTCCGGAAGCAAAATTTTCAAATTCGGTAATCAAACTTATGAGAGCGTATGATTCAGAAGGAAAAGGAGAAGACGTTCCTGACCCTTATTTTGGAGGTTCTCAAGGTTTTCAGAATGTGTATACTATTTTAGATAGGTCATGTAATGTGTTATTGCAAGAATTGATTTCATGATTTGTTAAAATTCAAATTCTGAAATAAGGCGAAACTTGTCATTTATATCAACTGCTATAAGTTTATAATGTAACCTTCTATATTGTGAAATAGTGTCAATATACATGTATTTTTCTTTAGAAGAACCAAAGGAATTGAGCTCTATAGGTATTGAGTTAATATATTCATGTCTATATTCTTTATTCTTTCTTCGATGAACTTCAAAATGCTTTATTTGTGTAGAAAGTGAGTCGGGTATTTTCCATTTTAATGTTATTTCTTTTTCGTTTTTAATAATATCCGTTTCTAAAGGAAAATCTGCGTAAGTAGGAAATCCATATGAGGTAGTATCAATAGAGATGAAAAAATTACAGTGGTCATGTAAATAACCATCAACATTTAATAAGTACTCTTTCTCTTTTTCTAAATCAAGTTCTATGTAAAAGTTATCCTGTGAAGCCAATGATACACAGGACAATATAGTATAATCAGATACTTCACAAGGAGTGCCATCAATTACAACAAGTTGAACCCCTCTTAAATCTCTACATTTCTGCCCATAAATATTTACATAGATTTTTTGCTCTTTTTCTGATTGAAATGAAAACCATTGATCATTATGATACTTGATACACTTGCCAGTTAATAATTCATCTACACACGCTTTCTCTACAGTACAGTTGGCCGTATTGGATATAACTTCTTCATTAAGTGCTAATGATATTCTATTGGCTATATTATCATTTATAACTTGTGCATTTACGATAACAGGAAATAGTAACAGTAATATTTTTTTCATCTATGACTATAATCTAGTTTCAATATAAGGATGTATTTGTGCATAATGCTATTATTCGGGTTGAAAGAGTATTCTATAATTATTTCTTGACACTTGTTCAAGCAATAGCTCTCCTTTAGGTTTGTATTTTGTTAATGTTTTGTTTGTGTAATTCTTGATGGTGACAAGTTGTAATCCAGTATTGTATAAAATGATGAATTCTGAACTAAGTTTTTTTATTAATTCAACCACTTTTTGAGGATGATAATCGATACATACAGAGAAGGAAATAGCTGAATTTTGCATAATATGAATGGTCATATTGAGTTGGTGTAGCGCATTGAATAGTATGCTCAATCCTTTTTCATTGATAAAACTCAAGTCTTTTGATTTAAAAGACACTAAACATTGGTTTTCCTTGTAAATAATTGTTGTTGGTATTTCCTTCAATATACAGTCACGGATAATAGTGCCTTTGTTTTCAGGAGTTTCAAAACAGCGAACATGTAAAGGGATTTTTTTATTAGCTAAAGGTTTGATGGTCTTTGGATGGATCACTTTTGCTCCGTAATAGGTCATTTCTGATGCTTCATTGTAAGGGAGCTCTTTAAACAATATTGCATCGTTAATAATTTTAGGGTCGGCATTTAAAATGCCCGGCACATCTTTCCAAATCGTCACACTTTCAGCATTTAAGCAATAGGCAAAAATTGCTGCGGTGTAATCAGAACCTTCTCGTCCCAAAGTAGTGGTTTCATTATCATGAGTACTACCAATATATCCTTGTGTTAAGAAGATGGAATAATCAGAGTTGGAGGAGATAAGTGTCGTGATATTAGTTGCTGTTGAATCCCAGTCTACTTTTCCATCTTGAAAAGTATGATCAGTTTTTATAAGGGTACGAGCATCAGCCCATAATGTCTTTATGTTTGATTGTTTCAGGTAAAATGAAATAATAGTACTTGATAATAGTTCTCCAATAGAAACAATACGATCGTAGAATTTAGAATAATTTTCAAGAGAAACCCGTTCAAGAAAGTACTTTAATTGATTAAAATAAAATGTTATTTCTTTTTCAAGTTCATTAAAGTGAGGAGTAGGTAGTTCATGAATTAGATTTTTGTGGTACTGTTCAAATTTATTTAATTCATTGTGATATTTTTTTTTTGTTAATGTCAAATCAATCAATTCTTCTAATGCATTGGTTGATTTCCCCATAGCCGATACGATTATTATCAAACTTTCATTTTGATATTTTCCAATAATAGCAATCATGTTTTGAATTGCTTGAACATTTTTTATAGAAGCACCACCAAATTTAAACACCTTCATTTTATATTGAAATTTTAATATTAAATTCACATGAATTTAAACACATATTGACAACTAACCTTATAAAAGTAAAATAAATCCTTTCATGGAAGATTCTAGAATAGCAGCCCCAATAGGAACAAACCTTGATCGTTTCATTAACGCCAAGGAACAGCATTTCGCATACGCAACTGGCGAATTATCACAACTTTTGAGGGATATTGCTCTTGCAGGTAAAGTAGTGAATAGAGAGATAAATAAGGCAGGGTTGATAAATATTTCGGGTGCGATAGGCACCCAAAATGTACAAGGCGAGGAACAGCAAAAGCTAGATGTATTGTCAAATATTCGTTTTATACGTGCCTTAACAAAGGGAGGAGAGGTGTGTGCCGTTATTTCCGAGGAAGACGAGCAAGTGATTGAAACAGGGAGTGAATCAGCTAAATATGTAGTAGCTATAGATCCATTGGATGGGTCTTCCAATATTGATGTGAATGTTTCAATAGGAACTATTTTTTCAATTTACAGAAGAGTATCACTTGTAGATACGCCTATTACAAAAGAAGATGTACTGCAAAAAGGAGTAGAGCAAATAGCAGCTGGTTATATTTTGTATGGATCATCTACGATGTTGGTATATACTACAGGGAATGGTGTAAATGGGTTTACCTACGAGCCATCCTTAGGAGAATATTTTTTGTCGCACCCGAACATGAAGTTGCCCGAAGAGGGGAAAATATATTCGATTAATGAAGGAGCGTATAATAGTTTTGAAAAACCAGTAAAGGAGTATATAAGTCACTGTAGAAAAAGTAATTATTCAGGAAGGTATATTGGCTCACTTGTGGCCGATTTTCATAGAAATCTGCTGAAAGGTGGGATTTATATTTATCCTAAAACGCATAGTGCTCCGAATGGAAAACTTCGATTAATGTACGAATGCAATTGTTTAGCTTTTATTGCCGAGCAGGCAGGAGGGACAGCTACAGACGGAGAGAAAAGAATAATGGAAATACAGCCTGATGAATTGCATCAAAGAGTTCCGTTTTTTGTGGGATCAAGAAAAATGGTTGAAAAAGCAAAAACTTTTTTCAAGTAATACCAATTAATGTTTATAAAGGCATAGAAGATTTTGTAAGGAATTTGCCTTTGAGAAAGAAAAAAAGCGAAGCCATAGTATTGCTACGAGGAACATTTTTAACGTATCACAAAATTAAGTTTATAAGAAGAGCATCATTATAAATGTTAATTGAATTTATTTATTCGGAATATTTCCTTCTTGTGATTACTTTTTGTAATTCTCGGTCTATGATGAGTTGTGCAATATTAGCAGCAATTTCAGAAGGAGGATCTTTAGATAGTACTTCTTTAAATTTTCGCTCACTTATATCAATGCGATACATTGCAGATAATAATCGTTGAAAATCTTTGTCTAAAAGATAAGTGACTATCTGTGTGAGCTGTTGTTTTAATTCATCTAAAATAGTGAGGTTGGTTAATTCTGAATGATCAAGTCCGAAGTCCTTTTTAATTAAAGAAGATACTTGGGAGATATCATCAGGGGGATTGTTCATTTATTTTTCTTGTATTTTTTCTGTCACAAGTAATTCAGGTAGCTCTTTAAGAATAATTTTGTACCAACTTACAATTTTCTTAATGTCTGAAATATATACCCTTTCTTGATCATGTTCAGGTAAAACGTGAGTAAAGAAAGCCCTAAGCTCGTCATTGTCTGAACTACTATCAACACCAGGGTCTCCATTAAATTCTTCATGAATTTTTGATATTACATTATGAAGAGGAACTGCTTCCTCAGAAGAAGTAGTATAAATAGAGATTTCATCCAATACAGAAATGCGATGGTTCATGCCCGCAACTAACTTAGATTTTTTATCGTCAAGTGATTCTAAAATAACACCTGTACGTGTAGGTTGAATAATCTTATGTAACCCTCCTTTGCCAGCTACTGAAGCGATATCTTTATATGTCATGATTTTTGTTTATGACTGCAAAAATATAAATTATTTTATTGATGAAATAATCTCACCAATATAATTTAATACTTCTTTCTTGCCTGTATGCTTTTCTGCTGATGTAACAAAGTAGGGAGGGACTTCATCCCAAGATTTTAATAACTCATTTTTAAACTTGGCAATTGATGAATCTGTTTTGTTCTTGGTCTGTTTGTCCGATTTTGTGAAAATAAGAGCGAGAGGAATTCCACTTTCTCCTAAATTGTTAATAAATTCAATGTCAATTCTTTGAGGGTCTAAACGAGAATCAATAAGTACAAATGCTAATGATAAATTTTTTCGATGTATAAAATAATCATTAATCATTATTTTCCATTTAATTTTTTCCGATTTACTCACTTTTGCCCACCCATAACCCGGTAAATCAACTAAATACCAATTACTATTAATAATAAAATGGTTAATGAGCTGTGTCTTTCCCGGCTTAGATGAGGTCTTCGCAAGCTTGGATTTATCCGTGAGCATATTGATCAAAGAAGACTTGCCAACATTGGATCTACCTATAAAGGCGAACTCAGGAAGGTCAGGTTTTGGACATTTGTTATAGTCAGTATTGCTTATCACAAATTGTGAAGAAGTGATTTTCATTGAATGGGAGTTAAATTTTTACTTTAAGTACAGTTGCATATATCGTTAATATTTACCTTATTTATGTTTTGTAATACACTACATATTTGGCTAAGTGTCTGATTATTAACTATAAAGCTTATTTGTGTTGTGTGAAAGCATAATAATTAATGTTGTTTTTTATTTTTTATATCTTTTGAAACGTAATAAAAGCAACTTATATTTAATTGTTATTAAATTTTTTAAACTGTTTCAAAGGTAATTATTAATCGACCAACGGATGTCCTTCTTACGGAAATTATCGTTTTTTATTTTTTTGGGAATTTTATTTTCCCCTTATTCATTATTGGCTCAAGATGATCCCAAGGAATTATCAAAGGTTTATGAAGAACAAGGAGACTTAACATTAGCTGAGACAAGAGCGTTAGATCTGGCTAGAGAATTATATACTTTGGCTGCTGATGCTGACCCTGATAATATATCGGGTAATTTTAAAGCGGGGAATGCTTTTTTGCAAACCGTAGGAAAAGAGAGAGCAGCCAAATATCTTGAAAGAGTATTAGCAGCAGACAATGAATATCGCTTCAATATTTTGTATTTAATTGGTAGAAGTTATCAATACGGTCTTGATTTTGATAAGGCACTGGATTACTATAATCGTTATCGAACTAATTTAACTCAAAATGAAGGGTATAGAGG